>ERZ761607.413-NODE-413-length-77295-cov-54.297838_pt1 | contig 77295 bp, 58 predicted proteins | sample MGYA00511164_ERZ761607 | MGnify/ENA primary metagenome ERZ761607 (study PRJEB28899, sample SAMN02445080) | bioreactor sludge metagenome | biome: EBPR sludge | place: Australia: Brisbane, Thorneside Wastewater Treatment Plant | collected 2011-06-22 ...
GGAGGGGAATTCTTCTTCGGGCGCCCCTCCAGGGGAGGGGAATTCTTCTTCGGGCACCCCTCCAGGGGAGGGGAATTCTTCTTCGGGCGCCCCTCCAGGGGAGGGGAATTCTTCCTCGGACGCTCGTCCGGCGGAGCCGCGGGCATCGAGGATCGCTCGCTGCCTCCGCGCCACCAGCAGGCCGGCGATACAGATGCTCGCCAGCACGGTCCAGAACACGATGGGATTGAGTTCGGGAATCCGCCATGTGAGGTCGACATCGTGGGTGTCGTCGTAGTGAACGCCGTAGTTATGCCCAGCCATGAAGGCCAGCTTCACCCCCACCCAGCCCACGAGCAGGTAAGCGATGTGGTCGAGGACTGGATACTTGGCGAGGAGCGAGATGAAGAGGGAAGCCGCAAAACGGAGCAGAACCACGCCGATGATGGCGCCGAAATAGACGACCCATATCTTATCGGGCGACTTGATCAGAGCGACTCCCGCGAGGACGCTATCGACGGCAAAGGCGATGTCGGCGATTTCCACGGAGATAACGGTTGGCCAGAAAGACTTTTCGACGGCTTTGACCGCCTTCTCTTTGTTCGCCCCGTGGAAGTGCTTCAGAGGGAGATAGAGCAGGTATAGCGCGCCTATCGCTTGGAGCCACCAGAGGGAGAGAATCGTGGTCGCGAAGAGGATCGCGATAAACCGGAACACGAACGCCCCGCCCAGCCCGTAGAGCAGCGCCTTGCGCTGGAGTTTGCGCGGCAGGTGACGGACCATAACCGCCAGCACGAGGGCGTTGTCGGCCGAAAGCAGGGCTTCCAGTACGACCAAGAACGCCACGATCGCGAGATCGCCGGTCTGAAAGGTTTGGGGAACCATCGACTTTACGGCGTTCTACGAACGCTCTATCCATTGTGTCATAGGGGCCGTTCTCACGATTCGGCCAAGAAGGGGTACCGGTAGTCGGTGGCGGGTACGAAGGTCTCTTTGATGGTGCGGGCGCTGAGCCAGCGATACAGGTTGAGGATCGAGCCTGCCTTGTCGTTCGTGCCCGAGGCTCTCGCCCCGCCGAAGGGCTGCTGGCCGACCACGGCGCCGGTGGGTTTGTCGTTGATGTAGAAGTTGCCGGCGGAATTGCGCAGTCGGTCGGTGGCGAGATCGACGGCGGCGCGGTCTTGGGCGATGATCGCGCCGGTCAGGGCGTAGGGTGAGGTGCCGTCGACGAGGGCGAGCGTCTCCTCGTACTTAGCCTCGTCGTAAACGTACAGGGTCAGCACGGGGCCGAAGATCTCCTCGCACATGGTGACGTAATGAGGGTCCTTGGCCTCGATGAGTGTGGGCTCGATGAAGTAACCGACCGACTTGTCGCCCTTGCCGCCGGCGAGGACTTCGGCGTCGGGCGAGGTGGCGGCGCAATGGAGGTAGTTTGAGATGTTGTCGAACGACTTTTCATCGATGACGGCGTTGACGAAGTTGGAGAAGTCCTCTACCGAGCCCATCTTGAAGGACCGGATGCCCTCGACGAGCCGCTCGCGGACTTCCGCAGCGAGGTTGCTGGGAATGTACGCTCGGGAGGCCGCCGAGCACTTCTGCCCCTGATATTCGTAGGCGCCGCGCAGAAGGGCGGTGACGAGCACGTCGGCATCGGCCGAGGAATGGCCGACGACGAAATCCTTGCCGCCGGTCTCGCCGACGATCCTGGGGTAGGAGCGATAGCGGCCGGCGTTCTCGCCGATCGTCTTCCACATGTGATTGAACACCCCGGTCGAGCCGGTGAAGTGGACACCGGCGAAGTCGGGATGGGCGAAACAGGCGCCCCCGACCGTCGGACCATCCACATATACGAGGTTGATCACTCCATCGGGAAGCCCCGCCTCGCGGAGTACGCGCATGATCATTTGGGCACTGTACACCTGGGTGTTCGCGGGCTTCCAGACGACGGTGTTGCCGCACATCGCAGGGGCGGTGGGGAGGTTGCCCGCGATGGCGGTGAAATTGAAGGGGGTCACGGCGAGGACGAAGCCTTCGAGCGGCCGATACTCCATCCGGTTGTGCATCAGCGGCCCGCTGATCGGCTGCTGTCGGTAGATCTGATCGAGGAAGTGGACGTTGAAACGGAGGAAGTCGATGATCTCGCAGGCGCTGTCGATTTCTGCCTGATAGGCGTTCTTGCTCTGCCCGAGCATTGTCGCGCCGTTCATCAGGGGGCGATACTTGGTGGCGATGAGGTCGGCGGCTCGGAGGAAGATGTTGGCCCGATTTTCCCAGGAGAGCGCCGCCCAAGCGGGTTTGGCTGCCAGAGCCGCCTGAATGGCCTGCTCCACATGAGCGGCCTCGCCGGCATGGAAGTGGCCGAGCAGGTGCGCGATCTCGTGTGGCGGGCGCATGGGGACTTCTTTGCCGGTCCGCACCTCGCGTCCGCCGATGAACATGGGGACATCGGCACGGTCGCTCTTCATCGCGGCTAGCGTCGACTTTAACACCGTGCGCTCGGGACTGCCGGGGGCGTAGGAAAGGACGGGCTCGTTGGTCGGGAGAGGGTAGCCGAAGGTGCCGAGGCTCATGCGAAAATTCTACCGGCGGGCCGGATCGGCCCGCCGATGCCTCAGAGAAGGCGGAGACGGCCTACAGGGTCTGGCGCACGAGCAGGGTGCCCACGGTGGTGCCGTCCATCTCCCGCTCACTGAGGAAGGAGTTGCCGTCTTCGCCCATGAGGATCGTGAACTGGTCGTTCGCCACTGGATTCGCTGCGCCCGTATAGAAGAGCGTGATCTGATTGCGCATGAGGGTCCAGGTCCCCTCGCGGATCACTTGGCTTCCGCCGAAAGTGTCGATCGCCTGGGTGAAGGTCGAGTCGCTCCGGAACTCGATCGTCCCACCGCAGGAGACGATCCTGCCGCTGCTGAGAATCTCGATCGAGCCGGGGCATCCCACGGTCCGGCCGTTCGCGTTCAACTGAGTGTCGCGCCAGAGCCCGAGCAGTTGTCGCCGCTGGAGATTCACCCCATTGGCGTTGCCCGTCCCACCACACCCAAACACAACGAACGCCGCCGTAGAGACGACCAGAACGCTAGCCAAAATCCTCTTCATCGCACCTTCCTTCCGTGTCGCGCTTTCGTAAAGGACGGACCAACCGCCCGAATCGCATTATGGCACTCGAAGTCCGCGGTAAAACCACGGCATGCGGATCGCCGTCGACGGACCGGCAGAAGGGGTCGAGAACATGCGCCTCGACCAGGCGATGCTCGATGAGGTCGAGGCGTCTGGCAGCGCGCGTGCACGGATCTACGGCTGGGATGGTCCGTGGGTCAGCCTCGGCAGGTTCCAGCGGCCCGAGCGCGACCTGCTTCCCGATTGCCCCGTGCCTTGGGTGCGTCGCCCGACCGGCGGGCGAGCGGTTCTTCACGGGCACGATGTCACCCTGGCGATGGCTGTCGCTTTCGACGCGTGGTTGGGTGCGCCAGCTCCGAGAAGTCCGCGAGCATTTGCCGACGAATTGACTCTCCCGATCGCGCGCGCCCTTGCCAGGTGCGGGCTCGCCGCCCGACAGGGCGCCGAGACGGGGAGACCTGGGCCGAGCGCCGACTGCTTCGCGCATGCCGCTCCGACCGACTTGGCCGACGCCCGGACCGGTGTCAAACTTTGCGGCGCCGCTCTGCGGCTGACCGATCGCGCGGTTCTCGTGCAGGCCAGCATTCCGATCGGCCCGCCACTCGTCGATCCCGCTCTCGTGTTTGCGTCACCCGCGCCGACGAATGCCTGCGTGCTCGACCGAACCGCCCTCGAGGCTGCCCTTGTCGACGCGTTCACCGATTGGGCCGGAAACCTGCGGGCGTCCGGAGTCCGCCGGCTGTCGTAGAATAGGCGCATGGTTACTATCATGGCCGCATTGCTCGCCGCGGGCCCGGCGTTCACCGACTTCACGATGGCCGACATCGATGGCAAGTCCACCTCGTTCAAGGCATTCAAGGGCAAGGTCGCGCTCGTGGTTAACACGGCGAGCCGATGCGGCCTGACGCCTCAGTACGCCGGCCTCGAGGCGCTGTACCAGAAGTACAAGGATCAGGGCTTCATTGTCCTCGGCTTTCCCGCCAACGACTTTAAGGAGCAAGAGCCTGGCTCGAACAAGGAGATCAAGGCCTTCTGCACCGAAAAGTACGGCGTGACCTTCCCGATGTTCGGCAAGGTCGTCGTCACCGGCCTTGAGAAGGCCCCGCTCTACCGGTGGCTGCTCGAGAGTTCGAAGACGGAGCAGGAGATCGAATGGAACTTTGCCAAGTTCCTGGTCCACCGCGACGGCAAGACGGTCGAGCGCTTCGCGCCGAAGGTGACCCCCGAAGACAAGGCCCTCGGCAAGGCGATCGAGGCCGCACTTCGCGAAGAGTAAGGAAGAACCCCCTCGCACCAACGAGGGGAATCAGAAAGGAGCCGCGAACGCCGCGAGCGGGACCGTATTCGTTTACTGCGTTCGCGACCCCCCAGAGATTAGTCGCCCACCATACCGAAGTTGTTGCTGAGGATGGCGAAGTCTCCGATGTCGACTTCGTCGTCGCCGTTAAGGTCGGCTTCTGCATTCCAGTTCGGGTCGACTGGGGTTGAGCCGAACGCGATCGAAAGGAGCGAGTAGTCGCCGATGTCGATCTCGTTATCGTCGTTGATATCGCCGTTCGAGAGGCTAAGGTCGACGTTGGTCGTACCTCCCGGGTTGATGTTGACCGGAGCTGACTTCTTGCGAAGCCAGTGACTCGACTTCGCGGCCACTTCGCAAACTCCGCTGGCGCTCGTCGTAAACGAGTAGGCGCCGTTGAGGCTGAGAGCGACGATTTCGGTGTCGATCACGTTACCGCCTTGGATGACATCGAAGGTCACGGAACGGCCGGCCTCGTCGGGGATGTAGTCCTCGAGGTCGATCGAGCCGGAAACGGTGGCTTGCGTGTTCATCAGACCGGGCGCCCAAGCTGCCGCGGAGAAGGTTCCGGTGCCGGTAAACGGCGAAGGTAAGGTGCCCACCTGCTGACCCGAGGCGATGTCGTAGACGTAGAAGTTCGGCTGCGCCGAGATGGGTCCGTCTGTCACGTAGTAGGCTCGTCCGTTGCCGACGGCCAGGCCGTCGATGTCGGTCTCGGTGCCCGGGTATCCGGGAATGATGAGGTTGATCGTCGTTGCGTCGATGAGCTCGTAGAGTCCGCGCGCGGTAGTCGGCGTGTCGGAGAGGCCGAAAAGCTTGGCGGTAGCCGGGTCGTAGTCCAAGCCGCCGAAGTCGAACGTGGTCGAGTAGGCGTACAGGAGGATGCCTACTCCGGTGACGGGGTCGATTTCGTAGACGCCTTCGGTCGTGATGTTGCGCGTGCCGAGGAGCTTGCCGGTAGTGGGGTTGTATCCGAGGCCGACGTAGTTCACGGCGCCGGCGTTATGGGTCATGGTGACGGAGTTGATGGTCGGCGTTCCCGAGAGCAGATCGGCAAACGTCGCGCTGTAGAGCGTGCCGCCATTGTTCCAGTAGAGGATGCCGTTGACGTTGTCGGCGGCCATTCCCCACGGCTTGGTGTTGGTCGTGGTAGAGGTGAAAAGCGGAGTGGCGACGCCGGTGTTCACGTCGATCAGCCAGAGCGACGTCGAGCCCGTCTGGTCGTTGCCGACCACAAGCTGGCCTAGCGCCTGGGTCGCGAGGCCGCCGAGGGCGCATGCGAGAGCAAGTTTCTTCATGGAATCTCTCCTTCCGAAAGGTATTCGGGCAGTACCCGTGACCTCATTGTATCACGCTAGAATCGGCCAGGCCGAAACACGTACTTGATTCCACGCCCTTCCGAGAGGTCTTCGAAGACTTCGCGTGCATCGGCCAAGCGTCGCTCACCGCTGAGCAGCAGATCGACTTCGAACTTGGGGTCGAGGAGCCAGTGGCGCGCAGTGCGAACGGCGCGCGTTCCGAAGTGGAAGGGGCTGATCACGTCGATCTGATCGTAATGCAAGCGACGAGTATCGAAGGACGCTCGGGTCCCGGCAGGGCAACCGCCGAACAGGACGGCCTTTCCGCCTCGGCGAACGAAGTCGATGCTGCGCTCCCAGATTTCCTCGCGTCCCGTGCATTCGATGACGAGATCGTAAACTGGGTCGGGGACCATCTTTGCAAGCAGCCGGGTCGTCGCTCCGAGTCGTTCGGCCAACTGGAGCCGAGCAGGATTCCGCCCTGCCACCGTCACGGAGCCTTGCCCTCGCCCACCCGACTCCTGGCGAAGATAGGCCAGGACCGCCGCGAACATAAGGCCGATTGCGCCGGGGCCGATGATGAGTACCCGACTGTCGGCGCGGGGTCGCATCAGTTCGATCGCTTGCGCCACGCACGCGAGGGGCTCGAGCATCGCCGCTCGCTCGAAGCTGAGACTTTCCGGCTTCTCGAAGAGGTTGAGGCGAGCGATGTGGGCGGGAACGAGTAGGTACTCCGCGTAGCTGCCAAGCACCTTGGTGGCCATGATCTTCTCGCAGAGATTTTCCTGGTCTCGCGCGCACCAGTCGCACTCTTGGCAGGGCGCAGAATGGACGCCCATGACCTCTTGCCCGACCGTGAACGTAGCGTCGTCGCCGACCGCTGCCACGACTCCGCTGTACTCGTGCCCGAAGAGTCCGGGCATCGGGATTTGGGGGTGGCCGCGCAGGTACGCCTTCAGGTCGGTCCCGCAGGTGAGCGCAGCCTCGACACGCACGAGAACCTCACCACGATCCGGACGGGGAACCGGCACTCGCTGAAGCTCAAGCCGCCCAGGAGCCTTCAGCACCAGCGCCTCCATGGCAGGCGATTCGGCGGTTCGCGCGGTCTCGACGGTTCCGATCGTTTGCTCGTGCAGCGTGTGCGCCCCCTCGCCATACGGTACCCTGAAACCCATGCCGACCGTCGAAACCAGCGTCCTCATAGACGCTCCCCTCGATGCCGTCTACGCCGTCGCCAAGGACAATCGCGCCTTCCCCGAGTTCATGTCGGATGTCAAGTCCGTCACCATCGTAGAGAGCGACGAGGGACGGGTGGTCTCGGATTGGGTAGGTGTCGTGCCGACCTTCGGGCTGAAGATCCGCTGGCGGCAAGAGGACCATTGGACGGACGCCGAGCACACTTGCGACTTCCGCCAGGTTTCGGGTGATTACGACCGATTGGAGGGCCGCTGGAAGTTCACCGAGGAGGAAGGCGGCACGCGTTTCGACAGCGTGCTGGAGTACGAGTACGTGGTACCCGGCCTCGGTCCCCTCGTGAAGAAGGTCGTCCACAGCCTGGTCGTGAAGAACATGGAGGGCGTGCTCGGCGCGATCAAGCAGCGGGCGGAGGCGAAGCAATGACTGCCGTGCTCTTGGCGACACTCCTCGCCGGCGGTCCTGCTTACCCAGTTCGCGCGGCTCCCGCCAAGCAACCCGAGGCCGCGCGGCTCGTCGCGGAGAGTGCCAAGAAGCAGGCCGTCGACGCCGCGACCTACGATCCTTCCTATGTCAGGCTGACCTACCCCGGCGGGGACGTAGCGGCGGATCGCGGGGTCTGCACCGACGTCGTCATACGCGCTTTGCGCGCAGCGGGATACGACCTCCAGCGCCTCATCCGCGAGGACATGAAAAAGAACTTCGAGCGATACCCACGTCGGGAGAAGCGGCCCGATCCGAGCATCGACCATCGCCGAGTGCCGAACCAGGCCGCTTTCTTCGCGGCGTACGGAAAGACGCTGACCAAGTCGCTCGATCCACAGCGCTTGGCCGAATGGAAGCCCGGCGACATCGTTTGGTGGAAGTTCGACAATGGCATCGACCACATCGGAATCGTCGTCGGCGGGAAGGGCGAGTCCGGGTTGCCCTTGTGCGTCCACAACTTGGGACCGTGCCGGTTAGAGGATGTGTTGGGGCGATGGAAGATCATCGCCCACTACCGGTATCCGAAGTAGTCTTAGCGACCGACGATATCGCCCTTGGTGCTGCCGACGATGGCGAACAATTCGTTGCGCTCCTTCGCTGGGACCTTATACTTGTCGAGGACCTTGCCGAGGATGGCGGCCGCAGCGTTCCACTCCGCCTCGGTGACCATGAGGCCTTTGTGAGAGTCGAGCATCGTGCGACCGGAGTACTTGAACGGTCCACCGGAGGCTGCAGCGATCTGCTCGGTCACCAGGTACCGGAGGCCGGCCGCACTCACTCGACCCGACTGGAGGGCAGCGACCACTTGCTTGTTGGCGCCAATCGTGGGGTCGGTTGCGAGGAGCAGGATGAAGTCGTCGACCACGAGGCAGATCGGGACGATCCCCCCGAGGCGCGCATAGAGCGACTTAGGGTCCTTGAACGTCTCTGGCGCAACGGTCATGGGTTTCGCAGCGGCGTACTTCATCTCGTAGAGAGCCTTGAGCTCTTCGAACTCCTTCATGCCGACGCCGGCCTTCTCGAAGGCCTTGGCTCGGAGGGTCCAGGCGTGGTCGCGGGTCTTCATGTCGAGCATGAGGGCTCTTTCGAAGGACGGAATGTCGAGGACCGCCTTTTGGGGCCCACCGGCGAGGTTGGCAAGGTAGGCGGCGAGGCCGAAGGCGAGGACCGGCTTCGGCACTCGATCGAACTCGGCGGCGAGTTTCTGGTTCGCCCGCATCATCTCGTCCTCGCCTTCCATCCGGATGCAGTTGTCGGCGGCGGCGGCGATCTTCTGGATTCCGCCGAGCCGCTCATAGAGGCTCGCTTCCATCTTGGCGGCGGCCTCGCTAGGCTCGGAGTGAGCAAGACCGATAACGGCGAAACTGGCGGTGAGAGTCGCCAGAACAAGTAGAGGTTTCATCGCCGTGGATGAAACCGCACGAAGCTTACGGGCGAACGAAGGGCTGCTGAACAGAAGATGAACGCTACTCGTCCCGCTTCGCTGCCGGTCTGGCCCGGAGCCTGGCCCATGTCCGAAGCTCGTCGATCTCCTCGGCCATCATGACGCTGAGGGGCACGCTGGCTTCGATTTCGTGGTGGAGGTCGGTCTGCTTCACTTCGCGATCCTGGTCGAACGCGGCGAGCAGGGACCCGATCACGACTTGCTCGATCTCGGCGCCGCTGAATCCCTCGGAACGCGCTGCGAGCTCGTTCAGCTTGAACTTCTTTGGATCGCGCTTGCGCTTGCGCAGATGGATCGAGAAGATCTCCTTGCGTTCCTCGGTGTCGGGAAGGTCGATAAAGAAGATTTCGTCGAAGCGGCCCTTTCGCAGTAGTTCGGGTGGAAGGGCGGTGACGTCGTTGGCGGTCGCGATGAGGAAAACCGGCTTGGTCTTCTCCTGCATCCACGTCAGGAAGGTCGAGAAGACCCGCGCGGTGGTGCCGCTATCGGAGACTCCGCTCCCCCCTACGCCTGCGAAGCCCTTTTCGAGTTCGTCGGCCCAGAGGATGCAAGGCGAGACGGATTCGGCCACCTTGATCGCTCGGCGGATGTTCTCTTCGCTTTGGCCGACCAGGCTGCCGAAGATACGCCCGACGTCCATCTTGAGCATGGGCAGGTTCCAGGCTGCGGCGATCGCTTTGGCGACGAGCGACTTGCCGCAACCTTGCACCCCCAGCAGCAGCACGCCCTTCGGAACCGGAATTCCGAACTCCTTGGCCTTGTCGGTGAAGCCCTTGCGCCGCTTGGCCAGCCAGTCCTTCAGCAGTTCGAGCCCACCCACGTCATCGAGGCGGTCGGTCGCTGGGTAGTACTCGAGGAGCCCGGACTTCCGGACGATCTGCTTCTTTTCCTCCAGGATCACATCCACGTCGAGCTTCTTATGCTCGACGAGGCTCCGGGCAAAGGCCGACTCGATCTCGTCGAGCGTCAGGCCCTGAGCGGACTTCACGATGATCTCGCGCATTTCGGGCGTCAGATCGGTATCGACCGCGCTGTTTCCCTTGACGGCGGCGACCACATGGTCGAGCTGGTCCGATATCTCGGATGCCTTGGGAAGCGGGAAGTCGAGGACCGTGACATCCTTTTCCAACTCTGTCGGTAGAGCGAGAACCGGAGCAAGGAGGATAAGCGTTTGCGCCTTTCCGCGCAGTCGGCCGGCCAAGTCCCGCAGCAGCCGGATCACGCGGGGATCCTTCATGTATGGGTGGAAATCCCGCAAGAGAAAGACGGTGTACTCCGGAGACTCGTGAGCGAGGGCTAGGGCTTCGAGTTCGCCGGGGAGGGCCGTCGGCTTAACCGGGCCTGACGTTCGCGTGACGGGCGGCTTCATCCCTTGGGTGACCGACCACGTGTGAAGGGTTCGCTTTAGCTTATCGCAGACGAGTTTGACGGCGTCCTCGACTCGGCGCTCCTCCCAGGAAACGACGTACAGGATTGGGTACTTGGCCCGAATCAGGACCTCGATCTCGCGTGCGGCATCCATCCGCGCCGGATGCTACCTATTCGCCGTCGGCGGCGGGGGATCATCGGCGCCCGCGGTGCCCGGCAAGCCCTTAAACCCCTTATACATTTCGGCGACCTTCTTCATCTCGGCTGCGAGTGCGTCGAGAAACTCCTTCGGGAGCTGGTCTCGCCGAACGGGCATCCCTTGCGTGAGCATCGTATCGTCAGCGAGCGAGTATTGCGCCGAAACGGCCTGATTGTAGGTCATCTCCAGCATCTGGGTCTTCCGACGGGCCGCCCGAAAGAGGTCGAGGCTGGGGTTCTCCTGCGCCCAGGGGAACAGCTCTGGGTGTTCCTTGAAGTAAAGCTGCGCGGCAATCCCCTCCAGTTCTTCCCCGAACGCCATCGGCCCGTCTTCCGATCCGTCATAGGCGTACAGCACCATCGTGTCGCTCATCGTGAAGGAAACCTGAGTTCCGGCGGGAATGCCTCGGGGGAGCAATTCGGTCGGTTCGGCGCTCAGTCCTTCGATTCCGATGAAATCGCTCGGGTCGAAGTCGTCAGGCTCGACCTCGACGGCTTCCGATGACGAGACGTTTACGTCCGTGCCGAAGGTGAGCCGCCGAACAAAGCCCTGCTGCTGCGGCGAAAGCGAACCGTAGGCGATCTTCTGCCCACCTCGTAGCGCTTGGCGCTGGATCGGCGTCAGCGTCGCATAGAGGCGCAGCGCGTCTTCGTCGCCTTTCTGCCAAAAGTCGGCAACGACTTGCGGATCGAGGAGTCGGCAGAGCATCTGGGTGACGGCGACGTTGATACCGCGGCTCTTGAGCAGATACTTGGCGATCGAATCCAAGCTAAGCCGGCCCTCTTCGACGATGGCGCGAAAAAGCTCGCCCATCGCATGCCGATCGAGGCGATCGAGCCTCGTCCGGTGAGGATCTGTCGGCCGAATCGTCATCCATCCCGTTCCGGGGTCGTAGGCCACAGTCTCGCCGAGCATCTTCTCGAACCTGCCGATGGTAAGCCCCTTGCCCTTCGTTCCGAGCGATGCGGCCCAGGGTAGATCGCCATCGTTGGCGATCGCCATCAAATCAGCCTTCTTTCGATCGGCCAGTTGAAGCAGCGCGTCCGACAGGACGAACGACAGTGGGTCCACCTTCTCGGGCTGCAGCAACAGAGCGAGCAGATCCGCAGACGCCTTCTGCCAAGCCGACTTCGACCCGATGCCGGTCATGCGGGAGTTGGCCAGCTCTGTGAATTGCCGAGACGCTTCTGAGAGTTCGATGAGTTCGCGCGCTTCGTCATCGGCCTTTTTCTCTTCGGGAACGTAGGGTCTGAGGGAGTTATCCTGAAGGTCGACCCGACCCATCGGCTTGCCGTCCACGTCGACCACGAGCATGGCGTAGTCCACGTCGTCGCTCCAATTGCTTCGCGAGGCGATGAAGAGCACCTTTCCGACAGGCTTCTTGAAGGCCTTTCGGGGCGTCTCGAACGAGCCGACGAACATGCGTCGCTCGTCGTCGCCAGGCATTTGGGCTTGGACGTCCGCCCAAAGGCGCTGCTCGGCGATCATTTGCTCGATCGCTGCTGCGGCATGACCGCCGATCGGCCTTTGCATCGAGGTCGGAGAGGTCGAGAACACGATTCGTTCTCGGGAGCCGATCCCGGCGAGCACCTTCGGGTCGATTCCGACGAGGAGGCGCATGGCGGCGCGCTGGAAGGGGCCGAGATTGGCGAGCTGCTCGTACTTTCGCCACACGACATAGTCGATCCGCCCCTGCATCTTGCCTTCGATTTCCTCGCGCTGGCGGGCGGCGTCTTCGATCGTCTTAGGCGAGTAGTCTTTTGCCAGCAGCTCTCGCGCGCCGGCTTGGATTTCTTTGATCTCCGCGACCCGGCGGGCGTTGCTCGCGCGTTCCTCTTCCTGAGTCTGCTTGAGGTTGCGCGCCAAGAGGTAGGCGCCCCCTTCGAAGCGCCATTCGCCGCCGACGGTGTCAGCGAGTTTGGTGAGGATCTCCCGGATAGGGCGCTCGCCGACCGAGATCACGAGCACTTCGTTCTCGAAGTAAGCGCTCGCCTTCAAGGGAAGGCCCGTCTCTTTCGAGAAGGCGTCGAGGATCGTCGGAACGCGGGCCGCCGAGTGGCGGAATCCGACGGGCTTGGAGAACGCCTCGCCCTCCAACTGCGCCCATGAGACGCAAACACTCAAAAGAAGCAGGCAGACGGTTGCCGGTCGGATCATAGTCGGACTCCTTGACACTATTGTAGTAGATAGACGAGCAAATCCCGCGCTGGGCCCGGTGGGACCATTCGCTCACGCGCCGAGAACTTCGAGAGCGGCTCTCGCGCGGCTCGAAGCGGCCTCCGCTTCTTCCAGGGCCTTTCGCAAGCTTGGCAGCCGCTCCGAGAACGCCGAGGCGGTGGCTTCGGCGGTCTGGTCGTATTGTTGGCGTGCGACTTCGATACGCTTCCACATCTCGGCTTCGAGCGCGGCACGCTTGATCCCGGCGAGGATCTGTAGCACCGCGCCCAACACAAGAGGCAGCGCGATGAGCCCGAGAATGATCTTGCCGACGGTCGTTTCGGGCCCGAGTCGCACCTTCGCCCACGAGAGGGCGAGCGTCGCCGCCACATAGAGGATCATCCCGCCACATCCGATCGAGAGGCTGGTCATACAGCCGCTCTGCAGGCGCGATTCTTCGAAGCGCCGTTCCATTTCGGTGCGGGCGTCGGCTTCCTCGCGGTCGCGAACCAGCCTCACCTCCGCCAAAGCCCGCTCCTTTTTCTCCTGATAGCCTTCGAGGGCGGCCCGGCTTTTTTCGAGGCGGAGGGCAGCATCGGCGGCGCGCTCGGTCAGTCGGATTCGCGCGGCCTCGAGGAGTTCCGTCCGCCGAGCGTCGGCCTCGGCCTCCATGGCGATGGCTTCGAAGAGGCTCGCCGCTTCGAAGCCGCCGCCGCCGTCCGTCCGGAGGAGCGAGCCCAAGCTGATTCCCGGCCCGTGAACGCGCAGCGCTTCGCGAACCTTCTCGCGGGCGGCGGTCCAGGCCTGTATCCGCGCCGAGGCGGACTTTCGAGCGAGGACCTGAGCCGCCAGAACGTGGTCTATGTGCCGTCTGTCGAGGGCGGGCAGGTCTCCAAGGAGTTCGATCACCGAGGCCGGGCGGAGCGAGAGCGCGTTCTTCCACGCCTCCTCCAACCGTCCGGCATCGCCAGCGGCCTGTGCGTACCTGGCCAAATCGAGCCAGAGGTCGGCGTCGGCGTCGTTTCGCCCGGTCAGCGCTCGATCGAGCGTGGAAATCGAGGCAGCGGGTCGTCCGACCCGCATTTGGAGGAGCGCCAAGTGGCGCGCGCAGAGATCGAAGGCCAGATCGCGTCGTCGCACGCCTTCGAGGAGCCCAGCCAAGTACGCCTTTTCCGCCTCTGCGAAGGCGCCTCCGCGCTCATAGAGCCATCCGAGGGTGGCCGCGAGAGGAGCAGGCAGCGAGTGGGTCGCGTCGCCGTAGATCGCCTCGATGCCGCGCCGGGCCTCGGCGAATGCCTCCTTTCGATCGATGCTGTCACCATCGAGGGCCTCGCGGATGTTCCCTGCGATCCCCTCGATGGCTCCGTCCCCTCGTTCGGCTTCCAATTTCCGGATCGTGTGGCGCCATTGATTCCTTTGCTGCTCGATCTCGTAAGCCCGCTCGTCGAGGTACAGAGCCATCGGGCTCTCGTCGGAACCCTGGCCCTCCGCGAGGCCGGCCAGGTCGTCGACCGAGCGGCGCAGTCCGTCGCCGAACCGCTCGACCTGTCGCTTCGACGCATCGTCGAGGGTCCCAGACTCGACGGAATCGAGGAGCACCAGCGCACGGCGTGCCGCGGGAAGTGTGGACCAGGCGAGGAAGTGAGCGATCGCGCTGCGGGATGCCGAGCATTGGAGCAACGCGAGCCGAACCGCGACATCACGACCCCTATCTTCTTCTGATAGTGAATAGTCGACGAGGCGTTGGGCGAGCGGGGTAACGCTCAAAGCCACCCGCTCCTCCTAAAGCCGAGGTACTCGGCGAGTGCGACCACCACCATTAGGCCCAAAGCGAAGAAGTAACCGATTGGCCACTTGAGTTCCGGCATGTGCTCGAAGTTCATCCCCCAAACCCCGGCAAAGAAACTCACGCTCATGAGGATCGTGGCGATCGCGGCCATCTTCTTCATGATATTGTTGAGATTATTCGATATCAAAGAGAGATGAGTATCGAGAATAGTGGAAAGGATGTCGCGATTGAGATCGGCGTTTTCCGTGATGCGAAGCGCGTGGTCGTAGACATCCTGGTAGTAAGGGCGTGCTTCGACAGATATCTCGGGCCAATCTCCGCGAAGCATGCCATTCAAGACGTCTCTAATCGCGCTGGTCCTTCGGCGTATGCGAAGAAGCCGTCGCTTCAGGCCAAGGGCTTCCGCCAACGCCTCTGCCTGGCCGACATAAACCCGCTCTTCCAGCTCGTCGATATGATCCTCTAAGCGGTCGGCGGCGGGAAAGTAGTCGTCCACTATCGCATCGAGAATCGAATGCACCAAGAACGCAGGATTCTTGCCCAAGCGTTTGGGTTCCGCCATCCAGCGATCGAAGAGATGGGCTACACACGAACAGGGCGCCTTTACCACGGTGACGATCAGATGAGGAAGGGCGAAAAAACCCACTTCGTGAAAGCGTTCGTCATCGGGATCTTGAATAACGGCGGCAGCAGAAAAGAAGGTCGCCTCGCCGTATCGCCGTACGGTCGGTCTTTCGTTTTCGCTCAGCGCATCCTCGATCGCGAGGGGGTGAAAGCCGAACTGCTGAAGAAACGCGGCGCCCTCCGCACGGTCCGGTGTGACCACGTGCACCCAGGTCAGGCCGCCGTCCGGCACCGCCACCGAATCGGGATCGGCCTCCAAGGCGCGAGTACGCCGCCCGTCGAAGCGGGCCGCCCGCGCTTCGAATCCGTTCGAATGCTCGGCCATGTCCTGTGCCTATTCTGACCGAACGCGCACCGCTCACGGCCCACTTTGCGATCGCAGAAGCCGAAAAAGTGGCGGCTCTCCAGGATGTCTCGAAAGGAGAACCGCCGAATATCACATCCGCGGGCGAAAGTCTTAGGCGGCAGCCAACTCGAGCGTCTGATCCGTCGCTCCGCTCCACAACACGACGGAGTTGCTTGGAAGGCTTTCGACACCGCGGCGCGTCGCTATGACGCGAAACTCGACGTATTGGCCTGGCGTCCACGACGTCTCGAACTTCGTCTTGGTCGTCGTGCCGAGTTGGGTGAAAGATGCAGAGGCAGAAGCGCGGTATTGGATAATGAAGACCGTGCTCTTGATATTGCCGTTCCGCTTCCACTTGAGAACGATATTCCCGAGGCCGTCGGCGTTTGCGAACGGATCGAGCGGCTGCGCGGGTGCCGTGAGGCTACGAGGCGGATCGTGGGGCGGAAGCATCAGCTGCGCCAGCAGAGCATCTTCGACATCGAGATTCGCGTCGAAAATTCGTGCGAACTTTGCGACGACTTGGCGGCTAGAGGTCAATGTTGCGTCCTTAGTCGTGACGGCAGAGCGGGCGACATTGCGTGCGGCCTCGGCGGCGAGAAGTTGCGTCTGGGCGTCGGTCGCCGCCGCTTCGATTTCGGTAAGCTCGGCATCGCCTAGGTCAAGCTCGGCTTTGTTCGCATCGCACACCGTAAAGAAGCTCTGCAGTGCGGCAACGAAGTCGGCTTCGCGACGCATCTTGGTAATGTACATGATCGTTACCTCCGGCCCACTTCGGGCTCTCTAACAAGTTTTTCGGCAGAACGCGGCTAGATTCTTAGATCCCGTCGGAGCAGATCGTGAAAAGGTCGGAGCTTTAGGGCGAAGGGGCGAGTCAACGGGCCATCGGGTCGATACCCTAAGGCGAAGTGTCGAAGCCCCTGGAAAGAGCGTCGAAACGGCCGGACAAAGGGTCGAAACACCCGGAGAAGGGGTCGAAGCGTCGTCAACGGTCTTCCACACATCTCTTCCCAGATTCGCCGCATAGGCCCAAGGGCGCATTCGAATCCGGATCCGCCACGGATGCCCGTACCATTGTCGTGTCCCGCCACGGCGAGACAGAAACCGAAAACCGAAGGCCGCCGCAGAAGAGCGGCCTCGGCCCGGAAACAGAAGGAAGACTATGCGAAACAATCACAAGAACATTCTCACGAGCATCCTGCTCGCATTTGCCGTCACCGGCGCCGCCGTCGCCCAAGACCTCCGCGCTCCGCTCGATCCGAGCGATCCCCGAGCCCAGACCGACGCCGCCGCCTACGCCGACTATCTGCCGCTCCCCAATCCGGAGTACGGACCCCAGTCTTACAACGCGCTCGTCAAGCTCGTCGCCCACGACGTCGAGACCGGCATCACCGCGGAAGGCAAGTACGTTCCGGCGTTCAAGGCCAACAAGGGCCGCGCGGAACTCTCGACCCCGTTCAAAGGTATCGCCACCACGCTCGACACCGAGCCGAAGGGCATGGATTTCAACATCCAGTACGTGATCGGCTCCGACCAGCGAACGAAGATCACGACGACCGCCAGCTACCCCTGGAGCACGCAGTGCAAACTGTACATCCGCTTCTCGGACGGTTCGAACTGGATCGGCTCCGGCACTCTCATTCAGAGCCGCTACGTGCTGACCGCCGGTCACTGCATCCACGATAAGAACCGCGGCGGCTGGGCCACCCGCGTCGAAGTCGTCCCCGGCATGAACGGCGCCTACCGCCCGTTCGGCAACGCCCTGGCCTCGCGCTTCGCTTCCAGCACCGGCTGGACCAGCGACAAGAATCGCGACCACGACTTCGGCGTCATCAAGCTCGATCGCACGATCGGCAACAGCACGGGCTGGCTGGGCTACGGCTCCTTCAGCGACAGCACGCTCAACAACACGACCCTGCACATCGCCGGATACGATGGCGACCGCGATGGCGGCAACAGCCAGCTCTATCGCTACGGCGCTCGCGACAGCATCAGCAGCAAGCGCATCGAATACACGATGGACACGTCCGGCGGCAGCAGCGGCGCTTCCATCTACCTCATCCAGAGCGGCAACCGCTATGCGGCGGGCGTCAATGCCTACGAGCGATGGTGGTGGTTCTTCGGGACTCACTACATGAACGGCGGAACCCGGCTCGACAGCCAGAAGTTCAGCTGGATCCAAGGCTGGTTGAACGGCGGACTCTAAGGCTCCGCTCCCAACCGCTCGAATGGCTCGGAGGCATTGCCTCCGAGCCTATTTCTTTTGCAGGACCGAGAACGCGATTCCCGAGGGTTGGTCCTTCGTTCGGAACAGGGTGTGGGTCGCCGCCTTGAAGTCCTCCGCCTTGGCCGAATAGATGTCGCAGAACGTTTGCGGGTTTCGGTCGACGAGGGGGAACCAACTGGATTGGACCTGCACCATGATGCGGTGCCCCTTGCGGAAGGTATGCAGCACGTCCGGGAGGTCGAACTTGACGCGATCGATACCGCCTGGGACGAAGGGAACAGGCTTGGAAAAATCGTTGCGGTACTTCGCCCGCATCACTTCGGCGCGGACCAGCATCTGGTAGTCCTTCATCGCGGTTCCCGCTGAGTTGGGTCCCGCGTCCGACGGGTAGACATCGATGATCTTCACGACGAAGTCGGCGTCGGTTCCGGTCGTGGAGATTCGAAGGTCGGCGGTTACCGGTCCTGCCCAGGTGATGTCGGCCTCGAGAGGGTCGGTCTTGTAGGTCAGGACGTCGGCCCTGGCTTCGGCGAAGCGCTGATCGTCGATCATGTACTCCCGAGTTCTTCGGGTGAGGGTCCCCTGCTGATAGGGGACGGGCTTGGCGGGGTCGGCGACGTAGGCGTCGCCGCCCTCGACGGCCTCTGGCGCTTTGGCGTCGAGCTTCTTGTCCTCGCGGAAGTAAAGCGCGCTCGGGGTGACGTCCTTGGGCGGCCATTGGTCGAATGTGAGGAACTTTCCTTGGCCAACATCATACACAGTTGCTTCCGGCAGTTCGACCTTTCCGTCCCCTCGGAGGTGGGCGTCGAAGAACGGCCACTCGACGTTTTCGCGATACCACGCGCTGGGCTCGCCCGCCATGTCGATATCGCCGAAACGAGATCCGGTTCCTCCCGCCCAGCCGCCGTGAGGCCAGGGACCCATGACGAGGTTGACCTTAGCGTTCGGATTAAGGCGATTCGTGTAACCGTAGAGGTTCCATGCCCCCCATAAGTCTTCGGCGTCGAAGAGTCCTCCGACCACGAGGACGGCGGCTTTGACGCCGGTCATGTGCGGGGGGAGGGCGCGCGCTTTCCAGAAGTCGTCGTAGTCGCTGTGCGCCATCATCTGGTTCCAAAACTCGACCTCGCCCTTGAAGTATTTTGCGTTCACGTTCGGGAGTGGACCGAGTTCGAGGAAAAACTTGTACGCATCCCCAGCGAGGTCGTAGGCAGGCCCGCGCTTCGGGGTGGCGGTCGGCGTCGGTCGGGGCTGACCGAATCCTCCCATGAAGGAAAAAGCGTCTTGGAGGAAGAACGCGCCGAGATGGTGGAAGTCGTCCCCGATCCACCAGTCGCTGACTGGCGCCTGCGGGGAGGCCGCCTTGAGAGCCGGGTGGGAGTCGATCGCGGCGGCTCCGGCATAGAAACCCGGGTAGGAGATTCCCCAAACCCCGACGCGCCCGTTGTTCGCGGGGACGTTGTCCACGAGATACTGAACGGTGTCGTAGGTGTCGGTACTCTCGTCGCAGTCCTTCGGTCCTTTGTTCAGGATTTGGGGACGGACATTTACGAAATCGCCTTCCGACATGTACTTGCCGCGGACGTCCTGGAAGACGAAGATATAGTTATTCTTCCGAAAGTTAGCCGAACCCGGAAAGCCGCCTCGGTACTGGCTGGTTCCGTATGGACCGGCGCTGTAGGGCGTTCGCGTCATGATCATCGGGTACTTGCCGGGGCGATCCTTGGGGACGTAGACGGCGGTGTAAAGCTTGACCCCGTCCCGCATTGGGACCATCATCTCGAGCTTGTCGTATTGATCCTTGATCGGCGGGAGGTCTTGCGGAATGCCGAAGCCGAAGAGCGCGAACATGGGGAAGACGTTACCCGGGCGATCGGAGGGCCATAATCGGACATGGCTTCCGCACCCTCCGTCCGCGCCCACGCCGCGCCTCTGGCCGAGGTCGATCCTCTGATCGCTTCGTTGATCGAAAAGGAGGTGGAGCGCCAAGAACACAACCTGGAGCTCATCGCGAGCGAGAACATCGCCAGTCGGGCCGTTCGGGAGGCAATGTCGAGCGTTCTGACCGACAAGTACGCGGAGGGCTATCCCGGCAAGCGTTATTACGGCGGCTGCGAAGTGGTCGACCAGGTCGAAGACGCAGCGATCGAGCGAGTGAAGGCGCTTTACGGGTGCCAGTTTGCGAACGTCCAGCCCCACAGCGGCGCCCAGGCGAACATGGCGGTCTACTTCGCCTTCCTCGAGCCGGGCGACACCCTCATGGCGATGAACCTCGCGCACGGCGGGCACCTTACGCACGGTTCCCCGGTGAACTTCACCGGCAAGATGTACAACGTCGTGCCCTACGGGGTCTCGCCCGAGTCCGAGACGATTGACTACGAGGAGTTCCACCGCCTTGCGAAAGAACACCGGCCGAAGTTGATCGTCAGCGGGGCGACGGCCTACTCGCGCAAGTTCGATTTTGCTCGAATCCGGGCGATCGCCGACGAGGTCGGGGCCCTCCACATGTGCGACATGGCCCATTACAGCGGCCTCATCGCCGTCGGCGAGTACCCGAGCCCGATCCCTTACTGCGACTTCGTGACCAGCACCACCCACAAATCGATCCGCGGCCCCCGCGGAGGCATGATCCTCTGGAACGACGAGAAGTACTCCAAGCCGATCAACATGAGCGTCTTCCCGGGAATCCAAGGCGGTCCCCTGATGCACGTGATCGCGGCCAAGGCGGTCTGCTTCCACGAAGCAGCGCAACCTTCCTTCAAAGACTATCAGCGAAGCGTCCGTGCGAACGCGGACGCCCTCGCCGAGGCCATGACTCGCGAGGGATTCCGCATCGTTAGCGGCGGCACGGATTCGCATCTGATGCTCGTCGATCTTCGGCCCTTCGGCGTCACCGGGAAAGTGGCGCAAGCCGTGCTCGACGAGGCATGCATCACGACGAACAAGAACGCAATCCCCTTCGATCCGGAGAAACCGTTCGTCGCGAGTGGCATCCGATTGGGCACACCTGCGGTCACCACGCGGGGGATGGGGCCGGGGGAGATGGCCGAGATCGCCCATTTCATCGCAAGTGCGCTACGAGCGGGCGAAGGCTCCGACGAGATTTCCGGCGTTCGGGAATCTGTACGAGCCCTCACCGCGCGGTTTCCCGTCCATTTTTGAGGGGATGCCAGGCTCAGCGATCGCTCGTCGGGAAGCCCCATAATGGAGCCGGCTTCCAGTGGCGCGTTGGCCCGCAGTTCGAACGAAAACTTATGGATCACTCACCTACCGAGCATCACCACTTTGGCCACGGCCATGATCCCGACCACCGGGCGCCCTTTGGGCGCATCACCCTCAGCGCAATCGTGCAGCTAGGTGTGGCCGTCGGGCTCTTCGCCTGGATCGCCCCGTCGACCCTCGCTTCTGAAGTCGCCCAGCCGTGGACGCTGGTGTTATGGGCTTTCCTGTTGGGGCTCCCTTTGAGTCTGTTCGAATACCTCTACCACCGCTATCTCTTGCATTCGGCGGTCCTCCCTTTTCTGGGATCGATGCATAAGGCGCACGCCCATCATCACGGGCTGACCTCGGTCAAGGCGCCGGTCACTCCCAAGGAGCCGGAGAAGCCGGTGCCCGTCGAGAGCGAGTATCCGGTCGAACACGAGCACCAGGAAGAGTCGATGACCTTCCCGCTGTACGCGCTGTCGATCTTCATTCCGCTCTTTCTCGTTCTGTTGGCCCTGCCTCTGAAACTGCTCTTTCCCGGCCAGCCGGTCATCGCGGCCGTCATGGTCGCGACGACGTTGTACTACAGCGCTTATGAACTGTGGCACCAGGTCGTGCACTTGCCCTACGAGCGCTTCTGGCGCCCGCTAATGGAATCGAAGCGGGTGGGCCGCCTGGTCAGGCTCGTTTACAGTTTTCACCTCATGCACCACTGGCGTCCGTCGTGCAACCTCGCCGTTGTCGGTTTTTGGGGAGTGGCGATCTGGGATCATGCTTTTCGCACACATCGACGGCCAGTCAATATGCCTCTCGACGGTGCCGACGTTAACTACCTGGACATTGCCATGAAACAGCCGCGCTGGCCGATCTCGATGATCGACAGTTGGCAGGCGAGCCTCTATCGCGCCTCTCGAAAGGCCGAGCGCTTCCTGGCCCGCCTGTTCAAACGCCGTACAGCGTAAGTCGCCGGCTCGATGTCGGTGTAAGATTGCTTCGCTGGCGAACGAACACCCGGGCAGAGTAGGAATCGTGGTCAACCCCAAAGGGGGCCGTGGGCAGGCCGGCTGGCGTTGGGCTGGGTTGCGCCCCCGTCTCGAGGCTTGCTTGCCCAACACTTCTTTCGACGTCTTGGAGACCACTGGACCCCGATCGGCGCCTGCTCAGGCTCGAGCATTGGCGGAGGGCGGCTGTTCGATCGTCGTCGCGGTCGGAGGCGACGGGACCGTCTCACAGGTGATGAACGGCCTAACCGGCACCGACGCCGCGCTTGCCGTGTTGCCCGCCGGGACCGGCAACGACTTTGCGCGAACCCTCGGCTTCGGCCCCAATATCGACGCGGCCGTCGATGCGCTGGTCGTTGGTGAGCGAATGCGCATGGACGTCGGCGCCTGGAGAGTAGGAAACCAATCCGGCTTTTTCATCAACGTCGCCGGCCTCGGCTTCGATTCAGCAGTCGCCGATCGTATCAACCGGGGTTTCCGGCACGTCCGCGGATCGCTCGCCTACTTCGCCGCCATTCTCTCGACCCTGCGGACCTACCGACCTCGACGCCTCTCCGGACTGATCGACGGGGAACCGATCGAAGGCCAGGTGATGCTGTGCGCGCTCGCCAACGCTCAGGCCTACGGTGGCGGACTCCGTATCGCGCCAATGGCGAGTATCGAGGATGGCCTCCTCGACCTCGTCATGGTCGGTGAATTCGGGACAGTGGAGTTTTTGCGCAACTTCGGTCGCCTCCGGCGCGGAAACCACTTGTCCCATCCGAAGGTGTTTCATAGGCCGTTTCGTCGCCTGGAAATCGAAGTCGATCCGCCGGGTCCGTTTCTCGTGGACGGAGAACTGTTCGGACCCGGGCCGGTAGAGGTGGAGATTCGGCCCGGCATCATCGAAGTCATCGCATAGGCACCACCGAAAATTGCTGAAAAGTTCGGCTTGGCGCAAAAAAGGAAGCCCTCGGGATGACTTCCTGACGGATAATAGGGAGATGTTTACGCTTGCGGTTGGTTTCGTGTTAGGGGCGGGGAGCCTGGTCGGAGACGCGGGCCAGGTGTTTCTGGATCGGAAGGGCGGCCTCACGGAGATTCGTCTTGCTGGTGGTTCGGCTTTCCACCGGACGTCCTCTCAAGTCCGTTCTCTCGAAGAAGTGCCGATTCCCGGTGCTGCTCGCGCTTTCACTTGGTCCGAGTCCGGTAAGGAAGGCGTCGTGCCCTACTACGCTATCACGCTCGATGGGAAGACCTTCCCTCGGGTCACGTCCACGCATTTCGATGTCGAGCTCAAGTACGCGAGATTCGACCCACTCAAGGCAGTGCCGCCGGTCGAGCCGGACCTCGCCTCCGACGCCGGCAACGAACTGTACATCGTGCAGTTCAAGACTCAGCCTCTCCAGGAGTACCGAGATGCTCTAGAGAGCCTGGGCGTAAGGCTTTACGACTACTTCACCCAGCACTGCATGATCGCGCGAGTTCATCCGGGCTCGGTCGCACAAGTGCGGAACCTGCCGTTCGTTCGCTGGCTCGGTTCGTTCGAGCCCGCATATCGCCTCGAGCAGCCGATGAGGGATCGCTTGCTGTCCGGTAACCTCGGAACGCGGCGCTACAACATTCAGGTGTTCGAGCGCGGTGGCGAGCAGCACGGCGAGGTCGCTCGGCTGATCGAACTGTTCGGCGGAATCGTCGATCAGATCGTGCCGGAGGGCTTCATCGTCGTCGCCACGCTTTCAGAGTTTCAACTGAGCCAGGTCGTGCGTATGAACCAGGTCCACTTCGTCGACGAGTGGAGCGAACTGTATCCCGACATGGACAACATGAAAATAGTGGGTGGCGCCAACTATGTTGCCGATCCTACTCGCGGTATGTTCCGAGGACAGGGCGTCAGAGGGGAAGTTTTCGACTCCGGATTCCGCCTGACCCATCTAGCGTTCAACCCGAACACGCCGATCCAGCACAACGCGGTCAGCAACGACTCGCACGGAACCGCCACGTACGGCATTTGCTTTGGTGACGGCGATGGCAACGCCTCCGGGCAGGGCCTCCTGCCGATGGGTCAGGGCGTCGTCGGCGCCTCGGCAAACTTCCTCAACGCGAATGTCGGAAACCGTTATGCGTGGACCGCCGCTCTCCTGGGCGCGCCCTATTACTGCGTGTTTCAAACCAACTCGACGGGTAGCAGTTGGGTTACCACGTACACGACGATCTCGGCCACGATGGACGACATCGAATGGATCAACGACATCGTGATCCTCCAAAGCCAGAGCAACCAGGGCACGCGTAACTCGCGGCCCGAGGCATGGGCTAAAAACGTGGTCGCCGTGGGAGCGGCCAATCACTTCAACAACTCGAATCCCGCAGACGATCGCTGGAGCAGTGGCGCCAGCATCGGACCGGCGGCAGACGGGCGAGTCAAACCCGAGGTCTACTTCCCGGCTTACGACTCTGTCCTGACGACGACGAGTTCGAGCGATTCCGCTTACACGACGTCGTTCGGAGGCACGAGCGCCGCCACCCCTGTGACGGCCGGTCACTTCGGTCTCATGTTCCAAATGTATGCCGCCGGAATCTTCGGCAACTCCTGTCTGGCGCCCGTGGCCCCTGCGGAGCGATTCGTGTTCGACAATCGGCCCAGGCCCTCCTTGGCGAGAGCCATCATGATCAACACCGCGACCCAGAACCAACTCCCGCTGGCTGCGGGAAGCGACATCAGCCGCAACGTCCAGGGTTGGGGAATGGTCAACGTCATGAGCCTGTACGACACCCGCGCCAAGATGTTCATGGTGAACGAGACCGACCTTCTGCAAAACCTTCAAACTAAGACCTACCGAGTCCATGTGCCGGCGGGTGAGCCGGCCTTTAGGGCCACGATGGTTTACGTCGAACCGATGGGCTCGACGAGTGGAGGCAACGCCCGCAAGAACGATCTCAGTCTACGCGTGACCGCGCCGAACGGCAACACGTATTGGGGCAACAACGCGATGTCGAATTCGAACTGGACGACCGCGGGAGGCGCAGCGGACACGGTCAATACGGTCGAGAACGTGTATGTTCAGAACCCGGCATCGGGGACTTGGGTCGTCGAGGTCATCGGATCGGACATCAATACGGAGGCAGTGCCGTCGACGCCGGGCGTCGATGCGGACTTCGGTCTCGTCGTCAGCGGTGTCGTACCGGCGGTTCTCGTCGATTCGTTCACGACCAGCTCAGGTTCTCTCATCTCGGGAACCGCGCCGAACCTGTCGCTGAGCGACAATCAGCCGGTTGTTCTCGGAGAGGACCTCAGCACCGATCTGGCCAACGATGCTCGCTCGATCACCGTGAACGGAACGTCGCCGATCGCAGCGCCGACCGAGTTGTCGATGCGTGTCGAGTCTCGGACGGAAGGAATCTCGACCGGCAGAATGTCGATCGAGTTCTTCGACTTCGCCAACAACGCGTGGGTGAGCGTGGCCAACAACCAAGCCGTCGGCACGGCCGATGCGGTCGTCAATGCCGCGGGAGGCGGAACTCTGTCACGGTTTGTTCAGGTTGGTACGCGGGCCGTCAGAGCGCGAGTTACCTGGTGGAACTCGAGCTTCGGCTTGGACACCGCATGGACCGCCCGACCCGACCAGATTCGATGGCTCTTTAGTCCCTAGGCATCGGGAACCCTCGGAGACGAAAGGACGTTGAAGAGGGTAACCCGTGAAGGGGAGTAGCGCCTGAGAATCAGGGGCACCGGTCGACAATACGTCCAACAAAGGACCGGCCGGTGCCAGAATCGCAAGACCTTCACCGCACTCGTGGCGGTGAAGGTCTCTTCATAAGAGCGGGAATGCGAAAAGAATGAACACGATCAAAACAGGATTGCTGATGGCGGCGCTCACAGCGCTGTTCATCGTTTGTGGCAACGCCCTCGGTGGAACTACGGGCGTCATCATCGCCGTCGCTTTCGCCTTGGTGATGAACATCGGAGCTTTCTGGTTCAGCGACAAGCTGGTCCTCGCGATGACCAAGGCGCAGCCTCTCGACGAGCGTGCGGCGCCGGATCTCTACGCCATGACTCGACGGTTGGCCGAGCGAGCACAGATTCCGATGCCCAAGCTGTATGTGGTGCCAGATCCCTCGCCGAACGCTTTTGCCACCGGCCGCAGCCCGAGCCGGGGCGTGGTCGCTGTCAATCAGGGTTTGCTCCAGATGCTCGATCGCGACGAAGTCGAAGGCGTCATCGCCCACGAAATCGCGCACATCAAGCACCGGGATACGCTTACCAGCGCGGTCGTCGCGACCGTCGCCGGCGCGATTTCTGCCATTGCGAATCTGGCTTACTTCGCTTCCTTCTTCGGCTTCGGGAGTGGCGACGACGATGGCCCGAATCCCTTGGCGGTGCTACTCTTGGTGCTCGTTGCACCCCTGGCGGCAACGATCATCCAACTGGCAGTGTCGCGTGCTCGAGAGTACCAAGCCGACCAGACTGCCGCCGAACTCGTCGGCTCTCCGAGAGGACTTCAGAGCGCCCTGTGGAAACTCCACAAGGGAGCGGAAGGGGTCCCCTCGCATACGCCGCCAGCAATGGCGCAAATGTGCATCGTCAACCCACTTCATGGGGGAATCCAGAGCCTGTTCTCGACCCACCCTCCGGTCGAGAAGCGGATCGAGCGGCTCGCCCAGTTTTCGCGAAACGCGGCGTAGGAGTCGGTGCACAATGGGCGTGTGGCGGAGAAAGGCTGCGTCGAACGCATGGTGTTCCCCGGCTCGGGCGATCGTGCCCGAGCCGTAGCGCGATTCGCAAGCAAGGGCGGCCTGATCACCGCCCTGGCCGATGGCCGGCTCCCCGTTTTGCAAGCAATTGCCGCCGAGACCGATGCCCAGGTCTGCCCATTTGGTGAGCTTGTGGGTCGGGTTCTTCGGGGAGCAGGCCAGCCGGCTTTGGGACTCGCTTCGTCCGGCCAGACGAAGGCCCTCATCGGATTGGCCTGCCAAGAACTGTCACCCGACTCCGCCCTCTATGAGTCGGGGCGCTTCGACGGGACCCACGAGTGCCTGGCGGACACGTTTGCCGAACTGCACCGCTGGGGATATCGACCAGAGGATCTCGATTCAGTCCAGATCGATGGCGAACCTCACCCCCTCCTGTCGGCGGTTGCCCACCTGATGCGAAGCGTGAACGTCGGGCTCGATGGCCTCGGACGAGGAACCCTCGCCGATCGCGTCGACGACTGCCTGCGCCTCGGTCGCATCGAGAAGCCGTACTTCGACCGTCTCTTGATCGATCTGGGCCCGGAACGCGCCCCACACTACGAGGACTGGCTGCTCTGGCTTGTCGAGTGCGGGGTCTACGTCGAGGTCTTGCGCGAATCGCTCGACGTGGAGACTTCGAATTGGGCCAAGGGGCTTTGCGCCGAGGGCCGATTCGGCGAGCCACCGGAGGTCGAGACCCTTTGTGTCCCGGACATCCTGTCCGAATGCGAGTGGGTGCTGAGGGGCTGCCTTGCGGCTCGGGAAGAGGGTGTGCTGGATCACCGCATCGCGATCGTCGTACGCTCGCGCGACGACTACGGCCCGTTGCTGCTCTCGGCGGCAGCGAGACTCGGTGTGCCGATCCGCGCCGGATTGCACGTCCCCGTCCTGACGAACGGGTTCGTCTCCTTCATCGATGCCTGCCTCGACGTCGCCGCCGCGGGTGACGTTCGGCGGGTCGCCACCCTCATTCGACGCTCCTACTTCGGACTTTCCGCCGAGGCCAGGCGCGAGGTCGAGCAGGAGATCCGTGAGGCTTCTCGATGTGGTCAGAGAGGCTGGGAAGCCCTCGCCCTGTGGGCGAGAGAGCGAGCCGTCCTCTCGCCTTGGCTCAGCCACTTCGTCCAGTGGACCTTGGAGGCACAGAGCCGGACGGCGACTCTCCCTGAGTGGATCGGCCGACTCAGGCTGCTCCTCGAAGGTGGCCAACTGATCGATGTAGTGACGAGCAATTCGCAGACGGCCCATCGCGACCTGCGGGCCCAAGCCTCGATGGAGCGCTCCCTTCTCGACTATGCCTCTGCCTTCCAAGGAGGCGGAGTCGCGCTCTCGTTGCAAGGTTTCGTCTCGCTCGCCCACCGCATTTGGGATGTGCAGGACACCGTCCTTCCAGGGAGCGAGACTGGCATCCAGGTCGTCGGCTCGGCGGATCAGCTCGGCGACTGCGATGTCGTTTTCGTCCTCGGCATGCTCGAAGGGGTTTTCCCGCGTCGTCGAAGTGAGGATCCGATCATTGGCGACCACGATCGATCCCTCCTCCGCCTAGCGACGCGGCACGAGATTCTCCCCCGCTCGCACGACATTGCCGAGCGCGAACGCTTGGAGTTCGTTCATCTCTGCGCCTTGGCACGGCGACGTCTGGTACTCAGCTACCCGCTCACCGGCGAGAGCCGAGACAACATCCCTGCGTTCTATCTCGCCGAGATAGCAAGTCTTCTTGGTGACAAGCTCATCAAACGGACCAAGCAGAGGGGCGATGTGGCCCCCTTCGACAGCCGCTCTGGCGCGGATCATCGACTCGCCGAGGCGCTTGCCTCCGAGCCGAAGCGTCCCCCAAAGGTCACCCTGCTCGAAGCACCCGAAGCCAAGCGCGCGATCCGGCCCGACCTTGCCGACGAGGGCGTCGACCCCCGTGAGATCGCCCTGGCTTCGGAGTGCCCATTTCGCGCCGTCGCGCGGCACCGCATCCGCGTCTTTCCCGGCACCCTTCGCGACCCATGGCGATCGATTTGGCGACTGCCCTCCGTTGCCGGCCTGCCCAAATCGGAGAACAGGGAGGCCGCGCGGCAGACCCTTTGCGCCGCACTCGCCAACGAACTCGATCGGATGGTTGGCGAACTGGACCCCTGGCAGATCAGAGTCATCGAGGGCAGCGCGCTGCGAATGATCGACGGATGGGTGGACCGTGAATTCGAAGCGCGCGAAGTGTGGCCCCGCAAGGTCCGAACGGGAGTCGCGACAGACGATCCCGAGCTGCGAAACCGGGTGCCGCTGTCCGATAAGCGGTCGGTGCGTCTCGTCGGCCAGATCGATGCGGTAATCCAGATCGGTCCCTATTCTGGGTTGACTGTCTACCAGGCTCGCCGTCCCGATTTGAAAAAGGTCGAGGACAGGCTCAATGCGGAGCAGTTCTTGCAAGGCTTGGAACTGCTGATCGTCTCGACGTCCAATCAGTGCGTGGCCGCAGAGATCGACTCGACCGATGGCGAGCGCCATCTCTACCTGGTGCCGCGCCTCGACGACGTGCCGCTGCGCAAGAGCCTCACCTGCCGCGTCTTCACGCTCGCCGACGCTTGGGCGCCCTATGCAAGATTGGTCAAGTCGACCCTCGTCGTCGCGATCGCCTTGCTTGAGCGGGCCGACATGGAACCCAGGCCGGGCAAGCACTGCGAAACTTGCGACTACGGAGAACTGTGCCGAGCCTCGATCGAGTTCGGCGAAGTCGACGATCCCTTTAGGGAGCGATTCGGCGGCGAAACCGGGTCCGAGCCGGCATAATGGGCCGTGGTCTGGGTGATTCCGGTCTTTCTCATGTGGGTGCGGTCGTGGGGACCGGCCGATCCGATCGAGCGTCTCAGCACGTATCTCGCTGAGGCCAAGGCCGGCTCAGTCGACTTTGCAGTTACATCCCCTCAATACGAAGGGACCGGCAAGGGATCCCTCGTCTGGCGCAAACCCGGCGAACAGGCCTTTCAGGTCGTGTGGGGGCCTGGCTCGGCCGCCTTTGTGCAGAGCCCGGGTGGCGCCATCGAGATCGACCGCATCATGCGGGTCTACCAGGAGTTCCCAGGACGAGGCACGCTCGCGGCACCGCCGTCGGTGGTGACCGGATTACCCGGGCTGGCCTATCCCCTCGTCATCCAAGCTGGCGGGATCAAGGCGGCTTTACCCCCTGCAACCAAGTTTGCGACAGGCCCCAAGCAAACGATCGAGGGAGTGGAGACGGACCGAATCGAAGCCAACTTCACCGACGGCCAGGTCACCGTCGAGGCCCAAGCCTATGTCGCCGCCGACGGCCGCCTCGTTCGCTATCGCGAGAAGAGTCAGTCACCCGGGGGAGGGCGCGAGGTGGAATGGACTTTCTCGAAGTGGAACCGCAATCCGGCCATCGACGCCACGACCTTTTCGCGGTCCGTCCCCGACGGATACGTCCCGTTCGCTCTCGACTACCCCTATCCGCCGGTCGAGGTCGGTGAGACGGCTCCCTTGGGAACCTGGACCGATGCGCGAACTGGCAAGCCGCTCGCGGTGGATCGTCTGGCGAAGGGAAAGGTCGTGCTGATCGGGTTCTTCGACTCCGAGGAGCCCTCGAAGGCGGCCCTCGGTGCATGGGGTCGGCTGAGTCAAGGTTTCGTCTCCGTCGCCGTCGTCGAAGGATCGACCGCCGCACCTGCCGCCGGCAGCGCGGCGCGCGACAAGGACGGCGCGATCGCCAAGCGCTGGCGGATTCCCGGCTATCCGTTCTTCGCGCTCGTGGATGCGGAGGGCAAAGTCTCGGTTCTCTCCTTCGGCTTCACCGCCGCCGAGGAAGCACCGCTTCGCAAAGCGCTCCTCGATGCGAAAGGTGGATAGGCGTGCTATCCTCGGCCCCGTATGGCCTTTGCTAAGAAGATCGAACCCGGTACCGCCGTTCGCCTTGCCGAAATCGACCCCGCCTACGATGCCGGACTGAGCAAAGACGACGGAGAGAAGCTGACGAAGGACCTCGCGAAGCGTCTCGACGAACTCGACGATCTCCACTACGAGGCGGGGATGAACTCCGTCCTTATCGTCCTACAGGGCAGAGATACGAGCGGCAAGGACGGCACCATTCGCTTCCTTCTCTCCTCTCTGAACGCCCAGGGGTGCCGCGTCGCTCCGTTCAAGGTGCCAACGCCGATCGAGCTCGCTCACGACTTCCTTTGGCGCGTCCACGCGGTCACGCCGCCGAAGGGTGGTATGACGATTTTCAACCGTTCTCACTACGAGGACGTGCTCGTGGTGCGCGTCCATAGCCTAGTCCCGGAGGCGGTTTGGCGTCCGCGTTACGAACACATCGACGCCTTCGAGCGCCTCCTCGCCGACTCCGGCACCATCATCCTCAAGTTCATGCTTCACATCTCCAAGGAGGAACAGGAAAGGCGCCTGCTCGACCGCGAAAACGAAGTTCAAAAGGCGTGGAAGCTCAACGTCGGGGACTGGAAGGAGCGGGCCTATTGGGACGATTACACTGCCGCCTACGAGGAGGCGCTCTCCAGGTGCAGCACCGCCCGTGCGCCATGGTACGTCGTCCCAGCCGACAAGAAGTGGTTCCGCAACCTGGCCATCGCCGAGACTCTCGTGAACACGCTGGAGCCCTACCGCAAGGCATGGCTCGAAAGGCTCGAAGGCATCGGAGAGGCAGCCAAGGCCGAACTGGAGGAGTTTCGGCGCTCGCAGGCGTGACATCGGCGTCCGAAAATCGGTGGCGCGGCAACTCCTCGCGGCGGTAGAACGGCGGTATGACTCTGCCGAGCACTAAGGAAATGTATCGGGCGGTCGCCGATCGCGACCCCGAGTTCGACGGCGTTTTCTTCGTCGCCGTTCGAACGACGCGAATCTTTTGCAGGCCGACCTGCCCGGCGCGGACACCGCTGCCGCAGAACGTCGAGTACTTCTCGAACCCCTCCGAGGCGCTCCATGCCGGATACCGCCCCTGCAAGCGGTGTCGGCCGATGGACCGCGTCCCGGGTCCTCCGCTTTGGCTGCGAGATCTCGTCGAGCGGATCGACAAGGACCCCACCGAACGCCTCCGTGAACAGGACCTCCGCGACATGGACCTTGAGCCGGCTCGTGTGAGGCGGACCTTTAAGCGCTACTTCGGCATGACGTTTCACGCCTATCATCGGGCGAGGAGGATTGGTATGGCACTCGGCAAGGTAAGAGAAGGGGAGCGCGTCACCGAGACCGCGTTCGACCATGGCTTCGATTCGGATAGCGGCTTTCGCGATGCCTTTTCGCGCATTGTCGGCGCCGCTCCGTCACGCTCGCGTGGGGCCGGATGCCTCTTTGCGGCTTGGATCGATACGCCGCTCGGCCCGATGCTCGCCCTTGCCGACGACGAGGGTCTCTGGCTGCTCGAGTTCGTCGACCGACGGATGCTGGAAACCCAGCTGCGAACGATCCGCAAAAGGTTCGCCGGCGCGATCGTCCCCGGCGATCACCGTTTCCTCCAACAAACGCGAGGGGAACTGGCCGAGTACTTCGAGGGCCACCGCCGGCGCTTCGACGTACCCCTGGTTCTGCGAGGGACCGACTTTCAGGTCGCCGCGTGGAAAGCCCTCCTCGAGATTCCCTACGGTACGACCCGGTCGTACTCCGAGCAAAGCGCCGCTGCCGGCCATCCGGGATCGCAGCGAGCGATCGGGCGGGCCAACGGCGACAACCGAATCGCGATCATCATCCCCTGCCACCGCGTCGTCCGCGCCGACGGGACGCTGTGCGGATATGGAGGGGGGCTGTGGCGCAAACAGTGGCTCCTCGATCTGGAGCGCAACACCCTGGAGCGTGGGGCAAAGCACGAGGGCTCGTAGACCTGGAAACGCCTGAAAGGAATGGGCAGCAGTGTTGGTCTTGTCTCTCAAAACCCCAGTAGTTACGCCCCGAACCGAACGCCATGCCGCCCCACGCGATCACGGCACGTCTTGCAGCAAGTCAGGGCAGGGCGTGGTGTGCAGTCCTCGCAGGCCAGAAATCGCCCGCCGCACCAGGCGCAGCGGGTTTCGATGCTGCCGGTGAGGCCGCAACCGGGGCAGATGCCAAAGCGTGTGGTCGGCTGGAGGTGCTGGTCGAGGGCGACGCGGTCGTCGAAAACGAAGCACTCGCCTTCGAACTCTCCGTCGGGAAACTCGGCCAGATAGCCGAGGATGCCGTCGCGCAGCTGATAAACCTTCTCGAAGCCGCGCGCACGCAACTCAAGGATCGCCTTCTCGCAGCGAATGCCGCCCGTACAATAGATCATCACGGGGACGTCGGTCGGCAGTTCGGCCCGGTCGAGGTACTCACCCCATTCCGAGAACGCGTCCAATCCGGGGTCGATTGCGCCACGGAATTTGCCCGCGACCGTCTCGTATCGATTGCGCGTGTCGAGCACGATCTTCGGCTCGGGCGAGCCGAGCATCGCATGCCACTCCCTCGCCGACAAATGGCTAGACTCGGGATCGTCCGGGTGCAGGTCGGGGCGTCGCAGGGTGACGATCTCTGTTCGACCGACCACGTTCTGGTGCCGAAACGGCTTGATCTCACTCGTGGAGTCCTTGAACCTGATGCCGTCATCACCGAGTCGCTCGCAGACCAGCATCTTGAACCGTGCGATGGTGTCCGGACTTTCCGCCGCGACGGTGGCGTTGATACCTTCCGTCGCGAGGATGACGAGGCCCCAAATGCCCTGCTCGCGAAGGACCTCGCTCAGCTCGGTCACGAGCGCGTCGAGGCGGTCCGGTTCCAGGTCGAGGAACCGGTAGAAACTCGTGATGGTCCAAGCGTGGGCCACGTGGATAAGGTACCTGGGGCAGGCAAGTCTCTCAGTAACTCACGACTCCAGTCGCATTAGGAATGGCGCCTGAGGCCGAAGCCTCGGCCAGGAGCCGGGACCGTTCGCTCTGCGTTCAATCGAGCTCGAGAAATGGGTTGTGGAAGACCACCCCTTCCAGTTCTCGTCCATGCTGGAAGTCCTCCGAATAGAGAACTCGGCACTCGGCGCGCTTCGCTGCGGCCCAGATGAGGGCGTCCCAAGTCGAGAGGCTGTGCTCCTCCACCACGCGGTAGGCGTTGAGGCACGCTTCGAGGTCGACCGCGATAACCCGGACTGAACGAGCGAATGCCTCGACGATCGCGCGAGCCTCCGCGATGCCGACTGGTCCGCCGCGGCCAGGGCGAGTCAACTGGAAAATCGTCTCGTTCAGCACTTGCGTACTGACGATGAGGCGATCACTCTCTGCAAGCCCTTTGGAGCAGCACCTCGGTCCTCTTTCTTTTGACCGGGTTGTCGCTGTCGAGACTGTAGAAGAACACGTTCGTATCGACGAACGCTGGATTACCTTGGTCTTCCGGTGTCGCCATAGAGGTCGTCTCGTGTCATCGGGGGGCCACCGCCGAGATGCAAGCCATGCTCCCAGATCTCTTTTAGCCGCGCCAGTGCTGCACGTCGCTCGTCGGCTGGCGCGGCTTCGGGAACGACTAGGACGATCACTTCAGCCCCATCCGGCAACGTGGCGCCAGCCTCGAGTTCGATTATGCCGCCTCGGGCGACTCCTTTGAAGCGATGACCTTCGGTTGCCATTAGTCGAGTGTACACCTTAGAAGTCGAGTCGCCTCGGCCCTAGACTTCGGCCGAGACCGGGTCGCTCTTCGGCGGCATTATCGTTTCGCCGCTCGGTCCGCCAGGCCCGACTCGCGTCGTGACCGGGCAAGCGCCCCAGCCGCCGTCTTTTTACAGAGGTTCGGCTCCCTCTATCGCACAGAGCTGTTACGCCGCTTCCATCGGCCGAGGGCGGCTAGGCCCCCGCTAAGCCCGCATGACCGGGCAAACCAGACTTTCACGACGGTACGAAAAGGACCTTGCGAGATCCTTCGCGCTCCCTCCTGGCCGAAGCCGAGGGAAAAAGGCTGCTTTCACTCTGCACGGACCGCTCTTTCGCTTTCTTCGAACGAGCCGGGGTTTGAACCCGGCACCCTCTGATTCTAATGTCAGATGCTCTGCCAATGAGCTACTCGTAATCCCGAACGACGCGCGCGGTCCGGCGTTGCATGCCTTGTTAGGCACCCAATGCGCCGCGCCATCCTGCCCTTCCCCACACCGCGGGTACCAGACGGTCATCTCGGAGCACGTACCCCCTTTTGCGGGAGCCCGCGACCCGGGCGACTGGAGACGCGCTCTTCCGGCGGTCCGGTCGAACACCATCCCCTCCTCTTCGGCCTTCACCCCTGGACCTTCTGCGTGAAACGTCGCGGATGCAAGCCCGCCGGACCTCAGCACTTGCCGTCGGTCCCCGTCTCGGCCTTCCGGTTCAACCCCCGAACAGGTCGGAGGTCTGAGAAGCCTCGGATTGCATAGCGGTTCCCGACGAATCGGGACGGTCGGGATGGGGCCCGACCCTTTGGTCCCGGTTACCCGAGACTTATCCTTATGCTGGGCCATGCCCCAGCCCACCCTTTCGGGCGGACTAGTATTGTATCGCGAGGCGGCGTAGGGTCCTGGGACCTTCATTTCGAGAGTCGCCGAGATCGCGTGTTGGTCGACCGAGAGCCCCCGAGCCCGGGCGGGACGCCCGGGCGACGCATGGCCGAGACGGCCATGCCACTTACCCCTCGATCTGCCGCTTCAGATCATCCGCATCGTGTTTGCGCGTCGCGACCAGCAACCCGTCGCCGCTCTTGAGCACCGTCGAACCACGAGGGATGTAGGACTCGCCTTCGCGGCGCAGCAGCAGGAGCATTGCCGAGGGCGGAAGTTTGAGGTCGACGACCATGCGGCCCACCACCGGTGAGTTCGGCCCGAGGGAAAGCTCGATGGTCGCTTGGGGCACCTTGGTCTCACCCATCTCCTCGACGTCCGGCCCCGCCACGCCGAGCGCTCGGGCAACCCATGGGATGGTCATCCCTTGAAGCACTACCGAGACGACCACGACGAAGAACACGATGTTGAAGAAGGCTGTGCTGCCCGGCACGCCGGCGGTCACCGGGATCGTCGCCAGCACGATGGGCACCGCGCCGCGCAACCCTACCCAAGACACGAACGCCTTCTCGCGACCGCTCATCCGCGAGAAGAGCAGCGAGAGAAACACCGCGATCGGGCGGGCGATGAAGACGAGCACGAGCGACACCGCCAACCCTGTCCAAGCGATCGGCATCAGCTGCGAGGGGAAGACGAGCAGGCCCAGGGTGATGAACATCGCAATCTGCATGAGCCACGCGATGCCGTCGTGAAACTGGATCAGGGCGAGGCGATGGACGAACTTGCGGCTGCCCAAAGCCACACCCGCTGCATAGGTCGCCAGGAACGCGTTGCCCCCGATGACCGAGGCTACGCCGAAGACGCCCATGACGAGCGCGAGGGTGAGCACGGGGTACAAGCCGTCGTATTCGAGGCGGATGCGGTTGATGAGGTACGACCATCCGATCCCGAACGCCACACCGACCGCGGCGCCGAGAGTCATCTGCAAGGCGAAGTCCCAGACGAGAGGCAGCCACGCGCTCGTGGGGTCGAGAGCCAGCGACGTGAGGGCGAAGGTGAGGAAGATCGCCATCGGATCGTTGCTGCCGCTCTCGAGCTCGAGAAGGGGAGTGAGTCTGCCCCGAAGCTGCACCCCTCGCGCCCGAAGAACACTGAAGACCGCCGCGGCGTCGGTCGAGGCGACGATAGCCCCGAGGAGGAGTGCCTCGATCCAACCCAAACCCAGCAAGAGACGAGTCGCGACGCCCACCACGATCGTCGTGAGCAGAACCCCCAGGGTCGAGAGCGACACCCCTTTCCAGAGAACGCGCCGAATCGTCGACCACGAGGTGTCGAGGCCGCCCGCGAAGAGGATAAAGGCCAGAGTCGCGGTGCCGATAACCCGAGCGAGGTCGAAGTCGTCGAACGGGATGCCGCCGATGCCCTCGGAGCCCGCCAGCATGCCGCCGGCAAGGAACAGGACCAGCGCGGGGATACCGAGCTTGGTAGACATCTTGCTCGCTAAGACACCCAGCAGCAGCAACGCCGCGCCGAGCACGAACATCCGTTCCAATTGAATTACCGCGAGTGTCATATTGGGTCGACTTGGAGTTGTCTACCCGCTTGAGGTAGGCGCCTGCCGTCCGGTACGCCTCCCCAGGGAGTCGATAGATGATCAGTAAAGCTCACTTCATCCTCTATGTCGTTGATCAGGAGCGGAGCCGTCGCTTCTACGAAGCAGTCCTCGGTGAAGAGCCGATCTTGCACGTGCCCGGGATGACCGAGTTCGCTTTGCCCGGAGGCTCGGCGCTGGGGCTGATGCCTATCGCGGGCATTCGGCGGCTGCTCGGCGATGCCCTCCCCTGTCCGGGAGCGGCGAGCGGCACTCCCCGGTGCGAACTCTACTTGACGGTCGAGGATCCTGAAGCCCTCCATCAGAGAGCCATTCGGGCCGGCGCCCAGGAATTGAGCCCGCTCCAGCCGAGGAACTGGGGTGACGATGCCGCCTACTCCCTCGACCCCGACGGCCACGTGCTGGTGTTCGCTCGCCCGTCAAGCTTGAGTTAGCCGTCAGGCTGCGACATGTCGTTGCCCCCCTCCCGGTTCGCTTCGCTCACCGACCTCCCCGCTACGCGGAGAGGTGTCCGGTGCTCGTTCCTGCTGCCTGGCGAAGTGAGGACGGGGCATCGTCATCCCGAGCGCAGTCGAGGGATCGTCGCGAATGGGTGCGGGCCGAAGCCGGGGAGGCACAGCGACCCTCCGCATCGCTCCGGTCGGGATGACGCAGTGGCGCAGTACCTCCCGGTTCGCTTCGCTCACCGACCTCGCCCGCAAGCCGGAAAGGTGCCAGGCCATAACCTCCCTCCCACTTCGGATATCCTTGCGGCATCATGCGTCGAGCACTTTCTATCGCCACCCTCCTCGCCGTCACCGTCTGCCACGCGCAAAGGCTCGTCGACGACGACGACCGCCGGGACCCGTATTCCGGCCTGAACGCCTCCTCCCCCCGAGCAAGCCTCGTCAACGTGCCCATCAACGGGGCGACCCGCAAGGGGATCGGCCGGATCAACGACAAGGACGTCAGCTTCGTCTGGCTACACGAGCGCGTGCGAAGCGGCTACATCGGCTTCCGCGTCAGGCTGGTCATGATGCCCCGGTTCGGCATGGGCGGCATCGACAAGCGAGCCTCTCCCGAGCCGTTGGGCGACGTGGAGGTGAACGTCTCGGTTGCTGGCCGATCCCTGCAGCAAGCCTACATGAGCCGCATGATCGTCGACGAAGAGTCCGACGTCTACCACTACACCGCCTCGGTGCCCAAGACCGAATGGCGATGGGAAGAGACCATCAAGCCCGACGGGACCCGGGTGCGCGAGCGCAAACCCTACACTGTTTACGTGAACGAGAGCCGCAGCGCGAACTACACCCGCTTTGTCGGCCAGTTCGACGTCATCTTCGCCGTCCCGAGCGATCCCGGCCCCGACGCTCCCATCCAGTTCGACATCCGATACGGCAAGTCGAATCAGAAGGCTTCCTGGAAGTGGAGCCAATTCACTAGCGGAGGCTGGGTGAAGGTCGATGACGACGGTGATCGTGACCGGCCGACTCGTGGCCCCTCGTTTGCCGTCCTGCCGGTCCAAATCGGCCGCGATATTCGGTTTTCCCGGCCCCGGATGGTCGAGGACGCCCTCGAGGACTTCATCCGCGGGCGTCGTGGTGATCTGGCCTCGAACCGGGCGATCGACCGCGAGCTCGGTGATCTGCGCATCGATGTGACCCGGCCAAACTCGGTTCGCGAGGCCGACCTCGTCCGTCTGGGGCAGGAGTTGCGGGTGGACTACGTCGTGTACGCGGTGGTGGACGATATCTATGGCGACTCGGTCACTCTCAGGGTCTGGGTTGCCGACGTCCGGGCAGGGCGTCTCGACCTAGACGGCCGCACCTTCACTGGCCGCGATCCACACCAAGACGACGCGGTGACGGTCGCAGCGGCGGACATCCTGAGGCCCTACTTCCGGCGCTAGTTCGAAGATCGACCTCGAATAGCCGCTCTTGCTAGTTATACTGAGAGGGCGGCAATGACGGGTCGAGAGAGGTTTTTCGTCACGGAGGGCACCCTGGCGCAGGGGGCGGCCTGCTATGTCGTGCGCCAAGCCGACCAGGACCTCTACGAGGCCCTCCTCGGCGGCGAGTTCGCCTATGTCCTTGATTCGCGCCAGAAGGGCAAGTCCTCGCTGATGATCCGCACCCGCGAACGGCTCGAAGAGGCAGGCGTGCGCACGATCCTGCTCGATCTTCAGCGCTTCGGCTCCAACCTCGATCCCGAGAAGTGGTACGCCTCGATGCTGCTGGTGGTGGGCGAGCAGCTCGGCATCGAGGACCGGCTCTTCGATTTGTGGGACGAGCAGGTCCACGCCGGGCCGATGCGGAAGTTCTTCGGGGCTCTGGAGAAAGGCTTGGAGGAACTCGGGGGCCGGTTCGTGGTGTTCGTCGACGAGATCGACTTCGTGCGGTCCCTCCCGTTCCCGACCGACGAGTTCTTCGCGGGGATCAGGGAAAGCTACAACCGAAGGGCGCAAGGTCCCGGCGGCTCTCCACCCCCCGACCCCCTCCTCTCGCCGGAGGCGAAAGGAGGGGGGGCGATGGTGACCTTCTGCCTTCTGGGAGTCGCCACTGGTCGAGACGCTCTTCTTCTCGCTCAAAGCCCGCACCGACGAGCCGAACCTCTCCGATGTGGCTCGCCGGGTGCTGGAGTCCCCCATCGAGGGCGTCTCCCCCGAGGAGGCCCGCGCCCGCATTCTCGACACCTACCGCCAGATTCGCGACTCCCGGGTGCGCGACGACGACACCGATCCGGTGGTGAGCGTGCTCAAGCTCAGCGGCCTGACGCGGGTGCTGGAGGGCTACCTGGTGGTGCGCAACCGCATCTACTTCCGCGCCTTCGACCGCTCGTGGGTGGAGGCGAACCTGCCGGAGGCGGAGGTCTTGCGGCAGAGAAGGGCGGCCCGGCGAGCCGCGCTGCGGGTAGGCCTGCTCGCGGGCTCGGTGGCGGTGGCGATCGGAGCCCTGGCGGTGTTCGGCTTCGTGAAGGCGAACAGCGAGGCGGCGGCGAAGGCCGAGGCGAAGCGGTCAGCGGTCGTTGCCGATTCGGAGCGGAGACGCGCCAACGATAAGGCCGAAGAGGCGACCCGGCGGGCGAAGGAAGCCGAAGAGGCCAACAAGCAGACCCTGGCCGCCCTGAAGACCGCGAAGGCGGAGAAGGACCGAGCGGACGAGAAAGCCGAAGAGGCGCGCCTGGCGAACGAGCAAACCAAGACCGCCCTTGCGCAGGCGACGCGGGAGAAGCAAACGGCCGACCGGGAGCGCAACCGCGCCGTCGCCGCCAAGAACGAAGCCGACCGCGAGCGCAAGAAGGCGGTCGACGAGAAGAACCGCGCCGACACCCTCGCCAAGCAGGAGAAGGCCGCCCGCGAGGCCACCGACCGCCTCCTCTATCAGGCGAACCTGAGCCTGATCCAGACCGCGTTCGAGAACAACCAATTCGGACGCGTGCAGGAACTCCTCGACGAGACCGCCAAGCCGACCTACGCCGCCTTCCGCGGCCCCGAGTGGGGGTACTGGGATTACCGGATGAGCACCCACCTATTGGAGTTGCGCGGGCACTCCGGATCCGTGAGTTCCGCTTCGTTCTCCCCCGACGGGACCCGGGTGGTCACCGCGAGTCTCGACAATACCGCCCGGGTCTGGGACGCGCGGGACGGCAGAGAACTCGCCGCCCTGAAGGGACACACGGAGCCGGTCTATAGCGCCTCGTTCTCCCCCGACGGGACGCGGGTGGTCACCGCGAGCGATGACAGGACCGCCCGGGTCTGGGACGCGCGGGACGGCAGAGAACTCGCCGCCCTGAAGGGGCATACGAGCTTGGTCGTCAGCGCCTCGTTCTCCCCCGACGGGACGCGGGTGGTCACCGGGAGTGTCGATGGCACCGCCCGGGTCTGGGACGCCCGGGACGGGCGAGAACTCGCCGCCCTGAAGGGACACACGGAGCCGGTCTATAGCGCCTCGTTCTCCCCCGACGGGACTCGGGTGGTCACCGCGAGTCTCGACAATACCGCCCGGGTCTGGGACGCGCGGGACGGCAGAGAACTCGCCGCCCTGAAAGGACATAGGGGAGGGGTCAGGAGCGCCTCGTTCTCCCCCGACGGGACGCGGGTGGTCACCGCGAGTAGCGATGGCACCGCCCAGGTCTGGGACGCGCGGGACGGCAGAGAACTCGCCGCCCTGAAGGGCCACACGGAGCCGGTCTATAGCGCCTCGTTCTCCCCCGACGGGACGCGGGTGGTCACCGCGAGCGATGACAGGACCGCCCGGGTCTGGGACGCGCGGGACGGCAGAGAACTCGCCGCCCTGAAGGGGCATACGAGCTTGGTCGTCAGCGCCTCGTTCTCCCCCGACGGGACGCGGGTGGTCACCGCGAGCGATGACAGGACCGCCCGGGTCTGGGACGCGCGGGACGGCAGAGAACTCGCCGCCCTGAAGGGGCATACGAGCTTGGTCGTCAGCGCCTCGTTCTCCCCCGACGGGACGCGGGTGGTCACCGGGAGTGTCGATGGCACCGCCCGGGTCTGGGACGCGCGGGACGGGCGAGAGATCGCCGCCCTGCAGAGGCATACGGGCTGGGTCTATAGCGCCTCGTTCTCCCCCGACGGGCAATTCCTGCTTCTTGCCACCGGCAACGAGGCGAGGATCGTGCCGCTCAGCCGGGAGGCGGCGGCGGAGTTGATCTTCGTCCGCCACGAAGCCTGGGTTGCCGAGCAACTCGCCTCCTCCGCGAAGGCCGGGGACGCGTTCGCTTGGAACTGGCAGACCAAGCACTGGCTTACTCCCAACCTCGTTGGGACCGACGACGTCCAAAACGCCCTCGAGGCCGCCCTGGAAAGTCCTGACCCGGGCATCGTGGGCGACGCCCGCAAGCGGCTGAACCGGCTGCCGATCAATCACCTGCGCTCCAAAGTGCCGATTCAAGCGAGTGAGGGGCGATGGTCGGACCTTGCGGACGTGGCGGCGCAGATCGTGGGTGACCCTCGCGCCACCGCTACCGACCGCAAGTCCCTCGCCCTCCTCCGGCTCCGCCTCGGCGACCGCGAGGGCTGGCGCTCCGCGGCCCGAGCCGCAGTCCAAGCGTTGAAGCCCGACTCGCCCGCCGACGATGTCTTCCAAGCCGCGATCGCGGCTCGCGCCGCTCCCGGCGCCCTAGAGGACTTCGGGCCGCTCCTCGAGGCCGTCGAGAAGGCCGCGGCGAGCGGTCCACAGCGGTACGCCCGCGCCGATTCCCCCGGCGCTTTGCTCTTCCGTGCTGGGCGGTACGAGGAGGCGGAGAAGCGGCTGCATCCGGCGGTCCAGGGGGACAGCCCGAGCCGTATCGGCCAAGTCTTCCTCGCCATGACCCTCGCTAAACTGGGGCGCGAGGCCGAAGCCAAGGCCCTCCTCGCCCAGGTCGAGGCGCGGGCCGCCGCGAAGCCGACGCAAGGCGACGCCCCCACCAACCTCGCTGCCCAAACTTGGGACACACGGCTCGAACTCGAACTCCTCCTCGCCGAAGCCAGAGAGATGCTCGGCCTCCCCAAACCCGACTCCCTCCTCGGCTACGTGGAACGCGCCCTTCGATTCGAAGTCCCGATGCCGGCGGCACGATGCGAGCCGAACCTGCCCGTTTTGCTCGGGAAGACCGTCTGAAATGGCGAACGCCAAGCACGGGCCTGTCCCTTTGCATGGCACTCGGACGGCTTACCGGTGATGCCGTCTGCGCCGCAAGCCTCTATCCCGCGTGCCCGCTTCTAGGTTACGGCTAGGGAATCCACCTCCTACCCAGGGCGGGGCGTGTACCTTAGACGAGCGGTATACAAGCGGTATACCAGCGGTAAACGAGCGGTATACCCACCGGTGTACACCGCTCGTCTACCGCTCGTCGTCCGCTTCTCCTCCGGTCGTCTAACGTACACGCACCGCCCTCACATGCCCGCGAGGGGGATGATGGCCTTTGGGCGGGGTCACGCGGACGCTGTCAAGACGGCTCGGATGAAGTCGCCCAACCGCTTGCCATCGAGCCGGCCCTCCTGCCTCACCCCGCTGCAGACGTCGACCGCGTAGGGACGCACCTGGCGGACCGCCTCGGCGACGTTGCCCGCATGCAGGCCCCCGGCGAGGAACACGGGCTTGGCGAGCCGCCGGACGATCTCCGCGCTGACCTCCCAATCGTGGGTTCGCCCGGTGCCCCCGAGCTCGGGCACGGCCAGGCTCGGGCGCCCCGAGTCGAGCAGGATCGCATCGGCCTCCGTGGCCGCGAGCCGTGCCGCCTCGATGGCGCGGTCGTCTTCGACGTGGACCACCTGGACGAAGCGAACGCCGAACCCGCTCTTACGAAGCCTGCGAATCGCCTGAGGCTCGACCCAGTCCACCAGCTGAACGACGCTCGGCCGGCATCGGCGGATTTGGTCGGCGATGGCGTCGGCGGAGGTCTCGCTCGTCAGCAGGAAACTCGCGACCGGCGGCGGCAGGTGATCGGCGATCTGCCGGATGAGGGGCTCTTCGATCGGCCCGGGTCCGCTCGGCATGGCCGAAACCAGGCCGACGGCATCGGCCCCCATCTTGACGGCGAGATCGGCTTCATCGCGGGACGCGATGCAGCAGACCTTGACGCGGACCCGAGCCATGTTCGCCTAAGAGTGGGCCAGCCGCGGGGCGGGCGCCTCGGTCCGACCGGGGTAGGCATTCAGCGCTTCGCCGAGGCATTCCATGGCTTTGCCCAGGGCCTCTCGGTTGAGAACGTAGGCGATGCGAACCTCTTGCTTGCCGAGCCCCTCGGTAGCGTAGAAGCCGGTGGCGGGGGCGAGCATGACGGTCCTGCCGCGATGCTCGAACGACTCGAGCAGCCACCGGCAGAACACATCGGCGTCGTCGATCGGCAGGTGGACCGTGGCGTAGAACGCGCCATCGATCCGCGGGCAGACGACGCCCTCCATCGCGCGCAGCTCCGACGTGATAAGGTCTCGGCGCAGCCGATACTCCTCCCGGACGGCGTCGAAGTACGATTGCGGCGCGGCGAGGGAGGCCTCGACTCCGACCTGCTCTAGGGTCGGGGGAGAGAGGCGGGCTTGGGCGAACTTGAGCGCCGACGTCATCACCTCGCCATTGCGCGAACAAAGGAAGCCGATCCGGGCCCCGCAGAGCGAGTAGCGTTTGCTTACCGAATCGACCATGACGGCATGCCGCTCGAGGCCGGCCATCTGGAGCACAGAGGGGCATTCCTGGCCCGTGTAGTTGAACTCGCGATAGACCTCGTCGGCGATGAGGAACAGGTCGCGCTCGAGGACGAGTTCCCGGAGTTCCTCGAGTTGGTCGGCCCCGTAGAGCGCGCCGGTCGGGTTGCTCGGATTGCAGACGAGGATCGCTTTGGTCCGGGGACTGAGTCGCCTCCGGAACTCCTCGATCGGAGGCAGCCGAAAGTCGTGTTCGATATGGGTCGTAATGGGCACGACCGACACGTCCGACTCGCACGCGAAGCCGAGGTAGTTCGCATAAAGGGGCTCGGGGACGATCACCTCGTCACCCGGGTCGAGGCAGGCCATCAGGGCAAAGCGAATGGCCTCCGATCCGGCGGTGGTGACCACGATCTGGTTCTCGCCGAGGTCGATGCCCCGCTCCGAGTAGAAGTGGAGCATCTTGCGCCGCAGGGAGGCGTTACCGGCGGAGTGGCTGTATTCGAGCACCTTGTCGCCAAAGCCGCGGATGGCTTTCCAGAACTCCGCGGGCGACTCGACGTCGGGCTGGCCGATGTTGAGGTGGTAGATGTGGGTGCCCCTGGCCTTGGCGGCTTCTGCGAAGGGCACGAGCCGCCGGATCGGCGAGGCGGGCATTTGGACTGCTCGGCTGGAAATCTTCGGCATGACCTAGAAGAAGGGATCGAAGACGTCGGCAGCGAGTTGGACGTAGCCCTTGCGCTTGGTCTTGAGGACCTCGACGTAGGCAAAGGTGGCCGGTCCGCCACGGGCGCCTTCCTCGCTAGGGTTTTCTACCGCTGCCTTGAGAATCCGAACCTCGGTTCCCGGCTTGAGGATCAGCGCGCTGCCGATCTTGCCGCTCGCTTTGGGGGAAAGGGCCGAGTCTTTATAGACGACCCCGTAGGACTGGCTCTTCATCTTCCGGCGGAGGTTCCAACCCTGGAGGCCGTACTTTATCTTGTGCTTCTTGAGGGCGGCCTGCGCGGCGGGCACGTCGATGTGGGCCAGCGCGTACTCGGCATTGAACGGGAAGGCGCCCGTGTACTCGCTCACGTCGGCGTACTTCTTCTTCTGGCCGAGCATCTTATCGAGGATGGGCACGATTTTGGCCCCCTGCGAGATCGCCCACTGAGCATCGAAGAGCGACTCGGTGTAGCCGTTACGGCAGAGGCGGTCTTCGACCTGAGCGAGGGTTGGGCCTTGAAGCGCGACGGCTAGAAGCAGGCAAGCGACCATGGCTTCATTGTGACCCGTTCGAGGCGAAGTCTGCGTTGAAGTGAAGGCCGACGTTCTCCTTGCGGGCCAGCGCGCCCTCGACGACGAAGCTGGCCGTGGCGAGCAGGTTCTCCGTCTCGATCGAGTAGGCCGAGAATGCCGCGCCGGGCAGCTTCCGATACTGCTCCGCCAGGCCGGCGACGGCGCTCCGCGCTTCCTCCAAGCCTCTGGTCGTGCGGACGATCCCCGCCTGCTCGGTCATCGTCTTCTGAAGGGCGCGTCGGATCCGCACGGCATCGTTTTCATTAACGCAGTGAAGCGGGGCGGGCGCGGGCAGCGTCGTTGGTGTGGCGGGCTCGGACCGGACGGCCTCAGCCGCCGAGGAAGCGAAGACCAAAGCTTCGAGGAGGCTGTTGCTGGCCAATCGATTCGCCCCGTGGACGCCGGTGTTGGCCACCTCGCCCGCCGCGTAGAGCCCGGCCACGCTCGTGCGGCCACCGAGATCGGTCGTCAGCCCTCCACACGCGTAGTGCTGGGCGGGGACCACGGGGATCCAGTCCTTGAAGAGGTGGATGCCGACCGACTCCAGCCGCTCCGAGATCGTGGGAAACTCTTCCTCGATCTCCTCCCGCGGAAGATGGGCCACGTCGAGATACACGCACCAGGTATCGAGGCGCTTCATCTCAGCGTCGATCGCGCGGGCGACGATGTCGCGGGGAGCGAGTTCGAGGCGCCCGTCATAGTCGTACATGAACCTCGTGCCGAGGTGGTTGCGCAGGGTTCCGCCCGCTCCGCGCACGGCTTCTGTAATCAGAAACGACCGAAGCTGAGGGTGGTACAGGGTGGTCGGGTGGAACTGCATGAACTCCATGTTCTCGATCCGCGCGCCCGCCCTCGCGCCGAGGCCGATCCCGTCGCCGGTGGCGATCCTGGGGTTCGTGGTGTGCGTGTAGAGCCGCCCGCAGCCGCCGGTAGCCACGAGAGTGGCTCTTGCGGCAAAGCGTCGATCGCCCCGGTGAATGAGCCGCGCGGCAACCCCGACGCATCGGCCTTGATCCACGAGAAGATCGGTGGCGAATGCGTTTTCGAAGACGGTTACCCTCGGGTCACGCCTTACCGCTTCGGTGACTGCCCGCTCGATCTCCCAGCCGGTCTTATCGGCATGGTGGACGATGCGGTGGCGGCTATGGCCGCCCTCGCGCCCCAGGGCGAGGATTCCATCGGCGCTGTCGAACCGCGCGCCGATCTCCGTCAGCCACGTTATCGCCGCAGGCGCCTCCCGAACGAGGAAGCGAACGGCTTCAGGATCGCAGAGCCCGGCCCCCGCGACGAGGGTGTCTTCTTCGTGAAGCTGCCAAGAGTCGGATTCTCCGACGGCGGCGGCGATGCCACCCTGGGCGTAACTGGTGTTCGACTCTTGAATCTCGGCTTTGGTCAGAACGGCGACGGTGCCCGAAGCAGCCGCCTTGAGCGCGAAAGTCAGTCCCGCCAGCCCGCTGCCGACGACCACATAATCGAATTGCTCCATGGGCTGCGCCCCGAGCAGCTAGAGCCGCTCGACCTGGGTGAATTCCAGATCGACCGGGGTCTCCCGGCCGAAGATGTTGATCAGGACCTTGAGGCGTTCCTTGTCGGTCTGTACTTCCTCGATCTTGCCGGTGTAGTCGCTGAACGGACCTTCGATAACCCGGATGATGTCACTCTTGCTGAAAGCGACGCGCGGGGCCTCCTTGCTCGTTTCGAGGTTCGTCATGATCCGGCGGACCTCGTAATCCTCGAGCGGAACCGGCCGGTTCCCGCTGGAGACGAACCCGGTGACCCCGCTCGTGGACTTCACGAGCTTGAAGGTGTCGTCGGTCAAGTTCATCTGGATCAGGATGTAGCCGGGGAAGACTTTTCGGTCCACCTCGACGCGCTTTCCGCCTCGAGTGGTGAGTTCCTTCTCGGTCGGGATGAGGATCTGGAAGAGATCGGTCTCCCAATAGCCCTCGACCACCGCGCGGCGGGTGAGGACGTCCTTCACTTTGTTTTCATGGCCCGCAATCGTGTGGACCGCATACCAAGATTTTGCCACGTGTTAACCCCGCCTCAAGAGTAGGTCGAAGAGCGTCTGAAAGAGGAGTGACAGGCCCGTAAGTATGAGGATGGCGAGCGCGCAGACGGCCAGCACGACGCCCGTGAGCCGGTTCGTCTCGGCGCGCGTCGGCCAAGTGACGTGCCGCATTTCGCGTTGCACGTCCCGCATGAAGCCCTTGAGGCCCCGCCTTTTGATGTTCGGAACCGCCACGCTCGCCGCTGGTTGCGGCTGGGCGCGATCCTTGTCCTTCTCGGTCTTATCGCTCATGGAATCCTTGATCATGGTCGCGTGACGGCTTTCGCCTTAGGGGGAGCCCCCATTGTACCTGCGGGTCACGGGGGGTAGCGAAATTCGGACTAGGCACCGGCGGCCTTCTGGACGATCGCCGGATCGACAGGCACTCCGGGTCCCATCGAGCTGCTGAGGGTCACGCTCACGAGGTATTTGCCTTTGGCACCGGCCGGCTTGGCCTTGATGACGGCCCCGACCGCGGCGTTGAAGTTTTCGAGGATCTGCTCGTTCGTGAAGTTCACCTTGCCGATCTGGATGTGGACGACTCCCGCTTTGTCGGCGCGGTACTCGACGCGAGTCGCTCCCTTGATTTCTCGTACGGCTTGGGCGATCGAGTTGGTGACGGTGCCGTTGCGCTTGTTCGGCGTCTTGGGTCCGAGCATTTTGCCGATCTTTCCAATCTGAGGAGCCATGTCTTCGGCGGCGATCACGACATCGAAGTCCTTCCAGCCGCCCTGAATCTTGGCAATCAGTTCCTCGGCGCCCACGGTGTCGGCGCCCGCCTCCTCGGCTTCCTTGGCTAGGTCGCCCTTGGCGAGCACGGCGACGGTCTTCTTCTTTCCTGTGCCGTGGGGCAGGTTGGTGAGGCCGCGGACGTTCTGGTCACTCTTGCGGGGGTCGATGCCGAGCCGGAGGGCGCAGTCCACGCTCTCGACGAACTTGGCGTTGGCGGTCTTCTTGACGAGGTCGATCGCCTGTTCGACGTCGTACAAGGTCTCCTTATCGATGGTCTTGGCGAGCGCCTCGAAGCGCGGCGAATGGCGATGCTTCTTCGTATTCTTTCGCAAATGCTTCCTCCGTGGTACGAGCGGCTCGCCTCGGCGGGCCTCCCACGAGTTGCGATTATACCGCGAGAGGCGCCAAGGCGCGGACAGGCCCGCGCCCACCAAAGCGGGCCAGCCTTGGTGGTCGTCGCCGGCCGGTCGGCTGAACGGAGAGCCAGCTTTGGGAGTGCGCGGACCCGTCCGCGCTTTTCGTTGCGGCGATCCCGGCGGGCCGGCGAAAGCGCGAGCAGGCTCGCGCACTCCCAAAGACGCCAGTTTTGCTAGTCGTCACCGATCTCTCCGTAGTTCATCGAGAACAAGGCATAGTCGCCGATGTCGACGGTCTCGTCGTTGTTGATGTCGGCCATGGGGTTCCAGTTCGGGTCGCCCATGCTCGAGTTGAAGGCCGTCGAAAGGAGCGCATAGTCTCCGATGGAGATTTCGTTGTCGCTGTCGATATCGCCACACGTGAGCACGAGCGTGCCGATCGAGAAGTCGGTGGGACGGTTCGTACAGTCGACGGCGACCGCCTTCTTGAGATAGCCTGGCGCCTGGACGTAGAAGTTCAGCATTTGACGGTAGTCGATAGGGATCGACACGTTGTGCGATCCGCTCGCGACGCTGGGCGCATAGAATCGATTGTAGGGATAGCCCACTTCGTTACGGAATCCATAGGTGACCGTGACAGGCCGAGGGCCGACGTATCCCTCGAGCTGGACCGTTGCGTTCATGTGCGACGCCCGAAGAACCTGGAGGTTCGTATAGACGATCGGCCCGATATCGCTTTGCGCACCGAACTGAATCGTGGTGTTAGAGCCGGCTCCGAGGAATTGCCCCGTAAGAGACCCACTCGTATCGAGAGGCGACACATAAGTCGACGCGAATTGAGTCGCACCGTTGAAGAACCGCATCGTCGTGCCCGGGAAGGGAGCTGGCCCGGCGAGGTATCCGGTCAGGGTGTAGCTGCATGGGGTAGCCGCAGGGTTGGGGTTAGCGATTATGGAGTCTACCGGCTGCTGGATGTTGAGGGGAAGCCGCCAGATGCCTCGGCCATAAGTCGCGACATAGAGAAACTGATGGTTGTGTGAGATGGCGAGATCGTTGATTTGGACGTTCGGCAGCCCGAGCGGCTGGGTGATGTTCTTCCACGTTTGCCCGTCGTCCGAAGAGTGAAAAATGCCGACGTCGCCGGCTGCGAGCCAGAAGCCCGTGTAGCCGAGCTCGATCGCGTTGATCGACACGTCGGGCAGCCGGCCGGTGCCGACGCCGCTCTTGTCTTCCCAATAGATCGGTGGGCCGCCGCCCCAGGTGTTCTCCATCCCCAAAAAGACATGCCCCGTCCCGGTACCCGATAAGCCGATCGAGTAGCTGCCCGTCAAGCCCAATGCCATATAGTAGGTCATGTCGGTGACCGCGCGATCGGGCAGGGTTGGAGAACCAAGATCGTCGACTCTCATCCAAGTCGAGCCATGATCGTTGCTCCGCCAAACTTCGCCGTCCCGCGATCCCGTCGCCACTCCGCCGACTCCGAGTGGCGACGAGGCCATAGCCGTGACGTAGCTGGAGGAACTGAGCGGCTGGTTGCCGCGACGGTTGTACCATCGGTATTGGCCCAAGTTGGAATCCCACGAGTACCAATGTAGATAGTTACTGGCGCCGTAAAGACTGCTGGTGAAGGGTGCCTGACGTTCGAAGATTGCTGGCGCGATGAAGGCCGTCGTTTCTCCAGCTGTGTTCGGTGTAACGTCTTGCCACGAGGCGAACGAGTCAACTGACAAGTAGATCCCGAGAAACTGGCTCGTCGCCATCATGGTAGAAGAGTTCTGGACGTTGATTTCGCAGAACCCCCCGTCTCCTCCACCGACGTTTCTCCATGGCAGGAACACGCTGCTATCGCTGAATGGCGTCGCGTTATCTTGGGTTCCGGCGAGCATCACCTCACTATTGTAGGGATTCATGCCCAGCTTGTAGCACTGAGTTATGCCGAGATCGGCGTTTCGGCTCCCGTCGAACAAGGCCTGGCCCATCGATGGGTCGTACGTCATGCGATAGATGCCGCCATCGTTGCCGATCAAGAACTCGGATGCGTTCCATGGAATCGGAGTCAGGCAGTGTTGGTCGTTGTGGAGATTCGACGCAGGATCGTACGTCGGACCGCCCAAGGAGTGCCAAGCGTAGCCATGGGCCTGACGTCCACAAACGAGATCGATCAGGCCGACGAAGACGAGATCGTTACCCGGCATGGCGGGGTCCTCGGAAGCTTCGATGTAAAAGTCGTAAGAGGACTGCGACCAGTTGTAGTTAGCCGGGCCGTGAATAAATGCCCCTGTTATGTCGGTCCAAGTCGTCCCGGTATTCGTCGAGCGGTAGATCTTCCGATCCTTAGGAACGAGAAGATAGACGTTGCCCGTCGTCGGGCCGACGGCCAGATCGAGGACAGGATGGTCCCCGGCGCTAATGGGCGGATTCAGCTTGGTCCAGGTAGCTCCGAAGTTCGTCGAGCGCCAGACCTCGCCGTTGTTCTTGCCCCCGGCCGCGTACATCGGTTGCCCTTGCCCTCCCTCGAGGTCGCTCCAGCGAGCGGCGACATTGATGACCCGCGTCCAGGTGTTTCCAAAGTCGAGGGATCGCCAGACGTAGCCCATCCCGTTCGCGCCGCGACCGGTCGAGGCAAGAACGGCTCCTGGTTGAAGGGGATCGATGAGGAGCGCGCTCACCGCCGTCCCGCCGAAGTCGGCTCGACCGCGATTCATCCAGTTCAGGCCGCCGTCGGGAGACGCCATGATGCCGAATCCGGCCCCGGTGTACCCGTGGAAGTCACCGGTGCCCGCATAGAGCCATCCCGTAGATTCGTCGTAGGCGACACAGCTCGTGTGGAGTGCCTCCCACTGGTCCGAGAGCGGATACCATGGGCCTGCCGCTGCTCCGGGAGATTTCCAAATCCCTCCTTGGGGGGTGGCGAGGTACGTCTCACCGTTCGGTCGAACCCAGGCACCATTGACCCGTCCCGAGAGCGGCCTGAAGCCGAAGTACTGCTGGTACGGAATGTCGAGGTCGCGCGGGCCGACGTACTGCCATTGCACGACATTCGCCGGAGACGGTCCTTCGGTAATCGGCAACTCCACTCGCGGCATCTGCTCTCGGTGGTCGATGGCCGCCTGGTAGGCATGCCAGTCCACCTTGTCGTCCGGGAAACTCCGCATATCGACGAAGTACTTGTACGCGTCGTTGAAGCCGGTAGTCGGGGGCGGGGTTGCCTCGAACCCCGTCGCGAGACTGATAAGAAGAGCGGTGATCACGAGCAGCCTCCTGAGCTTTAAGTTAGGATAACACGGATCTACTGGCTGAGCGTCGAAACCTGCAGCAGGTCGACCTGAATCTCGCAGGGCCCGGATGCGTCGCCCTGGAAACCGACCTTGACCTGGCCCTGCAAGTTCACATAGCTCGTAAGGCGGTTGAGGACGCGAATCGTGCAGGATTTGTCCGATGCCCCGAGGATGGTGGTGGCGACATACTCCCATCGTGAGTCGGGCCAGCTCCACAAACGAACCACAAAGGGCGTGTATCCAGCAGTGGAGAGGGCCTCCAGCCTGATTTGAATCTCTCTTAGGATGCCTGGATAAGCCACCGTGTAAGTAGCATTGGCCGCCAGGACGTGGATCGGGTTCGAGTAGAGAGCGGCTTGGAAGCGAGTCCGTAAGTCGTCGCTAGCCGCCATCTCGAGCGGGCCGCCGCCGACCAGCCATCCATATGTGGCCTGGCAGGAATGGGGCAGGAATGTCGTCTTCGTCATGCCGGTTGGCACGTAGTCGAGCATGGCCCGGGCATTCACCCGGCCCTTGGCGACCCAAGGTCCGACCGGCAGGGAAGTCTGCTCGATCGCTTCCTTGACGTAGGCCGCATTCATTTGCGAGGTGTTGCCGAGGTGACTGAACATGAGCCCAGCGACGCCGGCCACGAGCGGGGCGGCGTAGGATGTGCCCGTCACCGTGCTGTAGAGGCCGCCTCGCTCGGTCGCCAGGATTCCCACTCCAGGCGCCGCAACCCGCACCCATGGACCGAAGCTGCTACCGGGATGGCGTGCGTCGTTTGGGTCGGAGCCGCCGACGGAGAGCACGCTCGGAAGCGCGGCAGGATAAGTCGGGGTCGTATTGCCGTTGTTGCCAGCGGCCGCCACCAACAGAGCGCGCGAGGAAGTATTGGCGACAGTCAGTTGGAGGTAGGGATTCAGAGTGGTGGAGCCGAAGCTCATGCTGATGACTTTCACGTTGCGCCGGTAGGCCGCGTACCAGAGGGAGCGGCAGACGGCCCAAGTCGTCAGCTGGGCTTGGGCATTCGAAGCCTTGACGGGAAGGATCATGCAGTTGAAGCCGGCGCCGGCGATGCCGCTGCCGTTGTCGGTCGCGGCTCCGGCGATTCCGGCGCACCGCGTGCCGTGTCCTTGATTGTCCATCGGCACCGGGTCGTTCTCGCCGAAATCCCATCCCGGGAGGAGTTTGCCGGCGAGGTCGGGATGAGTCAGGTCGACTCCCGAGTCGATGACGGCGATGACGGTGTCGGAGTCTCCGGTCGAGGTGTCCCAAGCAAGAGGGCAGGCCGTGATGGCCAGATTCCACTGAGAGGGGTAGAGCGCATCGTTCGGATGGCCGTAGTAATCGAAGATGTAGTTCGGCTGGGCGAACTCGATGCCGGGCGTCCGCTCGAAGAAGGAGACCCCATCGGCCAGCGACATGCCCTTCGGCAGGGCCACCAGATAGCCGTCCAGGTCGGGGTCGTATTCGAGGGGGGTCGCGCCGATCCGCTGGCAGAGCCTCTTAACGTCGACCGTCGACTCGGCGAGAGGGTGAACGATCACTTCGCCCCAAATGGCGTTCGCCGGGGGATCGCCCCCCGCCCAGGCCATAGTCGAGGCGAGCGAGGCGAATAGGGAAAGCAGGGTTTTCGGTTTCATGGTGAACCTAGTCTCCGACATCGGCGTGAAATGGAGCGTGAAATGCAGCCTGGGGTACCGTGAAATCGAGTGGCAGAAATCCATCTTCTAGGGCGCGTCGAGGTCGTCGAAAGTGGTCGAGCCCGACCGTTGCCCACCCGACATGCCCGACGCCTGCTTTCACTCCTGGTCATGGCGCCACCTCAGGGTCTGGAGCGGCGGAGGCTAGCCTCGGCGCTTTGGCCGGGTACTCCGGAACCCGCTGCCCTCCAGAGCCTGCGCAAAGCCCTGCAGCACGTCCGCCAAGCCCTCGGCCCGGAAGCGCGGCACCTGCACGCGGAAGGCGATCGCCTGCGCTTGGACCGGACCGGGCTATGGATCGACGCGGTCGCCTTGGAATCCGCTTCCGACAGCGAGGTCGCGGAACTCTATCGCGGGCCGCTGGGAGGACCCGACGCTCCCGACCTTGCCGAGGAAGAAGTAGACGCTCTCTGGGACAGCGCATGGGATGTCCGCCTCGCAGAGCGCTCCCAGTCGGCACACCTTCGCTTGGCGCGGGAAGCGCTCGATGCCGGCGATCGGTCACTGGCGGAGCAGTGGTTCGAGCGGGCGCTTCGTACGGACACGACGGACGAAGCGCCCTACCTCGGCTACATGCGCCTGCTCGACGAGGCTGGCCGGCCCGAGGAGGCGGTGCGCATCTACCGTCGTCTCGTCGCCGCCCTCGCGGCGCAGGGCCTTGCCGTCAGTGCCGAAGTTATCGAGACCGCCAAGTCGATCCGTAAGCGCATACGGCGCGTCCACCGGGCCATCGACAAGTCGGAATCGGACCATCCCGCCTGGGTCGCCGTCCAAACGCTCCAAGCGGCCCAGAATCCCCTGGTCGGCCGAGCCGAGGCGATGGAGGCGTTGCGCGATCGGCTGGGAGGGGCGAGAGTCGTTACCGTAACGGGCGCCGGTGGGCTCGGAAAGACGCGTCTCGCCATCGAGGTCGCTTCAGAACTCGGCCATGAGCGCCACTTCGGCGCCGTATGGGTGGACCTCACCACGATTCCGGCCGAAGGCGACCCCGCCGAAGCTCTGGCGGCGAGCCTCGGGCAATCGACGCCGCTGGACCTGACTTACTTGGCAGCTACCGATGCGCTAATCGTCCTAGACAACTGCGAGCACGTGCTTGAGAGGGCCGCAACCCTGGCTCGGGAGTCTATTCGGCGGTGCCCGCGGATAACCATCCTCGCAACGAGCCGAGAGCCTCTCGGGCTGCCGACCGAATCGCGGATGGACCTGGATCCCTTGGACGAAGAGGCGACCCTGCGGCTCTACCAGGGGCGCGTCAAGCAATGGGGCGGTCGCGATTCGAGGTCGAGCCAGGAGGTTCTCGAACAAACCGGCGGCATGCCCCTCGCGATCGAGCTGCTCGCTTCCCAATCTCGTGGCATCGATCCGGAAGCCCTTAAGGGGCACATGCCGGATCGGCATCGTTCTCTTGAGGCCGTCGTCGAAGCGTCTCTGGAGGAGTGCGACGAGGAAACCCGGAGGCTCCTCGCGTGCCTGAGCCTGATCCCAGGCAGCTTCGGCATTGCAGAGACCGTCGCGGCCTCCGGTCTCTCGACAGCAGCCGTCGTTCCGATGCTGGACCAACTCGAGCGGCGGTCCCTGCTCATCCGCAGCGGAGAGGACTACCGCATCCTCCCGACCATCCGGCAGGTCGTCGAGGCCTCACTTCCAGCCGAGGAGCGCGTGGAGGCCTTGCTGCGGCTGGCCGCCCATGCCCGCGAACTGGCGAAGGCCCAACTCGCCCTGACGGCGGTTCGGCAAGCCGAACTGCCGGGACGCATCTCCTCGCGTATGGCCCTCTTTCGCATGGCGTTTCAGGTGTATCTCGAACACGACCCTGCCCAAGCCTTCGCCCTCGCGACGGACCTATCCCTCGGCATGGCACGGCTCGGGCGTGCTGCAGAGGGGCTCGCCATGCTCGAGCAGGCGCAGGCCTTCGCAGCGAGCGGCGCTCCCATCGATCAGGCCCTTGCCTCCCTCGCGATGGGCAACCTTTGCAAAGAACTCGGCCTCAGTCGGCGGGCTCTAGCGGTGTATGCCGAGGCCGAGAGCCTCTTTGCCGGAGAAGAACGGTACCGAGGCGCAGGCGCCTGCTGCATCAATGCGTCCTTCGTGCATACCGATCTCGGCGAGTACGACGAAGCCAGGGCGGCGCTGGCCCGGGCCGAGTCGTTCTTCGATGCCTACGCACCCGAGGCGCCGCCCGACGACCTCGCCTTCGCGCGCCTCAACGTCTTCAAGTCGGCGGCGAGAATCGCCCTCCATCGGAGGGAAGCGGCTGAAGGGCGAAGGATCGGGTGCGAGGGTCTCGCCCTCGCCCGCGAGATCGGCGACATGCACTCGGCGGCGGTCATTCTCACGAACCTCGGGGATACCGAACTGCTCGAGGGCGAACACGAAGCCGCCGAACTGTGGCTGCGAGAGTCGCTGAAGATTTCCGCCGAGATCGGCGACACCGCCGCCATCGCGTTCACTCACGCCGGTCTCGGCCTCGCCGCCATCGCCAAGGCCTCACCCGAGGAAGCCAAAGAGCACTTGCGAGAAGCCATCCGCATGTTCGCCGCCGCCGACCAGAAGCGGGACCTGCTCATGGCGATGACGATGGCCGCCGCGTTGGCCGAAGATGGCGTCTTCCTGCGCCTGGCCTCCGCCTGTCGATACCATCGCGAACGACTCGGCTATGCCTTCAGTCCGGCGATGGCCGTCGTCATCGACCCGCTCTACGCCAGCGCGACCGAGAGAGTAGGCCCCGTCCTCGCCCCCCGTTACGAACGCCTGGGCGAAGGGACCCCGATCGGTGAATTGGTAGAGGAGGCCAAGCGGATCGTCGAGCACGGTGACCCGTCCGCTGACAGAAGAGGATCCGTTCCCTAACCCTCCCTGTGCCGCTGTTCGTCTCGGCGCCGTACGCGTCGTAGACCAGCGAAGAAAGCACGTTCCCGGACGCATCCAACCTCTGCGACACCGAGCTTTGCGCGTCGAACTCGTAGTGGGCTTCCCCCTCGTCGAGACGAGGGGGACCTGGCCGGGCGAAGCCCGTGCCTGAGGGGGAGTAATCTGCCGCGCCAGGCAAAGCGCGGTCAGGCCCGCGCACTCCCAGAGTCGACAGATCCGGCGGGCTGCTGAGTGTCCAACGACCTCGGCGCACCCCAAAACCCCTTCCTTTCGCCCCGCGAGAGGAAGGGGCAGGGGATGGAGAGCGACGGCACCTCATCCAGGCCAGGCTCCCTACTCGAACTGCCCCGGACCCTCCACCCCCTAACCCCCTCCTCCCGCAGGCGAGAGGAGGGGAGAAAAGACCTACCCCACCTTGACCAACCCCAACTCCACCAGACCCGTCGCCTGACCCGTCGACACCCGCACGAATCGCACCGCGCACGCATACAATCCCGGCCGCACCCCGACCTCGGCAGATGGGCCGAACGCGTGGAACCCTTGCGTCCGGTACCGCTCGAGGTACGTCCGCCGATGCACCGAGACCAGCCGCTGGACCAGGAGCTCGGTCGTCACGTCCGGAGAGTTCGGCTGGCTCGCGGCGAACCGAACCGCCCCGACAAGCCCCTCGACGCTCACCACCAGCCCATCGCCCGCGAACGGATTCGCCGGCGGCGAGCGCGGGATAACCCCACCCGCGTTCACCTGAAGAAACCGGATCGCGAGCTCGACGAACCGGGTCTGGGCCTTGGCGGGACGCCAGGGCGGCTGCTGATCGAGGGCGGCGGCGTACTCGCGCCATGACCGCGCCTCGGCCAGGCTCAGCGCCTTCCAAGCCCTCGCCGCCAGCGTCATCCGCTCGCGGGCCGCCTCCTGAGCCGGGGTGCGCGGATCGCGCGGGATCACCCGGTCCCGGATCGAGACCCCGAACGGCGTCTCGACATAGGTCACATTCCCCGCCGAGCCCCGAATCCCCGCCACGAACGCCGAAGTCCGAACGATCGCCATACCCTCATGGTCGGCAGTTCGCGCCATTTTCTTCAGCACCTCCGCGCACTCGGTCCCTAGTGTCCGAGCCTGTTCACCCTCGGACACTCCTCGGACACTCCTCGGACACCGCACGGGAAACGGGGTGGCGGAAGGGGCGATTGTGGGGCCAGATCCCGAGCCGATGCCGAAAGGGGCGACGCCCGAATCCAACAACCCTGCCCAGCGCTTCCTTTACCGGGACACGATCTCGTCCACGCGAACGACCATCACGGTACAGTTGTCGCTTCCCCCACCGGCCAGCGCCGCCACCACGAGTTTCCAGGCGGCCTCCGCGGGCGACTTCGAGAGTTGGAAGGCGATCTCGTCGTCCTCGACGTGGTTCGTCAGTCCGTCCGAACAGAGCAGGAAAGTGTCGCCCTCCTGGAGGTCGAGGGCGTGGATGTCCGGCATCGCGCTCACTTCGTCGGCGCCGATGACCCGCAAGAGCATGTGACTCATTTGATGGGTCTTGGCTTCTTCTGGGGTGAGCTGGCCCTGTCGCACCATCTCTTCCGCCGCGGTGTGATCTTCGGTGAGGCAAGTGAGTCCGCTCGCGCGAAGACGGTAGACCCGCGAATCCCCGACATGGACGATCAAGGCCTGCCGTTGAAGAAGGATGAGTGCGCTGAGGGTGGTTCCCATGCCACGCCGGCTGGGGATCGCGCGCGCCACATCGAGCACGAAGCGATTTGCCGCTACGACTGCGGCGCGCCCGGCTTCCTCGGCCGAGGCGGAGGGGTGGTTCAGATAAACGTCGATAAACGTCTTGCAGGCGAGTTCGCTCGCGATTTGGCCGGCGGCATGGCCGCCCATGCCATCGCAGAGGACGAAGACGAGGCCGCGGGAAGCGAGAGTCCGCTCGTCCTCGGGGAGAAAGTACTCGAACTTGTCCTCGTTGTTCTCCCTCACTCGGCCGAGGTCGGTCTTGCATGCCACCGTGACCCGCGCGCTCGCTTCGAGGGGGATCGTGGCCATCAATTCCGGGATCGGATACTCGCCGGTGATCTCCTCGGTCATTCCTCGACCTCCACTCGAAAGGCAAACTCGCCCAGTTTGATCTCGTCGTCGGGTCTCAGCTGAACACGCTGGTTGGGTCCTATGCGGGCGTCGTTGAGAAACGTGCCGTTCGTGCTTCCGACGTCGGTGATGAACACTCCGGCTTCCGAGACCTCGATCGTCCCATGTCGGCCAGATACGAACGGCAAGGGGAAGACGACATCGTTATCGTCGCGGCGTCCGAAGCTGTTCTCTCTCTCACTAAGGGGGAGCCGCTCGCCCTCGGACGTGACGACCCAGGCGACGGCGGTCGATGCACGGGGCGGGGCGTCCATGTTCGTGGTCCGGCCACCGAGGCCCATAGCCGTCTTCGCCGACTCGCCGGGCAGACTGAGCACGAGTTCGCATCCTCCGAGGGACACCTTGTCTCCTGTCTGCAACGTGCGCTTCTCCCCGACCGCGAGGGCCGCTCCGTTGACGGTCGTGCCGTTCGTGCTCCCGAGGTCCTCGATCGTGATGGAATCCTCGAAGATTGCGGAAGCGTGCCGTCGCGAAACTCGTGCGTCGTCGATGAGCACGTCGCCCTGCCGGCCGATGATGTTGGGGCCGGGCCTCAACGGATGCTCTCTCCCAGCCGAATCCACGAAGCAGGGGAGTAGCACCGCCGCCGCGCCGAAGGCATCGCCGTCGAGCGCGCGGTCGAAGATGAGTCCGCACTCGACGCAGAACATGACGCCGACCGGATTGAAAGTCTTGCAGACCGGGCATTGGACGGGCTTGATCGTCTGCGTGGCGTGGATGGTCGGAGCCTGCCCCATGACGGTCCGGTTCGGATCGACGCTCGGCGTCGCCGACATCGCCTGGGTCCGCTGCGGGTCGCTCATCGAGGACATTCTACCGGTGAAATTCAGCCTAGGCCGCTTGCTGGAAGCAACGGTATTGTATGATTTCTTGCAAGTGCCGCCGAGATGCTGACGATTCGAATGTTCGGAACTCTCGAGGCGATCAAGGGGGAAGAGGAGCCGATCCGGCGATTTCGGTCGCGCACCGCAGCCGAGGTCCTCGCCCTCTTGTCCGTCTCGCTGCCTCGTGTCCTACCTCGAGACGAGGTTGCAGCGATCGTCTGGCCAGAGGACGAGACCGAGCAAGCTCGGCAAAGCTTCCGCACCGCAATCTCCTCGCTAAGGAAGCAACTGGGGGTCGAGGGGCAAGAGGACTACTTCGCCGGCGATCGACATTCGCTGGGCCTCGATCCACGTAGAGTCGACACCGACTACGCCCAATTCAACCGGCTGGTTTCCCTGGCCCCCCCCCAGCAGGGGAACTTGCGCGATGCCCTCCAGCTCGTGCGCGGTCCTCTGCTCCAAGGCATCGATGCATCCTGGACCATCCCCCACCAACTCGCCTTCGAGGAAGCCTATTGCCGGACCGTCGTCAACCTGATCGAATCCCTCACCCGTGACGGCTCCGCTTCGGTCGCCATCGAGATAGGCCGTGCCGCCCTTCAGATTTGTCCCCTGCGGGAGGACGTGCATGTCGCCCTCATTCGCTCGTTCGGCGCCGCCGGGAAGAACGCCGATGCGATCCGCCAGTTCGAAGTTCTCGAGCACCTGCTCATGGACCAGTGGGGAGAGTATCCGTCCCAGGACGCGGTGGCCGCCATCGAATCGCTAGGGCGCCGCCCTGCACGCCGTCCTCGACCGGCGCCTCCCGGTGACGAGGCCCTGGCGCTTCAGATCAAGCAAGGATGGGTCTTTGGCCGGGAAAGGGAAGTGGGCGAGGTCCTCATGGCGCTTCAGGACGGGGGTCCGGAAGCGGATCGGCTCCTGACGCTCGTCGGGGCGGGCGGAAGCGGAAAGACCACGATCGCTCGTGTCGTACAGGAATCGCTATCCGAAGTCATGCCGGTAGCCTTCGTCGACTTGGCTCCACTCAAGGAAGTCGCACTGGCGGTGTCTGCCACGGCACGAAGTCTGGGTCTGGCGAACCCCAATCGTCCGGATGCCGTCGATCGGGTCAGAAATCACCTGGCGAACGAGCGCGTCGTGCTCATCCTCGACAACGCCGAGCACCTTCCGGGGTTCGAGAAGGTGATCGAAATGTGGCATGCGCAGAAGGGCTCGAGTCGGATTCTCGTAACCTCCCGGGCCGCGCTCGGACTGCGTCAGGAACGACTCTTCCCGGTACCCCCGCTCGCATTACCCCGCCGCGACGGGACCCTGGCCGAACTCAGTGAAAACCCCTGCATTCGTCTCTTCGTCGACCGAGCCCGCGCTGTGGATGCCGATTTCGAGCTGACATCCCAAAACGCGCAGGCAGTCGGCGAAATCTGCATCGGCCTCGACGGCGTGCCGCTCGCTATCGAATTGGCAGCGTCGCAAGTGTTGGTCATGTCCCCCGCTCAGATTCTGAAACGGCTCGGCGACGAGCGATTCCGTCTGAAGGCTCACACCAGGGATCCTGGCGATCGTCACGCCTCGCTCGACCGGGTCGCCCGGTGGAGCTACGACCTCTTGCTCCCAACAGACCAGACCGTCTTTCGCCGCCTGGGCATATTCAGGAGCGACTTTTCGCTCGATGCAGCCGAGGCCGTTTCTGCTGAGCCCGATGCGGCGGAGTCCCTTGGTCGCCTTGTCCGTTGTTCCCTGCTCGAGCGGCGGGTCGACGGCGAGTCGGTCCGTTTTCGAATGCTCATTCCGCTCCGGACGTTCGCCCTCGAATGCCTTCGTCAAGCCGACGACGAGGAAGCCTCGCGAGGCCGACACCGGGACCATTTCGAAGGGGTGGCCTTCCGCCTTCGGGAGACTGCGAACTCGCCGGACCCGTCGCCGGCCTTTCGCGAGTTCGAGCAGGAACACGATCAGTTTCGCCAGATCATCGACTACGCGCAGGGGCATCGCACCTGGGCGGGTCCCACAATGCGGATCGCCTTCGCGATCGGCAGCCTTTTGACGGCGACCGCATATCAATATGAGTGGCGCAGTCGAATGCTCGAGTTCATGGGGTGGGCGAGCAATACCGCCGACGTGGACGGGCATGACATGGCTTTAGGCTGTTTTGCCACGGGGCAGTTCGCAGGTTATGCTTACAGGTCTGATCTCGCCGTCGATTGGGTCGAACGCGGCTTGCCCCTGTTCGAAGCGCACTGGAAGCCCGTCGATGTGGCAGGATGTCTCAATCTGCTCGGCCTTTGCTTTGTTCTGCCGGGCCCTAGCGGTCGCCCGAACAGCGCCCGATCGCTTGACGCCCTCGAGCGTGCCCGGGAGATTCTCCAGGGAGAGGTCGGAGACTCTCTTTGGAAGGCGTCCCATCTCAAAGTAGCGATACTCGCCAACCTTGCCGCCGCGTACCGGACTGAGAACCGGTACCCGGAGGGGATCGCGTTTCTTGAGGAAGCCCTATCCTGCGCAAAGCGAGCGGGAGTTACTCGCTATATGCCCACCATTCTGACTGCGCTCGCGGACCACCATAACGACTCTGGTCAGCCGGACGCCGGGGAGCAGTATGCGCGGCAGAGTATCGAGGCCCACCGCATACTGGGCCTCGATACGACGGCGGGTCACTTTGCTCTTGCAGCGTCCCTCCAGGGATTGGGGCGCCATATCGAGGCCGTGCGGCTCTTGACCACTCCTGGGTACTTGTCCCAATTGCGGGAGCGGACGGACACCCCTGGAATCTCCATGTTCCTCCTGGCATTGAGCGCTCACCACCTCGGCAACCCCACCCTCAGGGATCTGGCATACCAGGTGGCCCAACGGCTTGGATTCCCAGGATACGGGGAACCTCGCGGTCACGTTCCGTCGGAGCTGCACGAGCGAACCGTCCACCTCGCCGATCTTAAACCCGGCGATCCGGAAGTCTTGGAGGTCTATCGAGCGTTCCTCGAGGCCTACGGGGAAGGGGCCGAGCACGATCCGGCGGCCCAATTCGAGGGCGCATGATCGGCACCCCCTCGGGTTGCACCCGATAGGCCCGTTCCGACCCTTGCACCGGCAACGAGAGGATGGCCCCGGGGGAACGGGCCGGTTGATCGCTTGGGACCCACACAACCCGCGCGTGCCCACACACGCTAGTACAATGGGAGTGCCGGCATGGTGGAGCAGGAACGCGGCGTTCACCGCGAGTTGACCGAACACGATGTCCAAGAGATGATTCTCTTGGCGGCGCGCTTGCGCGAGTCCCACGGCTCGGAACTGGACGACGACGCGATCCAGGCCGTCAGCGAGGCGACGAGCATCCCCGCCGACTATGTGCGCATCGCGCTCGCCTCGACGCCTGCGGTCGAGCGGCGGGGTGGCCTGTCGCGGCTGCGGTCGCTTTACCTGTCGTTCGATCCGAATGTGCGGCGTTATGTCGCGTCTTCATGGCTCGCCAGCGTGGCGGGTTTTCTCGGAGCGATAGGGAGCGTCTTCGGCGACCCGAGCTCCTTCCTCGGGATCGCGACCATCGTCTGCGTCCTCGGCGCGTTGTGGAATTGTTCTCAGGCGCGAGATTCCAGGGTCGCCTCCATTTGCGGTGCGCTCTTCGGGGGCCTTTGGTTCGTCTCGAATGCCGCCTTCCTGTTCCTCTATTCGTTCTGGTTGAACACCGACGGCTCGCCGCCGATCCTCCTCCTCCTGTACATCGCTCTCGGCGCGATCGGCGGCGGTGTGGCGCGGCGCTTGGTCGATCGCAGCCTGAGCCGGCTCGGAATGAGGGACACCGCGGACAACAGGCAAGAGCTTCTCAGGCAACTTGTCGAACTCCAGGACCGGCTCACGACCGGCGAACGGAGCATGACGTTTCTCTGTGTCGACGTGGCAGGTTCGACGAAGATGAAGGAAGGCGCAGAGCCATTGGACGTCGAGTTCACCTTTACCGAGTACCACCGCTACGTCGAGTCGGTCATTCGGAGGCACGGCGGCACCCTGCATTCCACCGCAGGCGACGGTGTGACCGTCGCGTTCGACGACCCGGCCGCCGCCTTCCGAGCCGCCCGCAATCTCCAATCTGGTCTGATCGAACTGAATACCCATCGCAATCGGCTCGGCGTACCCATCAGGCTGCGCATCGGGATGCACGCGGGCACTGTGATCGTGGCCGGACAAGATGTCCAGAGCGTGAACTTCGCCCACGTCATCGACATTGCGGCACATCTGCAAAAGGTCTGCCCGATCGGCGGCGTCGCCGTCAGCGAAGCGGCGGCGCAGGGCGTTCCCGGTGGATCGACGAGCATCGGGGAGGAGACAGTCGCTGCCCAGGACGTGAGCGCGATCGTGTGGCGCCCTAGGGTGGAAGTCGCGCTCGGAACTGCAACGAGTCCCTGAACTTCTCGATCCAAAGGCGAGCGACCGGGCCCGGCGGGGCGGTAGAACAGGGGCACATGGTTAGCGCTTTCTTGCTTCTTGCGGCTTCATGGCAGCCTTCCGTCACCGCGATCGTCGGCGCCCGCATCGAAATCGGCGATGGCCGGGTTCTAGAAAAGGGCACGATCGTCCTGCGCGACGGGCTCATCGACGATGTCGGTGAGACGGCGCCAGTTCCGGCGGGTGCGGAAGTGATCGACGGCAAAGGCTTGGTCGTCTACCCAGGATTCATCGACGCCTACACGACTCGCGGTCTGCGCATTCCGGCGGCGACCAGTCGAGCCACCGCACCCGACACTCGCACAACGGCTCCCGCGACCATGTGGGCGGGGAATCGCCGCGGTATCCGACCCGACGTAGATGCCGCCACGTCGCTCAACCTGGAGGACTTCGACGATTGGTATTCCCAGGGCGTCCTCGCCGCGATGGTGTCGCCGGGTGGTGGAATGATTCGCGGACGCGCGGCAGTGATCGTCTATACGGATCAAAAGGACCGGCAAGTGTTGACGCCAGGGATCGCCATGGAGTTCGGATTCCGAGTCGGCCAGGCAGGTCCCGGCGGCGGTCCCCCAGGCGGTCCTCCCGGCGGCCAGCCAGGCGGACAGCCAGGGCAGCCAGGCGGTCAGCCGGGGGGCCAACCCGGGGGACAGCCTGGTGGCGGCGGAGGAGCCGGGGCCGGCTATCCGGGCACGCTTCTCGGCTCGATCGCCCTCACGCGGCAAACCCTCTACGACGCCCAGTGGTACGGCATAGGCCCAGCGCCGACCGACGAGAAGGACAAAGACCCCGCGCTGGAGGCCCTGCTGCCGGTAGTGCAGGGCAAACTCCCCGCCCTGTGGGCTGCCGATACCGAGCGGGAAATCGCTCGAGCGGCGCAGCTGGCAGAGGAGTTCGGCCTGAGGCTGTGGATCACGGGCGCCAGGGAGGCGTACCGTGCGATTCCCTTACTGAAGTCCAAGAGTATCCCGGTGATCCTTAACGCCAACATCGCCACGGAACCGCGGCGCTCCAACGAAGAGGGAAGCGCCGACCCGCTGCCGCCGGCGGTGCTCGAAGAGCGCTACCGCACATGGGCCGAGCGGGGCCAAAACGCCAAGGTGCTCAGTGAGCAGTCGATCAGCTTCGGGCTCGGAAGCGAAGGCGACATCACGAGCGACTTCGTTAGGAACGTGCGGAGGCTCATCGCGCTGGGCCTCAAGCGCGAGGCGGCGCTCTCGGCTTTGACCAAGGATGCCGCCGTTCTGCTCGGAGTGGGCGACAGGCTGGGGACCCTCGAAAAGGGCAAGCTGGCGAACGTCGCCATCATGGATGGGGACTTCGTAGAGGAGAAGACTAAAGTGAAGATGGTGTTCGTCCTCGGTAAGAAGACGGAGGTGAAGTGAGATGACGACGATTCTACAGGCCGCCTTGGCCCTTGCCGCATTGCCGACCGACTTCGACGCGGTCGGCGCTCTCATCCCCACGACACAGACGTCGAATCTGCCCTACGAGTTAGAGGCGGACCGGATCCCCACGCTGAAGACCGGCGGGACTTGCTACATAGAGGGCGGAATCATCTTGACGGGCACCAAGGGCACGATCCGGCGCGGCTCGATCTTGGTCCGGGACGGGAAGATCGTCGCGATCGGTCCCGATGTGCCGAAGCCGCCCGGGGTCACCGTCATCGACGCACGGAACAAGGTGATCTCGCCGGGCATCGTCGACGCCCACGTCCACCGCGGCATCGAGACCACCAACGAAGGCACCGACAGCATCACCGCCGAGGTCCGGATCGGCGATCTCCTCAATCCGACGAATCGCAACGTATGGCAGGCCGCCGCGAGCGGTGAGACGACCGGCATGGCCCTCCACGGGAGCGCCAACGCGATCGGCGGGCAGAGCCAGGTGATCAAGTTCAAGTACGGACGGACCGCGGCGGAAATGAAGATTCCCGACGCGCCTCGCATGATCAAGTTCGCCCTTGGTGAAAATGTGACTCGTTCGGGAAGCACGACGGCGACCCGCTTCCCCAGAACCCGCATGGGACAGGAGGCGGTTTATCGACGAGCCTTCGAACAAGCCAAAGCCTATATGGCGGAGTGGGATCGATTCCGAGCGGCCCCCACCGGCAAGCCGCCCCGTACAGATCTCCGCCTGGAAGCCCTCGCCGACATCCTACGCGGCAAAATTTGGGTGCAATGCCACAGCTACCGCGCCGACGAAATGCTGATGATGACTCGCCTGAGTCAGGAGTACGGCTTCAAGATCGGAGCCCTTCAGCACGCCCTCGAAGGCTACAAGATCGCACCCGAACTCGCGAAGGCGGGCGTCGGCGTGTCCATCTTCGTGGATAACTGGTCCTTCAAGATCGAGGGCTACGACGCCATCCCCTACAACGCCGCGATCTGCCATCAAGCCGGAGTGAACGTCTCCATCAATACCGACGGCACGAACGGCACCACCGCCCTCGCGATCGACGCGGCCAAAGTAATGCGTTATGGGGGCCTGAGCGAGGAGGTGGCCCTCCAGATGATCACGATCAACCCGGCCAGGCAGCTGGGCATCGACCAGCGCACGGGGAGCTTGGAAGTAGGGAAGGACGCCGACATCGTGCTTTGGGACGGCCACCCGCTCAGCGTCTACTCGAAGTGCGCGATGACCCTGATCGACGGCGAAGTCTTCTTCAAGCGGCGCGATGCCTTCGGGGTGGACGCCGAATCGACGACCAAGGACGTCCTCGACGCCCGTAAGGCAGAGAAACCGCATGCGGTTCCGAAAGCGGCCCGGCGATATGCGCTCACCGGCGGCACGGTCCATACGGTTTCCGGTTCCGTCCTCGAGGGTGCAACCGTCCTCGTCGAAGACGGAGTCATCACCGCCGTTGGGGAAAGGCTCCCGATCCCACGAGACGCAGTCCGCGTGGATGTGCGAGGCAAGCATGTCTACCCCGGCTTGATCGATGCGGGCACTTCGCTGGGCCTTGCCGAGATCTCACCCATCGGACAGACCATCGATAATCGGGAATTGGGCGAGTATCAGCCCGACCTGACGGCTCTGACGGCGTTCCAAATCGAGAGCGCTCAGTACGAGCCTGCCCGATGCAACGGGGTGCTGGCCGCCGTCACGAAACCGATCGGCGGGACGATCTCGGGTCGAGCGGCGGTCGTCAAACTGGATGGCTGGACCTGGGAGGACTTGGCGATTCGCAACCCCGGTCCACTCTGCATCAACTTTCCCGGCGGCGGCGGTGGCGGCTTCGGTGGCGAAGCGGCGTGCTGCGATGAGATCGAGGACCTCGACCTCACCAGCCACGCGCAAGAGACTCAGCCCGAGCAGCCTGAAGCGTCTGGACAGGTGCGCGCAATCGAGGAGTGGTTCACCAAGGCACTCGACTATGCCAAGCAAGGACCGAACCGAACGACTAGGGACCTGGCTCTCGAGGCGATGCTGCCCTACGCCGAGGGAAAGGAGCTTGTCCTGATCAGAGTCCGCAATGCGGCCTCGATCCGTGACGCAGTGGCCTTCATCAAGCGCAACAAGCTCAAGGCGGCCTTGACCGGCGCGCCTGATGCCTGGAAAGAAGCGAAGCTGCTCGCCGACAGCAGAGTCCCGGTCATCATCGCCCCCGCCGGGCGGAGCACCCTGGGTGCGAATACGACGGTCGCCCAACATGACCCGTACGACACGCCCTACGCGCTGCCGGCGCTGCTTCAGCGCGTAGGGGTGAAGTTCTGTTTCCAGAGCGACGACAACAGCCAGAGCATGTCGCTCCCGTTCAGAGTCGGGCAGCACTGCGCCTATGGGCTTAGCCCGGCAGCGGCACTGCGGGCCTGCACGCTCTCGGCAGCGGAGATTCTCGGGGTCGCGGACCGACTCGGCAGCATCGAAGCCGGCAAGGTCGCGAACCTGTTCGTTACGACCGGCGACGCCTTCGAACCGACCAGCCAGGTGTCTTACGTCTTCATCGCGGGGAAGCCGGTGCCGTTGGAGAGCAAGCACACGAGATTGCGAGACAAGTATCTGAAGCGGCTGAACCCATAATGGGCGAGAGGTGAGATGGCAATGAACGACCGAGAGAACGAGTTGACCCGACGGCAAATGCTCCAGCGCACGGGGGCGGCTGCGGCCGCCATGATGGTTCCGGGCGCCCTGCAGGCGGCTCAGGACGAAGCCCTTCGCAAGAAGAGTCCGAACGATACGATCGTGATCGGCGTGATCGGATGCGGAGGGATGGGTGCCGCGAACATGCGCTCGTTTATGGGCTACTCCGATGTCGAGGTGGCGGCGCTTTGCGACGTGGACGAGAGCCGAATCCCGGGCGACTTCGCCGAGGTGGAGAAGAAGTACGGTCGCAAGCCCGCCGTTTACCGCGACTATCGCAAGATGCTTGAGCGAAAGGACATCGACGCCATCATCGTGGGTTCCCCGGATCACTGGCACGCCTTGAATCTGATCCACACCGTCGAGGCAGGGAAGGATTCCTACTGCGAAAAGCCGATTTCCCACAACATCGTCGAGGCGGTGGCGATGATGGAAGCCGCCAAGCGCCACCGGCGTGTCGTGCAGGTCGGCACCTGGCAGCGAAGCACGAAGGAGTTCACCGATGCGATCGCCTATGTGCGGTCCGGCAAACTGGGCAAGATCACGCATTGCCGTGCCTGGATCGCCGACGGAACGCGGATCGGTAAGGTAAAGCCGACCGATCCACCCAAGCATCTCGACTACGACTTCTGGATCGGCCCGGCAAAGATGGTCCCTTACCAATCGAACAAGGTCCACTGGAACTGGCGCTGGGTGATGAACACGGGCGGCGGCCTGACCACCGACTGGGGCGTGCACATGATGGACATCGCGCTGCTTGGCATGAGCAAGGACCAAGACCTCGCGATGCCGACCGAGGTCGTTGCCTACGGCGGCCAGTGGGCGATTACCGACGACGACCGGGACGCGCCCGACTGCACAGAAGCTCTCCTCAGGTTCCGCAATCCCGACTTCTTGATGACCTGGTCTGTCCTGAGAGATCATCCCGGAAAGCCAGGCCATTGCACCGAGTTCGTCTCCGCCGACGGCAAAACGCTGCGCGTATGGCGAGGAGGCTGGACAGTGCTGGACGCCGATGGCAAAGAACTCCCGAGAGAAGAGTCGGCGGCGCCGCCCAACCACTGGCGCGACTTCCTCGACTGTGTGAAGTCGCGTCGCAAGCCGCGGGCCGACCTCGCCTCGGTCGCGCAGACCACGATCGCCTGCCACCTCGTGAACGCGGCTCTATACTCGGGCGAGACCGTGCAGTGGGATGCCAAGCGGTGGGACCTCGTCGGCAAGGCAGGTCGGAATACCATGGCCTACCAGCGTCCCTATCGCAAGCCCTGGGTCTTGCCCGTTTATCGGCCAAATAGTTCCAAGTAGCCCGTCCTTTTATCGGTCTACCTTCGTATAATGAACCCGAGGAGTTATTCATTCATTATGCGTAAGTCAGCCTTTACCCTCATCGAGTTGCTGGTAGTGATCGCGATCATCGCGATCCTGGCGGCGATTCTATTTCCCGTCTTCGCCCAGGCCAAGCAAGCGGCCAAGGCGACGGCGAGCCTGTCGAACATCCGTCAGCACATGGCAGCCTGGCTCATGTATGCCGACGATAACCAGGACTACTCGGTGCCTCTGGCCAACCAGACGCCCGGACCGCTGCTGTTCGACGGCATGAACTACTCGCCCTGGGGCCAACTGCTCCAGCCCTACACCAAGAGCGTGGATATCACGCAAGATCCGCTCACGGCACCCAATGCGATCGAGAACGGCATCCCGACCAATCTGCTTTGGCCTTACCGGCCCCAATACGGTTACGCCTTCTCCGTCTGGAGTCCGCTCACGACGTTCTCCGGCGCCGGTGACCCGAAGCCGATCTCGCTGACCGAAGCCGCAAGCCCCGCCCAAACCGTGGTCTTCACGGGCCGGAAGTCCCGCAAGACGCTGGACTGGCGGTTCGTTGGAACCGTCATCTGGATGGCTCAGGCAGTGGCCCCGCCTTACTGCGGCGGCGGAAGTGCAGCCACTGCGATGACGAACGTCAATCCGCAGAGCATGTGCGCGATCCTCCACCGATGGGGAACCGACGGCGCCAGCGGGCTCGCGCCGGAGCCGGACGACGTCGACGGCAAGCGCACGGGGTCGGTCTCGCTGCGCAAGATGAGGCAGGCATTGGTCGCTTTCAGCGACGGTCACGCGCGATACATGCAGCCGACCGCCCTTGCGGCCGGCACGAACTACCACTGGAACATCACGAGCACCCAGATCCAGCTGACCCAGAGGGAGAAGTACCTGTGGGACCTCGACTAGTCCTGGTCGCCCTCGTTCTCGGGACACTTGCCCTCGGCGGGTGCTCGCAGGAAGAGCAGGCGACCGCGGAGTCGACGAAGGCGACGACCGTCGAGGCGGGTGATAAGACCGCCGCCACCGGAGGGCCTAAGCTGGAGATCAACCCAGACTACAAGGCACCCAAGTAGTTCGCAGACCCCTTCCTCTCGCGTGCGAAAGGAAGGGGTTCCCTTTGGAGTGCGCGGGCTTGACCGCGCTATTGAGCCGCCCTGCATACCTGCACGTTCAAGCTCGGCTGGTGCGATTCGTGAATGGCTCGGCGGCATACTATTCCTCGACATCGGTGAAGGCATCGAAGGCCTTCTGGGCGCGCTCGGCGAGTGCAAGGTCACCGCGCCGCCGGGCTAGCTCGATCATCTCTCGTGCGGCTTCTCGTCCTTCGTCAAGGCGTATGTCGACGTCTTGGAGCGTCTCTCCGGCGAAAGGCATTCCGGCCTTCGCCGCGTTCTCGACCCGCGGGCGGGTGATTCGGGCGTAGTCGAGATAGATCGAGAGGGCACTTTCGAGGTGCTGTGCTTGTTGGGCCAGGCCGTTCCCGGTGCGGCCGGGCACGAGGCGAGCGAGCACCAGGTGACCGTAGGCGGTTTCTGTCGGAATCACTTCGGGAAGAGCCCGGACCTTGTAGTACGGCATCGTTTCGATGGCGACGAGCGCTGTGGCTTCGCGCCATGCCGCCTCGTCGTCCTTTGCGGCAAGGGCGTTCTCCACGAGCAATCGGCGGGTAGGAAGGTTGTTCGGATCGGTGATCAGCGCCTGTTGTAGCGCTCGCTCGGCTCCGCGCGTGTTTTCGGCGGCCATGTACGCCCGTGCAACGGCCCTCCAATTGCCCGGGCTCGGGGCCAGCGCCGCCGCTTGCTCGAGCAGGCGTACGCGCTCATCTCCCGTTCGAGTCGCCGCCGCGAGGGAAAGTGCTTCACCGTCGAACCGCGCGAGGCCCTCTAGCCTCTGTGCAAGCGCGACCGCCCCCTCGGGATCTCCAGAAACGAGGCTATGCCGGAGCTTAGCCTTGAGCCAATCGACGCCACCGAAGGACAGCAGCGCAAGCAACATCACAGCGCAGGTCGATGCGCCCAGCCCGCGGCGCACGCCGGAAGGAAGCAGTTCCGGGCCAGTGCCGTCCGACGCCAACTGTAGGCCGATGCCCAGCATCGCGAAGAACGCGAAGCCGCTGCCGAAGTAGTGAAGGTCGCTGTCGATAAACGAGTGGGCGCCGGAGGCGACGACCGCCGCGATGACCGCCGCCCGGAGAAGGTTGCGGTCGGGAGGGAGCGCGCGGGCGCCTCGAATGACCTCGATGGCCCAGATGACGAGCGCAGCAGCGAACAGGATGAGGGCGAGGGCACCCGCCTCCGCTCCGATTTGAAGGAAGGACTGGTGGGCCAGCACGGTCGGCGGCACCAAGCCCGGACGCGCCGACTCGAACCGGAACGCCCCGAGGCCGACTCCGGCAGGATCGGTACGCATAAGTCTGCCGGCCGATTTCCAGAGCAGAAGTCGGAATCCGGCGGACTGCTCCGAGGTGGCCGCGGCTTCGGTAACCCGTGAGAGAGCCGACCCGCCCTCGGCCGTGCGGTTGCGGACGCTGAGGCCGAAGACCAGAAGGGCGATCACGGCGAGGGGCATTGCGAGCACAGCCGCCCGCTTCCATGATCCCCAAAGCACTACCAGGAGGGCCAGCGCCACCAGACCCGTGCCCGCGGCAAGGAACCCTCCCTTGGATTGAGTGAGGGCGAGAGCGAGGCCGATGAGCACCGCGAGCCCACCTGCCGCCAGGCGCGGCACACGATCGCGGATCAGCATGAGTCCCAGGGCAGGGAAGAAGCCGAGCAGGAGCATGCCCGCCAGCGCGTTCGGATTCACCCACCCGCCGAAGATGCGCCAAGTCGGATCGGGCTGGGTGGCATACTCCAGGATGCCTCGAGCCGCGAGAAACCCGCAGGCGCCCGACACGGTCCAGAGAAGGATTTCTGGGCCGAGCCGACGCCCGGATGTCGCGATTACCGCCGTGAGAACGATGCCGTACGACGCCCATTCTGTGAGGCTCTGCACGCTGGCCGATTTGAAGCGTGAAACGAGGACCGAGACCGTGAGCAGGCCGAAGAAGGCAGCGATGGCGATCCAGAAGCGGAGACTCGGCGTTTGGACGACTCGCCGATTCCAAAGCGTGAGGCCCAGGGCGAGACAAGCGAGCGCGCCGGCGACGGCATGGGCCAGAACCGGCGCCCCGTCGCCGGTCCAGATCACGCCGATCATCGCTGCGATGCCGGGTTCGACGACCGCTTGTCCGGTCGAGAGTCGGCCTCCGGCGACGATTGCGAGCGCCAGGCTCACGACGACAAGCCAGAAGGGATAAGGCAGGCTCCTCATCGTCTCTTCACCCAGCGGCGCAGAACGTCGACGTAGTTCTTGGTGACGAAGATGCTTGCCCGGCAGGCAAGCGCGAGCGCGGCCAAGAGATAAGCGCCCGGACGCAGCAGCACGAACACCTCAGGGAGGCCGTGGAGCCGATAGAAGCGGAGCATCGAGCGATGGAACCGCACGATCATGCGGTTGGCGGCTTGGTCGGTGCTGCGTCCGATCGCGTGAGTGATCACCGCGCTTGGAAGATACACGACCTTCGCGCCGGCCTGCCAGGCGCGCTTGCAGAGGTCCACGTCCTCGCAGTACATGAAGTAGCCTTCGTCGAAGCCGCCGAGTCGGTCGAGCAACTCTCCGCGAACGAGCAAGGCCGCTCCAGAGACCCAGTCGACTTCCCGTGGCGAGGCATGATCCCAGTCCTGCATGAGGTACTCGCGGCTAAAGCGGTTGTTCGGAAAGAGTCGCCCGAGCGGTGTATTGCGAAAGAGTGCGGCGACCGGGTTAGGGAAGCGGCGACAGCTAAACTGAAGTGAGCCATCGGGGTTCAGCAGCTTGGGACCCAAGATGCCGACCTCGGGGTTCTGGGTCAGGTAGTCGAGGAGGCCGGCTATAGCGCCGGGATGCACCACGGTATCGGAATTCAACGGCAACGCATGCTTGCCTTGGCGCTCCCGGAAGGCGAGGTTGTGGCCGCCGGTAAAGCCGAGATTCGACCGCTGAGCCAGGAGCCGGACTTCGGGAAACTCCTTCTCCACCATATCCGGCGAGCCATCGCTCGACGCGTTGTCTACCACGATGACTTCGAACCGCGCCTCGTCCGCCACCGATCGCAGGCTTTCGAGGCAGGCTCGCAGGTCGCCCGCGGTGTTCCACGAGCAGATCGTGACGCTAAGGTCGAAATCCAGGACTCCACCCCCTTGCACGAACGAGCGCGGCCAGCCACACGAGCGCAGCGACGATTGGAAGGACCACGGCTCGACCAGCTCCCGAACTGTGCTTCCGTAGGTAGCGGAGCAGGCTTCGATGCGACTCCCAGATCATCGACGGTCGTATCTGCCGCGTGCTCGCTCCCCCATGATGGACGATTCCGACCGATGGCTCATACCAAGCGGGGAAGCCGGCGTCGGCCATCTGCCGCAGCAGATCGACCTCGTTGAAGAAGATCGGGAACGATTCGTCGAAAGGCGCCTTTGGCGAGACTCCGGCGGCTTCGATCGCCGATCGGCGAAAGAGCAGAAACGTGCCCATCGGCTGCGGGGCCGGACCTCCGCGTTCGTAATCGAAGGCGCGAAGACGGTAGGAGCCCAGGGCCGCGCGGGGGAAGAGTCGTCCGAGTCCCGTCGCGTCGCCGAAGATTCCCACCAGCGACGGGAAGCCCCGGACACTGGGCTGCGTTCTCCCTTCGGGACCGGGATCGACGAGACGCGCGCCAAGCACTCCGATATCGGGATGTCCCTCCATGAACGCTACTGCGCGCTGAAGCGATTCGTCGACAAACTCCGTGTCCGGATTCAGCGTCAAGAGGAACTCGCCTTCGGCGTGCGCAAAGGCCAGGTTGTTTCCCGCGGCATATCCAAGATTAGTACCCGGCTCGAGGAGCCGTACGGTCGGATACTGTTCGGCCACCAGCGCCGCGCTGCCGTCGGATGAGGCATTGTCCACCACGATGACTTCGTAGGGATCGGAAGGGGGAAATCGGCGGATAGAGGCAAGACATGCGCCGAGCAGATCGCGGGTATTCCAGTTAACGATCAGAATGCTGAGCATGGTCGGCGGGCGGCGAACTTTGGCAGGGTACCCGCGTCGTAAACTGAGGCTTCGATGACGGGACCTTGTCGAGTCTATGTGCTCGGAGCCGTCCGGATCGAGCGTGATGGCCGACTCGAGACACGCTTCCGCACGCAAAAGACGGCCGCCCTGCTGGCCTTTTTGGCCCTTCATACGGGCAGGCCGGTTCCGCGCGAGGACCTCATCGGGCTGCTTTGGCCCGATGCCGAGTTCGCGCAAGGCAGAAACAGCCTAAGCCAGGCGATTTCGTCACTCCGTCATCAGCTCGAGCCGCCCGAGACCTCTGCAGGGAGCGTTCTCGTGGCTGATCGCACGGCGGTCTCACTCGATCAGGGAGTCTGGGTCGACCTCAGCGAAGTCGTCCGCTTGGAGAGAATCGGGGACTATGAGGCGGCCCTTGAACTGATCGGCGGGCCTTTCGCCGCCGGACTGGGCGAAGCCTGGATAAAGACCGAGCGCGACTCCCTGCGCAACCGATTCGAAGCTTTCGCGGTGCGCTCGGCCCGTCGCTTGCTAGGGGAGGAAGAATTCGGTCGGGCGGCGATCGTTGCAAAGCGTTGGCTGTCCGCCGACCCTGCCTGCGAGGCGACCGCAGAGATCGCCGTGCAGGCACTGATCGCGCAAGGGCGACGGGATGAGGCAAAAGTCGTCGTCGCCGAACTAACTCGCAATCTTCGCGCGCTCGGGTTGCGGCCGACCTCCGGCTTGAAGGATCTGCTCGAACGGGTAAAGCCTGACCCCGGCCCAGCAGTCATCGACGAAGGGCCGCCGGAATCTGTGCCGCGGGTCGAGCCGCCGGCCTTGAGGATCCGGATTCCGCAGTTCCACAATGCGTTCTTCGGGCGTGAAGAGGAGGTTGCCCGGCTCGCCGAGAACCTCGCCCCAGAGTCGGGAAGGCGCGTCGCGACCTCCACCGGACCGGGTGGGGCAGGCAAGACGAGGCTGAGCATCGAGGCTGTACAGCGCCTTCAGCCGGCCTACGGCGATCGCCTGTGGTTCGTCCCGCTCGCCGATGCAAGGACGAGCGACGAGCTGCTGGCCGGTATCGCCGCAGCCATCGGGTTCGCGAGCGCTCAGAAGCCGTCGCCGGAGAGCCTCGCCGAAGCGATCGGATCGGAGCCAGCGCTGCTCGTGCTCGATAATCTCGAGCAATTGCTCGAGGATGGGGCGACGACCCGGAGCATCCGAGCACTGATCGACCTCTCTGGCGCGAGGATCCTGGCCAGTTCGAGGCGAAGGCTCGGCATCGAAGGCGAGATCGAGATCCGGGTCGGGCCCCTGCAGGTTCCCGATCCGGGCGCGGAAGCGAGTGACGTCGAAGGCAACGCTTGCGTCGCGCTCTTCGTCGATCGTGCAAGGGCCGTCCGCCCGGACTTTCAGCTGACCCCGTCCAACTCGTCGGCGGTCGCAGAACTGTGCCGCGCGCTCGATGGCATTCCCTTGGCGATCGAATTGGCAGCCTCGCGAGCGCAGGTTCTCGGCCCGGCCCAGATGCTGGAGCGCCTGCCGTCGCGGCTCGACGTGTTCGTCGGGAGGGAGCGTGACTCGGCCGCGCGGCACCACACGATGCGAAATGCCATCGAGTGGAGCTACTGCCTCCTCCACCCGTCGCTGCAGAGGTTCTTCGCCGGCCTGTCGGTCTTTCACGGAGGCTGGACCCTCGAAGCGGCTGAGGAGGTCCTGGAAGAGCCACTCGCGCTGGACTATCTCGCCGAGTTGGTCGAATTCTCGATGATCGGCGGGGAGGAGGATTCGTTCGGCAGCATCCGGTTTTCGATGCTCGAAACTCTGAGGACTTTTGCCTTGGAGGTCTGCGAACGACAGAGCGTCCTCGACGAGCGGCACTTGCACCACTACCTCGCGCTGGCCGAGGAAGCCGAGCCGTTCTTGACGAAGCCGGAATTCGAATCTTGGCAAGAGCGACTGGATGCCGAGCGCGGCAACCTCCGGTCGGCCCTCACGTACGCGATCCAGCAGCTTCAGCCTGAGATCGGCTTGCGGTTCGTCGCTGCCCTGTGGAGATATTGGCACCAGCGTGGGCTCGTCGCCGAGGGACGGGAGTGGGCGGAAAAGGTGCTTGCGCTGCCGATCGAAGGACTCGATGGCGAAGTCCTCGCATCGGCCCTTCATGGAGCGGCCCGGCTGGCCTATCTGCAGGGCGATTACTCCACTGCACGGGCTCGCTCGGAGTTGGCGCATCGGCTCTTCCGAAGGCGCCCGAACATGCACGGGATCGCGCTGTGCCTGACCTCGCTCGGGTCGGTCGGCTTCGAAGAAGGCGAGTATGCGCTCGCGCGTGCGTACTTTCGCGGCGCCCTCGCGATCTGGCGAGTTCTCGACGATCGCTTCGGGATCGGTGCGGCCCTGAACTGGCTCGGCATCGTCTATACCGACCTCCGCGAGTACCAGAAGGCCGAGCAGGTCTTGAAAGAAAGCCTCGAAGTGCGGGAGGCGATAGGCGATTGGCTGGGCGTGGCGCGAGCGCTCAATTCCCTCGGCATCGTGGCGCGGCAGCAGGGGGATCTGGAGTCGGCCGGCCAGCACTACTCGCAGAGCCTCGAGCTCGCCCGACGGGCGGGAGATCGTCGGGCCCAAGCGAGCTGCCTCAGCAACCTCGGTATGGTCGCGCTCAGCCGCGGCGAGCTACAGCGAGCCGAAGAGCTGCTACACGAAAGCCTCGATATTCACCGGGAGGTGGGAGACAAATGGGGCATCGCGGCGGCGCTGGCGAATCTGGGCAACCTAGCGGCGGACTCCGGGCGACTGCAAGAAGCAAACGAGCATTTGAAGGGCAGCCTGGAGATCAGGCGGAAGATCGGCAATCGAAGTGGAGTCGCGCTCGCGCTGGAAGGGCTGGGCGTAGTGGCCTCTCGAGCCGGCGACTCCGAGCGGGCCGTCTTGCTCTTCGCCCGCGCCGCTCGCCTTAGAGAGGAAATCGGCTCTCCCCCGGCTCCGGCCGACGCCTCTCGAGTCGAAGAGGCGCTCGCCCAAGCCCAAGCGCTGCTCGGCACGGCCTGGAAGCCGATTTGGGAAGCGGGGATGGCCGAAAATATCGACGAGCTCTTTTGGCCGTGAGGGAATATCGCGCGGGACATCATGCCGCGCGATGAAGGGGGAGATAACGAGCCCTTCCTTTCGCCTTGCGAGAGGAAGGGGTTGGGGATGGAGAGTGACGGCACCCCGCAAACCACTCCCGGGCCGGCTGGGGCTTCGCCCGGCCAGTTCCCCCTCGCGCAGCGAGGGGGATTCTCGGCTCCCCCTCGTCTCGACGAGGGGGATCTTCGCCGCGAAGCGCGCGAAGAGGGGGAGTAATAGTCAAAGGCTTTCATGACTCCCCCTCAGGCACGGGCTGCGCCCGGCCAGATCCCCCTCGCGCAGCGAGGGGGATTCTCGGGCTCCCCCTCGTCTCGACGAGGGGGACCTTCGCCGCGAAGCGCGCGAAGAGGGGGAGTAATAAAGAAACCTCGCCTGCTAGTTCCACCTCACGAACC
>ERZ761607.414-NODE-414-length-77256-cov-6.359387_pt1 | contig 77256 bp, 77 predicted proteins | sample MGYA00511164_ERZ761607 | MGnify/ENA primary metagenome ERZ761607 (study PRJEB28899, sample SAMN02445080) | bioreactor sludge metagenome | biome: EBPR sludge | place: Australia: Brisbane, Thorneside Wastewater Treatment Plant | collected 2011-06-22 ...
GCTATGTCTACGCCGCCGCCGAGGAGATCGCCGGCCTGATCGACGGCTTCACCGTCATCGTCACCAAGTCCACCGTGCCGGTCGGCACCGGCGACGAGGTCGAGGCTATCGTCCGCAAGGCCCGGCCGGACGCGCAGTTCGCCGTGGTCTCCAACCCGGAATTCCTGCGCGAGGGCGCGGCGATCGAGGACTTCAAGCGGCCCGACCGCGTGGTGGTCGGGACCGACGACGAGCGCGCCAAGGCGGTGATGAACGAGCTCTACCGCCCGCTGTTCCTGAACGAGACGCCGATCGTCTTCACCGGCCGTCGGACCAGCGAGCTGATCAAGTACGCGGCCAACGCCTTCCTGGCGATGAAGATCACTTTCATCAATGAGATGGCCGACCTCTGCGAGGCCGTCGGCGCCGATGTGCAACAGGTCGCCAAGGGCATCGGCCTGGACAAGCGGATCGGCGGCAAGTTCCTCAACGCCGGTCCCGGCTATGGCGGCAGCTGCTTTCCGAAGGACACCCTGGCCCTCGTCCGCACGGCCAGCGACGCCGGCGCCCCGGTGCGACTGATCGAGACGACAGTGGCGATCAACGACGCCCGCAAGAAGGCCATGGCCGGCAAGGTGGCCGACGCCGTCGACGGCGATCTGAAGGGCAAGACCGTCGGCGTGCTGGGCCTGACCTTCAAGCCGAACACCGACGACATGCGCGACGCGCCGAGCCTGGACATCATCCCGGCGCTGCAGGCCATGGGCGCGACCGTCCAGGCCTTCGATCCCGAGGGCCACGAGGCGCGTCAGATGCTGCGCGAGGTGGACTTCAAGGCCAACGCCTACGACGCCGTCGAGAACGCGGACGCCGTGGTGATCATCACCGAGTGGGACCAGTTCCGCGCCCTCGACCTGGACCGCGTGAAGATGCTGATGAAGAGCCCGGTCGTCATCGACCTGCGCAACATCTACCGCCCCGACGACATGCAACGCCGCGGCTTCTGCTACTCAAGCGTGGGTCGGGGCTAGGGCGCGAAGCCGGGGACACGCACGGACGTGGATGTCCCCAGCTGAAGTGCATGTGCCCGGCTTTACCCCTACCATCCCTCCGAACGGGGGAGAGTCGCCGACATGTGGGTTCTACTGGGCGTACTGGCTGTGGTGGTCGGCTTCGCCGCGCGCCTCAATCCGCTGCTGGTCGTCGTGATCGCAGCGCTGGTGACCGGGCTGGCGGCGCTGATCGCGCCCGGCCTGACGCCGGCGGCGGCGTGGGGCGGCCTGATCGACACGCTGGCCGTGCTCGGCAAGGCGTTCAAGGACAACCGCTACATCAGCATCACCTGGCTGATCCTGCCGCTGATCGGGCTGCTGGAGCGCGAGGGCCTGCAGGAGCGGGCGCGGATGCTGATCCAGAGGCTGAGGTCGGCCACGACCGGGCGGCTGCTGCTGATTTATCTCGTGATCCGCCAGGGCACGGCGGCGCTGGGCCTGACCTCGCTGGGCGGCCATCCGCAGATGGTCCGCCCCCTGATCGCGCCGATGGCCGAGGCCGCGGCAGAGGCCCAGGATCCGAACCTGAGCGATGCGAGCCGCAACCGCGTGAAGGCGATGGCCGCCGCCACCGACAATATCGGCCTGTTCTTCGGCGAGGACATCTTCATCGCCATCGCCTCGATCCTGCTGATCAAGGGCTTCCTGGAGACCAACGGCATCATCGTCACGCCGTTCGCCCTGTCGGTCTGGGCTATCCCGACGGCGATCGCCGCGCTGCTGATTCACGGGACGCGGCTGCTGCTGCTGGACCGGTCGCTGCGGCGGGAGGCGGCCCGATGATCGGCCTGCCCGTCCTCTACGTCCTGGCCGGGGCGCTGTTCACGGTCTTCGCGATCGGTTCCGCCACCGATGCGACCCATCCGAAACGCTGGGGCAACACCCTGTTCTGGGGTCTGTTCGCGGGGAGTTTCCTGGCCGGGTCCTGGCTGCCGGACACGGTCAATGGCTTGCTGCTGGTCGCGATGGCGCTGGTCGCAGGCCTCAACCTGGTGGGCAAGGGTCAGTCCGAGCCGCAAAGCGATCGCGCCGAACGGGCCGAGCGCTGGGGCAACAGCCTCTTCATCCCGGCCCTGATCCCGCCCGCCGTGACCCTGGCCGGCACCTTTCTGCTCAAGGGCGTCGAGATCGGCGGCCAGCCGCTGGTCGACCCCAAGCAGGTGACGCTGGTGTCGCTGGGCGCCGGGATCGTGTTGGCGACGGCTGCAGCGCTGGCGATGTTCAGGGCCTCGCCCGCAACGGCGGTGCGCGAGGGCCAGCGGCTGATGGACTCAGTGGGCTGGGCCGGCCTGCTGCCCCAGGCGCTGGCCGCGCTGGGCGCGGTGTTCGCCGCGGCCAAGGTCGGTGACGTCATCGGAACGCTGGCGGGGGACTACCTGCCGCTGAACGGCCCGCTCATGGCCGTCTGCGCCTACACGATCGGCATGGCGCTGTTCACCGCCATCATGGGCAACGCCTTCGCCGCTTTTCCGGTCATGACCGCCGCCATCGCCCTGCCGCTGATCGTCGGCCAGTACGGCGGCGATCCGACCATCGTCTGCGCCATCGGCATGCTGTCCGGCTTCTGCGGCACCCTGACGACGCCGATGGCCGCCAACTTCAACATCGTGCCCGCCGCGCTGCTGGAACTGCCCGACCGCAACGGCGTCATCCGGGCCCAGCTTCCGACCGCCCTGCTGCTGCTGATCGCCAACACGGTGCTAATGTATGTCCTCGCGTTCTGAGACCCGCCTGACCGCCGATATCGCGGGCCGTTTCGCGCGCGTGGCGCTCGGTCACGTCACGCGCGAGTACCCGCACAAGGCCGATCACGTCTTCAATGGCCCGGAGGATGTCGCTCGCCACCGCGATCACCACCCGGTCTTTTTCGGCAGCTTCGACTGGCATAGCTGCGTGCACGGCTACTGGACGCTGGCGACGGTGCTGCGCCGGTTCCCGGACCTGCCCGAGTCCGAGGCGATCCGCGTGCTCTTCACGGAGATGCTGACAACGGAGAAGCTCGCCGGCGAGCTGGCCTATCTTTCCCGCCCCATGAGCGCGGGCTTCGAGCGGCCGTACGGCTGGGCCTGGCTGCTGAAGCTGGCGGCGGAGCTGAAAGCGCACGAAAATACGGATGCGTATAATTCAATCGCGCCGCTGGCCGAGGCCTTCTCGGACCGCTTCAAGGCCTTCCTGCCGAAGGCGACCTATCCCCTGCGCGCCGGCGTCCATTCCAACACCGCCTTCGCCCTGCGGCTGGCGATGGACTACGCGGACGCCGTCGGCGACGACGCGCTGGCCGATCTGGCGCGGAACACCGCCCTCGGCTGGCACCTCGGCGACCGGGACTGCCAGGCCTGGGAGCCGAGCGGCGACGAGTTCCTGTCGCCGGCCCTGATGGTCGCCGAATGCCTGCGCCGGATGCTGCCGGCCGGGGACTTCGCCGCCTGGTTCGCGACCTTCCTGCCGCGCACCGCGCAGCGGGAGCCGGCCACGCTGTTCACCCCTGCCACGGTCAGCGACCGCAGCGACGGCAAGATCGCCCATCTCGACGGCCTCAACCTCAGCCGCGCCTGGTGCTGGCGGGGCATCGCCAACGCCCTGCCCGCCTCGGACCCGGCCCGCACCGTGGCGCTGGAGGCCGGCGAAACACACCTCGCCAGCGCGCTGGAACACGTCGCCGGCGACTACATGGGCGAGCACTGGCTGGCCAGCTTCGCCTTGCTGGCGCTGGAAGCCTGAAGGGACAGACCCCGCCCGGCGTCTGTCCCGAACCTCAGGCCGCCTTCACCGCGCCGGCGATCTCCGCCACCAGCTGGTCGACCAGCGCCTCGTCGTCGCCCTCGGCCATGACGCGTATGAGCGGTTCCGTTCCAGAAGCGCGGACCAGGACGCGGCCGCTGCCGTTCAGCCTCGCTTCCGCCTCGGCGATCACGGCCTTGACCTTGTCGTTCTCCAGAGGCTTGCCGCCCTTGGCGAAGCGGACGTTCTCCAGCTTCTGGGGCACCGGCTCGAACTGGCGGGCGAGCGCGCTCATCGGCTTGCCGCTCTGCACCAGCACCGCCAGCACCTGCAGGGCGGCGATCAGGCCGTCGCCGGTGGTGGAGAAGTCCGACAGGATCACGTGGCCCGACTGCTCGCCGCCGAGGTTGAAGCCGCCCGAGCGCATGCGCTCCATCACATAGCGATCGCCCACCGGCGTGCGCTCCAGCTTCAGACCCTGGCCGGACATGAAGCGCTCGAGGCCGAGATTGGACATGACCGTGGCGACGATGCCGCCGCCGGTCAGCCGCTGCTCCCGGGCCCAGGCGCCGGCCATGATGGCCATGATCTGGTCGCCATCCACGACCTGGCCGGTTTCGTCGCATATGGCCAGCCGATCGGCGTCGCCGTCCAGGGCGATGCCGATGTCGGCGCGGTACTCCCTGACCGCCGCGGTCATGGCGTCCGGGTGCGTCGAGCCGCAGCCCTTATTGATGTTGAAGCCGTCCGGGTCGACCCCGACCTTGATGATCTCGGCGCCCAGCTCGTAAAGGGCCAGAGGCGCGACCCGGTAGGCGGCGCCGTTGGCGCCGTCGATCACCACCCGCAGGCCGTTGAGGTTCAGATGGCGCGGGAAGGTCGCCTTGACGATCTCGATGTAGCGGGCCTGGGCGTCGTCGACGCGCTGCACCCGGCCCAGGCCGTCGGCGGCGGCGAGCCCCTCCTGCAGGCCCTCGTCCATGTGGGCCTCGATCTCCAGTTCACGCTCATCGCTCAGCTTGTAGCCGTCGGGGCCGAACAGCTTGATGCCGTTGTCGCCGTAGGCGTTGTGCGAGGCGCTGATCATCACCCCGAGATCGGCGCGCATCGAACGGGTCATCATGGCCACGGCGGGCGTCGGCAGGGGTCCGAACAGGCGAACGTCCATGCCCATGCTGGTGAAGCCCGCGACCAGCGCCGGTTCGATCATATAGCCCGACAGGCGGGTGTCCTTGCCGATCACCACCAGATGGCGGCGGCCGTGGTTGCGGCGGAACAGCTTGCCGGCGGCCAGGCCCACGCGCAGCGCGACCTCGGCGGTCATCGGATGGCTGTTGGCCAATCCGCGAATGCCGTCGGTGCCGAAGTATTTCCGCTTGCTCATTATGGCTCCCCTGGATCCCCCGTCGCGCCGGATGGCCCCCTTCATAGCGCCTCGGGACGTGAACCCCGAGCGCAAAGGCCTTCCGAGCAACAGTATGCAACGCAGTTTTATGGCGAACTACGATCGGCCGGTGCTAAACGCGCCCCCGGGGACCATTCGTTCCCGCGTATTTTGACTCCACGCATGGAGACGACGAAACCGGCATGTGCGGCATCATCGGCATCGTGGGCAAGGCGCCCGTCACCGACCGTCTCATCGAGAGCCTAAGACGCCTCGAATACCGCGGCTATGACTCCGCCGGCGTGGCGGTGCAGGCCAATGGCAAGGTCGACCGGCGCCGGGCGCAGGGCAAGATCAAGGCATTGGAGACCGTGCTCGAGCACAACCCGATGCACGCCCACGTCGGCATCGGCCATACCCGCTGGGCCACCCACGGCGCGCCGAGCGAGCGCAACGCCCATCCCCACACCTCGGGTCGCGTCACGCTGGTCCACAATGGCATCATCGAGAACTTCGCCGAGCTGAAGGCTGAACTGCGGACGGCCGGCCACGAGTTCAGCAGCGACACCGACACCGAGGTCGTCGCCGCCCTGATCGACCATCATCTCAGCCAGGGCCAGTCTCCCCTCGCCGCCTTCAAGTCCGCGCTCGATCGCCTCACCGGAGCCTATGCCCTGGCTGTGCTGATCGAGGGGCGCGACAACTTCATCATGGGCGCCCGCAAGGGCAGTCCGCTGGTGGTCGGCGACGGCGACGGCGAGATGTTCCTGGGCAGCGACGCCTTGGCGGTCGGCCCCTTCACCAACCGCGTCACCTATCTGGAGGAAGGCGACTACGTCGCCATCGACCACGACCGCGCCGAGATCTTCGACGTCGAGGGACAGCCAGTCGAGCGGCCGACGAAGGTGGTCTCCGCCTCCGCCGCCCTGGTCGAGAAGGGCAACTACCGGCACTTCATGGAAAAGGAGATCCATGACCAGCCGGAAGGGGTTCAACGGACGGTTTCGGCCTACATCGACCCGATCGCCTCGCGCACGGCCGTGCCTGGCGGCCTGGACTTCTCCGCCATCGAGCGGATCCAGATCGTCGCCTGCGGCACCAGCTACATCGCCGGCGTGGTCGGCAAGTACCTGATCGAGCAGCTGGCGGACCTGCCGGTCGACGTCGAGATCGCCAGTGAGTTCCGCTACCGCTCGCCCGCCCTCCGCCCTGGCTCGCTGGCCATCGCCATGTCGCAGTCGGGCGAGACCGCCGACACCCTGGCGGCCCTGCGCCTCTGTTCGTCGCGAGGCATGAAGACCGCCGCCGTGGTCAACGCCCAGGAATCGACCATGGCCCGCGAGGTCGACGTGGTCTGGCCAATTCACTGCGGACCCGAGATCGGCGTCGCCTCGACCAAGGCCTTCACCGCCCAGGTGACCGTGCTGACCGCGATCGCCGTGGCCGCCGCCGCGGCGCGCGGCCGGATCGACGCCGCCGAGGAAGCGCGGATGGTCAAGGTGCTGCTGGAAGCCCCGCGGCTGATCGCCGAGGCCATCGAACTGGAGGACGCCGTCCGCGCCGTCGCCGTCGACATCGCCAAGGCCCGTGACGTGCTGTATCTCGGCCGGGGCCCGATGGCCCCCCTGGCCCTGGAAGGCGCCCTGAAACTCAAGGAAATCAGCTACATCCATGCCGAAGGGTATGCCGCCGGCGAGCTGAAGCACGGGCCGATCGCCCTGGTCGACGAAGAGACGCCGATCATCATCCTGGCGCCCTTTGACAGTTACTATGAGAAGTCGGCCTCCAACATGAGCGAGGTCATGGCGCGCGGCGGCCAGGTAGTGTTCATCACCGACCCGGAGGGCGCCAAGCACGCCCCCGCCGGCGCCAAGGTGGTGATGACCGCGCCCGCCAGCGATCCGCTGATCGCGCCGCTGGTCATGTCGGCGCCGATTCAGCTGCTCGCCTACCATGTCGCCGTGCTGAAGGGCGCGGACGTCGATCAGCCGCGAAACCTCGCCAAGTCGGTCACCGTCGAATAGCGGTCAGGCCTTCGGCGGCGGGCCCATCGTATCGGTCGTGGCGTCGGCCGGATCCGGCGGCAGGGTCGGCGGCGGCGGCGTGGGCGCGCTGGCTCCGTCGACCGGCGGGGCGGCCGCCGGCTGGGCCGGCAGCACCGGATCGGGCGACGGCGCGGTGGTCGGATCAGGGATGGCGCTGGTGTCAGCGGACCGCGCCTTTTCCACAGATTCCTCCGCCTTCTTGCCGCAGGCGGCGACCTCGAGGGCCGCGAAGGCGGTAAGCGCCGCCAGGGTGAGAGGCGTCTTCATGCAGGGTCTCCGGACCATCTCCCCGACCTTCCCTGAAACCACCCGGCGCGACGCCCGTTCCGGGCCAGACCAGTAGATTTGTCATCGGCGGTCGGATACTTCGGCGGCCATGAAACCTGTCCGCAAAGCCGTTCTCCCCGTCGCCGGCCTCGGCACGCGCGTGCTGCCGGGGGCCAAGACCACCCCCAAGGAAATGCTCAACGTCGTGGACAGGCCGATCCTGTCCTACATCGTGGCCGAAGGCCGCGCGGCGGGCATCGAGCACTTCGTTTTCGTCACCGGCCGCGGCAAGCAGTCGATCGAGGACTACTTCGACCATCACGTCGAGATGGAGAGCCAGCTCGAGGCCAAGGGCAAGGTCGACGTCCTGGAGGACATCCGCTCGGACCTGCCCCGCCCCGGCGAGATGAGCTTCGTGCGCCAGATGGCCCCGCTCGGCCTCGGCCACGCCGTCTGGTGCGCCCGCGACATCATCGGCGACGAACCGTTCGCGGTCATGCTGCCGGACATGCTGATGCATGCCAGGGTCCCGGCCCTGAAGCAGGCGGTCGACGCCTACAACCAGGTCGGCGGCAACGTCGTCGTGGTCGAGCCGGCGCCCGAGGGCGAGACCCACAAGTACGGCATCGTCGCGCTGGACGGTCAGAACGGCCGCCTGAACCGCATGACCGGCATGGTCGAAAAGCCGCCGCTCGGGACCGAGCCGTCGAACCTGTTCATCTCCGGCCGCTACATCTTGCAGCCGGAGATTTTCAAGTTGCTGGCCGACCAGGCCAAGGGCGCCGGCGGCGAGATCCAGCTGACCGACGCCATGTTCCGCCTGATGGCCATCGAGAGCTTCCACGCGCTCGAGTACGAGGGCGTGACCTATGACTGCGGCGACAAGATCGGCCTGCTTCGCGCCAACGTGGCCTTCGCCCTCCAGCGCGAAGACCTCGGCGCGGCGGTGCGGAAAGCGATCGAGGCGCTGCTTTAGGGACAGACACCCTGGTGTCTGTCCCTGACTAAGGCGCCGCCAGCGCTTCCAGCCCCGTCTTCAGGGCCAACGCCTACTCGGGCGTCATACGCATGTCCTCGGCGAGCTTGAAGGGGAGCGGCTCGGCGTCCTTCATGTGACCCTGACCGTCAGCCTCCCCGGCCTTGGCCTCGAGGCCGCTCGAACGCTGGTCGACACCGCCCATCAGCTCTGCCCCTACTCCAACGTCACCCGGGGCAACATCGATGTGAAGATGGCGCTGGCGTAACCTATCCTCCCCCAGGGAGAGGACCACGATCTCGCCTTTCCCGGCCCTCCCCCAACGGCTACTCCTCCCCCGGAGGAGCTCCTTCTTGCCCAACCTGCTGACCTTCGGCTTCGGATACACCGGCGCGGCGATGGCCCGGCGCATGCGCGCGCAAGGCTGGGACGTCTGGGCCGCCGTCCGCTCCGAAGCGTCCGCCGCCGAGGCCCGCGCCGGGGGCGCGACGCCGCTCGACGCGACCGACCGGCAGACCCTGGTCGACGCTCCGCCCATGCAGGCCATCCTGGTCACCGCCCCGCCGGACGACCAGGGCTGCCCGGGTCTGCGCGCGCTGATTCCGGCCATGGCGCAGGCGGGAGCCTTCCCCGACTGGATCGGCTACCTGTCGACCACCGGCGTCTACGGTGACCGGGAGGGCCGGTGGGTGTTCGAGAGCTCGCCGCTGGCCGCCCGCTCGCCGGAGGCCGCCCGCCGTGTCGCCGCCGAACGCGATTGGCTGGAGGTCGGGCGCGGCATGGGCCTGACCGTGCAGATCTTCCGCCTGCCGGGCATTTACGGCCCCGGCCGATCGACCTTCGACCGCCTGCGCGAGGGCCGCTCGCGCAACCTGGTCAAGCCCGGCCAGGTGTTCAGCCGCATCCATGTCGAGGACATCGCCGCCGGCCTGGCCGCCTCGATCGCCCGGCCGCATGCGGGGCGCGTCTACAACCTGTGCGACGACGACCCGGCGCCGCCGCACGAGCTCAACGCCTTCGCCGCCGCACTGATGGGCGTCGAGCCGCCCCCGACCGTCCCGTTCGACGAGGAGGCCCTGCCGCCGGCCGCGCGGCGCTTCTGGGCCGAGAACAAGCGCGTCTCCAACGCCCGGGCCAAGGCCGAACTCGGCTGGCGACCGGCGTTTCCCACCTATCGCGAAGGGCTCGAAGCCATCTACGCTGCGGAAAACAACACGCGGGGGATGAGACGATGAGCAGGGCTCTGGTGCTGGGCGGCGGCGGACCGGTGGGGATCGCCTGGGAGACAGGCCTGATCGCCGGCCTCGCCGACCGGGGCGTCGACGTCCGCCACGCCGACTTCATCCTCGGCACCTCGGCCGGATCGGTCGTCGGCTCGCAGCTGGCCCTGGGCCGGCAGCCGGACGCGATGCTGCACGCCGAGCTCGCGGCCGCCGCCGTGGCCCGGGAGGCGCAGGCCTCATCGGGACGTCCGGCGCCGGACCTGACCGGTCTGATGGGCATCATGGCCCGCCGCCCGCCCGGCCAGCCTATGCCGACCGACCTGATGATCGAGCTCGGCGCCTACGCCCTCGCCGCCCAGACCGCCAGCGAGGAGGTCTTCATCTCCGGCTTCGGCGCCTTGGCCGAGCTGGAGCATCCCTGGCCCGAGAAATACGCCTGCACCGCTGTCGACGTGCTGACCGGGGAGTTCCTGCTGTGGAGCAAGGATACCGCCGCGCCGCTGCGGCTGGCGGTGCCGTCGTCCTGCTCGGTGCCCGGCATCTTCCCGCCGATCACCATCGATGGCCGCCGCTATATGGACGGCGGCATGCGTTCAGGCACCAACGCCGACATGGCCAAGGACCACGGCAAGGTGGTCATCGTCGCGGTCATGCCGCCGGCCTTCGCGCCGATGATGATGCCGGGCCTGGAGCGCGAGATGGCCGTCATCCGCGACCACGGCGGCGACGCCGCCCTGCTGGTTCCCGACGCGGCCTGCGGCGAAGCGTTCGGCATGAACCTGATGGACAGCTCCAACCGCGAGGCCATCGCCCGGGCGGGCTATGCGCAGGGGCATGCCGAGGCGGCCCGGATCGGGGCGTTCTGGGGGTAGCAGGGACTGACACCGCGGGTGTCTGTCCCCAATCGGCTAAGCCGAAGCAGATGCAGAGACGCCCGTAGGAACAGACACCTTCGGTGTCAGTCTCCGAGCACCTCCCCCACCGCCGCCAGCAGCCGCGCGATGTCCTGCGGCCGGCTCAGCCGGTGGTCGCCGTCCTTGATGAGAGTGAAGACCACGTCCTCGCTCCGGATCGCGTTGGCCAGTTCCAGCGCGTGCAGCCAGGGTACGTCCGGGTCCTCGCGGCCCTGCAGAATGCGCACCGGAACCTCGATCGGCACGGGGGCGTCGAGGATCGACCAGCGCGCGCCGTCCTCCAGCAGCGCCCGGGTGATCGGATAGCCGCCCGCATCGTAGAGCGACGGCCGGATCCACTCGCCGTCGCGCTCCAGCGCCTCGAAGGCCTCGGGCGGGAAGCCCGGCTTCATCAGCCTTTCGGTGAAGTCCGCCGCCGGCGCGATCAGCACCAGCGCCTGCAGCCGCTCCGGGATGACCGCCGCGACCAGGCAGCCGATCCACCCGCCCATCGAAGAGCCGACCAGAATCAGCGGGCCGTCCGTCAGCTCACGGATCGCTTCGAGGGCGTCCTCGCGCCACCGGCTGATGGTCCCATTTCGGACCGCTCCGGACGACTCGCCATGGCCGAGGTAGTCGAAGCGCAGGAACGCCCGGCCGTTCGCCAGCGCCCAGTCGGCCAGGGCCTGGGCCTTGGTCCCGGCCATGTCGGACATGAAGCCGCCCAGCCAGACCACCGTCGGCCCTGCCCCGGCGACCTTGCGCCAGGCCACCCGTTCGCCGTCGCCCCGGTCGAGGAACCCCGCCGTCTCACTCATTCGTCACCCGTGCTGAAGAAAGCGGCAGTTTACCTGACCTGTGAGTAGGCTATGCAAGGGCGGTGTCCGTCCTGCCCCCCAATTTTACACTGCTTCAGGTGACCCCCGAGCTCGAAACGGGCGGGGCCGAGCAAACCACGATCGACGTCGCTCACGCGGTCATCGCCGCCGGCGGCCGGGCGCTGGTCGCGGCGCGCGGCGGCCGCATGGTCGCGCGGCTGGAGGAGGACGGCGGCCGTCTGGCCCAGATGCCGGTCCAGTCGAAGAACCCGCTGGTCATGCTGGGCAACGCCGCCCGGCTGATCGACCTGATCCGCAAGGAAAAGGTCAGCCTTGTCCACGCCCGCAGCCGGGCGCCGGCGCATAGCGCCCTTTGGGCGGCGCACACCACCGGCGTCCCCTTCATCGCCACCTACCACGGCGTCTATCACGCCCGGAACGGCCTGAAGCGCTGGTACAACGCGGTCATGACCCGCGGCGACCTGGTCATCGCCAACTCCGACTACACGCGCGATCACATCCTGGCCGAACACGGCGTCGACCCGGCCCGGGTGGTGACCATCCCGCGCGGCGTCGATCTTGGTCGCTTCGACCCCCGCAAGGTCGATATCGCCCGCGTCGAGGCGCTGCGCGCCGCCTGGCGGCTGCCCGCGGACAAGCTGGTGTTCCTGCTGGCCGGACGGCTGACGCGCATCAAGGGTCAATTGTCCATCGTCGAGGCCGCCGCACGGATGCGGGCGGCGGGGCGCGAGGACTTTGTCGTCGTCTTCGCCGGCGACGACCAGGGCCGCACCGGGTACCGCCAGGAGATTCTCGACGCGATCGCCGGGGCCGGGCTGACGGACGTGGTCAAGGTCGTTGGCCACTGCGACGACATGCCGGCCGCCTATCTGGCCTGCGATATCGCCCTGTTGCCGACCCTGAAGCCCGAGTCCTTCGGCCGCGCCGCCGTGGAGCCGCAGGTCATGGAGCGGCCGGTGATCGTCTCCGACCACGGCGCCGCCCGCGAAACCCTGGTCGAGGGCGAGACGGGCTGGCGCGCGCCGGTCGGCGACGCCGACGGCTGGGCGAAGGCCATGACCTACGCCATCGACTGCGGCGGCGTGCGCCGGCGAGCGATGGGCCAGTACGCCGCCTCCCGCGCGAGACGGCTTTATTCGGTCGACGCCATGTGCGAGGCCACGCTGGACGTCTATGCTCGCGTGCTGGAGGCGCGGCGGTGAGCAAGGAAGTGAAGAAGGTCCTCGTCATTCAGGCGGGGTCGATTGGACAATTCGTGCTGTCGCTGGCGGCGATGAAGCGCATCCGCCAGGCCCATCCGCGCGCGCGCATCACCCTTCTGACCCGTCCCCAGTTCGAGACCCTCGCCAAAGCCAGCCCCTACTTCAATGAGGTCGAGGGCGAGGAGAAGCCGGTCGCGCCTGGCGACTGGCTGCGGATCCGCAGCTGGATCAAGCGTGAGCGGTTCGATCGCGTCTACGACCTGGAAAACGCCCGTTGGACCAACGCCCTGTTCGCCATGCTGCGGCCCTTCCCGCCCGAATGGTCAGGCACGGCGCCCGGCGCCCGGCTGCGTCACCGCAACCCCCGCCGCGAGGAGATGCACACGCTCGAACGCCAGGCCGAGCAGCTGCAGGTGGCCGGCATCTGGCCGGACGCCCCGACCGCGCCGGGCGACGCGCCCGCGCCGGACCTCAGCTGGGTTCTGCGTCGCGCGCAGGAACCGCGCCCGGTCGCCGGCGCGCCGCCGCCCAGGCCCTTCGTGCTGATGGTGCCGGGCGGCGTCGAAGGCCGCCCCGACAAGCGCTGGCCGCTGGACCGCTACTGCGAACTGGCTCGCCAGCTCCGCGAACAGGGCTACGACATCGTCATCATCGGCGGACCGCAGGAGAGCGCCCTGGCGCGCGCCATCCAGAAGGCCGCCGGCAACGCCCGCGACCTCACCGGCCGAACCGACTTCGCGCAGATCGCCCTGCTCGGCGCGCGCTGTGTGCTGGCGGTGGGCAACAACACCGGTCCGATGCACCTGATCGCCGCCGCCGGCGCGCCGACCATCGCCGTGACGCCGGACGAGCCGGACGCGCTGCTGACCGCCCCGCGCGGCCATGTCGCCGTGCTGCAGGCCGCCAGTCTGGACCAGCTGACGGTCGAGACCGTGGCCACGGCCGCCAGCTCGCTTCTGCCGCGCTGACATTCTCGGCCCACTGTGTCCCGCCAGCGCTTGATCGCGGCGGGGGTCGCGGTCATATATCGGTCCGCAACGCGGAACGCTCCGGCGCTCCGCGAGCTTTTGTGCAAACAGCCCTCGGAGCTCCGCCTATTCGCCGTCCCAACAATACGCCGCCCGTGAAAGACGGGCCGCGCATGAACGAAGACATTCGCGTCCCCCGCGTTCTTCTGATCGATCAGAACGGCGAGAAGCAGGGCGAGATGCCCATCAGCGCGGCGCTCGAGGCCGCCGAAGAGGTCGGGCTCGACCTCGTGGAAATCGTCCCCAACGCCAATCCGCCCGTCTGCAAGATCCTGGACTACGGCAAGTTCAAGTTCCAGGAGCAGAAGAAGAAGAACGAGGCGCGCAAGCGGCAGAAGGTCGTTGAGCTCAAGGAAATCAAACTCCGACCGAACATCGACACCCACGACTACGATGTGAAGGCCAAGGCCATGCATCGCTTCTTCGAGGAAGGCGACAAGGTGAAGGTCACCCTGCGCTTCCGTGGTCGTGAAATGGCCCACCCCGAGCTCGGCATGAAGCTGCTGCTCAAGGTCAAGGCGGACTTCGACGAGATCGCCAAGGTCGAGTACGAGCCTCGCATGGAAGGCCGCCAGATGATCATGATCCTGGCTCCGCGCTAGATCGGGCCAGCATCGACACCGACGACGCCCCGGACCGCAAGGCCGGGGCGTTTTCCTTTGCGCCTCGCCGCCTGTCGGTTGTCCGCACCGCCTTGACCACCTGGCCGTTCGATCCTCATCCTGCTGGAAAACGGGGGGCAGGACACAATGCTGAGGAGAGACCTGTTGACCGCGGCGGTCGCAACGGCCGGCGCGGCGACGGTTTGGCCCGCGCGCGCCGCGGCGCCGGAGCCGCCGCCGCTGGAGGCCTACGGCCGCCTGCCGGCGATCAGCCACGTCGGCCTCTCGCCGTCGGGCGAGAGGCTTGCGTTCGTGGCCTCCGACGGAGAGGGGCGAAAGCTGTTCGTCCGCACCGTGGCCGGGCAGCCGCTGGCGGTCATGCCCCTGGCCGACAAGAAGCTGCGCGACGTGTACTGGGGCGGCGACCGCTTCGTCGTCTTCACGGTGACCGAGACCCGCAAGTTCATCCTCGACCGGCCGCCGATCGAGGTCATGGCCGGGTTCGTGCTCGACCTGAACGACAACTCGACCAAGCCGGTATTCGGCCGGGCGACAAAATCCTGGGACGTCATCTTCAGACAGTACGGCGTCGGCGAGATCGAGGGCCGCTGGTACGGCTACTTCACGACCTTCGAGCAGAACAAAAGTCTGTCGATGGACTTCGACTTCGCCGACTACAATCCGGATCTCTACCGGATGGACCTTGAGACCGGCGAGACGCTCCTCATCAACCGGGGCGGCCAGAACACCAGCGACTGGGTTCTGGACGGCGACAAGGTCGCCGCCCGGATGACCTATGACCCCGACAACGGGGCCTGGAGGGTCAACAAGGGCGAGGTCGGCCCTGTGTTGGCCAGCGGCACGGCGCCGCTGGCCGAGGTTGGCCTCGTCGGCCTGGGCCGCACCCGCGACACGGTTCTGCTGTCCGTCTACGACGAGGCTGGCCGCGACACGGCGATCGAGGTCTCACTGGCCGACGGCAAGGTCACGCGTCCGATCCAGGCCGGCCATGACGTGTTGACCCTGCTTCAGGATCGCTCCACCGACCTGCTGATCGGCTACACAATCGCCGGCGATGATCGTCGCACCGTCTTCTTCGATCCGACCCGGCAAGCGATGTTCGACAAGATCGGCCGCGCCTTCGCCGGCAAGCGCCCCTGGGTCGCCTCGGCCTCCGCCTCGCTCGATCGGGTCGTCGTCTACACCGACGGCGGCGACGATTCCGGCAGCTATTGGCTGGTCGACCTCAAGGCGCTGAAGGCGGATCCTCTGGGTGCCGAGTATCCGCGCGTCACGCCGTCCAAGGTCGGGCTCTCTCGCCGCTTTCCCTATGTCGCCGGCGACGGAACGAAGCTGGACGGCGTCCTTCTGCTTCCGCCCGGGCGGACGCCGGCGAATCTGCCGGTTGTCGTCCTGCCGCACGGCGGACCGGCGGCGCACAGCGGGCTGGGCTTCGATTGGGAAGCCCAGGCCTACGCCTCGCGCGGCTACGCCGTGTTCCAGCCGAACTTCCGCGGCTCGACCGGCTACGGCAAGGCCTTCCGCGACGCCGGCTTCGGCGAGTGGGGCCGCAAGATGCAGACCGATATCAGCGATGGTCTGGCCGCCCTGGCCGTCGCCGGGTTCGTCGATCCGAAGCGCGCCTGCATTATCGGTTCCAGCTACGGCGGCTACGCGGCCCTGGCCGGCGTGACGGTGCAGAACGGCCTGTATCGGTGCGCCGTCTCGTTCGGCGGGGTCGCCGACCCGGTGTTCATGCTCGAAAGCGAGATGGCCAGCATGGGCGGCCGCAACGCCGCCATCCGCTACTGGCGCGCCTTCCTGGGCGCCGAGCGGCCGGGCTGGGCAAGCGAACTCGCCGCCGTGTCTCCGATGAAGCTGGCCGCCCGGGCCGACGCGCCGGTGCTGCTGATCCATGGCCGCGACGACACCGTGGTTCTGCTGGAACAGAGCCGGCGCATGGAGCGGGCCCTGAAGGCCGCCGGCAAGCCGGTCGAGCTTGTCGTGCTCGATGGCGAGGACCACTGGCTGTCGGGCGAGGCGACACGCACCGCGATGCTCAAGGCGTCGGTCGGTTTCGTGCTGAAGCACAACCCGCCCGACTAGCGATCCGGCGTTGACGGTTTGCGCGCCCCGACTAACGTTCCCCGCGATAGCGTTGGCTTGGGGGAGTGGCATGCGGTTCTGGGCGTTCGTACTGACAGCGGTGTTCGCCGTCATGGTCGCTATGGGGGCGCGGCCAGCCGTCGCCGCGCCGCTGGAGGTCTACGGCCGCCTGCCGCTGATCGAGGAAGCCGACCTCTCGCCCGACGGCTCGATGATCGCCTTCGTGGTCACCGACGGCGAAAAGCGATTCGTGCTCGTCCGCCGCATCGGCCAGGACAATCCGGTCGCCCGGGTCGAGGCGGCCGACCGCAAGGTCCGCGACATCGCCTGGGCCGGGGATCGCTGGCTGATCGTCTCCACCTCCAGAACAGCCGCCGTCGAGGGCCTGATCGGTCCACGCCGCGAGCACCTGTTCGCCATGGTCTTCGATCTGCAGACCGGCAAGTCGTGGCCGCTGATGAAGGACGCGATGTCATCCATGAACACCATCCTGGCGCCGCCGCAGATCCGCACCGTCGACGGCCAGGTGACGGCGATCGTGGAGGCCACCTACTTCGCCGACCGCCGGGGGCGCCGGGCCCTGTTCCGCGTCCGGCTGAGCGACGGCGCCACCGCCCTGCACGAACGCGGCACGCTCGATTCCAACGACTGGATCGTCGGCGCCGACGGGCGGGGCGCCGCCTTCACCGAATACGATGATCGCGCCGAGCGTTGGCGGCTGAATCTGCGCGACGGCGACAGCTGGAAGCCGGCTCTCGAGCTGTCAGGCTCCATCGATTGGCCGGACATGCTCGGCCTCGGCCGCGACGGCCGCTCGGTGCTGGTCGCCACCACCGAAAGAAATGACCGCGAGCAACTCGAGGAGCTGACGCCGGCCGGTCGGACAGTGGTGCCGACCGAACCGACCGTCGAGTCCCTGATCACTGATCCGAGGACCTTCGCCCTGCTTGGGACACGGTCGCTGGTCGGCGACGAGGATCGCTACAACTTCTTCGATCCGAAGGACGCCGCCGTCTGGCGCGGCGTTCAGAACGCCTTTCCCGGCGACCGGGTGCGACTGGTTTCCTGGTCCGACGATCGCCGCCGCATCCTGGTGATCGCCGACAGCCCCAAGGACGGGCCTGCCTACGGCATGGTCGATCTGAACACGAAGGCCGCCGAGTGGTTGGGCGGAGCCTATGCCAATCTCCGCGCCGGCGACGTTTCCGAGGTGCGCCCGGTCAGCTTCAAGGCGGCCGACGGTCTGACGATCACCGGCTACCTTACCCTGCCCAAGGGGCGGGACGCGAAGGCCCTGCCGCTGGTCGTCCTGCCGCACGGCGGCCCGGCCAGCCGAGACCGGCCGGGCTTCGACTGGTGGTCCCAGGCGCTGGCGTCGCGCGGATACGCCGTGCTGCGCGTCAACTTCCGGGGCTCCGACGGCTTCGGGCAGGCGTTCCTGCGCGCCGGCTACGGCCAGTGGGGCAGGAAGATGCAGACGGACCTGTCGGACGGCGTCCGCGACCTCGTCGCGCAGGGCGTCGTCGACCCGGCGCGGGTCTGTATCGTCGGGGCGAGCTATGGCGGCTACGCGGCGCTTGCGGGCGCCGCCTACGAGCCGGGTGTCTATCGTTGCGCCGCCTCGGTCGCCGGCGTCTCGGACCTGAAGCGGATGCTGCAGGGCTCGAGCACCCTGTCGACGCGGTACTGGACGCGCTTCATGGGAGTGGAGAAGGACGACGACGCCGGGCTGACCGCGCTGTCGCCGGCCGCCGCCGCCGATCGGATCGCGATCCCCGTGCTCCTGGTCCATGGCGCCGACGACACCGTCGTGCCCATCGAACAGAGCAAGGTGATGGCCGATGCGCTGAAGAAGGCCGGCAAGCCGGTCGAGTTCGTCACGCTGGAGGGCGAGGATCACTGGCTCTCGCGCGGCGCGACGCGGCTGCGGATGCTCACCGCTCTGGTCGACTTCCTCGAGACGCACAACCCGCCGACCTGACGCCCGGATTTGCCAGCGGCGGCTGAGGCGCGTACAGCCGCTCCCCTCATGTCCGCCGATGCGCCCCCCGCGGCGCCCGGCGCTCCCGCCCAGGGAGACCGCCGGGCGCTCTATGTCCTGCTCGCCGTGGTGTTCGTGAACATCGCGGGCTTCGGCGTGATCATTCCGCTGCTGCCGTTCTACGCCAAGTCGTTCGGCGCGCCGGATTGGCAAGTGTTCGTGCTCTTCGCGGCCTACTCGGTCGGCAACTTCTTCGCCGAGCCGATCTGGGGCCGCCTGTCGGACCGCATCGGGCGACGGCCGGTGCTGATGATCACCATCTTCGGCAATGCCCTGACCTACGTCTTCCTGGCCTTCGCGCCGAACCTGTGGGTCGCCTGCCTGATCCGCCTGTGCGGCGGGGTGCTGACGGGCAACATCTCGACGATCCAGGGCTACATGGCCGACATCACCCCGCCCGACCGCCGGGCCGGCATGCTCGGCCTGATGGGCGCGGCCTTTTCGCTCGGGTTCATGACCGGACCGTCGATCGGCGGCCTCCTTGCCCACACCGAGGACGGCACGGCGGGCTTCCGCCTGCCCCTGCTCTTCGCCGCCTGCCTGGCCGTGACGGCGGGCGTCGGAGTCTTCCTGTTCGTCCGCGAAACCCGGCACATGCACAAGGACGCGCCCCGGCGCGGCCGGTTGGAGGGGCTGAGCGACGCCCTCGCCAATCCGGTCGTCTGGCGCGCGCTGAGCGTCACCCTGATCTCGATGGCCGGCTTCGCGGGGATGGAGGCCACGTTCGGCCTGTGGGGCGAGGCGCGCTTCGGCTGGGGACCGAAGCAGATCGGCTTCTGCTTCCTCGCGATCGCCATCACCGCCGCGCTCGCCCAAGGGCTGCTCGCCGGCCTGCTGGCGCGGCGCATCGGCGAGCCTGCCACCCTGATGGCTGGCCTCGCCCTGATCTGCGTCGGATTCGGCCTGCAGCCGCTGGTTCCGAACTGGCAACTGGCGGTCGTCGGCATGATCACCGTCGCCCTGGGGCAGTCGCTGGCCTTCCCGAACCTCGGAGCGATCATCTCCAAGTCGGTCCACTCCGACCGGCAGGGCGAGATGATGGGCCTCAACACCGCCGCCGGCGCGCTGGCGCGGATCGTCGGCCCGCTCAGCGCAGCGCCCATCTTCGCGACATTCGGCCCCAACGGGCCGTTCGCGGTGGCCGCCGGCCTTTGCCTTCCGGCGCTGTTCATGGCCTGGCAGGTCAGCAAGGCCGTGCGACGCAGCGCGTGACTTGAACTTCCCCCGCACGCGCGTCTAGGCTGCGCAACGGAAGGATGACGGCGAATTAACGGGATGGAGGCTTGCCCCGCTCAATTCGTTAGGGCTTACTGAAATCCATGAAGTTCATCGATGTGCCCCACGGCGGCGGGTTCGGCTCCCGGCTGCGCCGACTCGTCGACCGCCTCGACCGCGACGTGACCGCCCTCTACCGCGACGCCGGACTCGGCTTCGAGCCTCGATGGTACGCCGTCTTCACGGCGCTGCTCGTGGACGGCCCCGCCACCGTGGGTGAGCTCGCGCAGCGCCTCGGCGTCACCCACGCGGCGGTAAGCCAGGTGCGCTCCGCCTTGCTCGCCGAGGGCCTCATCGTCAGCCACGCCGACGCCTCGGACGGACGCCGGCATGTGCTGGCCATCAGCGCCAAGGGCGCCGCCCTCGCCGTTCAGCTGAAGCCGCTATGGGACGCGATCAACAACGCCACCGCCGCCATCCTCGCCGAAGAGGCTCCGACCCTCGTTGAGGGACTCGACGCCCTGTCCTCGGCCCTCGACCGTGACGCGCTGCGCGACCGCGTGGCGCTCGCCCTGGAGATGAAGACCCCCGCATGACACGACACAGGCTGCCCGCAGCCGCCCTCGGCCTGCTTCTGCTGGCCGGGAGCGCGGCCCCGACTCTCGCGCAAGTCGCCCCCTCCCCGGCCGCCGAGGCGCCGACCGCCGGCCGTGTGACGGCCGCCGACCGCGCCCGCGCGCTCGCCGAAATCCGCAAGCTGGTGGCTGAACGCTATGTCTTCCCGGATCGCCGCGACGCGATCGTCGACCGCCTGGCCAGGGCCGAGCGGTCGGGACGCTACAATCTCGACCGGGCCGAGGACTTCGTCCGCGCCGTCACCGAGGACCTGTCGGCCGCCAGCCATGACGGCCACATGTACCTGCTCTACGACCCGGCCCAGTACGCCGCCCGCTCGGCGCCCGCCGTCGCCGGCGACGATGACGCCTACTTCACCGCGCTTGCCCTGCGCGACAACCATGGCCTGACGGACATGCGCATCCTGCCGGGCAACGTGCGCTACCTGAAGGTCAGCCTGTTCCTGTGGGTCAATGATGCGTCCGGCCAGGCCTACGACGACGCCATGCGCTTCCTGCGCGGGGGCGACGCCATGATCATCGACCTGCGCGGCAATGGCGGCGGCAACGCCATGGCGGTCAACTACCTGACCAGCCACTTCCTGGCGGCCGACCAGCTGTTGCAGACGTTCTATCTCGCCGGCGAGCCCCCGGCCCAGTCGCGGACGCTGAGCCACCTGCCCGCCGGCCGCCTGACGGGCAAGCCGCTCTACGTCCTCACCGACCGCGGCGTCGGCTCGGCCGCCGAGGAGTTCGCCTCGCACGTGAAACTGTTCAAACTGGGCGAACTGGTCGGCGGAACCACCGCCGGCGCGGCCAACAACAATGATCTGCTGCCGATCGCGCCGGGCTTTGTGTTCAGCATCTCGACCGGCCGCCCGGTCCATGCCGTCAGCGGCGGCAACTGGGACGGCGTCGGCGTCGCGCCGGACATCGACGTCCCGCCACAACAGGCGCTGGATGTCGCGCTCGGCCGCGCGCTGGGCAAGCTGGTCGACGCCGGCGGCAGCCGGTCCGGCCAGTACGCCTGGGCGCTCGCCGAGGTTCAGGCCCGCCTGAAGCCTCCTGTGGTTTCGGCCGAGCGCCAGCAAGCGCTTGCCGGCCGCTATGGAGCCGCCGTGGTGGTCTGGCGCGACAATGCGCTGTGGTTCTCGCGCGCCAACCGGCCGGAGCGCAGACTGGCGCCGATGGACGACAGCGGTCTCTACGGCCTGGAGGGGGTGTCGACAGCCCGCATTCGGTTCACGGGGGACGCGCTGGAGATCCTGTCGGAGCGTGGCCAGCCGCAGGTACTCAAGCGTGAGTAAGCTTGCCTAACCCCCGTCTTTCACGTAATAGCCCCGCCTTTCCCGAACCGCCGGGCCAAATGGCATGCCTTGTCGGTTCTTGATGCGTCTCTAGAGGACAGGGTTTCGGCCCTGAGCAAAATGCCCAAACTGAAGACCAAGTCTGGCGCCAAAAAGCGCTTCAAACTGACGGCGACCGGCAAGCTGAAGGCCGGCGTGGCCGGCAAGCGCCACCGTCTGATCAGCCACAACGGCAAGTACATTCGCCAACAGCGCGGCACGAAGGTGATGAGCGAGGCTGACGCCAAGACCATCAAGTCCTACCTGCCCTACGGCCTTTAAGAGGAGCGCTGAGATATGGCTCGCGTGAAACGGGGCGTCGTCGCCCACGCCAAGCACAAGAAGGTTCTAGAGCAGGCCAAGGGCTTCTACGGCCGCCGCAAGAACACCATCCGGACCGCCAAGGCCGCCGTCGACAAGGCCGGCCAGTACGCCTACCGCGACCGCAAGGTCCGCAAGCGCAACTTCCGCAGCCTGTGGATCCAGCGCATCAACGCGGCCGCGCGTCTGGAAGGCTTCACCTACTCGCAGTTTATCCACGGCCTTGATCTGTCGGGCATCGAGATCGACCGCAAGGTCCTCGCCGACATCGCCGGTCAGGACCCGACCGCGTTCAAGGCCATCGCCGACAAGGTTCGCGCCGCGCTGGCTTAAGGTCACGGGACGACAAGTCCCTTGAGTTTGAAAAGCCCTCCGGTGTGAGCCGGGGGGCTTTTTGCTTGCTCCCCGACCCGTTTCCCCGGCGAAGGCCGGGGTCCACGGAAGCCCCCCGGCCCGGCCCGCGTCTGGATCCCGGCCTTCGCCGGGAAGACGGAGGCAGGAAACCCCGGTTCCAACACCCTCCAAAACCGCTTAGACCACGGCCCGCCATGACCGACCTGAACACACTCGAGGCCGACCTGTCGGCCCAGATCGCCAACGCGATCGATGTCGCCGCGCTGGAGGCCGTCCGCGTCGCCGCCCTCGGCAAGTCCGGCTCCATCTCGGGGCTGCTCAAGACCTTGGGCTCCATGAGCCCGGAGGAGCGCAAGGCGGCGGGCCCCGCCATCAATGGCCTGCGCGACCGAGTGCAGACGGCGATCGCGGTCCGCAAGGAAGCCCTGGAGGCCGCCGAACTCGACGCCCGTCTGGCGGCCGAGCGCCTCGACCTGACACTGCCCGCGCCCTCGCGCCGCAAGGGTTCGGTGCACCCGACCATGCAGGTGCAGGACGAGATGATCGCCATCTTCGCCGAGATGGGCTTCCAGGTCGCCGAAGGACCGGACATCGAGACCGACTTCAACAACTTCACCGCCCTGAACTTCCCCGAGAAGCACCCGGCGCGGGAGATGCATGACACCTTCTTCTTCAATCCGGGTCCGGACGGGGAGCGGAAGCTGCTGCGCACCCACACCAGCCCGGTCCAGGTGCGGGCCATGCAGCGGACCAACAGCCCGCCCCCGGCCCCCTGGATCGCCACCGCCATCGAACCGCCGATCCGCATCGTCGTGCCCGGCCGCACCTATCGCTGCGACAGCGATGCGACCCACACGCCGATGTTCCACCAGATGGAAGGCCTGGTCATCGACAAGGGCATCCACATGGGCCACCTGAAGTGGACCCTGGAGACCTTCATCGCACGCTTCTTCGAGACGCCGGAGGTGGTCACCCGCTTCCGCCCGCACCACTTCCCGTTCACCGAGCCCAGCGCCGAGATGGACGTCGGCTGCGACCGCTCGGGCGGCGAGGTGCGCATTGGCACGGGCAGCGACTGGCTGGAGATCCTCGGCTGCGGGATGGTCCACCCCAACGTGCTGCGCCACTGCGGCATCGATCCCGACATCTACCAGGGCTTCGCCTTCGGTCTCGGTATCGATCGCCTGGGCATGCTGAAGTACGGCATGCCGGACCTGCGCGACATGTTCGAGAGCGACACCCGCTGGCTGGGCCACTACGGCTTCTCGGCCTTCGCGGCCCCCAACCCCGCCACGGGACTGAGCTAATGACCGAGCCGAACTGGACGGTGGTCCAAAACTACGACGCCACGACCTTCGGGCCGGGCCAGGCCCTGAGCCTCTACGAGCTCTACCACGCGCATGTGCGCGCCGGCCGGCAGGTGATCGAGGGGCTGACCTTCGACGGCTGCCGTATCGAGGGGCCGGCCGTCATGCTGCCGCTGTCGGGGTGCCACTTCGACGGCGTCAACTTCGGCAATCCGCACGGCGACGCCGGCAGCCTGGTGCTGCGCCCGGCCTCGTCGAAGAGCGTCATCGGCGTGATCCCGATGAAGGACTGCCGGTTCATCAACACGCAGTTCTTCGCGGTGGGCTTCACCGGCCCCGAAACCTTCCTTCAGCAACTCCTCGCGCTGGGTCCGACCCGATGAAGTTCACTCTGTCCTGGCTCAAGGATCATCTTGAGACCGATTGCGACGTCGCCCGGGTCGTGGACGCGATGACCATGGCTGGTCTGGAGGTCGAACACGTGACCGACCCGGCGACGAAGCTGGCGCCGTTCACGGTGGCGAAAGTCGTCGAGGCCGTGCAGCACCCCAACGCCGACCGCCTCCGCGTCTGTCAGGTCGACACCGTCGACGGCCGCAAGGAAATCGTCTGCGGCGCGCCCAACGCGCGGGCCGGCCTGACCACCATCTACGCCCCGATCGGCGCCTATGTGCCGGGCCTGGGCGTCACCCTGGTGGAAAAGCCGGTGCGCGGCGTGGTGTCCAACGGCATGCTCTGCTCGGCCGCCGAGATGGAGACAGCCGAGGAGTCCGACGGCATCCTGGAACTGGACGACAGCTTCCCCGTCGGCATGGCGGCGGCCAGCGCCCTTGCCCAGGAAGCGGTCATCGACTTCGAGGTGACGCCGAACCGGCCTGACTGGCTGGGCGTCGCCGGCATCGCCCGCGACCTTTCGGCCGCCGGCCTCGGCCGCCTGAAGACTCCGGCCGTGAAGCCCGTCGCCGGCAAGTTCCCCTGCCCGATCGCGATCAAGGTGGACGGCGACGCCTGCCGCCAGTTCTCCGGCCGGGTGATCCGCGGCGTGAAGAACGGGCCCTCGCCCGCCTGGCTGCAGGCGCGGCTCAAGGCCATCGGCCTGCGCCCGATCAATGCCCTGGTCGACGTCACCAACCTGATCACCTACGACCGCGCCCGGCCGCTGCACGTCTACGACCTGGGCAAGCTGGTCGGGACGACGATCGAGGCGCGGCTGGGCCGGCACGGCGTCAACGGCGACGAGCACCTGATCGCGCTGGACGGCAAGACCTACGAACTGACGCCGGAGATGAGCGTCATCTCCGACGCCGACGGCGAGCGCCCGGTGGGCATCGGCGGCGTCATGGGCGGCGAGAGCACGGGCTGCTCGGAGGAGACGACCGACGTCTTCCTCGAAAGCGCCTGGTTCGATCCCATCCGCACGGCCCAGACCGGTCGCGCGACGGGCATCACCTCCGACGCCCAGTATCGCTTCGCCCGCGGCGTCGACACCGGCTTCGTGGTCGAGGGTCTGGAACTGGCGACGGCCCTGATCCTTGAGCTGTGCGGCGGCGAGCCGAGCGACGTCGTCGTCGCCGGCGAGGCCCTGCCGGCCCCGGGGCCGATGGCCTTCGACCCGGCCTATGTCCACCAGCTCGCCGGCCTGAGCATCCCGCGCGACGGCGTCGTCGACATCCTCTGCAAGCTCGGCTTCGCCGTCGAGAAGAGCCACGCCCAGTTGACCGTCACGCCCCCGACCTGGCGCCGCGACGTCGAAGGCAAGGCCGATCTGGTCGAGGAAGTGGCGCGCATCGCCGGCTACGACGCCCTGCCGGCCACGCCGCTGCCGGAAGTCGCCCGTCGGCCCGGCGGCGTGCTGACGGCCCGCCAGAACCGCGCCCGCATGGCCCGCCGCGCCCTGGCCGCGGCCGGCTATTCCGAAGCCGTCACCTGGTCGTTCACCTCCAACGCCACCGCGAAGATGTTCGGCGGCGGCGACGCGCGACTGGTGCTGGCCAATCCGATGTCGGGCGATATCGACACCATGCGCCCCTCGACCCTGCCCAACCTGATCGAGGCGGCCGGCCGCAACGCCCGCCGCGGCTTCCCGGACGCCGCCCTGTTCGAGGTCGGACCGGTGTTCGGCGGCGACGAGCCTCAGGACCAGCGGCTGGCCATCGGCGCCATCGTCGCCCCGCACGCCCCGCGCGACTGGGACAAGCGAGCGGCCGAAGACCTGTTCACGATCAAGGCCGACCTGCTGGCCCTGCTCGAGGAGCTTGGCGCGCCGGTGGCCTCGCTGCAGACCGCCCAGGGTTCGGCCTCGTCCTGGTGGCACCCCGGCCGCTCGGCCCGACTGCAACTGGGCCCCAAGGCCGTGATCGCCGAGTTCGGCGAGCTGCATCCGGCGGCGCTCAAGGCGCTGGACGTCGAGGGGCCTGTCTACGGCTTCGAGATCTGGGTCGAGGCCATTCCCGAGCCGAAGAAGAAGGCGACCAAGACGAAGTCGGCCCTGGCCCTCTCGCCGCTGATGCCGCTGAGCCGCGACTTCGCCTTCCTGCTCGACGCCGACAAGGCGGCTGGCGATCTGGTGAAGGCCGTGGCCGGCGCTGACAAGACGCTGATCGCCGGCGCGCGCGTGTTCGACGTTTACCAGGGTCCGGGCGTGCCCGAGGGCCAGAAGTCGGTCGCCGTCGAGGTTTCCGTGCAGCCGCGCGAGAAAACCCTCACCGACGCCGAGATCGAGACCTTGTCGGCGCAGGTCGTAGCCGCCGCCGCGAAGGTCGGCGGCAAGCTGCGGGGATGAGCCGCCGCATCGGCGCGCTCACCCTCGTGGTGCGTGACTACGACGAAGCCATCGCCTGGTACCGCGACGTCGCGGGCTTCGTGGTCGTCGAGGACGTGGACCAGGGTCACAAGCGCTGGGTGACCGTCGCGCCCGAGGCCGACGGCTTTCCGCGCCTGCTGCTGGCCAAGGCTTCCGGCGAGGCCCAAGCCGCCCGCGTGGGCGACCAGACCGGCGGCCGCGTCGGCTTCTTCCTGCACACCACCGACTTCGACGCGGACCACGCACGGATGCAGGCGGCCGGTGTGCGGTTCCTCGAGGAGCCCCGGCGGGAGCCCTACGGCTCCGTCGCGGTGTTCGAGGACCTATACGGCAACCGCTGGGACCTGCTGGATTCTCCCCAATAGCTCCGCTCATACTCGCCTCCGCGAGGATGAGCGGATGAAAATTGGGGTGGCGCGGCGTGAGGCCTTGGCCTATCCCTCTTCCCCGCACTGACGGAGCCCTTGCCGAGATGCTTTCGCGCCTCGACATCGCCGCACTGAACGCCACGCCGCAAGGCGCGGGCGTCGCCGTCTGCATGCGCAAAGCCATGATGATTATCACCGATCCCACCGGACCGGAGCGGCAGCGCGCGTCTTAGACCCGCCGGCAGATCGCAAGATCGTCAAAGCCCCGCTCCGGAAACGGCGCGGGGTTTTTGCTGTCTGCGGTCTGTCGGTCCCCTCACCCAAACGAAGGAACCACGATCATGCCCCTGCCCAGTGCAGCCCTCGACCTCCCCGACCCCGAAGCGCGCCACGTGCTGCGGTTCTCGGCCCATGACGTCCCCGCCGCGCTCGACGCCGTCCGCGACGGGCTCGCGGCCTCGGGCGCCGAGGTGTGCAATCTCCAGCTCAAGGCCGTCGGAGTGCTTGTGGAGGGCGTCCTGCGCCTGCAGCGCCTGGACGAGGACGGCGCCGTTCGTCTCTGCCACCGGCTGGCCGATCTGCCCGGTGTGCTGTCGTCGCGCGTCGAGCACCAATGGGGGTTCAAATGACCGCCCAGGACGGCAAACGGCGGCTGTTCCTACTCCGCGCCCACGACGAGCCGGACGCCCTCGCGCGCGTACTCGGCGTGGTCGCCTTTCAGCAGGCGCGGCTCACCCGCGTCGAAGCCGAACCCGTCGGCGACGGCCTGTCCATCCGGCTGGAGATCGAGGACGCCGGCGAACACAAGGCCGAGGCGCTGGCGCGCCGGCTCGAGGCCTGCCCGGCGGTTCGTCGCCTCGCCTTCGGCTGGCGCAGCGGTCTTGTCCCTGACCCGGTTCCAGGCCACTAGTCCTGTCCGTCCGGAGGCGTCGATGAGCACCAAACCCGTTCTTGAGAGCATCCTCGAAAAGGGGCTCTTCGCGTCACGCTGGCTGATGGCGCCGATGTACGTCGGCCTGATCATCGCCCTGTTAGCCCTGATCGTGATCTTCTTCCAGGAGCTGATCCACGCCGTTCCGATCATCCTGTCGGGTCAGGCCCACGCCGAGGACGCCATCCTGCTGGCCCTGTCTCTGATCGACCTGTCGCTGGCCGGCAACCTGGTGCTGATCGTGATCTTCTCGGGCTACGAGAACTTCGTCTCCAAGCTCGACATCGGCGACACCGAGGACCGTCCCAGCTGGATGGGCACGGTCGATTTCTCGGGTCTGAAGATGAAGCTGGTCGCCTCGATCGTGGCGATCTCGGCGATCGCACTGCTTAAGGCCTTCCTTGAGGCCAGCGAGTCCGACGCCGCCGTCGACCAGGTCCGGATGACCTGGCTGGTCGTCGTCCATCTGACCTTCGTTGTCTCGGGCGTGCTGCTGGCCCTGATGGACTGGCTGGCCAGCCTCACCGACAAGCACTGACCGAAAAGGGCGGTCCGAACCGCCCCTGATCGTCGCCGCTGGAAGCGTCGGTCAAGTTGACGCCGAGATCCAGAGTGCAAGGTCCCTGGTCGGACATGCGCAGCCACGGAAGGCTCCGCGCTTCCGTCGCCCGTCCCGGATCAATCCCCGTCCATCTTCAGCGCGGCGATGAAGGCTTCCTGCGGGATCTCGACCTTGCCGAACTGGCGCATGCGTTTCTTGCCGGCCTTCTGCTTGTCCAGCAGCTTGCGCTTGCGGCTGGCGTCGCCGCCGTAGCACTTGGCCGTCACGTCCTTGCGCAGCGCCCGCACCGTCTCGCGGGCGATGATCCTCCCCCCGATCGCCGCCTGGATCGGGATGACGAACATGTGCTGCGGGATGAGCTCCTTCATCTTCTCGACCATGCCCCGGCCGCGGCTCTCGGCGCGGTCGCGGTGGACGAGCATGGAGAGGGCGTCCACGGGCTCGGCGTTGACCAGGATCGACATCTTCACCAGGTCACCCGGACGGTAGTCCTCGACCTGGTAGTCGAAGCTGGCGTAGCCCTTCGAGATGCTCTTCAGCCGGTCGTAGAAGTCGAACACCACCTCGTTCAGCGGCAGGTCGTAGACCAGCATGGCGCGGCTGCCGACGTAGCTGAGCTCGCGCTGCACGCCGCGGCGGTCCTGGCAGAGCTTGATGACGCCGCCCAGGTAGTCGTCAGGGGTGAAGATGGTCGCCTTGATCCACGGCTCCTCGATGCTTTCGATCTGCATCGGGTCGGGCATGTCGGCCGGATTGTGCAGGTCGATCGTCTCACCGTCGCGCTTGTTGATCTTGTAGACCACCGATGGGGCCGTCGCGATCAGGTCGAGGTCGAACTCGCGGCTGAGGCGCTCCTGGATGATCTCCAGATGCAGCAGGCCGAGGAACCCGCAACGGAAGCCGAAACCGAGGGCGGCGCTCGACTCCATCTCGAAGGTGAAGCTGCCGTCGTTGAGGCGCAGCTTGCTGACCGCGGCGCGCAGATCCTCGAAGTCGGCGGCGTCGACCGGGAACAGGCCGCAGAACACCACCGGCACCACTTCCTTGAAGCCCTTTAGCGGCGCGGACGTGGGCTTCTTCTCGTCAGTGATGGTGTCGCCGACGGCGGCGTCGGCCACTTCCTTGATGCTGGCGGTGAAGAATCCGACCTCGCCCGGGCCCAGTTCGTCGACATCGGTGGCCTTGGGCTTGAAAACACCGACCTTGTCGATGCGGTGGGTGGCGCCGGTCTGCATCATGCGGATCTGCTGACCGGCTTTCAGGGCGCCGTCGAAGATGCGCACCAGCACGACCACGCCGAGGTAGGCGTCGTACCAGGCGTCGACCAGCAGCGCCTTCAGCGGCGCGTTCACGTCGCCCTTGGGCGCGGGCAGGCGGGTGACGATGGCCTCCAGCACCTCGTGGATGCCGATTCCGCTCTTGGCGCTGGCGAGGACCGCGTCGCTGGCGTCCAGACCGATCAGGTCCTCGATCTGGGCGCGCACACGCTCCGGCTCGGCGGCCGGCAGGTCGATCTTGTTGAGGACCGGGACGATCTCGTGGTCATTGTCGATGGCCTGGTAGACATTGGCCAGGGTCTGGGCCTCGACGCCCTGGCTGGCGTCGACGACCAGGATCGAACCCTCGCAGGCGGCAAGGCTGCGACTGACCTCATAGGCGAAGTCGACGTGGCCCGGCGTGTCCATCAGGTTCAGGACATAAGTCTCGCCGTCGTCGGCCTTGTAGTCGAGGCGCACCGTCTGCGCCTTGATGGTGATCCCGCGTTCCTTTTCGATGTCCATGTTGTCGAGCACCTGCGCGGTCATCTCGCGCGCGCTCAAGCCGCCCGTCTCCTGGATCAGGCGGTCCGACAGCGTGGACTTGCCGTGGTCGATGTGGGCAACAATCGAAAAATTGCGGATCTTGTCGAGCGGGGTCTTCATGCGCGCCCGTCTATCACATCGGTACGGGAAGGCGAGTAGCGCCTCGCCGTGGCGTTTTCGCACTTGCGAAAGCCTCGCGCCAACCTAGATACGGCGTTACCCCGACGCTCCAGCGCCGGGCTTTTCCTGCAGGGGCCGACGGGGAGAACGACGTGCGACTCGGACAAGACCGGCGCGGCCGGCTGACGGCGGTCCTCGCCGTGGCGCTGATCACCCTCGCGGCCTGCGGCAAGAAGGACGAGACCAAGGCCGGTCCGCCGCCGCCCAGCCAGACCGTGACCGTGCAGGCCGCCGCGCAGGTGAACGTGCCGCGCCGGGTGACGGCCAGCGGCAACATCGCGGCCTGGAACGAGGTCATCGTCGGCGCCGAGACCGGCGGCCTGACCGCCGTGCAGGTGCTGGTCGACGAGGGCGCCTGGGTGAAGCAGGGCCAACCGCTCGTGGTCATGAACACCGACCTGCTGAAGGCCCAGATGCGGCAGCAGGAAGCCAATGTCGCCGCCGCGCGCGCCACCCTGGCCCAGGCCGACAACGCGCTGGCCCGCGCCCGCGAACTGAAGGAGCGCGGCTACCTCTCGCAGGCCGGGCTCGACAACGCCGTCGCCAGCCAGGGCACGGCCGCGGCCCAGGTCGCCGCCGCCGAGGCGGGTCTGGCCGAAATGCGCACGCGCGTCGGCCAGGCCACGGTGCGGGCGCCCGTCTCCGGCCTGATCACCTCGCGCAACGTCGTGAAGGGCCAGATCGTCGGCGCGGGCATGGAGCTGTTCCGCCTCGTCCGTGACGGCAAACTGGAGCTCAACGCCGAGGTGCCGGAGACCCAGCTGGCCATGGTCCGCCCGGGCATGCCGGCGATCGTGACCTCCGACCAGCTCGGTTCGACCAACGGCGTGGTCCGCATTGTCACCCCCCAGGTCAACACCCAGAGCCGCGTCGGAGTCGCGCGGATCGCGCTGACCGGGACGGGCGGGTTCCGCCCCGGCATGTTCGCCAAGGGCGAGATCAACGTCGGCGAGCAGCCGGCGGTGACGGTGCCGGCGATCGCGGTCGTCTACCGCGACAACAAGCCGGGCGTGTTCGTCTACGGCGCCCAGTCCGTGGTCCGCTTCCGCCAGATCGTCGTCGGCTCGCGGGGCAAGGACTCCGTCGAGGTCAGCCAGGGGCTGACCGCCGGCGAGCGCATCGTCGTCCAGGGCGCGGGTTTCCTCGCCGACGGCGACCGCGTCCGCGTCGTGGCCCGGTAGGAGCGCGCCGCCATGCGCAACATCTCCTCCTGGTCGATCCGGAACCCGATTCCGATCATCATGCTGTTCATCATGCTGATGCTCGGCGGGATCGCCGGCTTCAACGCGATGCGGATCAACAACAATCCGGACATCGACTTCCCGCTGATCTACGTGAACGCATCCCGCCCGGGCGCCGCGCCCAGCGAGATGGAGACCCAGGTCACACGGCTGATCGAGGACAAGATCGCCGGCCTCAGCGGCGTACGCCACTCCCGCTCGACGGTGACCGACGGCGTGTCCGTCACGGTCATCGAGTTCGAGCTGTCGACCGACGTGGAGAAGGCGACCAACGACGTCCGCAACGCGATGAGCAACCTGCGCGCCTCGTTGCCGCAGGACATGCAGGAACCGATCGTCCAGCGCATCGACATCACCGGCGATCCGCTGATCACCTGGGTCGTGCGGTCCGGGTCGATGAGTCCCGAGCAGCTGTCATGGTTCGTGGATAACGAGGTCAGCCGCGCCCTGCTGGCCATTCCGGGCGTCGGCGAGGTCAACCGCCGGGGCGGCGTCGAGCGCGAGATCCGCATTGACCTCGACCCCGACCGCCTGGCGTCGTTCGGCGTCACGGCGGCGCAGGTCAGCCAGGCCCTGACCAACGTGAACAACGACCTGCCCGGCGGGCGCGTCACCGTCGGCGGTTCGGAGCGGTCGATCCGCGCCCTCGGCTCGGCCAGTTCGGTCGCCGAGCTGGCGGAAACCCGCGTGCCGGTCGCCGGCGGCTCTGTGCGACTCGGCGACCTCGGACGTGTCGAGGACGCCTGGACTGAGCCCCGCTCGATCGCGCGATACGACGGCCAGGAGGCGGTCACCTTCGACTTCCTCCGCTCGCGCGACGCCAGCGAGGTCAAGGTGGCCGAGGTGGTGCGCAAGAAGATCGCCGAGATCGACAAGGCCCATCCCGAGCTGTCCATCGAGCAGATCAACGCCAACGTCGAGTTCGCCGAGGAAAGCTACATCGCCTCGCTCGAAGCGGTCGGCATCGGCGCGCTGCTGGCGGTCGTCGTGGTCTGGTTGTTCCTGCGCGATTGGCGGGCGACGCTGATCGCGGCGGTGGCCATGCCCCTGTCGCTGATCCCGACCTTCGCGGTGCTTGAGCCGCTGGGCCAGTCGCTCAACATGATCACCCTGCTGGCGCTGTCGTTGACCATCGGCATCCTGGTCGACGACGCCATCGTGGAGATCGAGAACATCGTCCGCCACATGCGGGGCGGCAAGGCGCCGTATCCGGCGGCGATGGAGGCTTCCGACGAGATCGGCCTCGCCGTGGTGGCCACCACCATGACCATCATCGCCGTGTTCGCGCCGGTCGGCTTCATGCCCGGCATCATCGGCCAGTTCTTCAAGGCCTTCGCCCTGGCCGCCTGCATCTCGGTGGCCTTCTCGCTGGTCGTGGCGCGGATGCTGACGCCGCTGATGGGCGCCTACCTGCTCAAGCACAAGCACCATGAGGACGCCGACCCGCCGTGGATGAGCTGGTACCTGCGTCAGCTGAACTGGGCCCTGCACAATCGCTGGAAAGTGTTCGGCATCGGCGTGCTGATCTTCGTGGGCACCGCCTGCCTGACGCCGCTGGTGCCGTTCGAGGTGCAGCCGTCGGTCGATCAGAGCCGCGCGACCTTCTCCGTCGAGCTTCCGCCCGGGTCGACGCTGCGCCAGACGGACGCCGTCGTCGCGCGCGTCTCGCGCGACCTGCGGCAGCGACCCGAGGTGACCAATGTCTACGCCTCGGTCGGCGGCAACGACGTCAACACCGCCACTGTCACAGCGCAGATGGTCGACAAGGGCGATCGCTCGATCACCCAGAAGCAGTTCACGCGCGAGATGGTCGACCATTTCAAGGCCGTGCCGGGGGCCCGCATCGGCGTGCCGACCCAGCTCGGCGGCGGTCCCACCGACGGCAGCGTCTTCTCCTATTCGATCCAGAGCGACGACGGCGTGAAGCTGATGGCGGCGGCCCAGGCCATCGAGCGCGAAATGCGCGAGGTCCCCGGGCTGGCCAACGTGGTCAACACGGCGGCGATCGCACGGCCGGAACTGCTCGTCACGCCGCGCACCGATGAGGCGGCGCGTCTGGGCGTCTCGACCGGCGCCATCTCCCAGGCCATTCGCGTGGCCACCATCGGCGACATCGACCAGCTGCTGCCCAAGTACAATCTGGGCGACCGTCAGGTGCCGATCCGGCTGCGCCTGAGCGAGAGCGGCCGCGAAGACATCGCGGTCCTGCAGAACCTGAGGGTGCCCACGGCGACCGGCGGATCCGTGCCGCTGAGCGCGGTAGCCGACATCACCTACGGCGCCGGACCGTCGCAAATCAGTCGCCTGGACCGCTCGCGCGTCGCGACCATCACGGCCGAGCTGAACGGCATCACCAGCGGCGAAGCGTCCATCGCGGTCGGCAAGCTGCCCTCGGTCAAGAACCTGCCCGAGGGCGTCCGGCAGGGCATGACCGGCGACGTCGAGTTCCTGATCGAGATGGTCGTCGGCTTCGGCGGAGCCTTCGCGACCGGTCTGATCCTGATGTACGCGGTGCTGGCGCTGCTGTTCAAGAGCTTCACCCACCCGATCACCATCATGGCCGCCCTGCCGCTGGCCATCGGCGGCGCGTTCGTGGGCCTGCTGATCATGAAGAGCAGCTTCTCGATCTCGACGCTGATCGGGATCCTGATGCTGATGGGCATCGCGGCGAAGAACTCGATCCTGCTGGTTGAGTACGCGCTGGAGGCCATGAAGGAAGGCAAGTCCCGATACGACGCCCTGATCGACGCCGCCCACAAGCGGGCGCGACCGATCCTGATGACCACGGTGGCCATGGGCGCGGGCATGGCGCCGACGGCGCTAGGCTGGGGCGCGGACGTCGAGTTCCGCCAGCCGATGGCCGTGGCCGTCGTCGGCGGGCTGATCACTTCCACCCTGCTGTCGCTCGTCTACATCCCGGCGATCTTCACCATCATCGACGACATGCGAACCTGGGGCCACCGGCGGCTCGACCGCATGTTCGCCAACCAGAAGACGCTGAAGCCGACGATCTCGGCGTAGGGCTCGCAACCCCGGTCGGGGCGCGGATGGTTAATCCGACATTAGGATTCACGCCGCAAACCGGTCCCATTGGAATGGGAGTCTGAAGGCTCCCCGACTCACTGGAGCTCGTCCATGGACCGCCGCACCCTGATCCTCTCCGGCTTGGCCGCCACGACCACGGGTCTTGGAGGCTGCGCGACGACGGGCAGCAGCGGCTACCAGGAGGCCGGCGGCGAACCCTCGCGCACCTACAGCTCCGAGGAGATCGTGCGCGCCACCTCCGACTTTCTAGGCGTTACCGCCGAAGCGGCCGGCGCGGCGATCGAGAAGATCTTCAGGGAGAACGGCCGCCCGACCGGCTACATCGCGGGCGAGGAGGGCGCCGGAGCCGTCACGGTCGGCGCGCGCTATGGCCGCGGGCTGCTCTACATGAAGGAGCGCGAGACGCTGGAGGTCTTCTGGCAGGGCCCGACGATCGGCTTCGATGTCGGCGGCAACGCCAGCCGGGTCTTCACCCTGTGCTACGATCTGCACTATCCGGACATGATCTTCCGTCGCTTCCCCGGCGTCGAAGGCTCGGCCTATGTGATCGGCGGCCTGGGCGTGCAGTACCAGCGCGCGGACGGCATCACCCTGGCTCCCATCCGGGCCGGAGTCGGCCTGCGGCTCGGCGCCAACGTCGGCTACCTGGTCTATAGCCGGAAGCGGAACGTCATTCCCTTCTAGACGCCGGCCACGGTCGTCCACGGGGCGAGAGGATCGACTTTCCGGATCAGTCCGGGGCGATATCCTCGCGGATGTCGACGGCTTACCCGCGTTGACGCTGGTCGCGGCGCGACGGAAGCTTCGCCCGCAACGACCTCAGGGAGGCGCATTCCAGATGTTCAGCCGCACGGGCCTGCTGCCCGCCATCCTGATCGGCGGCCTGATCGCGGGGGCGCTCGACCTGTGGGCGGCGATGCTGATCTCCGGAAAGCCGATGAGCGTCATCCTGCACTTCATCGCCAGCGGCCTGATCGGCAAGGCGGCCTTCGCCGGAGGCATGCAGACGGCGGTGCTGGGTCTGGGGCTGCAGCTGGTCATGGGCCTGATCATCGCCGCCGTCTACTGCGTCGCTTCCCTGCGACAGCCGCTTCTGCGGCGGCGGTGGGTCGCCATGGGCCTGGCCTACGGCGCGCCGATCTACGTCGTGATGAACTACGTGATCATGCCGCTGTCGCGGATTGGCCGCACGCCGGCCTTCGAACCCGAGGCGATCCTGAAGAACCTCGCCGCCATGCTCGCGTTCGGCCTGATCGTGGCGGCGGCCGCGCGTTGGCGGATCGGTCGCGACTGACCGCATCGGCCACACCGTTCACGGTGAGTTTTCCTCGCTGGACCTGAACGGCAGCGGCGCCTCGCCGGTTGTTCTCTGAACCTATGAGACCAGGAACGAGGTCCGCCATGCCGCGCGGCGACAAGAGCAAGTACACCGACAAGCAGGAGCGCAAGGCCGACCACATCGCCGAGGGCTACAAGGACAAGGGCGTCTCGACCGAAGAGGCCGAACGACGCGCCTGGGCCACGGTCAACAAGGACGACGGCGGCGGCAAGAAGCCGGGCGGCTCGGGCCGAGGCAAGGACACCGGCCACCCGGCCTCTCACAAGGGGGGTAAGCAGGGCGGCAAGGCTTCCGCCGGCCGCTCGGCGGCCGAACGATCGGCCTCGGCGAGAAAGGCGGCCGCGGCGCGCAAACGCAACGCCGAGCACAGCGGCCACGCCGGCCAGTAGGCCGCCCCGCGGCCACGGGACCGCGCCTAGACGGCGCCCAGCCTGGTCATCAAGCCCACTGGCCACGCGCCGAATAACCCCGCTTTCCCGTTTCGCGGGAATGTGCCATGGTCGCCGCCGTCGTAATCTGCAGACGGTTCGGACGCGCTCTCCTTGTTCGCTTCTCTTTCTAGGATGGAGCCCCGGAACCGCCCTGATCTGCCCGCAAATTTCGTCTCGATCCCGCCCCTGGCGGTAATGCTCTACCTCTGAAAGGCACTGCGACTATGGCTACCGGTACTGTGAAGTGGTTCAACACCACCAAAGGCTACGGCTTCATCCAGCCTGACGACGGCGGCGCCGACGTTTTCGTGCACATCTCGGCCGTTGAACGGGCTGGCCTGCGCGGCCTGAACGAAGGCCAGAAGGTCAACTACGACCTGGAGCAGGACCGCCGCAGCGGCAAGATGGCCGCGGGCAACCTGCAGCCGCTCTAAGGCCTCTTCGAGACCTGGACCTACCAACGGATCGGCGGCGACGCCGGTCCGTTTTGTTTTGGAGCGCGCTCAGCGGAGGAAGACCCACTGCCGGTGCCAGTCGAGGTAGCCGGCCTGGCGTCGCGCGAACGGGCGCACGTTGCGAGCGGTCAGACCCTTCAGTCCCATCCGCGCCAGATCGTCCCGCCCCAGCCGCGGCGAAACCAGCACGTCGCCGCGATCCTCGAAACTGATGAAGCCGCGATCGAACAGGAGATCGACATGCGGCGTGAGCAACAGGCCATTGGCGCCGTCCAGCCGCTCGGCGGCGGTGGCGCAGGCCCGCCAGGGCTTGATGTGGCTGGCGATCAGCAACCACGGATTGGTCACGCCGGTCACTCGACAGGCGGGCTCAAGCACGCGCACATTCTCTCGAAACAGGCCCTGGCCGCGCCGGGCGACGACCAGTTGCTGCTTCTGGGTGGCGCTCAGCGACGGGTCGCCGACAATCGCCTGCTCCACCGCCTCGTCCAGCCCGCGCGCGGCGGGCGGCCGATCCAGGCCCGGCGGTCGCTCCAGCTCCAGTCCGGCCCGGTCGAACCGTGACGGCGCGACCGCCGTCTCGAACGCCGCCTCGCTGATCTCGGTCAGATAGGCCTTCTGCCGACCCAGCCCCGTGGCCGGGTCGATCGGCGAGTAGCGACCGGGCATCAGCGGTCCGAGCGCGCCGATCACCTCGCGCGGGCTGACGGAGGGTTCCAGCGGGGTCCACCGCACCGGCAGCCACCAGCCCTCGCGCCCCTCGCCCCCCTCCGGCTCGGCGGCCGCGAAGGCGAAGTCGGCGACGCGCCCGACGTGGCGCAACCGACCGTTGGCGTAGGACAGCGCCAGGTCGCCCGGCCCCGCCCGCCGCATGTTGTCGTAGAAGGGGCTGCGCGCGCCGCCGCGCTCGGTTCGCGGCGACCACAGATAGCCGCCCGCGGTCTCGCGCCGCGCCGTCGGCGAATGATTGACCCACCACCAGCGCCGCACGCGTCCCCCGCCGCTCGCTCACCACAGGCTCAGGATGCAACGATCTTGGCGTGGGCGCCAGAGGTTGTAGGTCCTCAGGCCGCCGCCAAGCTGGTGATCACCAGTTCGCGGCGGAATATGAAGCCGAGCGTTTCATAGAGGGCGATCGCGCCGCGGTTGCTGGCGTAGACATGCAGGAACGGCGTCTCGCCCTCGCGTGCGATGCGAGCGGCGACCTGCCGCATGAGGCCGGCCGCGTAGCCGCGCCCGCGGTAGTCGGGATGGGTGCAGACGCCGCTCACCTCTCGAAAGCCGTCGGGCGCCATCCGCTCGCCGGCCATGGCCACCAGCCGGCCGCCCTCGCGCACGCCGATGAAGCGGCCCAGGCGATGAGTGTTGAGGAAGAAGGGGCCCGGTCTGGTCAGTGTGGCCAGGGCCAGCATCTCGGCGCCGTCGGCCTCGCCAAGGGCTGCCCAGGCGAAGGTCGCCGGCGGCGCGGACGGCAGCGCGGCGGCGACCATCTGCCAGCAGACAGCCTCCGACGTGACCCGGGTCCCCGGAACCGGCTGCGGCGCGGCGCCCTCGACGACCGCGACGTCGCCGTGCGACGCGACCAGCGCGCCAAGCGCCTCGCGCGCGGCCTGCGAACCATCGACCATCGCCGCGAAGATCCCGACGTCCGGAGCGAGCCGCCGCGCCAGCGGGCCGCCAAGTCCAAGTCCGGCCTGGCGGCCCGTCAGCATGGACCAGACGGGACGGTCGAGCGGATGCATGGACAAGACGGACCCCCTTGGACATCGCGACCCTAGGATCGCCGGATCGCCGCGCCAACAGCGCGCCTCTCCTTACCCTCTAGTAGCCTGCCCGCGTTCCCGGTTACTCTCCCGTAAGGCGAGAGTGGGAAGGAAGAGTCATGGCCGCGAAGATCGGACGCACGGTCGCCGAGTCGACGCCCTGGTGGCCGGCGCCGCCGCGCCCCCCCAAGGGTGCGCCCAACATCCTGGTCATCCTGTTCGATGACGTCGGCTTTTCGGACTTCGGCTGCTACGGCTCACCGATCAGCACGCCGACCATCGACGCCCTGGCGGGCCAGGGCCTGCGCTACACCGGCTTCCACACCACGGCGATGTGCTCGACCACCCGGGCGGCGCTGCTGACCGGCCGCAACCACCACAGCGTCGGCGTCGGCTGCCTGGCCAACTTCGACAGCGGCTATCCAGGTTATCGCGGCAAGATCGCCAGGGAGGCCGGCATCCTGCCGGAGATGCTCCGACCGCACGGCTACCGGAACTACATGCTGGGCAAGTGGCATGTGACGCCGCTGACCGAGAGCGGCGCGACCGGACCGTTCGACGGTTGGCCGCTCGGCCGGGGGTTCGACCGCTTCTACGGCTTCCTGGACGCCGAGACCGACCAGTATGCTCCCGAGTTGGTGCGCGACAACACGCCGGTCGAGGCGCCGGGCTCGTACGAGACCGGCTATCATCTGACCGCCGACCTCGTCGACCAGGCCATCCGCTACATCGCCGACCATACCGCCGACGCACCGGACAAGCCGTGGCTGACCTGGCTGGCGCTGGGCGCCTGCCATGCGCCGCATCAGGCGCCGCGCGACCTGATCATGAAATACGACGCGGTGTTCAGGGACGGCTGGGACGTCGAGCGCGACTGCCGGCTGGCCAAGCAGAAGGCCATGGGCGTCGTGCCGGCGGACACCGCCATGCCGCCGCGCAATGATCATGTGCGAGCATGGGAGGAACACTCCGCCGACGAGCGTCGCGTCTTCACGCGGCTGCAGGCGGCCTTCGCCGCCATGCTCGAGCACGCCGACCAGCACCTTGCCCGCCTGATCGGCTTCCTGGAGACGGCCGGCCTAAAGGACGACACGCTGATCCTGGTCCTGTCCGACAACGGCGCCAGCCAGGAGGGCGGGCCGCTGGGCATGGTCAACGCCATGGGCCCCTACAACGGCAAGCCCGAACCGATGGCCGAGAAGCTGGCTCGCCTGGACGCCATCGGCGGGCCGGACACCCATTCCAACTTCCCGCTCGGCTGGGCTATGGCGTCCAACACCCCGCTGCGGCGCTACAAGCAGAACACCCATGGCGGCGGCATCCGCGATCCGCTGGTGATGAGCTGGCCGCGCGGCATCGCGGCCCGGGGCGAGACGCGCGACCAGTTCTGCCACGCCAGCGACGTGGTCCCCACACTGCTGGATCTGCTCGGCCTGACGCCGCCGGAGGCCATCGCCGGCGTGCCGCAGATGCCGCTGGAGGGAACCAGCTTCGCCGCCACGCTGCCTGATCCGGTCGCGCCGTCGAAGGCCAAGGCCCAGTACTTCGAGATGTTCGGCCATCGGGGTCTGGTCCACGACGGCTGGAAAGCGGTGGCCTACCACCCGCCCGGCCGGCCGTTCGACGACGACGTCTGGGAACTCTACCACCTGGCCGAGGATTTCTCGGAGAGCCGGGACCTTGCCGCGGTCCACCCGGAGAAGCTGAAGGCCCTGATAGCGGAGTGGTGGCGGCAGGCCGAGGCCAGCCAGGTCCTGCCGCTCGACGACCGCTTCGGCCCGCGCTTCGCCGAGAACGCCAAACGCTTCCACGGGCCGCGCAACCGCTTCGTCTTCCACCGGGGCATGGGCCATGTCCCGACCGACGTGGCGCCGGACGTGCGCAGCCGCAGCTACCGGATCGAGGCGGACGTCCGCATCGAAGCGGGCGACGAGGGCGTGCTGATCGCCCATGGCGACATGACCAGCGGCTATTCCCTGTATCTGCGCGACGGGCGGCTGGTGCACGACATGAATGTCGGCGGGACCCATGCGGTGGTGGTCAGCGATCGGCCCGTGCCGCCTGGCCACCACTGGCTCGGCGTCGCGGTGCGCCCCGGGCCGGAGGGCCGGCGGATCGTGCTGCTGATCGACGGCAAGCCGGCCGGCGAGATGACCACGCCGCTGGGCTTCCACACCCTGATCAGCTGGTCGGGTCTCGACATCGGCCTGGATCGCGGCAGCCCGGTCGGCGACTACACGGCGCCGTTCGCCTTCACCGGCCTGCTGCGCAAGGTCGAGGTTCGCATGGACGACAACCAGTCGCTGGATGGCGAAAAGGTCGGCGAGGCGGAGATGGCGCGGCAGTAGAAGTCGTGCGTGCTTCGCGACGCGGACCTGAGGGTCCGCTCCTCAGCATGACGACGTCTGTTGAAGCGTCTCTGAGTTCGTCATCCTGAGGAGCGAGCCTCAAGCGAGCGTCTCGAAGGACGCAAGGCCTTTACGCAACCGCGTCCCCGCGCCACCCTCCGACCATGGTCACCCGCACCCTCGCCGCTTCCGCCCTCGTCCTCATCCTGGCCGCCTGTTCGCCGGGCTCCGAGCCGGCCAAATCGCCCGAGGCGCCCACCACGCCGGCGACACCCGCCGAGCCTGCCGGCCCGCCCAACGCCGACCCGACCGCCACGGCGACGCCCGGCGGCGGCCTGCAGGGCGGCACGGACCAGTGGAAGACGGTCGCCTCGGCCGATGACCAGGATCGCGTCGCCCGCCTGGACGAGGCCTGGAAGAAGGCTCTGCGCGAGGCCAACCATGAGTTCGGCGCCCAGATCGACGCCCTCGGCATGCTGTCGGTCCCGGACGCGGCGCTGGCCGCCCCGCCGCTGCAGCCGCCGCCCGGCAAGTACCGCTGCCGAACGGTCAAGATTGGCTCGATGGACGGCGAAGGGCTGAAGTATGTCGCCTATCCCTGGTTCACCTGCATGGTCGAGCTGACGCCCGGCGGCGACCTGATCCTGACCAAGACCACCGGCAGCCAGCGCACCCGCGGCCTGCTCTATCCCGACAGCGACAACCCCAAGCGGCTGATCTACGTCGGCGCCCAGGCCTGGGGCGACACGGAGACCATCTTCCCCGCCTACGGCGAGAAGCCGGAACGCGACCAGGTCGGCGTCGTCGAACGCATCGGGACCGGCCGCTGGCGGATGGTCGTGCCCTGGCCGAGGCAGGAGTCTAAACTCGATATCCTTGAGATCCGGAGCTGATCGCCATGCGCCTGCGCCAGATCGCCCTCGTCGGCGCCGACCTCGATCGGGCCGAGGCCGACATCCGCGCCGTGCTGGGCCTCGACTACGCCTACGACGACCCCGGCGTCGGCAAGTTCGGTCTGAAGAACGCCGTCTTTCCGATCGGCGAGACCTTCCTGGAGGTCGTATCGCCCAGGACCGAGGGCACCACGGCGGGGCGGCTGATCGACAAGCGCGGCGGCGACGGCGGCTACATGGTCATCCTGCAGGTCCATGACATCGGCAAGGCCCGCGCGACCATCGCCGCCGCCGGTGCGCGGGTGGTCGAGGACATCTCCCTGCCCGGCGTCGAGGCCAGCCACATCCACCCGCGCGACATCGGCGGCGCCATCGTCTCTCTGGACTGGATGGACAGCTGGGGCCGCTGGGAATGGGGCGGCCCGGGCTGGCGCGAGAAGACGCGCACCGACGTCGCCAGCCGGATCGTGGGGGCGGAGATCCAGGCCGCCGACCCGGACGCGATGTCGGCGCGCTGGGCCGAGGTGCTCGGTCTGCCGCGCGAGGCGGCCGGCGACGGCTGGCGCATCGCGCTCGAGGAGGACGGCGAGATCCGCTTCGTGACGGCGAAGGACGGCCGGGGCGACGGCCTGAGGGCCTTCGATGTGGTGGTGAACGACCCGGCGGCGGTGCGCGCGGTCGCGGAAAGCCGCGGGCTGCTGATGGACGGCGAGGTCACGCTCTGCGGGACGGCGGTGAGGCTGGTCCGCGCGTGAGCGCCGCCCACTCCCCTCCCCCGCTCATCCCGGCGAATGCCGGGACCCAGATCCAGGCTCAGCGCTTCGAATCCTGACCGAAGTCCGGCGCTCGCGGCTGGGTCCCGGCATTCGCCGGGATGAGCGGAGTTTCCATGGTGGCGCACCCTTGTGTTGCCCCAGGGCCACACCTACATCGGTCAGGTCCGGTTGCGCTTGATCAAGGCGACCGGACGCATTCCGCCGTACCGGGGACACCATGAACATCGATCTCTATTCCGACCGCGCCAAGCAGGCGATCCAGAGCGCCCAGTCGCTGGCCCTCGCCCGCCGCCACCAGCACCTGTCGCCCGAACACCTCCTGAAAGTCCTGCTTGAGGAGCGGGACGGCCTCAGCCGGGCCCTGATCCAGAGCGCCGGCGGCCGGCCGGACGCCGTCGATACGGCCGTCGAGGGCCTGCTCTCGCGCATGCCGAAGGTCGAGGGCGGCAGCGGCCAGCTGTACCTGAAGCCCGAGACCGCGCGCGTGTTCGCCCGGGCCGAGGAAGACGCCAAGAAGGCCGGCGACGCCTTCGTCACCACCGAGCGGCTGCTGATCGCGATCGCGGCCGAGGGCGGCGACGCGGCCAAGGCCCTGAAGGACGCTGGGGCCTCCGAGAAGGCGCTGGACACCGCCGCCGGCGAGGTCCGCAAGGGCCGCACCGCCGACAGCGCCTCGGCCGAGGAAGGCTACGACGCCCTCAAGCGCTACGCCACCGACCTGACCCAGCGGGCTCGGGACCAGAAACTGGACCCGGTCATCGGTCGCGACGAGGAGATTCGCCGGACCATCCAGGTCCTGGCCCGCCGCACCAAGAACAACCCCGTGCTGATCGGCGAGCCCGGCGTGGGCAAGACCGCCATCGTCGAGGGCCTGGCCCTGCGCATCGTCAGCGGCGACGTCCCCGAGTCCCTCAAGGACAAGACGCTGATGGCGCTCGACATGGGCGCCCTGATCGCCGGCGCGAAATACCGCGGCGAGTTCGAGGAGCGACTGAAGGCCGTGCTCAACGAGGTCACGGCCGCCGAGGGCGGCATCGTGCTGTTCATCGACGAGATGCACACCCTGGTCGGGGCCGGCAAGAGCGACGGGGCCATGGACGCGTCGAACCTGCTTAAGCCCGCCCTGGCGCGCGGCGAGCTGCACTGCGTGGGCGCCACCACGCTCGACGAGTACCGCAAGCACGTCGAGAAGGACGCGGCCCTGGCCCGTCGCTTCCAGCCGGTGTTCGTCAATGAGCCGACGGTTGAGGACACGGTCTCGATCCTGCGCGGGCTGAAGGAGAAGTACGAGGTCCACCACGGGGTGCGGATCAGCGACAGCGCCATCGTCGCCGCCGCCACGCTGAGCAACCGCTACATCACTGACCGCTTCCTGCCCGACAAGGCGATCGACCTGGTCGACGAGGCCGCGAGCCGCGTCCGCATGGCCGTCGACAGCAAGCCCGAGGAACTCGACGAGATCGATCGCCGCCTGGTGCAGCTGAAGATCGAGCGCGAGGCCCTCAAGAAGGAGACCGACGCGGCCAGCAAGCAACGGCTTGAGAACCTGGAGGTCGAAATCGACGACCTGCAGCACGATTCCGACGAAATGACCGCCCGCTGGAAGGCCGAAAAGGAGAAGGTCGGCAGCGCCGCTCAGGCCCGCGAAGCCCTTGACCGGCTGCGCGCCGAACTGGTCGCCGCTCAGCGCGCCGGCGACCTGCAGCGCGCCTCGGAAATCGCCTACGGCCAGATCCCGCAGCTGGAGAAGCGCCTGGCCGAGGAGGAGTCCAAGGCGGCCGAAGGCGCCGGAGACACCCTGACGCCGGAAGTGGTCGACGCCGAGCAGATCGCCGCCGTGGTCAGCCGCTGGACCGGCGTTCCCGTCGAGAAGATGCTCGAGGGCGAGCGCGAGAAGCTGCTGAAGATGGAGGACGGCCTGCGCGCGCGCGTGGTCGGCCAGGAGGAAGCGCTCGTCGCCGTCTCCGACGCCGTTCGCCGCGCCCGCGCCGGCCTGAAGGATCCCAACCGCCCGATCGGCAGCTTCCTGTTCCTGGGCCCGACAGGCGTTGGCAAGACCGAGCTGACCAAGGCGCTGGCAGAATTCCTATTCGACGATGAGGCGGCCATCACCCGGATGGACATGTCCGAGTACATGGAAAAGCACAGCGTCAGCCGCCTGATCGGGGCCCCTCCGGGTTATGTCGGCTATGACGAGGGCGGCGCCCTGACCGAGGCCGTTCGGCGGCGCCCCTACCAGGTGGTGCTGTTCGACGAGGTCGAAAAGGCTCACCCGGACGTGTTCAACGTGCTGCTGCAGGTCCTTGACGACGGTCGCCTGACCGACGGCCAGGGCCGCACGGTCGACTTCCGCAACACGCTGATCATCATGACCAGCAATATGGGCGCGGAATTCCTCGCGGCCATGAACGACGGCGACGACGTCGAGACCGTGCGTCCGCAGGTGATGGACGTCGTGCGCCGTAGCTTCCGGCCCGAGTTCCTGAACCGGATCGACGAGATCATCCTGTTCAAGCGCCTGGGCCGTGGCGAGATGGACTCGATCGTGAAGATCCAGCTCCAGCGCGTCGAGAAGCTGCTGGCCGACCGCCGCATGGCGATCGCCCTGGACGCCGCCGCCCAGCACTGGCTGGCCGAGCGCGGCTACGACCCCGTCTACGGGGCCCGGCCGCTGAAGCGCGTGATCCAGAAGGAACTGGTCGACCCGATCGCGCGCCGGCTGCTGGCGGGCGACCTGGTCGACGGCTCGGTGATCGAGGTGTCAGCCGGGGACGACGGGCTGGAGATCGGGAAGGCGCGGTTGCACTGAAGGCCTCTGGGAGATCGGTGACAGTCTGCGAATGACTGCGAGGCCTGGACCTGCTGACAATTCGCAAACTGTCACCGAACCCCACCGAACCCAACCGCGCGGCCAGCAAGGAAACTAGAGCGCCTTGCCCATGCGCAGCAGCGGCACGGGAACGCCGCCGCGCGCGTCTTTGAAGGCCTCGATCACGGTATACCCGCAGGCCTCGTACAGCGGCTGGCCGCTCAGCGTTCCCGCCAGTTCCACGCGCTTGAAGCCCGCGGCTCGCGCCGCCGCCTCGCACAGGGACAAGATCAACCGCCCGACCCCGCGGCGGGCGAAGTCCGGATGGGTGTACATCGCCCGCACCCGCGCCGCGTCCGTCGCCGGGTCCAACAGCGCCGCATCGCGCCCAGGGCTGTGATCGCCGCCATAGAGGGTCGCCCGCCGGCTCCAGCCGCCGCAGCCGGCCACCCGCCCCTCCGCCTCGACCAGGAAATAGGTCCCGTCCGCCACAAGCTGGGTGTCCAGGCCCATCAGCTTGCGGCTGGCGGTGATCTGGGCCTCGTCCAGATAGCCGCGCTGCAGCGCTCCGATGGCGGTGTCCATCAATCCGGTCAGGATCGGCAGGTCTGCGGACGTGGCGAGGCGATGGGTCAGGCTCATATCCTTCTCTTACCCATCCCCTTGGCCTTTCGCGACATTTCGCCCCGGTTTCGGCGCCGATGTGCTATAGGACTCGCTTCCCGCGTGCTGGAGGCGCGCTCAGCCCCTGGCCCTCTTGCCCGGCCGGCGGCAGATCGGAGATCCGATGATCGAGGAAGGCTTCGTGCGCATGTACACGCACGACTTCGCCACCCTGGCCGCCCGCGCCGAGTCCGGCGTGGACGTCGAGGCCCAGGTGCAGAAGCGTATCGTCGAGGCGCGCTCGCACGCGGCCCTGATGGACGCGCGAAAGGGCGAAGGCCACCTGCCTGCTGTGGCCGATCGTCTGGTCCATGAAGCCGCCCGTGACGACGTGCGCATGATCCGCGCCGGAGAGGACATCCCCGGCGCTCTCGCGCGTCGGCGCGAGTTCCTGCATCGCATCGTCGAGGCGCTGCGCGCCGCGCCGGCCGCGACCAAGGTCTCGATGGCGGTGCGCGCCTAGAAGCTCGCCAGCAGGCCCGCGACGACGACGCCCTCGGCCCCCGGGCCGTCGGAGTCGGCGTAGGTCAGGCTGAAGTTCACCGGACCGAACGCCTTGGCGACCCCCGCCGACCAGTCGAGCTTGCCGTCCGCGAAGGCGCCGTCCTCGTGGCCGACGGACGCGTTGATGCTGACCGGCCAGGCCTCCGGCGCGTAGTCGCCGGCCAGGCTGAAGTAGCGGTTGTCCTCGTTGCCGGTGTTGTCCTGCTCGGGCACGTACTGGAAGCTGGCCGTGCCGGTGAAGGCCCCCCAGGTTTTCGAGGCCGACACCGGAATCTCCCAGTAGTCGACGTCGACGCCGTCCGGATAGGTGTAGCGGATGACGCCCACGTCCCAATCCAGGCCGCCGGCGCTGAAGGCGACCCCGGCCATCAGGTCCAGCTCGATCTCGGCGCCGGCGTAGTCGGCGATGCTTGAGCCCCAGACACCCGCGTAGACGCCGTGCGGCAGGTTCAGCGTCAGGCCGCCCTGGATCGCCGGATCCTCGTCGCTGAGCGAGTAGCCGCGATAGCGGTAGTCGGACACGACGCCGATCTCGCCCTCCAGGCTGATGGCGCTCTCGTCTTCCGCCAGCGCCTGGCCGGCGAAAGCGAGCGCCGACACGGCGGCGATGGTCAGGATGCGAAGCTTCATGGCGATTCCCCCTCTTTCGCGGACTGTCGCCCGCAAGGGTTAACAGGCTCAAACCGCCCCACCTGCGACAGGAGGGCGCAGGCGAGGTTCAGGAGCCATTAGTGCCCTGCGACGAAAAGGAGGTCTCGTCTCGGAGCATCTCCATGTCGGTTTCTGAGTCATCGACGACGCGTGGTCGACTGCAACGCACCCTGATCTTGGGGGCGTTGGCGGCGCTGATCGTGCTGCTCGGGGCCGTGGCCACCATGGCCTACTGGGCCCGGGCCGTCGACCTGCTCACCGCTCGCGATGAGCAGGCCCTGGTCTCCCGCACCCTCGACCGGCGTCTTGAGCGCCTGAGCGAGGACGTCACCTCCGCGACCATCTGGGACGACGCCTGGACCAACACCGCCTCTCGCTTCGACCCCGAGTGGGTGAACACCAACTACGGCGAATACTACGCCGAATACATGGGCCACGACCGCACGATCGCCTTCGACGCCGCCGACAAGGCGACCTACGCCTCGGAAGACGGAGAGGTGCGCCCGATCGCGTCGGCGGCGAGCTTCGCCCGGGCCGTGCGGGCCCTGCTGGCCGATGTTCGCGCTGCCGAGAAGGCCCTCGGCCCGGGCCGCCTGTCCGGCTTCGAGGGCAACGTGACCCGCGCCCGGATGATCGGCGCTGACGGACTGGTCTGGTTGGTCGCCATTTCGACGGTCACGCCCGAGAATGCGGGATTGAGGACATCCGCCGCGCCGGCCCCGGTCGTCGTCACGGCCTATCGAATCGACTCCGACTTCCTGACCGAGCTCAGCAAGGACCTCGGGATCGCCCAGCCGCATCTGGCGGCGCCCGACGAAACGCTGGACACGCCCTTCGTTGCGCTGAAGGACGGTTCCGGCCGTCCACTCGGCCGCCTGACCTGGACTCCGGCCGCCCCTGGTGTCGCCGTCATGATGCAGGCGGGTCTGCCCTTCCTTCTGGTAGTGATCCTGGTGCTGGCCCTCGGCGCCGGCCTGTTCCACCGCGTCAACCGCGGCCTGGCCGCCTTGGCCGCCAACGATGAGCGCCTCGCCCGGACCCTGGCCGAGCTGACCGCCGCCCGCGACCGGGCCGAGGCCGCCAGCGTCGCCAAGTCACAGTTCCTGGCCAACATCAGCCATGAAATCCGCACGCCCCTCAACGGCGTGCTCGGCATGGCCCAGATCATGGCCAAGGGCGAGCTCGACGGCGCCCAGCGCGAACGCCTGGCCATTATCCGCGAGTCCGGCTCCACTCTGTTGCGCATCCTCAACGACGTGCTCGACCTGGCCAAGATCGAGGCCGGAAAGCTGGAGATCACGCGGGAGGTCGTCGACCTGCAGGCCGTCGTCACCGCCGCCGTCGAGCCGTTTCGCGCCGCCGCGACAGAGAAGGGCCTGGCGTTTGGCTTGCTGATCGAGCCCGACGCTCTCGGCCACTGGCGGCTGGACGCCATGCGGGTCAGCCAGGTGCTCGGCAATCTGCTGTCGAACGCGGTGAAGTTCACCGCCGAGGGTCACGTCTCGGCGCGCGTCTGGCGCAGCGAGCGCGGTCTGGAGTTCGCGGTCATGGACACCGGGCCGGGGATTCCGCAGGACCGCCTCGCGGACCTGTTCGGCAAATTCAACCAGCTCGACGCCTCGACGACGCGGCAATACGGCGGCACCGGCCTGGGGCTGGCCATCTGCCGGGAGCTCGTTGAGCTGATGGACGGCGAGCTCGAGGTCGACAGCCGCCCCGGCAGCGGCAGCTGGTTCACATTCTGGCTGCCCGCCAAGCCGGCCGACCACGCCGAGCGCACCGCCGCCTGAGAGGACTCGACCGACCGTTCCCGACCCTGCAGGATCGCTTCCGACACCGCAGGGGGACGCGACGATGTGGAACAGGGTTCTGGCCGGTCTGGGCCTGGCGACGATACTGGCCGTGGGCGGCTCGCCGGCGCTGGCCGCTGACTCTGTCGACTATGCCAGGGGCGAGAGTTGGCTCTGCCTGCCCGGCCGCGACGACCTCTGTCGGCAGCCGCTCGACGCGACGGTCGTCGCCGCCGACGGGACCCTGACGCCCGCGCCCTTCGCGCCGGCCGCCGATCCGGGCATCGACTGCTTCTACGTCTATCCGACGGTGTCGACCGACCCGACGGGCAACAGCGACATGACCGTCGATCCGGCCGAGCGGCGGGTTGTTCAGGTGCAGTTCGCGCGCTTCACCGCCGTGTGCCGGCCGTTCGCGCCGATGTACCGGCAGATCACGACGACCGCCCTGCGCGCCTTCATGGGGGGCAAGCCGATTCCGGCGGACCGCGAGATGGCCTATGCCGACGCCCGCGACGCCTGGAACTGGTACCTGACGCACGAGAACAAGGGTCGCGGCGTCGTCCTGATCGGCCACTCCCAGGGCGCGGGCGTGCTGCAGCGCCTGATCAAGGAGGAGATCGACGGAAAGCCCGCGCAGACGCTGATGGTCTCGGCCCTGCTCATCGGCAGCAACGTGCCGGTCGTCGACGGCCGGTTCGGCTCAGTGCCGGTGTGTCGGAGCGACAGCCAGACTGGCTGCCTGATCAGCTTTGTCTCCTTCCGCTCCGACGTCCCGCCGCCCGCCACCACGCTGTTCGGTCGGACCCAGGACGCGGGCGCGGTGGCCGCCTGCACGAACCCGGCCGCGCTGGCCGGCGGCCAGGGCATGCTCGACGGCGTACTCACCACGGGCCTGGCCAATCCCTGGGCGGCCGAGAAGACGGTCTCGACGCCGTTCGTGAAGGCGCCGGGCCTGCTTTCCGCCGAATGTGTCCAATCCGGGCCATTCAGCTACCTGGCGGTGACCACCCACGCCGATCCGGCCGATGCGCGGACCGACCGCATCGGCGGCGACGTTCCGGGACCGGCCGGGCCGGACGCGAACTGGGGCCTGCACCTGGTCGACGTCAACATCGCCCAGGGCGACCTGATCCGCATTGTCGGGACCCAGGCGAACGCCTGGACGAAGTAGTGGGCCTTTCGCTTCCATGACGCCGCGTCGGCGCGCTAGAACCGTTCCGCGATGAGCAAGCCCGAGAGCCCGACCGAACCCTTCAAGCGCGCGCTGGCGCACGCCGCGCGCTCGCTCGCCGAGACGCCCGACCTCGAGGTGGTGTTCTCGGGCGATGGTCCGTCGCTGTCGGGCAACCGCGCGGTCCTGCCCCATCCGCCCCGCGACCTGACCGGCAAGGAGGCCTCCCGCATCCGCGGCCTGGCCGACCAGATGGCCTTGCGGCTGGCGCACCACGACCCCGCCGCCTACGCCAAGGGCCGTCCGGGCTCGGTGCAGGGCCAGGCGATCTTCGAAGCCGTCGAGCAGGCGCGGATCGAGGCCATCGGCTCGAACGCCCTGGGCGGCGTGCGCAAGAACCTGACCGCCGTGCTGGAGCAGACCATCGAGCGCAAGGGCCTGGTCCGCATGCAGGACAAGGCCAACATCCCGATGGCCGACATCCTGTCGCTGATGGTCCGCGAACGTCTGACCGGCGACGCTCCGCCCGACGGCGCCAAGGCCGTGGTCGACCTGTTCCGCGATGAGATCGAGGCCAAGGCCGGGGCGGACCTCGATCGCCTGTCCACCGACATCCTCGACCAGACGGCCTTCCAGAAGACCGTGCGCACCATCCTGCGCGACCTCGACCTCGGCGACGCCGAGCTGGACGCTCAGGAGAGCGACGACGAACAGGGCGAGGACGACGAGCAGCAGTCCGAGAGCGATCAGAGCGAGGACGGCGACGGCGAAGGTCAGTCGCCCGAAGGCGCGTCCATGGAACAGATGGACGGCGACGACCAGGACGCCCAGGAGGGCGAACAGGAGCTCGTCGAGTCAGAGGACGACGACAGCGCCGAGATGTCCGATGAGGCTCCTGAGATGGGCGACGGCGCCAAGCCGGCCCGTCCCGAGATCAAGGACAACAACCAGGCCGAGCCGCCCTACAAGGTCTTCACCAGCGCCCACGACGAGGTGGTCGGCGCCGAGGAGCTGTGCGACGGCGAGGAGCTGACCCGCCTTCGCGCCTACCTCGACCAGCAGCTGGCGAGCCTGTCGAGCGTGGTGTCCCGGCTGGCCAACAAGCTGCAGCGCCGGCTGATGGCGCAACAGAACCGCACCTGGTCGTTCGACCTCGAGGAGGGGATGCTCGACGTCGCCCGCCTGCCGCGGGTGATCATCGACCCGACCGCGTCGCTGGCGTTCAAGCAGGAGTCGGACACCGAGTTCCGCGACACGGTGGTCACTATCCTGATCGACAACTCCGGCTCCATGCGCGGACGGCCAATCATGGTCGCCGCCGTCTGCGCCGACATTCTGGCCCGCACGCTGGAACGCTGCGCGGTCAAGACCGAGATCCTCGGCTTCACGACCCGCGCCTGGAAGGGCGGTCTGTCGCGCGACGACTGGATCAAGGCCGGCAAGGCCCCCTCGCCCGGCCGCCTGAACGACCTGCGGCACATCATCTACAAGGCGGCGGACGCCCCCTGGCGGCGGGCGCGGCGCAATCTCGGCCTGATGATGCGCGAGGGGCTGCTGAAAGAGAACATCGACGGCGAAGCCCTGATGTGGGCGCACCAGCGGCTGATCCATCGGCCGGAGCAGCGCCGCATCCTGATGGTGATCAGCGACGGCGCGCCGGTCGACGACTCGACGCTGTCGGTCAACAGTGGCCACTACCTGGAGCGCCATCTGCGCCACGTGATCGGCGAGATCGAGGGCAAGAGCCCGGTCGAGCTGCTGGCCATCGGCATCGGCCACGATGTCACGCGCTACTACCGCCGCGCCGTGACCATCGTCGATGTCGAGCAGCTCGGCGGCGTGCTGGTCGAGCAGCTGGCCGCGCTCTTCGAGGAGGAGCCGCGCAAGGTCGCCGCCAACCGCGGCCTGCTGGCCCCGCCGCCGGTGACGCAGCCGCCGCCGATGAAGGCCACGACCTTCAAACAGGTCGCCGAGGCGCTGCGGTGACGCCGCTCCGGGGGATAGGCGCGCTCGCGGCGGTCTTGCTGGCCGTCGCAAGTTGCGCCGCCCCGGCCCACCTGCGGCCGATCCCGCCCCGGGGTCCCGTCCCGGCGGACGGCCGAATCACAGTCGACGCCGCGCCCGTGCCGCTGGACCCGTCCAATCCGGCGCGAACGGACATCGACGGCTTCCGCTACGCCGGCGGCGTGGCTCTGACGAGCGACGTGACAAGCCGCCTGCACGGCCTATCCGATCTCTCGATCGCCCCCGACGGGACCTTCATCTCGCCGACCGACGATGGTGACATCGTCACTGGCAAGATCCGGCTTGGGCCGGGCGGAGAGGTCACGGGCGTCGGGGAGGTCGTCCTGCGGCCGCTGCTCGGCGCGCAGGGCCAGCCCTTACAGGGCAAGACCGAAGGCGACGCCGAAGGGGTGGTCCGGCTTGCCGACGGCCCATTGCTCGCGAGCTTCGAACGCGACCATCGCATCTGGGCCTATGACCGCGCCGGGAAGCCGACGCCGGCCGTCATGCCGAACACGACCTTCGCGGACAACGAGGGCATGGAGGGTCTCGCCGCCGCGCCCACGGCCGGCAAGGGCGCCTTCTGGGTCGGCAGCGAGCCGGGCGCCATCTGGCTGTGCCGTCTGGAGGTCGCCTGCGAGGCGGTGGCCGGCCTGCCGGTCCCCCCGATCGGCTACCGCCTGTCGGGCCTGGCGTCAGGCCCGGAGGGTGAACTGCTGATCCTGCATCACAGCTTCATCCCCGGCATCGGCTCGCGAATTATCCTGTCGATCGTGAGAAACCCATTGGGGAGCAAGACGGTGATCGGACGGCTGGCCATGGGCCCCTCGGCGACGGTGGACAACTTCGAGGGCGTCGCGGTCGCGCCTCGGGCGGACGGGCGCTGGCGGCTCTACCTGCTGTCCGACGACAACTTCAACGACAAGCAGCGCACGCTTCTGCTGGCCTTCGACTGGACGCCGCCGAAATGATCCCGGCGTCGGTCACCGACTATCGCGAGCTGGCGCGCCGGCGCCTGCCGCGCCTGCTCTTCGACTATATTGACGGCGGTTCCTACGCCGAGGCGACGCTGCGCCGGAATGTCGAGGATTTCGAGGATCTGGCCCTGCGCCAACGCGTTCTGCGCGACGTCTCGAAAATCTCGCTGGCGACCGAGCTGTTCGGCCAGACCTTCTTGATGCCGGTGATGCTGGCGCCCGTCGGCATGGCCGGCATGTACGCCCGCCGGGGCGAGGTGCAGGCGGCGAGAGCGGCGAAGGCGGCCGGCGTGCCGTTCTGCCTGTCCACCGTGAGCGTCTGCGACCTGGGCGAGGTCGTGGCCGGGACGGGAACACCTCCCTGGTTTCAGCTCTACATGATCCGAGATCGCGGCTACATGGCCGAGCTGCTGGCGCGGGCCAAGAGCCTGGGCTGTCCGGTGCTGGTGTTCACGGTCGATCTGCCGGTGCCGGGCGCACGTTATCGCGATATGCGCACCGGACTCTTCGGCGGCGCGCCATCGCTGACCGGCGGGATCAAGCGCGCCCTGGACGGCTTGACCCACCCCGACTGGCTGCTGGACGTCCAGCTGGGCGGCAAACCGCATGTATTCGGCAATCTGGCGGCGGCCATCCCCGAGGCGAAGGGCATGGCCGAGTTCTGGCCCTGGGTGACGAAGAACTTCGATCCCAGCCTGACCTGGGCCGACCTCGCCTGGATTCGCGCGCACTGGGACGGCCCGATCGTCATCAAGGGAGTCCTCGATCCCGACGACGCGCGCCAGGCGGTCAAGGTCGGGGCCGACGGCATCGTGGTCTCCAACCATGGCGGACGACAGCTGGACGGCGTGCTCTCGGGCGTCCGCGCCCTGCCGCCGATCGCCGACGCCGTGGGCGATGACCTGACCATCCTGATGGATGGCGGCGTGCGGTCCGGCCTCGACGTGGTCAAGGCGCTGGCCCTGGGCGCCAAGGCCTGCCTGGTCGGACGGCCTTGGGCCTGGGCGCTCGGCGCACGCGGCGAAGCGGGCGTCAGCCACGTCCTCCAGATCCTGCGCCAGGAGATGATGATGGCCATGGCGCTCACCGGCTGCACCGATGCGCGGCAGGCCGGGCGCGACCTGCTGGTGCGCTGACCACGACGAATGACGCACCGCATCAATGTGCGCTGCGACGCAACATAACCGTTGATCACTTGAAACCTCCGGCCTATTTTGGGCCGCGATGGATCAAGACGGACGATGAGCCGCGGCCATCAGGGGAAGCGCGCCGGAAGTGGTTGAAACCCAACCCCTTTCGGGAGTGCTCAGTATGACCACCTTCAAGAAGACCCTCGTGGCGGTTCTGGCCGCCCTCGCCTCGGGCGTCACCATTCAGTCGGCCGTCGCCGCCGAGGTGCGCGTTCCGGTGTCCGGCAAGTCCGTCGAGCAACTGCACGCCGACATCGTCCGCGCCGCCAGCAACGCGTGCTGGGCCGACCTGCGGGGCGAAGCCCTGGCCGGCTACATGTACGGCGACTGCGTCCGTCGCAGCGTCGCCCGCGCGGTGACCCAGGTCGGCGACGCCCGGCTGACGGCCTACGCCGCCTCGACGCCGGCCGGCTCGGTCCGCCTGGCGGCTCGCTAGGTCCCTCGGGACGATCTGAAACGAAGAAGGCCCGCGGATCGCTCCGCGGGCCTTTTTCTCATCCGCCTTCGAAGGAAGCGGCTCAGGCCGCGGCCTTCTCCGCCAGCTTCGCCTTGACCTGACGCTTGATCTTCAGCGCGCGCGGCGACAGGGCCTCGTCCTTGGCGCCGACCAGGAACACGTCCAGGCCGCCCTTGAAATCCAGGGTGCGCAGCGCGGCGTTGCTGATCCGCAGCTTGAACGTCTGGCCCAGCGCGTCCGACTGGAGCGAGGCGGGCGACAGCGCGGGCAGGAAGCGGCGCTTGGACTTGATGTTGGAGTGGCTCACGTTGTGACCGACCATCGGACCAACACCGGTGAGTTCGCAGCGGCGCGACATGGAAGCGACCTTCGCATAAAGAAATTCGGACACGCGAAGGCCGGGCCTGCGCGCGAGAGGGGGCGGTATAGGCAGAGAGTCTCCGGGCGTCAAGTTTGGAGTCGCTTAGCCCTGCTCCGGCAAGGTTTCGGCCGCCCAGCGTTCGGCGAAGGCATGGAGCGGTCCGAACGTCTCCAGCAGCTCGCGGCCCAGCGGACTGAGGGAATAGCCCTCTCCCCGCCCCAGCAGCACCAGACCGGCCTCGCGCAGCTCCGTCAGCCGCGCCTGCAGCACGGTTGGCGAAACGTCGTCACAGGCCTCGCGCAGCGCCCGCGAACTCAGCGCCTCTCCGCGCAGCTCCCAGATCACCCGCAGGCTCCAGCGGCGGCCCAGCAGGTCCAGCAACGCCATGATCGGCCTGCCGGTCGTTGAACCGCGTACGGGCTGGCCGGGCGTCGGCGCCGCCATGCTTGGCTCCGCTATGAAAATAGTAGCGATTAGTTGCTACGGAAATCGTAACAAGGAGATCGCGTCATGCCAAGGATCGCCGCGCTGTCGCCGCCCTACGCCGCCGACGTCCAGAAGAGCTTCGACGCCATCATGCCGCCCGGCGCCGATCCGCTGGTGCTGTTCCGCACCCTGGCGGCCAGCGAGCGGCACTGGCGCAAGTTCCGCGCGGGCTCTCTGCTCGACCGCGGTCCGCTGTCGCTGCGCGAGCGTGAGATCGTCATCGACCGGACCTGCGCCCTGGCAGGCTGCGAATACGAGTGGGGCGTCCACGTCACCATCTTCGCGGGACCGGCAGGGCTGACGGAGGCGGAGATCGCGGCGACGGTGAGCGGAGAGCGCGGCTGCTGGGCCCCCGCGGAACAGGCGCTGCTCGGCGCCGTGGAGGCCCTGCACGAACGGGCGACGCTGGGCGAGGCCGAGTGGACCGCGCTGCGCGCCTACTATGACGAGCGGCAGATCCTCGAGGTGCTGCTGCTCTGCGGCTTCTACCGGACCGTGGCCTACGTCTCGAACGGCCTGGCCCTGCCCCTCGAACCAGGCGCGGCGCGCTTCAGCGCGTATGGTTAATCCATATTAATATACAATAGCTTGTGGCGAACATGTGAGGAACAGAGCGAAGTCACTGATTCGGACATGATTCGTTTCGGTCCTGTCCCGCCGGCCGTTAACCTCTGGAACGGCGGTCAGAGCGGGCGGATTTCGATCCGCCGGACCTTCACCGTGCCAGAGCCGTACTGCAGGGCGATTGGCCCCTCGGCATGGGTCCTGTCGCGGACCGCATCGACGGTCTTCACGCCATTGAAGGTGACCGAGAAGGTGTCGCCCCGCGCGTTGACCTCCAGCACGCTCCAGCGTCCCCCCGCCTTGGGCATCGGTGAGACGGCCGCGACATTGACGATCGCGCCGGTGCCGTAGGTCGGGTCCGGTCGCTGGTCGAAGACATTGACCTCGTAGGCATTGGCCGGCGTGAACGTCGTCCGATCCGAGCAGCGGATGAAGACGCCGGAATTGGCGTCGTCGCTGACCCAGAGCTCGGCGCGTAGGTCGAAGTCGCGATAGCTGTCCTTTGACACCAGAAAGCTCATGCCGCCCCGATCGGCGGACACCGTGCCGTCGGCCAGCGTCCAGTTGGCGTCGCCGACCAAGGTCCAGCCGTCGAGGCTGGTTCCGTCGAACAGGACCTTAAACGGCGCGCCGGCGCGAGCCGGGGCCGCGAGCGACGCGGCGGCGAGGCCGAGGATGACGGTGCGGCGGTCGGTCATGGCGCTTCCCCCTGTCCGCCAGCATCGCCGCACCCGAGGCGCTCGGCAACGGTTCGGGATTGTGGTTAATACGCAATGAGATACAATATGTTGCGGTGAACAAATACCGAATCGGACGAGGTCGCTGATTCGGTCATGATTCGTTTCGCGCCTGTTCGCCGCTTCCCGCACCGCCGTTAACCGCCGCGCGTTGACGCCGCCTCCGGCCGCGGACCATCTTCCTGGCCTGATCACGCCGGGAGAGTCCGAATGAACCGCCGCAGCTTCCTGCTGGCCACGGCAACCGCGGCCTTCGCGGCCCCCGCCCTGGCGGCGGACGAGGGCTTCCTGATGTTTGGCGGGCCGATCCACCACGCGCTCGACGGCGCGAACTGGAACGGCCAAGGGGTGGTGGTGCGCGGGGGTAAGGTCGCCTTCGCCGGCCCGCTGGCGGAGGCACGGGCCTTGGCCAGGGGCTTGCCCGAAATCGACCTCAAGGGCGCGGCCGCCTACCCCGGCTTCATGGACAGCCACGTCCATCTGACCGGCGTCGGGCTGCGGGAGATGACGCTGAACCTCGACCAGGTGAAGTCTGTGGCGGAACTGGTCGCAGCGGCTCGCGCCTGGCGCGAGGCCAATCCAGGAACCGAACCCCTCACCGGTCGAGGTTGGATCGAGACCCACTGGCCGGAAAAGCGATTCCCGACCCGCGCCGACCTCGACGCTGTCTCGTCGACCCAACCCATCGTGCTTGAGCGCGCCGACGGCCATGCCGTCGTGCTCAACAGCGCGGCGCTCCGGCTGGCGGGCATCGACCGTACGACCAAGGACCCCGCTGGCGGCCGGATCGAGCGTGACGCGGCCGGCGAAGCGACCGGCATGCTCATCGACAACGCCATGGGCCTGATCGGCGCCAAGCTGCCGCCGCTGTCCTACGCGCGGCGCAAGGAAGCCCTGGCGAAGGGCACGGCGCTCTACGCCGCCCGGGGCTGGACGCGCGGCGTCAACATGAGCACCGAGGCCGACGACGTGAAGGCGCTGTTCGAGCTCGCCGCCGAGGGCCGGCTGCCGATCCGCGTCGACGCCTTCATGACGCCCGAGGACTCGGGCGAGGTGCTCCGGCGTGGCCCCTATGCCGATCCGACCGGCCTGGTCCGGGTGCGCGGCGTGAAACTCTATATGGACGGCGCCCTCGGCTCACGAGGCGCGGCCTTGCTGAAGCCCTATAGCGACCGTCCCGACACCTCCGGTCTGCTGATCGCCGAGCACGACGCGACCCTGGCGATCCTGAAGCAGGCGCTGAAAGTCCGGGCCCAGGTCGCCATCCACGCCATCGGCGACCGCGGCAACCGCCTGGCGCTCGACTGGATCGAGGAGGCCTTCGCCAGCGATCCCGTGGCGGCCAAGGCGGTGACCTGGCGCATCGAGCACGCCCAGATCATCGATCCGGCCGACATTCCGCGCTTCGCGAAGCTGGGCGTCGTCGCCTCGATGCAGCCGTCCCACGCCATCGGCGACCTCTACTTCGCACCGGCCCGGCTCGGCCCGGACCGGCTCGCGGGCGCCTACGCCTGGCGCAGCCTCATGGATAGCAAGGCCAGGCTCGCCTTCGGCACTGACGCGCCTGTCGAAGTGGGCGACCCGCGGATCGAGTTCTACGCCGCCGTCGCTCGCAAGGACCTCGCGGGTCGGTCAGACTCGGGCTGGGGTCCCGAGCAGGCGCTGCCACGTCGCTGGGCGCTCGCCGCTCTGACCAGCGGCGCCGCCGCTGCGGTCCAGGCGATAGGCGGCGACCTGGTGCGGAGCATGCCCGCCGACATCACCGTCTTCTCGCGCGACATCCTCACCATCCCCGAGGCGGACGTCCTGACCGTCAAGCCGCTGCTGACCATTGTCGGCGGTCGGATCGTCTCCGATCGGCGGTAGTGGCCTCAGCGGCAGGCACTCCGCTCTTCCCCACGAAGGCTGGGACGGACGATAGGCTTCCGCCGACCGCGGCTCTATGCTGGGCGGCCGCGAAGGAGCCGCCCATGGCCGGTGACAGCTTCTACAATGAGGGCTCGCGCGCCCTGCAGGACGAATTCGAGAGCCGGCGCATCGCCGACCGCTTGCTCGACATCGGGCGCACCGCCTTCACCGACGACGACAAGGCCTTCATCGAAGGCTCGGTCTATTTCTTCCTCGCCACCGCCGACGCCGAGGGGCGGCCGGACTGCTCGTTCAAGGGCGGCCCGCCGGGCTTCGTGCGCGTGACCGGCCCCTCGGAGCTGGCGTTCCCGGACTACGACGGCAACGGGATGTTCAAGAGCCTCGGCAACGTCTCGGTCAACGCCAACGTGGGCCTGCTGTTCATCGCCCTGCACGGCGCGCCCAAACGCCTGCGCGTGAACGGGACGGCCCGCATCGACCGCGCCGATCCGCTCATGGGCGAGACCGTCGGGGCGCAGATGATCGTGCGGGTCGAGGCGCGGAACATCTTCCCCAACTGCCCCCGCTACATCCCGACGCTCGGGCTGCAGGAGATGTCGCCCTACACGCCGGCGCCCGGCGTCGATCCGGTCGAGCCGGCCTGGAAGGGCTTCGACATCTTCAAGGACGACGTCCACCCGAGGCAGCCGACCTTCAAGGGTTAGGCGGAACCGGGCGCGGTGGGCCGGAACCGATGTCGCAGGGGGTTGTTCCCACTCCCCGACTCTCCCACGTTGGCATTCATGAGTGATCGCCCCACAGGCCAGCCTGACCACCGGCTCGTGGCGGTGCTCGGCCCGACCAACACCGGCAAGACCCACCTCGCCGTCGAGCGGATGCTGGGTCACCACAGCGGCATGATCGGCCTGCCGCTGCGGCTGCTGGCGCGCGAGATCTACGACCGCGTCGTCAAGGTGAAGGGCCCGCGCGAGGTGGCGCTGATCACCGGCGAGGAGAAGATCGTCCCGCCCAGGCCGAACTACTTCGTCTGCACCGTCGAGGCGATGCCGCTGGGCCGCGAGGTCGACTTCCTGGCCATCGACGAGATCCAGCTCTGCGCCGATCCCGAGCGCGGCCACGTCTTCACCCACCGGATGCTCCACGCGCGCGGCAAACACGAGACCATGCTGCTGGGCGCCGGGACCATGGCCCCGCTGATCCGGCGACTGCTGCCGCGGGCCGAGATCGTCTCGCGCGAGCGATTCTCCGCCTTGCGCTACACCGGCAGTAAGAAGCTGACCCGCCTGCCCCGGCGCAGCGCGGTCGTGGCCTTCAGCGCCGACGACGTCTACGCCATCGCGGAGCTGATCCGCCGCCAGCGCGGCGGCGCGGCCGTGGTCATGGGCAGCCTCAGCCCCCGTACGCGCAACGCCCAGGTCGCCCTCTACCAGTCGGGCGAGGTCGACTTCCTGGTGGCCACCGACGCCATCGGCATGGGCCTGAACATGGACGTCGACCACGTCGCCTTCGCGGGCCTGCGCAAGTTCGACGGCAAGAAGACCCGCTGGCTGCACCCGCAGGAGATCGGCCAGATCGCCGGCCGCGCCGGTCGCCACGTCCGTGACGGGACCTTCGGCGTCACCGGCGAGGCGCAGGACATGGACGAGGACCTCGTCGCCGCCGTCGAGACCCACGAGTTCCACGCCGTGCGGAGCGCCGAGTGGCGCAACCACCGCCTGGACTTCGACAACCTGCCCTCGCTGATCCGCTCGCTGGACGCCAAGCCGCCGCGCGAGGGGCTGATGCTGTCGGCCGAGGCGATCGACGAAAAGGCGCTCAAGCGCATGGCCGAGGACGAGGATGTCGTCCACCGCGTGCGAGACCGGGTGGCGCTGGAGAAGCTGTGGGAGGTCTGCCAGACCCCCGACTTCCGCAAGCAGACCAGCGACGAGCACCTGCGCCTGGTTCGGGGCCTGTTCGACCATCTCACGTCCGGCCGCCGCCGCGTGCCCGAGGACTGGATGGTCGGCCAGTTCAAGGCGCTCGACCACAGCGACGGGGAGATCGACACCCTGGCCACGCGCCTGGCCGGCGTGCGGACCCTGACCTACATCGCCAACCGGCCCAACTGGCTGCACGACCCGGTGCACTGGCAGGGCGTCACGCGCGGACTTGAGGACCGTCTGTCCGACGCGCTGCACGAGAAGCTGATGGCCCGCTTCATCGACCGTCGGACCAGCGCTCTGATGCGTCAGCTGGGCGAGCGCGGCGAGCTGCTGGCCGGGGTCGGCGACGATGGCTCGGTCACGGTCGAGGGCCACTACGTCGGCCGCCTGAACGGCTTGGCCTTCGAGGCCCCACGCGCCTCGGCGGGCACGCTGGAGGAGAAGGCCCTGCGCGGCGCCGCCCAGCGGGCCGTGGGCCCGGAGGTCGCCCGCAGGCTCGGCAAGCTGGCCGGCGAGCCGGACGAGGCCTTCAGCCTGACCCCGGACGGCGCCCTGCTCTGGCGCGGCGGCGCGGCCGGCGCGCTGACGGCCGACGGCAAGGTGCGGCTGATCGGCGAGCTCGGTCCCGAGACCGCCCGCGAGCGCGCTCGCCAGCGGCTGCAGGCCTTTCTCGCCGCCGAGCGCGAGCGCCGTCTGGCCCCGCTCGTCAAGCTGGAGCGCGCGATGTCGGAGGGCCGACTCAAAGGACTTCCGCGCGGCATCGGCCACAGGCTGGTCGAGGCCGGCGGCCTGATCGACCGCAAGCCAGTCGAGGCCGATCTCAAGGCGCTGAGCCAAGCCGAGCGCCGTGCGCTGCGCGAACTGGGCGTCCGCATCGGCGCCTTCAGTCTGTTCATGCCGGCGTTGCTGTCGCGGGAGGCGCTGACCTTCGCCCAGGCGATCGGACGCGGCGACTGGCGCGCGCCGTCGGACAGGATTTCGGCATTACCCTCGCCCGCGCCGGACGGCCGCGCCCTCGCCGCAAGGGGCCTGCGCGCGATCGGAGGCCTGGCGGTCCCCGTGCAGCAGCTGGAGCGGCTCGACGAGCACCTGCGCCAGGGCTTCAAGCCGGGGGTCGGGATGACGCTCGCCGATGACGCGCGCGACAGCCTCGGCTGGCGCGAGAAAGAGGCGGACCAGATCCTGCGCGCCCTTGGCTTCACGCCGACCGGCCGAAGCAGGCCCGTCGCCTGGCGACGGCGGGGCGAGAGGGCCCGGCCCGAGACGCCCAAGCCGCCGCCGGCTGCGTCGCCCTTCGCCGTCCTGGCCGGCTTCAAGGTTCAGCCGCCGGCGCCGCCGCAGCGTCGTCGAAAGCCTCGCCGCAGGACCAAGGCCGCGCGGCCATGACGGACGCCGGCTCCTGCCGCGCCGACGTCTGGCTCTGGCGGGCCCGCTTCTTCAAGACCCGCTCGCTGGCCGCCCGCTATGTCGAGGAAGGCCGCATGCGCCTGACGCGAGCCGGGGCCGAAAGCCGCCTCGACAAGGCCTCGCGCGGCCTGAAGCTCGGTGACCAGCTGGTCTTCGCCCTCGGCGGCCGGGTGGTCGCGCTGCGCATCGAGGCGTTCGGGGACCGGCGCGGCCCGGCGACAGAGGCCCGGACGCTCTATGCGCCGCTCGACGACGCCGAAAGCGCAAGGACACCCGTGAGGCCGGTATAAGATTTCCTGTGCTCGCCGCGAGGCCTCGCCACATTGACAAGTCGTCCCGCGCCTTCGAAAAGGCGCGCGCCGCAATCGACTGGACAGCGCCGTACCCCGATGACCTACATCGTCACCGACCCCTGCATTAAGTGCAAGTTCATGGACTGCGTGGAGGTCTGCCCGGTCGACTGCTTCTACGAGGGCGAGAACTTCCTCGTCATCAACCCGGACGAATGCATCGACTGCGGCGTCTGTGAGCCGGAGTGCCCGGTCGACGCGATCAAGCCGGACACCGAGGACGATCCCGACGGCAAGTGGCTGCGGATCAACTCCGAGTACGCCGCGGTCTGGCCGAACATCACCCTCAAGGGCGAACCGCCGGCCGACAAGGAGCAGTACGAGCGCGAGACCGGCAAGTTCGAGAAGTACTTCAGCGAGAAGCCCGGCAAGGGCAGCTGAACCAGAGCGCGTCAGGCGGAAGTCTGAGCGGTTCCGCCGCCCGGACGCGCCCCATGCAAAGGTCCGGAGCATGCGGATCCGGGTCTATCGACCCGGGCACGCTCCGGCGCCTCGGTGGAATCCCCAGCAATCCGCTCGGATTCCGCAACCCTTTCTTTGTGTTCATTTTTGTGATAGGGTTCAAACTGACGTGACGGGTCCGCCGTCGCGCCTTGGTTCAAGAACAGCCGTAACCGAACGGCGCGCCTATACAAGGGCGAGGGTGTCCTAGAGGCCTAATCCATTTGAGACCAAATCCTCCGGGGCGATGCCGCGGTCGGGATTCTTTTCGTCTCGGATCAGGCGTCTGACACAGCCGGTATCGAAGCTGCGGCCCGCGGGACCCCCGCGGACAGGGTGCTAGAGAAGGACGATCTGATGAGCAAGAACAGTCTGGCGTTTTCGGTCGATGACCACGTGGTTTACCCGGCGCACGGCGTCGGCATGATCCGCGCGATCGAGACCCAGGAAGTCGCCGGCATGTCGCTCGAGGTCTATGTCATCACCTTCGACCACGAGAAGATGACGCTGCGCGTTCCGACCAAGAAGGCCGTCACCTCGGGCCTGCGCCCGCTGGCCGAAGGCACGATCGTCACCAAGGCCCTGACCACCCTGAAGGGCCGCGCCCGCGTGAAGCGCACCATGTGGTCGCGCCGCGCCCAGGAGTACGAAGCCAAGATCAACTCCGGCGACCTGATCTCGATCGCCGAAGTGGTCCGCGACCTGCACCGCGCCGAGAACCAGCCGGAACAGTCCTACTCGGAGCGCCAGCTGTACGAGTCGGCCCTGGACCGCATGGCCCGCGAAGTCGCCGCGATCGAGAAGATCGACCGCGACGCCGCTGTCGGCATCCTGACCAAGTCGCTGCAGAAGGCCGCGTAAGCCTTTTGAGGACATGCACTTCGGCGCGTGTCCCCCGCCGTTTCGAAGCTGAAGGGACACGCACTGAAGTGCATGTCCCTGGAAAACCCCCGGTCGCGAGGCCGGGGGTTTTTCCTTTGAACTCCCATACCCCTCATCCTCGCGCTGGTCGCGAGGACCCATGAACACGGCGAAGGGCAAGAAGGGCGCGGATCACTCCGCGCCCTTTTCGTTGACTCATCAGGCATGGGTCCTCGGAACAAGTCCGAGGATGACGGAAGAGAAAGCTATGCCGCTTCCGCCGCCGTCTCCAGTCCCGCCTCGCGCAGCAGCCTCGCCTGCTCGGCCGACTTGCGCCACAGAAAGTCGGCGGGGAGGCCTAGGCGCGTGCTAGCCTGGGCCGGCGGAGAGTCGGGCTGGAAGGTGCGCTCGGCCATGCGCCCGGCGAACTTCAGCGCCATGCGGTCGAACACCGTCAGGTCGTATTCCTTGCCCAGCTGGAGCTTGTCGCGGACCAGCGGCGGCAGCAGCGAGACCGAGGCCCGGGCCAGCGCGCGGTGCAGGAACTTCGGCACTGTCGGCGCCGCCGTGCCCGATTTGATGATGCCCAGGAACTCGTCGACGATCGGGTGCGGCTCGAAGCGCGGGGCCAGCTTCTCCATCATGGCCATGAAGTCGGCGGTCGACTTGGGCGAATGCTGCACGCCGTACAGCGCCGGGATCGCCGAGGCCTCGCTGTAGAAGCGAGTCTTCTCCGCCTCGGTCAGCGGGCTGACGAAGCGGTCGTAGGCGTTCAGAAAGCCATAGCCGGCGGTGGCCGCCACCCAGTCGAGCAGTTCAGGATCCAGCGCCTTGTAGGCCTCGCCGTTCGGGGTCGTGCCGTTGACGCGGGCGTGCATGTTGGTGACGCCCTGGATCACCCGCTTCGCCGCGCTCTGCGGGCCGTAGACGCCGACCATGGCGGCGATGCCGGTGCGTTTGCTGCGCCCGATCGGGTCGGCCTTGTAGGTCGAGTGGTCCCAGACGCCGGAGCGGATGCGGGCATCAGCGAACTCCAGCAGCACCGCGGCAACGCCGCCGATCCCGAGCGCGATCGGGTTCTTGTAGATGCGCCAGGCCATCGATGACGGATGCAGAAAGGCCGGTTCGCCCTTCGGACTGGCGTAGTCGATCTTCCAGCCCAGGTAGGAGGTCGGTTCGGTCATCAGAGCCCCGCGCAGAAAATGTATCGCTTGATACGCTTTTGAATTCGTATCGCGCGATATAGGTTATGGCAAGTCACAGGAGTCGCCGCTTGCCGACCGCCGCCCCCGCAGAGATCGCGCCCCTCGCCAAAGGCATGGGAGCCCGCGGCTACCGCAAGGGCGACGAGGCGCGGGCTCGTATCCTGGAGGCGGCGCTGGCGGCGTTCGGCGCCGAGGGTTTCAAGGGCGCGACCACCCGCCAGATCGCCGAAGAGGCCGGCGTGAACCTGCCGGCGCTGAAGTACTACTTCGGCGGCAAGGAGGGACTCTACCGCGCCTGCGCCCAAGAAATCGTCGACCGCTATAGCCGACGGCTGCTGACCCCCATCGCCGGCGCCTGGACGGCCCTGCCGCCGGAACCGTCGCCGGACGCGGCTCGGGCAGCGCTGAAGGCGGTGCTGGGAGCCCTGGCCGAACTCCTTGTGGGCACCCGCGAGGCGGAGCGGTGGACCGGCTTCGTGCTGCGCGAAATGACCGAGCCCGGACCGGCCTTCGACATCCTGTACAGCCAGGTCTGGGCGCCCGGCGTCGAGCTGGTCGCCCAGCTCATCGGCCGCATCCTGCCGGGCCTGTCGACGGAGGCCGCGCGGATCGAGGCCTTCCTGCTGGTGTCGAGCCTGACGTCCTTCAGCATCGTGCGGCCGGTGGCGCTGAAGTACCTCGACTGGCCCGATGCGACCGGCGAGCGGTTGGCCGCGGTACGGATGATCGTCGACGGTCAGGTCGACCGGCTGGGCCGCGGATGACCGCCCTCCCCCGATCGCCGTCCTCGGCCCGCAACCGCGAGCCCCTGCTGGCGGCGCTGCGTCGCTGGCTCCCGGAGCGGGGTCTGGTGCTGGAAATCGCCAGTGGCCTGGGCGAGCACGCCGCCTGGTTCGCCGAGGCGCTGCCTGGCCTCACCTGGCAGCCGAGCGACCCGAACCCGGAGGCGCTGTCGGTCATCGCGGCGCGACAGGCGGCGGCGGGCCTGGCCAACCTGCGGCCGCCCGTGACGCTCGACGCCAGCGCGCCGGCGACCTGGCCGGTCGACCACGCCGACGCCGTCGTCTGCATAAACATGGTCCACATCTCACCCTGGGCCGCGACCCAGGGTCTGCTGGCCGGCGCCGCGCGGGTGCTCGAAGACGACGGGGTGCTCTGCCTCTACGGCCCGTACCTCGAGGACGACGTCGAAACCGCGCCCAGCAACGTCGCCTTTGACGCCGACCTGCGGCGCCGAAACCCCGCCTGGGGCATTCGGGACCTGGCGGCGGTGAAGGCCGAGGCGGCCCGCCACGGCCTGGTGTTCGAGGCTCGGATCGCCATGCCCGCCAACAATCTCTGCCTGCTCTTCAGGAAGCCGGCGCCGGCCGTGGACTGACGCGGCGGCGCCCGCCTAACTTCTCCGCTCCCGATCGATCGACTGAGTCGCAGCATGAAACCGCCCGCCTGGCGCCAGGACCCCGCCGTCTATCCGCACAGCTTCCTGATCCAGACGCGCTACCGCGACGAGGACGGCCTGCACCACATCAACAACATCGCCGTCGCCGCCTACTACGACGAGACGCGGGCCCGGTTCTCGCGCGCGGTCTTCACCCAGGCTGGGCTGATGGACCGGGTGCGGATCGTCACCGCCGACAGCCGGGTGACCTATCTGGGCGAGGTCTTCCATCCCGACGAGGTCGAAGTGCGCTCCGGCATCCTGCGGATCGGCACGGCCTCTTACGAGATCGGCCAGGCCATGTTCCAGAAAGGCCGCTGCGTCGGGATCTGCACAACCACCTTCGTCCAGGCCTCGGCGGAGGGCTCAAGCCCGTTGGCCCCCGCCCTGCGCGCGGCGCTCGAGGCGATGATGATCACGGCGCCGGAACCGGCGGCCGGATGACCTGCGCCCAGCCGTCGGCGGCCAGCCGCCGGGCGTAGCGACTGACATCGGCGGGCCAGCCCTCGCTGGCCTCGTCGAAGCGGTCGGCGTCGCCCGCGTAGAGCGCGCGGCAGGCCTCCTCGAAGCCGGCGCGATCACCGGCCATCATCGACAGGAAGCGATAGGCCGCGTCCCGCGCCTGACGATCGCGACCGACGCCCTCGCGCCGCGCCGCATCGATCAGCCGCCGCACCGCGGCCGAAGGTCCGCCCGACTGGGCCTGAAGCCAGTCGAGATGGCGCGGCAGCAGCGACAGTCGCAGGTCCGACGGCCCCTCCGGCGCGGCCGCGCGCGCGGTCTCCTCCGGCCGTCCGAGCTTGATCAACTCGCCCGTGGCGTCGTCGAACACCTGCGCCTGCCGCCAGGCCGGCTCGCCGGCGACCGCACCGAGGACGGCGGTCAACGTGCCCGAGGCGATGCGTCGGTCGCGGAGAAATGCGGTGTAGGTCGCGGACATGGCGCTGCTCCTGGGTGAAGCGCACGTTTTACCCGGGTAAATTACGAAGTCAATATTACCCGGGTTTTATTCGCCGATCGCGTTCAGCACCAGCTCGCCCGGCGCCCCATCCAGCGCTGGGCCAGCCGGTCGCGGATCAATTGCTCGCCGACATCGACGCCGCCGGCGCGGACCGTGGCCAGGGTGCGCCCATAGCGATCGAGGCCCTGACGCGCGAGGCGGACCTCGCCGTCCGACAGCAGCTCGCCCAGCCGCGCCTTGGCCTCCAGCGCCAGCCGCGCCTCGCTGTCGCAGCGCGCCCGCCCGGGCATCTCGGGAGTGTCAATATTGGCGATGCGGATGCGCTCGTCGCGAACGCGGAAGGTGTCGCCGTCGGTGACGCGAATCTCGGCCCAGGTCACGGCGGTTGCGGCGGCCGGCGCGCCGGACGACACGCTCGCCGCCGCCATGTTGGCGAGGTTGCCGGTGACGGCGTAGATCGCCGTGGGGGCGACGAACACCAGCGCGCACAACAGGGCCAGGCGAGGGCCGAAGCGCCGCGGACGGCGGTAGCGAAGAGCGCGGGCGGACATGCCCGCAGGCTGCGACCTGTGCGGTTAGGGAACCGTCAACACCCGCTCCGCGATCGCCCGATTCACCGCTTCGTAGTAGGGGACGAAGTCACGCTGCAACTGTTGCTCCGAGAAGCCCCGAGCAATGAGCCCCTGCATGTCCTCGCCGTGCAGCAACCGCGTGCCCTCGCCCTCAGGCGTCAGTGTGAAGTGGTGACGTCCCTTGAACAGCAGAGGGACCCAGCCCGTCCAGGCCAGCGCCCGCCCGGGGTCGAAGGTGGTGAGCGTCACCGTCTGGCGCACCGTCGCGCCGGGCTTGCCGGCCGGATTGACGAAGGTGGTGTCCAGCTTTCCGCCCAGCCGGGGCTCGCCCTTCGCCTCGGCGCGGAGGTTGAGCGGATTCCAGGCGGCGTAGGCGGAGAAGTCCGTCAGGACGGTCCAGACCTTCGCCGGAGAGGCTGGGATCAGGGCTTCGGTTCTGATGGTCTTCATGGCGCGCTCACTCCGACGTCGCCGCCCGGGCCGACGCTTCCACGCGGTTCCGTTCGGCCAGCATGATGGTCGAACTGGCCTTGGCCAGCACCGTCCCGGCCGGATCGAGCAGTCGGCCCTCGAAGAAGCAGGTTCGCTTGCCCTTCCGCTCGACCCAGGCCTCGGCGATCACCCGGCCCGGCCGGGCGGGCGCGAAGAAGCTGACCTTCAGCTCCAGCGACATCGGCACGATGTCCTGGCCGGCCATGGCGATCGCCGCATGGGCCATGGCCGCGTCGATCCAGCCGGTGATGAAGCCGCCCTGCACCACCCCGCCGGAGTGGCACATATGCGGGCCGGCCTCGTACTCCAGCACCGCCCGTCCCGCCGGATCCATCTCGACGCGACGGACCAAGCCCAGGGTCCTGTTGAGGTCCTCGACCCCGGACGGCTTCTTCTCGCTCATGCGCTTCCCCCTCGTTTTAGGCGAGCATAGCGGACTGCCCGCGCGTCAGGGCAAGGCCGTCAGAAGTTCACCCGCCGACTGATGGCGCCATCGACCAGGAGGTTCACGCCGCTGGTGAAGGACGACACCGGGCTGGACAGGAAGACCGTCGCGTTGGCGATGTCCTGGGGCGTGGCCATGCGGCCCATCGGATTGCGCTCCATAGCGCCCTTGAACATCTCCGGCAGGTTCTTCTCGACCATCTGCCAGACGCCGCCCTCGAAGTAGACCGTTCCCGGCGAGACCACGTTGGTGCGGACGTGCTTGCCGGCGTATTGGCGCGCCAGGCCCTTGGCGAAGTGGATCAGCGCCGCCTTGATCGGGCCGTAGGAGCTGGCGTTGTCGGTCTCGGCCGCCGAGACAGACGAGATGATCGTGAAGGCCGCGTCGCCGTGGGTCTCGGCCGCCTTCAGCAGGAAGGGCCTGGCCGCGTCAAAGGCGTTGACCATGCCCAGTACGTCGAGGCGGAAGTTCTGCTCCCACGAGGCCGGATCACCGCCCTGGGCCATGGCCCCGGCGTTGGAGACCAGAACGTCGATGCCGCCCAGCTCCGCGGCGGCCGACTCGATCCAGGCCTTGAGCGCCGCGCCGTCCATGATGTCGACGCTGGCCCCCGTCGCCCGGACGCCCGTGGCGGCCAACGCCTGCACGGCCTCGGCGACCTGCCCGGCGTTGCGCGCGCAGACGGCGACGTTGGCGCCCTCGGCGGCCAGGGTTTCGGCGATGGCGCGGCCGATGCCGCGCGTGCCGCCGAGGACGACGGCGTTCTTGCCCTTGAGCTGCAGGTCCATGATCTCTCCCTCTGCGTTTTGCTCAGCCTACCGTGCGCGGCGGCTCGCCGACAGCGCCAGCAGGATCGCCGGCGCCACGACCATGGCCGCCAGAACGAACGGCGCGTTGATCCAGGCGGCGAAGACGAGACTCACGCTCAGCGGCCCGATGACCCGCGCGGCGGCGCCGGCGGCGTTGTTGAGCCCCATGATCTGGCCCTGGCGGTGCGGATCGGTGCTGCGCGAGATCATCGCCCCGACATTGGGAAACGCCACCGACTGCGCCGCCGCCATCAGGCACATCAGCGCGATCGTGACGGGCCCGCTCGGAGAGACCACCTGCAGGCCGCAGACGACAACCATGATCGCCATGCCGATGGCCAGCATCCGCCCTTCGCCGAACCGCTCCGACAGCGGGCCGGTGACCAGGGTCTGCATCAGGAATGCGGTCACGCCGACGAAGCCGAAAGCCACGCCGATGTCGAGGGGCTTCCAGCCGAACCGGGCCTGGGCCCACAGACCGAAGACCGACTCGATGCCGGTGAAGGCGAAGCCGACGAGGAAGGTCAGCAGGATCAGCCGCCCCGTCACCGGATGGCCGAGCGCCTCGCGCGCCGCGGCCCATCGGCTGGCGCGGCGGCTGAAGCTGGTCTCGCGCACGCGGCTTTCGCGGATGACCACGGTGATGGCGACGACGCAGGCGAAGGCCAGGCCGCCGGCGATGAGCAGCGGTATCCGGAAGCCGACCGGCCCCAGTTCCGGGTGGGCGAACAGGCCGCCGATCATCGGCCCGACGATCAGGCCGACGTTCCAGGCCGCGCCCTGGTAGGACAGCTGCCGCGCCCGCTTCTCCGGCGGGGTGACGTCGGCGATGTAGCCCTGGATCACCGCGCCGTTGCCGGCCGCGAGGCCGCCCGCCAGCCGGATCAGGAAGGCGATCCAGATGTTCGGCGCGAAGGCCAGGGCCAGATAGCAGAGGCAGTTGGCGGTGATGGTCGAGATCAGGATCGGCTTGCGGCCGATGCGGTCGGACAGCCGCCCCCAGAACGGCTCGCCGAAGAAGGCGCCGGCCGAGTAGGCCGAGAAAATCAGCGCGATCTGCCAGGGCTGGGCCTCGAACGACCGGGCGTAGAAGGGCAGCAGCGGGACGATGATCCCAAAGCCCAGCATGTTGATGAAGATCACGGCGATCAGCGACGCCGCCGCGAACCGGGGCGCGGGCGCCCGGTCGGAGGGGGTCTGCGTCATGTGAACGGTGTTAGGCGTGGGCGCGGCGACCGGCAAGGGCGCCGCAGGGGGTGGCGGGAGCGGTTGGAGTCTGATATCATTTCACGTATTGTGATAGCATTGCCATCACGTTGTGGACCTCGCTAGCATGGCCGCCGTCACCATCCGCAATCTCTCCGACGAGGCGCATCGCGCCCTGAAGGTCCGCGCGGCCCGGCACAATCGCAGCGCCGAGGCGGAGATGCGCGCCATCCTGGAAGCTGCCGTTCGCCCCGAGGGCCGGCTGCGGCTGGGGACCGCCCTGTCGGAAGCAAGCCGCAGGATGGGACTCACCAACGCCGACATCGAAGCCCTCGATCCGGTCCGCGACACCCGTTCCGCCGAGCCAATGCGGTTCGAATGATCCTGCTCGACACCAATGTCGCCTCCGAGGCGATCAAGCCCGAACCTCACCCCTCGGTCCTGGCCTGGCTCGACGCCCAGGCCGCCGAGACGCTGTTCCTGTCCAGCGTGACCGTGGCAGGGCTTCTCTTCGGCGTCAGCGCCCTGCCTGACGGGCGTCGAAAGGACATTTTGGCGACCCTGATCGACGTCGTGCTGGACCAGTTCGACGGCCGGATCCTATCCTTCGACACCGCCGCGGCGCGCCGCTACGCCGACCTCGCGGTCAAGGCGCGGACGGCCGGCAAGGGCTTCCCGACGCCCGACGGCTACATCGCGGCGATCGCCGCCGCGCACGGGTTCGCCGTGGCCTCCCGCGACACGAGCGCGTTCAAGGCCGCGGGACTGGTGGTGATCGATCCATGGATGGCAGCGGGATAGGCCGGCGTAGCCGCGGCTCTACCCCTTCGCCGCCAGTTCCCTCGCCCGGGCGCCGGCGCGGATGGCCTGGATCTGGCCGCGTTCCTCGATTTCCAGCGCCGCCTCGAAGCCGGGCGTCTCCAGCGTCGCGTCAAAGGTGCGCTTGGAGATGCGCAGCGCGTCCGGCGCCGCCTTCAGCATGTCCTCGGCCAGGGCCGCGCCATGGGCGGCGAGGCCCTCGTCCGGAACGACGCCTGCGATCAATCCGGTGCGCAGAGCCTCGGCGGCATCCATCGGGCGGCCGGTCAGCAACATTTCCCGAGCCTTCGAGACGCCGATCGTCCGCTGCAGCCGCCAGCTGACGCCCAGCTCGCTGCCCGACAGGCCGATCTTGATGAAGGCCGGATGGAAGACCGCGCTCTGGCCGGCGACGATGACGTCGGCCGCCAGGGCGATGGCCAGCCCCCCGCCGGCCGCCGCGCCGTGGACCAGGCAGATGATCGGTTGCGGACAGGCGCGTATGGCCTTGAGCAGATCGCGCAGAGTCCAGTCGCCGTTCGGCCCGTCCCGCAGCCGGTCGGGCTGGGCGCCGGCCTTCAGGTCCGCGCCCGAGCAAAAGCCCCGCCCGGCGCCGCGAAGGACGATGACCCGGGTGTCGGTATCCCGCCGCTTGCCTTCGAAGTAGGCCAGCAGGGCGTCCGTCAGCGGCTGATTGAGCGCGTTGAGCCGATCGGGCCGGTCGAGCGTGACCCAGTCCACCGCGCCGTCGGAGTCGACCTTGAGGCCGGCGTCGCTCATCAGGTCAGCTCCTCCGACGAGTAGCCCAGGATCTCGCGGGCGATGATCAGGCGCTGAATCTGGCCGGTGCCCTCGTAGATGTCGCTGATGCGGCCGTCGCGGAGGAACTTCTCGACCAGGTGGTCGTGGCTCACCGACATGCCGCCCAGCAGTTCCATCGCCGCCTGCGGAATGGTGCGGCAGACCTCGCCGCCCTTGGCCTTGCAGACCGAGCTCTCGAGATTGTTGGGCCGGCGCATGTCGTTCAGCCAGGCGGCGTGCAACACCGACAGGGCGGCGGCCTCGGTGTCGGCCTCCATCTCGATCAGGCGCTGTTCGGCGGCGCCGCGCTGGTTGTAGCTCTTCTCCCAGTCGACGCTGACGCCCTCCTTGCCGAGCTCGGTCACGGCAAAGTCGAGCGCGCCCTTGGCCTTCGCCACCCCGCCGCTGGCCACCGCCGGGCGCGTCATGTTGAAGGTCTTCATCACCCCCTTGTAGCCGGCCGAGCCGCCGTCCTTCGGCACGGTCTCGTCGCCGCCCAGCAGGGCGTCGCGCGGCACGCGGCAGTCAACGAAGGAATAGGCCGCCGTGTCCGAAGCGCGGATGCCAAGCTTCTTCTCCTGGCGGACCAGGTGAAAGCCCGGCGCGTCCTTCAGCACCAGGAACGATTTGATCCCGGCCCGGCCGGCTGACTTGTCGATGGTCGCCCAGACAATCGCCCCGTCGCACTTGACCCCGTCGGTGACGAAGATCTTGTCGCCGTTGATCACCCACTCGTCGCCGTCGAGGCGGGCGGTGGTCTGGATGGCCTTGGTGTCGGAGCCGACGCCCGGCTCGGTGATCGACATGGCCAGGAACAGGTTGCCCCACTTGGCCTTCTGCTCAGGGGTGCCGGCCGACTGCAGGGCGGCGTTGCCCAGGCCGCTGGCCCGGCCCTGCGGCATGGCCAGGCCGAGGCCCCGCACCACGCCCATGGCCGAGCCGCGCGCGATGCTGACCGCCATCATGAAGGTCATCATCGGGGTGTCGTCCGGCTTGCGCTGGCCGAACAGCGGGAAAACCTCCTCGAAGCCACGCTCGCCCTCCAGCCGCGCCGGCGGGGTCTCGTGCTCGTGGTCCTCGTAGTAGCGGGTGAACGTCGTGGTCGAATTGCCGACCTCGACCACCTTGTCGAGGATCTGCTGATCGATGTCGGACAGGCGGAAATCAGCCATGGTCGAACCCTCCTAGACCGAGACCGGGCCGTCGAAGACGGTCAGGGTGCGAACGTTGCGCAGCCACAGCTCCAGCGGCAGGTCGCGGATGAAGCCGTGGCCGCCGAAGATCTGCAGCGCGTCGTCGGCGATCTTCACCGACTTGCGGCGGACATAGTCCTGGGCCAGCACCGACGCCTTCACGGCGCCCGGATCGTCATGCTCGAGCAGGCTGGCGGCCTTCCAGACCATCCAGCGCATGGTCTCGCACTCGATGTGCATGTCGGCGAGCATGAAGGCGATCGACTGCTTCTTGCCGATCGGCTCGCCGAACGCGACCCGTTCCTTGGCGTAGGGGATGGCGAAGTCGGTGGCTTGGCGCGACAGACCGACGGCCAGGGCCGCGGCCCCGACACGCGCCTGGCTGAGCAGCCGCGCCGCATTGATCCCGGCGTCGCCCCCCAGCCGCGCCGAACCCGGCAGCTCGACCGCGTCGAGCTTCAGGCTGGCCTTGGGCAGGGGCTTGAGGCCCTGGGTGCCGCTCTCGGCGGAAACGGTCAGGCCGGGCGCGTCGCGCGGCACGAGGAAGGCCTGGACCGCGCCCAGTCCCGCCCCGCCCTCCTCGCGGGCCAGCACCAGGAAGGTCTCGGCCCGGTCGCCGAGCGGGACCAGACGCTTCTCGCCGCTCAGCAACCAGCCATTGCCCTTGCGCGTCGCGATGGTGCGCTGCGCCTCGGCGGCGAAGCCGAACTGGCTCTCCTGCACCGCCATCGCCGCCGCGACCGGCGTCTCGCCCGCGAACTTCGGCAGATGCTCGGCCTTCTGCTCTTCGGTTCCAAAGTCGATCAGCGCGTTCACGACCTGTCCCGGGGCCATGATCGCCGCCGCCTGGCTCGTGCAGCCGCCGCCCAGCGCCTCCAGCGCCACCGCGTTGGTCAGGCAGGAACGCTCCCCGCCCCCGCCGCCGTAGGCCTCGGGAATCGACGCTCCGATCAGCCCGAAGTCCCAGCCCTGCTTGAGGATGTCGTCCGGCATCTCGCCGGCCTCGTCGATGGCCCGCGCCCCGGGCGCCAGCACCTCGACCGCGAACGCCCGAAGGCTATCGCGGATCATCGTCTGCTCTTCGTTCAGCTCGAATGAGATCATCTGGCTCTCCCTGACCACAGGCTCGCAGGCGAACGGCGGGGAAGGCAAGGGATTCGGCGTTGGCGCGTTACGGGCCGGCCAGACCCAGCCGCCGGGCTACCGAGTCGCTCAGCCCCGCCCGCTTACCGAAGGCGACGCGATTGACGCCAAGGGCGAAGGCGACGCAGGCGAACAATGTCACGACCATCAGGTGGATGTAGTGGGCGGGCGTCCACAGGAAGGTGAAGCCCGCGTAGAGCAACGTCCCGAACACCACCGCGCCCATCACCGCGCGGGCGTCGACGTTCTTGAACAGCAGGCCGACGATGAAGGCCGACAGGATCGGCATCGACAACAGACCGTTGAGCTGCTGCACCAGATTGATGATCGACGCCGCGCCCATGTAGATCGGCACCAGCAGCACCGACAGCACCATGAACGCCAGCGAAATCACAGTGTTCAGCCGGCCCACGTTCGGCTTCTCGGCGATGAACTTCTCATGCAGGTCGCAGACGTAGAGCGTCACCGAGGAGTTCAGCACCGAGGTGTAGCTGGTCAGCAGGGCGGCGGCCATGAACGCGGCGAAGGCGCCGGACAGCCAGCCCGGCATCACGGTCGCGACGATTCGGCCGTAGGTCGCGTCGCCGGCGTCTCCGAACAGTTTGTAGGCCGCCACGCCGGGCACGACGACGATGGCGGGCACGATCAGCAGGCGGATCACGGCGGCGGCCAGGACACCCTTCTGGCCCTCGCGCAGGGTCGGCGCCGCCATCGCCCGCTGGGTGATGGTCTGGTTGGTGCTCCAGTAGAACATCTGGATGAAGATCATCCCCGTCAGCAACGTCGGCCAGGGAATCGGCGAATCGTCGTCGCCGATCATGGACAGCCGCTCGGCCGGAATGCCGCTGAAGTCGAAGTCGATCGCCGCCATGGCGAGGACCACCACCAGCAGGGCCATGGCGAGGACCCCGATCCCGGAAATCGTGTCGTAGACCGCCACCGCGCGCAGGCCGCCGCCAATGGCATAGGCGCCGCCGAGCAGCGCCATGGCCGCGGCGATCAACACCAGCGGCATCTCGACCCCGAACATCGACTTCAGGAACAGCGACCCCGTGTAGAGCATGATCGGCAGATAGATGAACACGTTGCCGAGCAGGAACAGGATCGAGACCACCGCCCGCAGGTGCTTTGAGCCGTACTTCCGCTCCAGCAGCTCGGTCGTCGTTGTGCAGTGGTTCCGATAGTAGATCGGCAGGAAGATCCAGCAGAGCATCAGCAGGCCGACGATGGCCGACAGCCCCCACCAGGCCAGCAGCAGCATCTGGTTGCCGTTCATCCCGACCAGCTGGTCGGTCGACAGGTTGGTGAGGGTGATCGAACCGGCGATGAACGGCCAGGTGAGGTTGCCGCCGGCGAGGAAGAACTCGCGGTTCGAGTCGCTCGACCGGCCGCCCATGCGCGCCACCTGCCAGCCGGTGAGGACGGCCATCAGCGCGGTCAGGCCGATGAAGACGGCCCACTGGATCAGATTGGTCTGCACGACGTCCCCCCCGGGGCCGCGGAGTCGCGGCATGCGAAGTTCACCGTGGTGATCCGTCCCGCGTCAACCCGCGGCTTGACGGCGGAGAACGACCCGCTCGCCAAAGGCTCCGTGCATGCTAGCTTTGATTCAATAGCGGAAGGGCCGCCCGATGCAGGCGGCCCCTCAAGGGAGGAAGCATGAAGGGCCCGGCCATATTCCTGGCGCAGTTCGCGGGCGACGAGGCGCCGTTCAACAGCCTGGAGGCCATTGCCCGCTGGGCCGGCGACCTGGGCTACAAGGGCGTGCAGATTCCGACCTGGGACCGGCGGCTGTTCGATCTGAAGCTGGCCGCCGAAAGCGACGCCTACTGCGACGAGGTCAAGGGGATCCTGGCCGACGCCGGGCTGGAGATCTCGGAGCTGTCGACCCATACCCAGGGCCAGATGGTGGCGGTTCATCCGGCCTATGACGAGATGTTCGACGGCGCCGCGCCGAAGGCCGTCCGAGGCAATCCGACGGCGCGCCAGCAATGGGCGGTCGACCAGGTCCTGATGGGGGCGAGGGCCTCGCGGCGGATGGGACTGGACGCCCATGTGACCTTTTCAGGCTCGCTGGCCTGGCCCTACCTCTATCCTTATCCGCAGCGGCCGGCCGGGCTGATCGAGGAAGCGTTCGACGAACTGGCGCGGCGTTGGCGGCCGATCCTCGACGCCTTCGAGGAGGCCGGCGTCGACCTCTGCTACGAGATCCACCCGAGCGAGGACCTGTTCGACGGCACGACCGTGGAGATGTTCTGGGACAGGGTGGATCATCACCCTCGCGCCTGCCTGCTCTACGACCCCAGCCACTTCCTGCTGCAGCAGCTCGACTATCTGGCGTACATCGACCTCTACCACGAGCGGATCCGGATGTTTCACGTCAAGGACGCGGAGTTCCGGCCGACCGGGCGGCAGGGCGTCTACAGCGGGTACGCGCCGTGGAAGGAAAGGGCCGGACGCTTCCGTTCGCTCGGCGACGGCCAGATCGACTTCAAGGCCATCTTCTCGAAGTTCGCCCAGT
>ERZ761607.416-NODE-416-length-77011-cov-49.931311_pt1 | contig 77011 bp, 71 predicted proteins | sample MGYA00511164_ERZ761607 | MGnify/ENA primary metagenome ERZ761607 (study PRJEB28899, sample SAMN02445080) | bioreactor sludge metagenome | biome: EBPR sludge | place: Australia: Brisbane, Thorneside Wastewater Treatment Plant | collected 2011-06-22 ...
TAGCTGTTAGCTGTTAGCTGTTAGCTGTTAGCTGTTAGCTGTTAGCTGTTAGCTGATTTTCCAGACTTACTTTAGTCAGTCAACATAACAATCAAATCTCACTATAACTTTTTACTGCTACTCCACCTTCAACAATTTTAATGTCGGATTATGAAATCCATAAGTTTTGTAATCAGGCTTAACTTCATGAATAAGAGGGAGTTTTGAAAACAACTCTTCGAATCTTCTTCTTACAATCTGATCTGATGTTCTTGTGTGAAAAAATCTATCATACGAGAGGCTTGTTACAAGTACGTATTCTGCGCCGATAGTTTTCATCTCTTCAATTGTTAGATTTCTTCTCTGCTCTGGAGCACTAAAAAGTGTCGTTTTAAATTCAGGCAAAGATGGTGTGTAGGGAATCGCATCAATTAAGATATGAGTTCCACCTTTTAGGTTTGTTATCATCCACTGACGCATTACTTCTCTTGTATCATTAGGCACCTCGCGAGCTAAAAGAACACTTGGTACCAAAACACTTAAGACAGCAACTACACTTAGAAATGAGTTAAGTCGTACTAATCCATAACCAGCTAATAGAGATAAAAATGGAATGCAGGGGAAAATATATCTTTCAGGTTGAGGAGGAGGCTTAGCATTTACATATTCTGCTGGTAAATAAAATGTTGCGGCAAGAAATGCTACAGCCAGAATGGTGCTGTCTTTTCTCTTTAATGCATCTCCAATTACAACTAATAAAACCAAAAATGAAACCCAACCTAACGATGGAGCAACACTTCTTCCTGCATGATACATCCAAAAATGATCCCATGAGCCAATCTTCATCTGGTGATGACCTTTCGACATATGTTTCTTTTCTTTATTAAAATCATTCACAAACTGCTTTTTGTTTATGACCGAATATGGAGTTGTCACTAGAAATCCGATTGGAACTAGTAAGCATGCCAGGAAAATCATCGGGGTAAGTCGTCTGTAAACTAAAGGAAAGACGAAGAGAACTACTATCGCTAAGATTCCAGAGTATTTTGAACCTGCTGCAAATCCAACACAAAGTCCAGCTAGTAAAAGTAGTTTAGAGTTACGATGAATTGAAGCTTTAGCTGCTAAATATGATGCTAGAAGCACAAAAAATGTTAAAAGTGAGTCTTCTTTTAAATATCTAGCAGAGGTTATCATTAGAGGAGAGAAAGCAACTAATGACGCAGCGATTATAGATATTGCTTTATTATTAAATAATAATCTTCCTAGTTTATAAACCAAAAGAACTGAGAGCGTATTAGCTAAAATACTTACAAGCCTTCCAGACTCAGCAAACATTACTACAGAGGATTCTGCTGCAAATAAAAGCTGCCTTATAGCTCCCATAAATGCTGTCAGATAAAGAAGCAAAGATGGATGAAGAAAATAGTTAGGATCAAACTTTCCAAACTCTACTACCCTAAATGCAATCTGAGCTTTTCTATACTCATCCGGATGATAAAAGTGTGGTAACCCAAAATCAAAGCCATAAAGCCGAACTAATAAGGCAAGCGCAAGGAGGATCCATAAAAATCTACCTCCAACTTCAAAGTTTATTGGAGTCTTGAATAAATTCTTTTTAAATCCAAAAGAGATAAACAAAACTACGACTCCTAAGGTCAATAAATCAAATCCTGAATCCCAATGAATAAAACTAAGAAGCAAAGCAGTAACGGGTCCAAATAATAAATAACTTTTTCCTCCCCAGAGTATCGAAATGAAAAAGCAAATTAGAGCAGCAACCCAAAAACTACTTCTCTCTAAAACACCAAACGACCAGTCTGATCTGAAATTTACTGAGACGAACTTTACTCCAAGATCTCTTTTATCAGGACTCCTAAATGTATTTTTAACCTCTACTTTTATGGATTGATCGGCGCAGTTAGTCTTATCAATTTTAGTTTCAATTATAATACTTTGGCCTGATTTACTCTCTTCACTCCCACATATACTCACAATAACTTCAGGTGTGCCACTAGGTCTCCATCCATCAAGATGTAGTCTTACACTTGCGCTCTTTCCAAGATCTTTTAAGATTGGCTCAAGATCAATTATTGCGTTTTTTCCAATCCATCCATCTCTTGAAACCCCCTCTATTACAAATGGATTAGTCACTGTAGTAATAGTTGTAGTTTCGGAGCTATTTTGCCCGATGAAGGCACAAACTAGAGAAACAAAGAGAGCTAAAACTCTCATACTTCTCTCTTTTCAAGTAGAACTAAGGGCAGAAAAGCTACACCCCATACAATGTACTGGGTAAGCAGAACTGAATTAAAGCAAACAAAAACCCAAAATATTATAAAGGTACTCGAATAAAGTCCTAATTTTCTCTGATAACATAGGTAAGCTACTAACCCCATCATAGCTAACATTGGCAATCGCGCTAAAAGACCTTCCCACTCCATAATATGATCAACACTTTTTGCCCTAAGTCTTGTGGCTAAACCACCAGCGCTTCTTGTTGCGGAGAACAGAATTGACATAATAAATGCTTTTGCATCATGTACAATAAATGGCAAAGAGCAAAGAACTGGAATCACCGCGACTTTGAGCCCAAGTTTGAAAATGCTTAGTAGTTGTTCTTTAAAATTTTCTCCTGTTCTTGAGACTAATAAGTAAAGAGGAACAACAAAGATAGCTACCTGCTTAACCGCCAATGAAACTCCAAACCAGTATGGATTACCTTTTCTCAATGCGAGTATCAAAAATAGAATTGCAAGCAGATCAATCTGGCCTGAACCCATAACAGAAAGTGTAAACCTATTGTATAGATAAAACAGACTTGAAAAAATTCCGGCGACTAACCAACCCTTGTCCATGAATAACATCAGGATAATTAAACCTACTGAAAGGTGGATTAGAATCGAAAGAGGTCTCCAAAGCTCTAAGAACTTGCCAAGATCATCGAAACCTAAACGAACTGTGGCAGCAGCAAATAGAAAAAACCCTGGAAAGTATGTTGAATACTTTTGGTTCTCTCTCATATTTGAACCATGGATCTTCTGATAAGGGTTAATACCATTCGCAATGTCATGCCCATCCTGATAGATATATCTAATATCATTTCTAATATCTGTCCCTTGTGGAGTTACTCTTGGGGCGATCTCGAGCAATAGAAAAAGATTTAAGACAGCAAAAACTGATAAAAATATATACCGCATGTGGCTATATTTATTAACACAACTATCTAAGCGTTAGCTACAAAGATAAACCCTGCGCTCATTTGATTTTGAGCTTGAAAAACTCAAAATCCAACTGCGCTGGGTTTATAATCGTCTAGTACTTCTGTATGGGGATTTAAATTAAATTGAGTTAGATTCTTTGGTGGTTTAGATAAAGCAAGCACTGGAACCCTTAAAACGGCTTCCGCCATTATCTTACCACTCATTTTTGAAGCTGCCTGAGTACGATCAACAAACTGAATCGGCACCTCAAGAGGCTTAAAACCTAATTGAAGGGCTCTAAATTTTAATTCTATTAAAAAACTATACCCATCACAAACAAAATCCATTACGGGGATTCTTTCAAGAGTACTTCGACGCCAGAGATTAAAACCTCCTGTCATATCGCTCACACCTCTACCTAAAAACATTGATGCATAGGTATTACCACCTTTACTCAGGAATTTTCTAAACCATGGCCAGTTTACTACCTCACCACCTTTTTTGTAGCGGCTTCCAACAACAAAATCTGAATTTTTAATTGATTCAACCATCTGTGGAATGAATCTGGGATGATGAGAGAAATCAGCATCCATCTGTAATATAAGATCAGCCCCTTTTGTAAGTGCGTAGGCAAAAGCATCCTTATAAGAATTTGCAAATCCACGATCAGCTCTTCTAAGGAGCACTGAAACATTACCAGGAATCTGGCTAGCAATTTCAGCAGTTCCGTCCGGAGAATTGTCATCAGCAACAATTACATGTGCATCTGGAGCGTACCTGAAAATTTCAGGGATTAGTCCTGAAATATTCTCCTTTTCATTATAAGTAGGAATACAGACGGCTAAACGCATCGGGGGCTAGGTTATCACGTGAGAGATTCTAAACCAAGGAAGAGTAAATAGTTGGTAAGGTTTGCTGATTGGGGGTAAGCCCTTTAATTTGTCTGGTCTAGTTTTAACCAGACCTTTAAGAGGACTGGCTTCCTACTTCGCTAAAGCTACATAGGACAGGAAAGCCAGTCCAGACAACTAAATATCCTGCCTGGTCTGGCTTCAGGCTGACCTTACTTTCCAAACTCACTGTATCACAACCTCAACGCGTCTATTCCTTGCCCTACCATCTATTGTTGCATTACTGGCTATAGGCCTTGATTCGCCAAATCCCTTTACGGAAGCATTTCCACCTAGAGCATCAGCAACTGATCTGGCACGGGCATAAGAGAGCTTCTCGTTATATTCATCCGTTCCTACAGAATCTGTATGCCCCTCGACTGAAACTCGTCTTGACGGATAATCTCTTAGAACATCATCAATCTCTCTTACTGTTCTCCTTGCTGACGGGGTAAGCCTTGCACTATCAAATTCAAAAAGAACATCAGGGAGATTAACTACAACCCCTCGATCAGTAATTCTTGCATCTTGCCCCCTAGCTCTTAACTCATCAAGAAGTCTTCTATTTTCGGCAATCTCTCTTTCTTGAGCAGTTAGCCTTTGACCTTGGAGAGAGGCTCTTTCATCCTCTCGGTCAATACCTTCCCCTATTGCACCACCGGTGAGAGCACCGATCCCAGATCCTATAGCCACTCCGGCTCCAGGCCTTCCAAACTGATTACCAACTATCGCTCCAAGCCCTGCTCCTAACCCTGCCCCTGTTAAAGCTCCTTTCTCCCTAGCTCCAAAACGAGCTGATTCACACCCTAGTAAGAGCAAAAATATAAAGAATAATCTCATATAGAGTTAGACGAATTATCCTCTTGCAGATTCAATTTTTTCTTGAATACCAGGCATATTAGAATTTAGTTTTTTTGCCTCTTCGTACTCAAATAGTGCATCCTCCTTGCGTCCGAGGCTAAGGTAAAGATCCCCAATTCTAACATGAGTATCCGGGTCTTCAGGGCAGATTCTTAAAGCACGCCTATAGTGAAATAGCTTATCTCCAGCATCCTGGGCACTTTCAGCTTTTTGAATCTCTGGTTGCGCGTCCGTGCAGCTCTTTTTGTTTATTGAAGAGCTAGCAGCATTTTGAACTGGGATATCAGTCTCTAAAAGTGGTTTCATCCCAGGCACACTAGTAGGTTCTGCTAGCTTTGCAGGAACAGTTTCAGAACGAAGTGGAGCCTTATAGGATTCCTGAATTGGTTTTATTGGCTCAGCCGCCATAGGTTGCGCCGCCATAGGTTCAGTCATACGAGGCGAGGGAGATTGATCAAGGTAAAGATCTCCTGGGGCAGCTCTTCCTGAAGTTCCAACTTTAGATAGGTTTGTAGATTCAAATCCAGCTCTTGGATCAGATGCTCCTCTCATCGATTCCATCTGATTTCTCTGAGCACGGATTAGCTGCTCTTGCCGTTCCATTGCCTCATCTTGCTGACGCATTGCTTCATCTTGTGCTTCAAGTGCATTTGCAATTAACGCACCTGTTCCAGCCCCAGCAGCAGCTCCTACTACTAGGCCCTGACCGGTATTACCAACCTGATTTCCAACAATTGCACCAAGACCAGCACCGATGGCACCACCAGCAGCGGCTCCATAGCCAGTTTTTTCACCAGGTTTTGTGCAAGCAATAACTAAAATAGCGATTAAGAGGTATCTCATATGCTCGTACTTTATAAAGTAAAATACCGTTTCGCAATGACTAAGTTTTGACTGATTTTGGCTTTCCAAACAAAATTAAAAGAGCCACCCCAACACAGATGCTAGAATCTGCAATATTAAAGGCAGGCCAGTGATAGGTACCTAAATAAAAATCAAAAAAATCTACCACGTACCCGTAAAATGCACGATCTATTATATTCCCTATAGCTCCGGCTATTACTAACCCTAAAGCAAATTCAAGCCGCCTATCACCCTTTGCTTCTGTTTTATAGATATAACCAACAAAAACTAGGGCCACGATTGTTGCTGTCCAAAGAAGACCGACTCTAAGAAGATCATTTTCAATACCAGAAAATAGTCCGAATGCTGCACCCTTATTATGAACAAGTGTTAAATTGAAAAAACCTGAAATTACAGAGACCGGTTCATGAAGTACTAAAAATTCCAAAGCCATATACTTTGTAACCTGATCAAGAACTAAAATAAGAATTGCGACGATAATCATTTTTTTACTGTATACTTAGAGATACTTCCTGACTCAAGTAGAACAAAGAGATCCTTGCCATCCAAACGCAGAGCCTTCACTCCACGCTGCTCAATTGTTTCAATTAGCTCCAAGTCCAAATTCCAAATTTTAATCAATCCATCACGTCCTGCGCTAGCCAAAACAGATCCTACCTCTAAATTAAAAACTCCACCTGAATGAGCCATAACGGAGCCTTTTTTTCTAAGTCCGCGAATGCTCCAGTTTTCTATCTTCCCTTCACGAAGCCCAACAAATATTCTATCCGTCGAAGCAATCATCGATTCTATCTCGCCATCTGTCTTTTTAGTCTCTCGAACTTTATTAGCATCAGTGAAAAACCCACCACCAAAAATATTTTCATCAAATCTTCCACCAAACCTATCAGCGTCATATGGAAGCCAGACAGAGATCACTCCAAGCCAGTCACCTGAAAAAAATATTGGGCTCCCTATTCCACCTGTTACAGCACTAACAACAGAGCCATGTCCTATGTATCTCTCAAGTGAAGGTTTTTTAGGGGTATCAGTTTCAAGAAATTTCCATCTATAAACTCTTCCATCAACTCCACCTAGGAGAAGCGCTGTCTCATCATTTACAAATTGAAGTGAGCTGATTCTTGTTTTTAGTGCTCGATAAACTACAGGAGGATTAGTCATATCCCATATAAAAAGTCCTTCGCTAGAGAGTCCTCCCAAAAATTTTCCAGACTGGCTAAAAACTACATTAAGAAAGGTTAAACCTGAGCTAAGTCCCCCTACTGTTCCATCAGACAGAGCTAGTTTTCCAGAAGCGCCAAGAGCAACAGGCTCAACAAGACTAACTATCTCGTCCTTTTTAGGAACTACCTGGATGGTGCAACCCACTAGAATGCTTAAAATTATTAAAATTCGCACAGGTTGGGATAATAGGTGAATAAAAGGCTCAATACCACCCCCCGCTTCCCTCAGCTTCTAGTTTGTAGTAGCCTCTGTTGGATATCCCTGTGCACTTTCAGACCTTAGGGATAAAGTATCCGAACTAGCTTTTTAAGAGGAATTAATGGAAGCAAGCGTATTAGAAAACACAACGACTCATTATTATAGAGAGGTCTCAGGTGACCTTTTGGCAAAACCAGATGCTCTAGCCGAAATAATTGATAGCCACAGAGGTGAAAAAATAATTGTTTTTTGTAACACCCCTTCTGATGTTGACATGATCGAGGCACTTTTAAGAAAACGTGGGATCAGCTCAAGAAAATTGATTGGACATGTTCCTCCAGCAAAAATATCAAGTGCAATTCAAGATCTAAAAAATGGTGATGCTGCTGCATTAATTGTAACAGATGTTTCAGGACAAAATATTGATCTAGGTAATTTTGATCTATCAATTAATTACACCATGCACAGTGACCCTGAGATATATCTTCAAAGGTCAGGCCAGATGGGCGGTGCAGCCCCTAAGAAAGCGGTTTCACTGGTTGGCCCACTGGATATCACTCATTTTCATTATCTAAAAAAAGTAGCAGGTTTTGAATTTCAACAGCTTGAAGCTCCCTCTGAAGAGGATATTTTGGCTGCAAGACTTAGCTCAATCAAACAGATAGCATCCTCAAGAGAGATTGGAGATAGAACAAAAATCATCTCTGAGATGATTCTTAAAGATAAGGAATCCGAAAAAATCGTTGCGTTCCTTCTTCAAAACTACTTTGAACCCCCTGCGCCTCCTGTGGTTGAACGTTATAGCAGTGATGATGATGAAGGTGGTAGACGTGGAAGAGGCGGTCGTCGAGATGATAATAGACACAACAGAGAGGACCGAAGAGACGAAAGACGTGACGATAGAAGGGATGAAAGGCGAGAGAGAACCCCAGTTAAAAAGGAAGCTAGAGTTTATCTAGGAATAGGAACTAACGAAAAGTTCTCAGAAGATGCCCTTAAGAAATTACTTGAGGATCTTTCACCTGAGCATAAGGATTCAATCAAGCGATTTAGTGGCCGAGAAGAGTATTCATTCTTCGACGTAGAAGAAGAGATTGCTGATCTTGTAACATCAAAGCTTGAAAACGCTGACTGGAAAGGCAAAAAACTCTTTGTTAAAGAAGCAATTCGAATTCCTCTTTTAAGACAAGAAGTAGAAGAGAAGAAAGAAGAGAGCGAAGAAGAAGAAACGTCTGCTGAAGAAGAAATCCAGGCTGAGGTTTAAAAACTCAGGGTATTAGGGGTCAGAGAGCTGATAGCCCTTGCCTGGTCAGGCCTTCCGGCCTGACCCCCGTTTTGTTTCTTTGTCTGCTTGCGCAGACAACAGATCCTTCCGGCCTGACCCCCAAGTTATTGTACTCACCTAAAATCAATTTCGCTTTTTTGAATATGGATACTGAGCTAGTGCCCGCGCTAACCGTTTTGGATAGATCTCCATCAAGCAATCCTCAAGTTCAGTGGCACTAATCGCCTCAATGTGATCAGTAGGAAAAAGTTCCTCCCCATCAGGCCTTGGCTCACCTTCCGTTGATCCGATTACCCAGTCTGGATTGGTTAAGTTGAACGATGTTAATAATCTTTGAAGCTTTTTAAGCTGAGCCTTCGAGCCTTCTGCAGTCTGCTCGGAAGTAGTAAGCCTAGTGCTTAGATCCCGCAAGTTTACAAGAAAGACCTCTATCCAATGATCAAGTCTATCAGTCCCATTAATTTCAAGATCAGCTTTAATAAGTCTTTTAACTACACTATCAAACAGAGGAGCTTTGAGAGATAAAGCCACAAAGTAAGGAATTATTCCATTTGGAAAAAATGGAAGCATTTTATTTAAACTTTCATCTTCAACCACACTTGTTATTGCAAGCAAACTTAAAGCACTTCCTTTGTTTGAAAGTGCTTTCACTAATCCTTGAATTTGAGTTTCATCTAGCTTTTCAACAGCATCTTTTATTACCTCCGGTCCAAATGTGCTCTGAAGCATCATAGGTAAAAAAGGTTTAAATCTGACTAATCCAAGTTCAGATACGGCATTCACAACTAAAAATGCATGTTCTGACTTATCAGAGTTAAGTAGAGTCTGAAGCAGCTCTCCAACCCATCTTATGGTCTTTTGATCTTTGCTGCGCAAAGTATCGATTGTAAGGAGTTCAAGGAAGACTGTAGCCACTTTTTCTCCTTCCTCACCCGCTAAAGCGTTATCAGCAATAAATGCTTCTACATCATCGAAGGTATCAAATGAGGAGAGATTAACTCTCGGAAGCTCCCCTTCCCAATCCAGATATGGAATGAGTGCATTTCTTACAGCGCTGTTGTCTAAGTGTGCAAGCAATGAAGAATTCACCTGCCTATTTTGTAGAATTAAGTAATTTGCTAATAAACTAGGAATGATCAGTATGTGATTTCTTAAATACCAGAGATAGTACTATTGATAACCCAATCGTACCGGTAATAATAGCTAGAGACCAAACTATAGGAAATTTTCCGCCATAAAGATCGTTGAGATATGTCATTTTTAGACCTACAAAGGTAAGCACTATCCCAAGCCCATACTTGAGAAGATGGAACTTATCTACAGATCCCATAAGAAGAAAATACATCGAGCGCAGACCCATTATTGCACACATATTAGAGGTAAAAACTATAAAAGGCTCTTTTGTTATGGCGAAAATTGCAGGAACAGAGTCAATTGCAAACACAATATCTGTGAATTCTATAACAACCAAAGTTACAAAAAGAGGTGTAGCTAATAACTTTCCACCTTCTCTAACAAAAAACTTTTTTCCATGAAGATGCTGAGTAATGGGGAACAACTTCTTTAAGCCACGATAAACAATACTTTTACTTAAATCTTGTTCCATCTCAGGGGTGAACATTATCTTTATCCCTGTGAATACTAAAAATGCTCCGAATATTGTGTTCACCATCTCATATTCAAGAAGCTTTGCGCCTAGAGCTATGAAGATTGCTCGAAATATGAGTGCTCCAAGTATCCCAAAAAACAGAATCCTATGCTGGTATTTTTTAGGAATTGCAAAATAATTAAAAACAACTACGAACACAAAAATGTTATCTACAGACAATGAATACTCAACGATATAACCAGTTAAAAATTCTAGTGATATTATTGAAGCAATGTCTGCAGCTCGCATGCCAGCTATAAGCTCATCAGGAGGCATTGAGCTAAATCTTTCTGAGAGATAGAGATAAAGTCCCAGATTAAATAGTAAAGCCAAAGTAACCCAAACTCCACTCCAGATACTAGCTTCCTTGAAACTTACTTCGTGATCTTCTTTGTGGAATATCCCAAGATCAATTAGCAAGATAACAAAGATAGCGAGCGTGAAGGATACGTAAAGCCACCAATAATCTGCAAATGGAAATATAGTCATATGTATTAAGAGCTTACCCTTGCAAATCTTGCCTTAATTACCTCAACTACTATCGGCATTACTGAAAGAATAATAATCCCCATAATAACTAAGGAGAAATTATTTTTAACTATAGGCAACTCTCCAAATATGTATCCTAAATATGTAAGAGAGACCACCCAGAGAGCAGCACCTGTAACATTATAAAAAGCAAACTTTGAGTAGGTCATCTTTCCTGCACCCGCCAAGAAAGGAGCAAAGGTTCTAACAATAGGCACAAATCTGGCTATTATTATTGTTTTCGCACCATACTTCTCATAAAAAGCATGCGTTTTATCATAATAGGATTTTCTAAATATCTTTGAGTCAGGGTTAGAGAATGCCTTATCACCGATCTTCGAACCAATATAATAATTAACTGCATCACCTAAGATCGCTGCAATAAATAATAGCAATACTATTAAATGAACATTTAGCTCTCCTCTGGTAGAGATTGCTCCCGCTGCAAAGAGAAGCGAATCGCCTGGAAGAAATGGTGTGATAACAAGTCCTGTTTCACAGAAAACTATTAAAAATAAAATAACATAAGTTAAAGTGCCGTACTGTGTGACAATGGTGTCCAGATATTTATCTATATGAAGAAACATCTGTATAAAATCTTGAATAAACTCTTCCATGGTGTTTCAGACGTTATCATTGAGACTTAATGAAGTCCATTACCTGCAAATTATGGAATATTCAGTTTTTCACCAACCCGGACAATATCACTCTTTAGATTATTCTCTTGCTTAAGTGTAGCAGGCGATACATTGTATTTCGCAGCTATTTTTCCTAAAGTATCTCCCTTTTTTACAATGTGTACTTTAGCTTTTACTGCTTTACTCACTGCACCTTTTCCCTTTACCTTTAACTGCTCACCTACTCGTAGAGTAGAAGTGGATTTAGAGTTTAGACTTTTAAGTGCACTAACTGACATTCCATAACGTCTTGCAATACCAGAAAGAGTGTCTCCTGCCTTAACTGTATAAACCGATTCAGAGACTACACTCACTGTTGGAACAATTTTTTGCGTTGGCTCTGCTGCTGCAATTATAGAAACGCCAGAAACTTCTGAAGCAGGAAGACGCAAATTATATCCTGCCGGAACAGGAACTCTTCCTTCCCATACCCTGGAGGATAAAGCGTAGTTAGCTTCCTTTAAGCTGTCGACAGATATTCCATACTTTTTAGAAAGCGCAAAAACACCTGTAGCTTTTGGTACTCTATCTTCCCTTAGAATCAAAGGAGGCGCAGCTCTAACGTCTGGAAATAAAGCAGATTTGTTATGGGTAACAATAAGAGCTGCCAGAAAACATGGATAAAAATTATTAGAGGCAAAACCAAATGGCCTATGAACCGGGTGTTCAATAATTGTTGCAAGATCTCTGATACCAATTTCATTTATCTTCTTAGCAACTCCTGCTACCCCATGGTTATAGGAGGTTAGTGCTAAGCCCCAATCACCTAAGCGATTATAAGCACCTTTAAGATATCTAGCTGCTGCTCTTGTTGCTATAATTGGATCTCTTCTTTCATCGATGACTGAATCTATTCTCATGCCGAATTCTCTTCCCGTTCTTGGCATAAACTGCCAAAGTCCAGCTGCACCTGCAGAACTTACAGCTCTGTATTCAAACCCAGATTCAACAAAGGGAAGCTTTGATAGTTCTACTGGCATTCCTTCTGCTACAAACACCTTTTCTATAAAAAGCAGGTATCTTCCGGAGCGGTGTATGGCTTCTGCAAACTTCTCTCTAATTCCTGTTTGAGTACGGATTAAATCTTCATCTATGGCTCTTAGATACTTTTCACTGCCACCAGGTACTTTTTCCATTGCAGAAAAAACCTGTTTTTCAAAAACTGAGATTGGTCTTTCCCCTCGGGCAAATCGTCTTAAAATCCCCTCAATCGTTGTTTTCATTGAGCTCTCAGTAGCAGCGATATGGTTTTCGAGCTCTCGTGGCCCCATTCTTCTTGATTCTTGGTAAAAGTCTAAAACGGTAAATACAGCCTGAGGATACATCCTATGATGAACAACCCTGTGGCGCTCTCCGAATTTTGAATAGATATCAACCCAAAATTGAACTCGGCCTTTTAACTTTTCTGGCACGGAAAAAACTCTGCTGCCTGTTTCAAGAGCAAAACTAGTTGTAGAAAAAAGAAGTAGAAGAAGAAATGCTCTCACACGGTATGTTTTACCTAAATAATAGAGGATAGGAAAAGGCTATTTCACCAGTGATTTAATAAATTCTTCTTCCCTAGATTTACTAGCCTTACCCTGTTGAAAAATCGCGAAAGCGATTTTCTTTTCAAAAATGTATCCAGCAAGTGTGCTAACCCCATCTAGGCTACCTGTTTTAGCAAATACTCTTGCCCCTAAGGGTCTATCTTTTAATGTTCCAGATTTTCCACTTATTGATAAGTACCTTGGAAGATCTCGCTCCTCTTCCTGAAGCAGTCTCACAATTGAATCTACTGGAACTCTTGAATCATGGCTAAGGCCTGACCCATCCTTTAAGAGTACTGGGTATTTTGTAAATTTGGAGGCATAAACATTAAGATTTTCTAGGCCTTTAGAGTATGATTTTCGATCACCAAGTAGATAAAGAAGCATCTCAGCCACAGAGTTAGTTGAGTATTGCCCTAGAGCTTCAAGGGATTCCTTGACTTTACTGCCAGGAACTTCAGCTATAAGCTTTTTTTCTTTATGTTCTTTAAGCTCTTTAACAACGACAGGATAACTTAGGAGTAGTTGAGATAGACCTTCTACACTCTTTTTAAGATAAAGCTTTGGATCAGATACAGATCTAAATTTTGAAGCACAATCTCCTGATCCATAAACTGTGCAATGATCTGAACCGCACTCCGCGTTAAATTCACCTTCTTTACTAATAATAGAAAATCCAGCAAATAGAGGTAAAATTTTTGGTTCGCTACATCCTACAATTTCGACAGAATTAAAGTTGAACATAACTCCATCTACTCCCGTTTCATAGGCGCGAGATCCTACTCTCTCCTTCCCTCCTTCAACATCAGGAAACTCAAGTTCAAGGATTGGTTTTGGCTTTCCAAGTGCTGCCAATCTTTCAATGACTTTAAAAAGCCTTTCTGTTGTAAATAGTGGATCAATGTCGAAAGAAAGAATTATAGAATCCTTTGTTTCATAAATTTTAGTTACAAACTGTTCTTCTGCTCTATCTAGAAGGGATCCAATAACAAAAAGTTTTGCTACACTTGCAGGCTTAAGTGGTTTTGCAGCATCTTTTTCTATTATAACTTTTGAGTGACCTAGTTCTTCTGCTAGAAATGATTCTTGAGCAAATAGTGAGCTAACAAAAAGAATTAACGCGCAGGCCTGGTAGTACATCGAGATTTTTCAAGCTGTTCATCCGTCAAAGCAGCTGATTCTGTCTCTGCAAAAGTAATGAACTCTTTTTCTACAACGCTTGAATCTTCATATATCGCTTCAACCGGGCACTCTGTTTCGCATGCTCCACAGTTGATGCACTCATCTGGGTGTATTATTAACATCCCCCAGTCTTTGTTTTTATCCCCATCATCATCCCCACCAAAAGCGACATCATATCCGTCTTCCCAGGTTATCTCTTTTGGATCGACTCCATATTTAGAATTGATAGTTTTTTTTCTAATATCGTAGAAGCAGTCAACTGGGCAAACTTCAACACAAGATCTATCTTTAGTGCCAATGCACGGCTTTGTAATCACATATGCCATATAGATTGTAAGATAACTAAAAATTGCGAGATTTGGTAGTCGTTGTAAACCAGAATTTATTGGGTTATTCTTGTATGTTCTGGCCCGATCGCCAAGTTGGCTAAGGCAATGGTTTGCAAAACCATCATTCCCCGGTTCGAGTCCGGGTCGGGCCTCATGATCATTTTCGATTCTATTGGAGTCACCCTGTTGTAGAATAGAATGAGGTTGGGTAAATTTTCGGTAATCAGAATCTCGGTTGAAGTTAGCTAGTCTAGTTTGATTTGATATAAGAGATCTCTCTTTTTGCTCCTCTCCGCCTGATATAATTGCAAACCAAGCTAATTTTTTGAATTTAGATGGATCTATCCTGCTCTAGCTAATCTTGATGGGATAAAGCAGCCTCTTGGGAATGTTATATCTGTAAATCCCTGCTTAAACCTAACCCAAGCCTCCTTGCACTGCTCTACAAAGTATTTATAGCTTTGAATAAGTCTTAGTCTAAACTCTCTATCATGACAGATAACAAAGGGAGTTCTAGTTTTCTTTTTTGGTTTCCATTCCTTATCCAGACTCTGCTCCTTTAGCCTTCTAGCTCCTAAGAATGCCGTATGCTCAGTCTTTAGCTCCTCCTCTAATAGTTCCTCAAATAGATTAGGACGTGCCTCTTCAACAAAGAACCTCTTCCATGCATCAGGCTCAACCCTAAGGGCATAAGTCCTCTCGTAGCTCTTTCGTACATGAAAGAAGTCTTTTCTTTCAGTAAACTTTGAATATCTGGGGAATAGCTTCTTTAGCTTAGATGGCCTAACCCACCTAGCTGGAATCTGACCATTTAGACCATATGAGTTTAAATTGGGGTAATCCTTAGGATGGCTCACTAGTCCTGCCTTAGTAGGGTTTCCATATATATATGCCATCATCCTTACTACATCAGTAGGGGTAGCAAGTTTTTGCTCCTTGTATCGACCTTGCCAGAACTTGCCCCTATATCTACCAGTAAGCCTCTGAAATGCTTTTGCTATTTCTCCATCAAGAAAGTTCATAAATGGAGATAGCTTATGAGCCTTCCCAGCTAAGATCATATGATAGTGGTTACCCATAAATAAGAATCCACAGATAAACATCGGATACTTATCTTGAGCTCTGGCCATTACCCCTAGGAGAACCTCCTTAATGCTCTGTCTTGCTACAAAGGGCAGCCCTTCAATCACTCGATTAGTCACGTGCACTACGCAATAGTTCCCACTCCTCCTGTCTCTCCTAGCTCTAGCCATTCCTTCTATTCTATCGGTTAAAAACTTTTATGGTTTCTTACAAAATTACTAAAAACAGGGTGGCTCCAGTAAGATAAGATTTCAACGGCATTTACCGGAACAACCCCCTACTAGAGTAACGGTGGAATTATGGTATATTTCCTAGGGGGTCGTCCGATAATGCCGCCGCCCCGTTATGCGTCTTTTGAGAAGCCATGATTGATTTTTCCACATACTTGAATTCATCAGATCTCCCCCTTCTCACTGAAGGTTCAATCTTTGAACGTGTGCGCAGGGATTCCACCCTAACGTTCGATCCCGACCTTGCAAATGCAGCACTAGTTTATGATCCTTTGGGGAGAAAGGTTCTTGAACGAGTACATCGTGAGTACATAGAGATAGGCATCCAAAGTAAATTAAATTTTATTGCCTTTACTGATACCTGGCGGGCAAATCCAGAAAGAGTAGAACGCTCTCAATATCGAGATCGCCAGGTGAATGCAGATTGTGCGAATTTTTTATGCGAGATACGAAACAGTTATTCTCGAACAACACAAATTTTCGTAGCCGGACAAATTGGGTGCAAGGGCGATGCCTATAACCCGAACGAAGCGTTGACTGCTGATGAAGCATATAACTTCCATAGACCCCAAATCAAAGAACTCGCCGACACGGATGTCGATTTTCTATTTGCGGCAACATTGCCTGCTCTTTCTGAGGCGGAAGGTATCGCACATGCAATGTCCGAAACATCGCTTCCATATATTTTAAGTTTTGTGATTCGTCCAAATGGAACGATTTTAGATGGAACCCCTATTAGCGACGTGATCAAGTTAATAGATGGTAAGGAGTTTCGATCGCCAATCGGATATTATGTTAATTGCGTCCATCCAACTGTTTTTGTAGCTGCACTTGGCGGGAAACCTGATAAACGAGTTGTAGGTCTTCAGGCAAATACCTCACGAAAATCTCCTGAGGACATCGACGGTTCGGAGGAGCTTGATTCTCAAAACCCTAAGGAGTTCGCAGACGATCTTTGGAGAGCTTTTTCTTTGTGTGGCCTTCGGATCGGTGGTGGCTGTTGTGGTACAGATGCCAGACATATTTCAGAGTTCGCGCAAAGAATGAAGTACGCATAACAAATACGATCAACGAGATTTGCGCCCTTATAGATTAGTGGTTAAATTAGCAGTATAATAGGGCGCGAGCTCGTTATCGAGACCGTTATGCCCTCAAACGAGAAACATATGTACTCAGTTAAAAACCTAGAAGTACCATCACTACCTGAGGGTTCTTTCAAATCGCACGAATCGTCCCATCCTCTTGGACTAAACGAGAGTCATCTTGCATTTCTTACTAGTGACTTTGCTCTGACTTGGATGTGGGGAGACTATCAACGTTGGAAATTTGTTAAGGAATCAAAAGGCACTAGCTTTGATGGGCCAGAGCAGAATTTAGAGGTTATTACTTCAACATTTAAAGGGCTTATCTTACTTCGATTAGGAGCGGAGATCGATCCTGACAATTTTCCTGAAATCTCATGGAGAAAAGTTAGCGAACTAGTTGGTGAACTCAAATATCTGAGCCCTGAGAAGCTTCACTCGCTTCAAGACCCTGCTGAAGTCATAAAGCTTAGGCTAGCTAAACATGGGGGATGGCATTCAGATAAAATTAATATGGATTACCGCCGATATGATGAGCTATGCAAGACAGCTTCAGCTCAATGGAGCGATGCGCTCGAGGAACTAGGGTTAAACACCGACATGAAATATAATTAATATCAAATTACTAAAAATAATACCTACCCATCCTATTAAATAATAAAAATTTAGCTCCAGATTGTAATCAACTTTAAAGCTTCATACGAATACTACCCCTGGGGTTAAGTATGACCGATAGCGTAAGCGGTATTAAAGGCACAGGACAAGGATTCTTCTCGGCGAAAGGTACATTAAAGTCTAAATCAGAGCTAACAGCAGAAGATAAAACCTCCAAAAAAGTAGATGAAGCTGCTATTGTTGATGAATCATTCAACAAAAAAACTAACTCGGCATTTCAAAAGGTAGAAGATAGGTTTTTAGAAAAAGCTAGCCAGGCATTATCAATTGCCTCTGAAACAGAAGTTCAACTTAAAGATGTCAGAAAAGTTATTAATAAAGAAATTGGTGCTGCTCAAGAATTGAAATCTGCAATTAAAAATAACGATCAAGATGCTGAAGATAAGGCGAGAAAGAAGCTAACATTAGCTCAAGAAGAACGAAAAATTGTGGAAGAGAAAGTTGCTGAGTTCAATAAGGAAAAAATTCTAGAAAGAAGAGTAAACTTAAATCTAGGAAACGAACAAAAAAGCAAAATTGAAGTAAAAGAGATTAATCTTTCAAAAGAAGAGATTCAAAATGATGCTGATAAGGCAAAGGAAGTTCAAAAATATATTGAGTCACTAAAAGAAGAGAGAAGCTCCATAAACTCTCAGATCAAAGAGATCAAGGCAACAAAAGAAGAGGTTGGTAAAACTATTCAAAGAGTAAAAGCCGACCTAGATTCACTTCAAAAAAACACAATTTCTTCTTATGAAGAGGCAGCAAAGGTGGCTAATAAAATTGCAAGCTCAATAAAAGAAGGTGGGCTTGAACTTGTTCAATCTACAGTTTCATCAAAATTAACTCCGGAGATGTTAGCAAAGTTTCTTTGATAGCTAACCCAAAAAAAACTTCAGGTCTTTCTATACTTTTAGAATTTAAGACGCAGAGTTCTCAGAGTTACGCAGAGTACTTACTCTGTGAAGCTCTGCGTCCTCTGCGCTAAATATTAATTCGCGGAGTTACCACCTATACCCAAAATAAATAGCTGCTATTTGCCCAGATCCAGGAACACCAGGTACTTCTTCAAATTCTTCATCAAGAATATTATCGATTATCGCTTCAACTGAAAGCCCTGATTCAAAAACATACCCCAGGGATGATGACAACAGTATTGGTGCGTCTTCACCATCTCTTAGAGTATTTTCAAACTGCTTTCGAAATTCACCATTGAGTTTCCACACTAAATTTTCGGCTACATCAACCCCAACACCAGCGACAACTCTATGTTTAGGATAGTTAAGGGCATAAAAACTTGCATCAACACCATCAACCTTATAGTCCTCATCTTTATGAAGATATGTATATCCAAAAAGAGCCTTTACCCGTGATGTGCATTGATGACTAAGAGAAACTTCAGCCCCCAAGGTCTCAATATCAACATTATTTGCAGATCTTGAGGCAAAAGGGGTTATTGAAGAATCATAAGTCCAATCCGTGAGATCCTGATCATCCCTATAAAAAACTGCAAATCTAGTTTTTGTCTTTTCTTCCTCTAAATTGATTCCTATCTCGGCCAAACTGCTCTCAAGATTTTTTAAAGTAGGATTACCTCTAAACAATCCTCCATTCGGATTAGAACCTATAGCTGTATAATTAGGCGCCTGAGAGCTCTGTGAAAATTCAGCAAAAATTCTCTCCCCTTCTTTTACTAACGCAATCCCCCCTAAAGCTCCTACGAATGATGAAGTTCTGTTAGTATCATCTGCTCTAGCACCAGCATAAACTTCAAGATCCCTTGAATCTGACACGGAAAATCTTGCACCTGGAAGAATTGTGGCAGTGTAGGTCGATCTACTCATATAAGGACCAAAAACTAGCGCTGTAGATTCAAGCTCATCAAAGTTCCCTAATAAATGGTACTTCAAAAACCACTTATCAGCATCATGCACTCCGCCAAGACTTACCCCACTACTTTTAGTTTCATGCTCAAAGGCGTTAAAAAGTCCTTTATTTGAAATATCAAATTCATAGTCGTCATCAAGCTGTCTAAACCAGGCTGATGCTTCAAAGTAACTTTTACCTTCATAGTTGTCTCTATGATTAAGTAGAATAAGATCTGTCTTAGTTCTATCAGACTCAACTCCAGAAGAACCAACAAAATCATGTAGCTCTTTAAGTGCATAAAGATATGGCCACGCATATTCTTTATCTAAATGACCATAAACGAGATCAGTTTGAGAGCCATTGCCACGGTGCTGAATTCTCGCTGACCCTCTATAAAGCTCAGACTCGCCTCCAATCTCAGTTCCATCCATTCCTGAGTGGGCTCCAGAGATCTGAAAACCGATATTTTCTGTGCTATGACCAATATCAGCACTTTGAGAGTTAAGATTGCGATCCCCTACTCCGAGTCTTACTTCACCAGTTGAGGTAATGGGTGCTAGAGAATACCTAACTGAACCAGCAACTCCTTGAAAACCAAAAATTGCCTGATCTAATCCAGTCAACACCTGTGCTCCACCAAGCATAGATGGTGAAATCGGAATCTCAGCAGAGTAATGACCTGTTTGTGGGTCATAAAGTGACGCTCCACCAATACTAAACTCAGTGTTATCGAATATTCCGCCTCGAATTGATACATCGCTTTGAGCTTCATTAAAATTTCTTCCCTGAAGATCAACCAGTGGTTCAAATCTTAATCCTGTAATCACGGATTCAAAGCTAGATGCAGGGGTATCAACATAAACAGATTCAACAGTGATATCCTCTGCAAACGATAATGTAGTTATGAGTAATATAGATAGCTTTTTCATCTTAACCCTTTTTTAAAATCGTTATTTTCTCTTCTGCTTTTTGAAGTTCAGCTTTCAAGTTTTTGATTATCTCAGCCCCCTTCTCATAGGCTGTCATTGTCTCGTTCAAAGGAAGATCTCCTGACTCAACTTTTTCTACTAGTTTTTCTAAAACTTTTAAACCCTCTTCAAATGAGAGTTTTGGAGATTTGCCGGCCAGAACCTGTTCTAATAGATCATCCATCGACTTTCGGAAATAACACGATTTTCAGGTCTGTGTCACCTTTGCAGTTATTTTATACTCTGAGAAGCGAATTCGGACCGTATCGTCTCGTTTTATTTGAACGGGAGGAATCGGAAGTCCAGCCTCATTCTCAACTATACTATAGCCACGCTTTAATACTACTTCAGGGCTTAGGGCCTTTAGGCGTTTGGCTAAACTTATTAAACTATCTCTAGAACCTTTAAAATTTACAATAACACTCCTATCTAACCTTGATTGCTGAAATTGAACTTTGTTCAATCTCTCGGCAAAACTAATTGAAGGCAAATCTTTTATCTGAGATCTTAAAAGTTTAAGTTTTTGAGCTGCTCCAATCTGCATTTTTTCTTCTAGGTTAGAAACTTTGCTTGTAAGATGGGATAAAACTCTTACTGGCTCAATTCTCTTAACACCTTCTGTTGCACTCCTCAATCTGAGTTCTAGTTTTTGAAATATATTACTGATTCCTCGATCTAAACGCTCCCCAGATTCATCCACTTGAACCGAAAATCGATTTAGCCATTCGGTCTCAAACAATCTTGATTCTAGCTGTGTTATGTCTTTTAAAAGTAGCACCCTTGATGGGGTTACATATTCAGCAGCAGCTGTAGGGGTTGGAGCACGATAATCTGCAACATAATCACATAGAGTCGTATCCGTCTCATGTCCTACTCCAGAAACAACAGGGACTTTTGAAGCAAATATTGCTCTTACAACTTTCTCCTCATTAAATGGCCAAAGATCCTCTAAGGATCCTCCACCTCTAGCAACAATTATCAGATCAACTAATCCTGACTGTGATAGTAGTTTTACTCCTTCTGCTATCTCATCTGCTGCGCCAGCTCCTTGAACCCTAACATCAACAAGGTAAATTTTAAGGCTTGGCAATCTCTCTTTGATCTTTACATCTATATCCCTTATCACTGCCCCTGAAGATGACGTTACAACCCCGATTGCTTTTGGGAAAAATGGGATAGGTCTCTTCCTCTCAAAAAGACCTTCTTTTTCGAGCTTTTCTTTTAATTCCAAAAACTTTTTAAGAAGTAGCCCTTCACCTGTGGGCTCGATTTTTGTAATAACAATCTGAAATCTCCCACCTTTATTATAAAGAGTAGGATACCCTTCTACTGATACCTGATCCCCTTCCTTCGGTCGATATGTAGAGCGCAGAGCCGTTCCCTTCCAGAGAACCGCTTGCACCTCTGATTCTTCATCTTTTATAGAAAGATATGTATGTCCTGAGTTGTAAAGCTTAGAAGTTGATACTTCCCCAACAAAAGAAACTGATTGATAGTTATCCTTTAGGGTAGAGTTAATACTTTGGATAAGCTCAGTGACAGTAAGCATCAGGTTGAAAGACTAGCAGAGCGAGCTAGTTTTCTCTATAAATTAACAATCCTTACACTTCCCCTTGATTTTTTTGCCTTAGGAGGAGCGCTTGATGGGGGTTCCCCCAGTGTGGCCTCCCCTAGCGGGGGTTTACTAGATATCCCTGCTACAATCGGGCTTATTATTTGTCCTTTGTTTTTATTAGATCACAGACTAGTATCTGAAAAGTTGGCTCTCCTCCGAGATTCCTTACTAAGAGGCAAGTTACTGAGGCCAGTTATAATCATAGGTTTGTTTATTCTTATTGGGTTAGAAGTATTACCAAAATTTGATGATTTATGGATTGCATTACCAGCAATAGCTATATCGATCTGGTTTGCACTTAAACCTGCTGAGCGTGCTGTAAGAGAAGTACTAAAAAAGTTAGGAACAAAGGAGAGGGACAGATTGAAGTTTCTTGATTTTTTTATAACACAGCAATTTAGGTATTATCTATTAACATTAATGTCAGTTAGGGTAATAAGTTTTTTCTGCGCCTCCAGCAGTGAGCCCTTAGTAATAATCCTCCCCTACTATGTTATATTCTACCTAACGCCTCCTAAATATTATGAACCATGTCCGAAATGCTATGAATTAAGACCGACGGCTCTGGGCTGGTATCCTGGATGTGAGAAGTGTAGCTACTAGATCGGCACACACATTCCACAAAGTGGAGCGCCTGCAAGGTTTCTCACAATAACAGAAGCAAATGATGGATTTTCTGTTGATTCACCAAATACACCATTTAGCGAATATGACTGAATCTGCCTAACTGGAGTTATAATTCTTACCTGAGAAGAGAGGCCTTTGAATAAAGAGATGCAATGCTCATCTCCTCTTGTTACTGTGATTTCGACTGGTATGCCTTGAAGATTTTGAGTCTCAAGCTCCACTGAGAAATCACCAGGTGAAACTTTAGAAAACCAAACTGCACTTCCTGATAATGGATCAACTGACCAAAGCTTGAGATCTTGAGGTGATTCTAATGCTCCCTCAGAAGGAAGCTCAGGTATGAAAACTCGTTCTTCGAAGTGATCTAGCTCTTTGTTTGAATTATGATCTACAAGAGAAAATCTTAAGATTAAATCTCCTGCTTCTTTTATGTTAAGAGCAACAAGTGGTATAGTAAATGGAATCGTATGCCAATACTTTGCCTTAGGTAGGGGTTGCGCGACTAAAAATCTTGGTAAACCTCCATACTCGGCAATAAATCTGCGTTCACTCTCTAGTGAATATCCCTCGTATCCTTTCTTAACTCCGATAAACTGATCTTCTTGTAGCACAGAAATATAAAGAAGCGTTGCTCCAACTTCCTCTCTCATGCCCCTTGCTAGACCGTAAAGGACACCTTTTCTAAAAATTAGCTCTTTTACTGACACCCCACGATCAGCTGCTACAGCAACTCTGTCATCAATGAAAGATCTTGGTGCCATATTCTGCTTAATTAGCTTCATCTCCTCTTCTGAGAAGATCTCATCCCACGCGAGAGGAACTCTCTCTGTAACCTTCCTTAAAACCGACATAGCTCAAGGTTATATTAACAAGGATATTCAGCTTATCGCCAGATGGAGATTTAATCGCTCGATCAATTCTTAAGAAGCAGATTTGTATATTTTAGAACAATCTCATACACTTAAGGGCTCTATGGCTTCTGAGATACTAATGCCCCAACTTAGCGACACGATGAAGTCGGGTAAGATTCTAAAGTGGGTTAAAAATGAAGGCGATAGCGTTTCAAGGGGAGATATTCTTGCTGAGGTTGAAACTGAAAAGGCAAATCTTGAGATAGAATCATTTAGCTCTGGGGTTTTATTAAAAATAGTTGTACCTGCTGGCTCAGAAGCAGAGGTTGGAAAGCCAATTGCTTTTGTTGGCGCAGAAGGAGACACGATAGCGACTAAAGATAATTCCACTAAAGCAGCTATAACTGAATCAAAAATTTCTGAACCTGTTACTCAACCAAAATCAATCCCTCAACCTTCAGTACCCTCAACATCAGACAGACTTAAAGCATCGCCCCTTGCTAAAAAGATCGCTCAGGAGAATAAAATTGACCTATCATCAGTCCAGGGAACTGGCCCAAATGGTCGTATAGTAAAAAGAGACTTAGAAAATGTATCCCCAAGGGTCACTCCAACTACATCACAAGAAAGTGTTCCACAACAAAGTAGGGCTCTAGAACCTAGACCTATTAAAAGCGGACTAACACCGCTTTCAAAGATGCGTGACACAATAGCTAGAAGAATGCAGCAAAGTGTTACAGAAAATCCTCACTTTTATGTAACAACTTCTGTAAATATGGATGAGGCTTTAAAACTCAGGGAATCTTTAAAAAAGCAGCCAGGTTTTGAAAAAGTAAATATCAATCACTTTATTCTAAAAGCAACAGCCTACGCACTTAAAAAAGAACCTAGAGTAAATTGCGCCTATAAAGATGGTCAGCTTTACTCACCAGAATCCATTAACTTAGGAATTATCACAGCAGTTGAAGATGGTCTTTTAATCCCGGTAATCAGAGATGTTGACAATCTATCTCTTAAGGATGTTGCTTTTGAGGCAAAAGCTGCTGTCGAACGTGCAAAAGCAGGTCGTCCAACTTCAACAGATCTATCTGGAGGAACCTTTAGTATTTCTAATATGGGTATGTTTGATGTCGAAAATTTCACCGCTATCATTAACCCAGGCCAAGGTGGAGTTCTTGCTGTTTCCTCAATAAAAGAGAGCCCTATCGTAAAAAATGGTGCTATAGTTGTTGCGAATATAATGAAACTTACTGTTTCAGTCGATCATAGAGTTATAGATGGAGTAATGGCTGCACTATTTCTACAACATGTTAAAGAAGCACTAGAAACACCAGCTTTATTATTTATCTAAAATTATGCCTATACCAATTCCAAGAGAAGAATCAGTAAGTAACAAATTAGTGAAGCCTCCTTGGCTAAAGGTTAAAGCGCCAGGCTCCCCAACCTACCTTGAAACAAAAGATGTTGTAAAAAAACTTAGACTTCACACAGTCTGTGAAGAAGCAAAATGCCCAAACATAGGAGAGTGCTGGTCACATCACACAGCAACTTTCATGATTATGGGTGACCTATGCACAAGAAGATGTCATTTTTGCTCTGTTAAAAAGGGAGACTCTAAAACTCTTCAGCCTTTAGATCCCTATGAGCCAGAAAGAGTAGGAATCGCCGTAAAAGAGTTAAAACTAAAACATGCTGTTATAACATCTGTGGACAGGGATGATGCAACCGACAATGGTGCCGATCATTTCCATAAAACCGTAACTGCAATTCATAAACACTCCCCAGATTGTAAAGTTGAGCTTTTGATTCCTGACCTACAGGGGAATACAGAAGATCTTGCTACTATCTTAAGTGCAAAGATCGACGTTTTAAATCATAACCTTGAAACAGTTCCCAGACTTTACAAAAAAGTAAGACCTGGGGCTGGATATATACGCTCTCTAACAATTTTAAGATCTGCTAAAGAGATAGATCCATCTATCAAAACAAAATCAGGGATCATGGTTGGACTAGGCGAAACAAGAGATGAAGTTTTAAGACTCATGGATGATCTTAGAGCTATAAATGTTGATATAATGACGATCGGTCAGTATCTAAGACCAAGTCAAAAGCAGTTACCTGTAAAAGAGTGGATCACTCCGGATGATTTTGCTTTTTACGAGAATGAAGGCAAAAAGCGAGGCTTTGGGTATGTAGAATCTGGAGCACTAGTTAGAAGCTCCTATCATGCCTGGAAGCATTCTGCTTGAAATTAATGCTCAGGGGCTCCTTGGGGGTCAGGCCGCCCTATGTTTGCTTCGTCCGCGCCAGCGGACGAAGCAATAATATGGCGGCCTGACCCCCAAGTGATATATTACTATTCTAGTGAAAAAGGTTTGGATCGTCTTAATTCTTTTTATTGTAGGTCTCTCAGGAGGACTCTACCTTGATCACTATGTTGAAAAGCTATTATTTGAAGTTTTAGAAGATGAGCTTAAAGCTTCTACTCCTTGTAGTCTTAAGAGCGACACATGGGAGGTTTCACTTTTAACTCTCTCTGCTTCTGCAAAAAATCCTAGGGTAGAATGTCCGAATGGAGCAGTTCCCTTAAAACTCGATCTAATCAAGGGGGAGTTTTCACTAAAAAAAATCTGGGATAAAAAAATTGTTATAGATCCACTCATACTTGAGGGAGGATACGCAGAAGGTCTCACTCCAGGGGAAGTTCCTTACGATTTTATTTATTATCTAAGTGCCCCCCTGCCACCTGAAAAAGCGTCTAAAGGTTTTAAAGCTAGACTTGAGCGATTAAAATTAGTCGGTACTACTTTAAAGCACAGTTTCGATGATGATCTTAAATTTGAATCTGGAAGCTCTTCTTTAGATTTTAGAAGAAATGATAAAGATGAAGTAACTCTACAACCTCTTCTTAATGATATAAGATTTTCAGATTTTGCTTTAGATGAAGTCAAAGCCCTAATTAAAGGGGATGAGTCTGATGAAGTAAGAGTTGAAAATCTATCAATTAAAGGGCCATCTGCCTCACTCTTAGGCTCTTTATACTCAAATAAAGAAATATCTGGAGAGCTTAATGGTAAAATTATTCCTCCAACTCCATTTTTAGGGGAAGTAATCACTAGCTCTATCGTTAGTTCAAATAAAGACACGATTCAAATTTTATCGAATTTCAACTCAGAAGACTTGGAGATTGAAGGATTTTCTCTTTCCCCTTTTTCTACGAACCTCAGAACAAGTGTAGCTCAGACTACCACGATAGAGAGCGACTTAGTGACTTTTGGGGATCTAACAATAAAAGATCTAAAACTAAATCTTTCTCCCAAACTTGAAGGTTCAGCTAGCATTGTGCTTGAAAATGCTGAATTTGATGGGATAAGTATCCAAAATGGAGATCTGGCAATAAAATTTGATGGATCTTTCCTAAGCGCTAATGGTTACCTCCGAGGATTAGATACCCCTATAGATGGTTTAGATGAAGTTTCTATAAAAGGTTCGGGGAGCGTTGGTAAATTTAAAGTTCTAGCTACATCAGATAAACTTAATTTGGATCTGAATCTCGAAGATCAGTCTACTGTAGCTAAATTCGATCTAAACCAGTTCGGTAAGATCTCCGGTTCTGGTGAATACAAAAATTCAAGTTTAAAATTTAACGGGAACTTTAACAAAGATATTTCAATTACTGCCTCGAGTTTTTCAAGACTTGATTTCAATGGCCCTGGTGTTATTGGATCCTTCGAAAAAAAAGGAGACAGCTATAAAGTTTCTGCAGAGATTGATGAATATCAATACAAGCCATGTTTTTTAATTTCTGGCAAAGTTGATTATGAGTTTACTGATCCAAAGCTTGGTGATGGCTCGCTATCAAACATGGCAATCAGGCCTGATTGCGACTTAGACCCAATCACTTTTTCTCAATCCATCAATATTAAAAATGGTATTATAAATTTCGATCATTTTAAAATTTTTTCAAGTGATATTAATGGCACACTTTCCTTAAATGATGGTTATGATCTATCAGTTAAAGGATCGACTCCGCTGGATCATTTTGCGAGCTTTACACCTGGACTAGATGAGCTTTCAGGTAGTGCTGCCCTCAATCTACGAATATCAGGTGAGATCTCCACTCCAGAGATTGAAGGCTCTGTTGAGATTAAAGATGGAGTGATTGAAAAGGAGAGTGTAAACCTTGCAGTAACAAATCTTCGAGGAATCGCCGAGGTAAAGGGAGTTGCGATTGTTCCTAAAGATATAACAGCTGAGATTAATGGAGGTTTAGCTAGGATTGAAGGTATTATAAACTTGAGTGACCCATCAACATCAGTGGGAACTCTAACCTTTAGGGAGGTTTCACTTGAGCCAGATAGCGACATCTCAATTACGGCCTCTGGATCCTTAACCATAACTCCAGACCCACTCCTTCTTTCAGGTATCATCACAGTGAATAGTGGAGAGATCCAGAAATATATAAATCTTAGAACTCTTGTTGCTGAAACTATTAAGGGGATCTTCGAACGTGACATATCAATGAGCAAAGACCAATCAGCTAGCGTACCTGTTTCTGTGATATTACAGATTCCACAAAGCTTATTTGTGCAAACAAACTTTTTTGAAGCAGAGCTGAAGGGAGATCTTAATGTTGGTGGCTCTCTTAGCAATCTTGACATAACAGGGATAATATCAACTGAGAATGGCTGGCTTGGACTAAGAGGAAGAAGATTCGACATCACCGATGGAAAGGTTTTTTTTAGAGGTTCAGGCTCTGAGCCAACTTTGAGAATACTAAGTGAGTCGATGTTTCTTCCAAGCGAGCAAGATGCAGTATCAGTCTTTCTCGAAGTTGATGGTACATTAAGTGCTCCAAAAATTAGCCTTGCTTCAGACAGAAATCTTACAGATCAGCAACTACTTAACATTATTACTGGCGGTACGAGTGAGTCTGAATTAACCCAAGTCAACACTCAATATCAAACTGGAACTAATAATGAAGAATTTTCTCTATTTGATGCGATTCCCTTTCTACCTTTCCCCTCCTTCCTAAGAGATCTAACGAAAATTGATACTCTAGCGATCGATCCAAGATATGATCCATTCTCCGGGCAATATGAGCCTGTTGTAAGCGCAAGAAAACGATTAACTGATGTTTTAGAGCTTGTTGGTGAATCGAGTTTTCAAGGAACTAGGTCTTCCTCAGGCGCTAAGTTAATCTACAACTTAAATCCCAGAGTCAATGTAATAGGACTTCTCAGATCCCTTCCGTATGAGCAACAGACTGTTGTTGGAGTTGATGTAACTTGGACAATTCTTGCAAGAAAATCTCCCAGAGTTGAATTTAACATTGAAGGGAACAGAAATCTTTCTTTTGCAGGGGTTCTATCTGCAATGAGTGTTACCCCATTCTCAGTAGTTCAAGATGTTGAACAGTTAAAAGAACGTTTGCTATCTCAATATAGAGATTTGGGATATCCAGATGTAACAGCTACTTTCAATTGCAAAAAAGAATTAGAAACTGCCTGCCAGGAGTTAGATATTAATATCACCGAAGGCCAGGATAGAAGATTAACCAGAATAACATCTGATCCGATCCCAGTCTCACTCCCTGAAGTAACGAATGATAGAGCAACCTTAGAAAAAGCAACCGAAATTGGGAAAATTGTGACAAATAGACTTAGAAATGAAGGTTATGTTGCAGCTAGAGTCACACCAGCTTATAGCTGCGAAGGTTATGATTGCGTGCTTCATCTAGGTGTCGCTTTAGGAACTCCTCTTACCTTCGTCTTTAACGGCAATAAAGTTTTTTCAGCAGAGGATTTTTTAAGAAGCATCAGGCTGTTCACTAGAAAACAGCCATTTGGAGTAAATACTCCAAAAATTTTAGAAGAAAACATAATTGCCATGTATCAATCTGCCGGTTATCCGTTTGTTAACGTAACAAGAACCAAACTGGAAAGCTCTAATAGAACAACATATACATTCAATATTGCCGAAGGAGAAAGCCCGAGTATTACAGATGTAAAAGTTGAAGGTATTGAAAATCTTGATTCTCTAGTGGAAACAGATGAAATATACACAATCAAGGAACCAAATAGCGAGAGAATTGAAAATGCTAAGTCCACTATACTATTGGCCCTAAGAAGGGCTGGCTACTCAAGTCCAAAGGTAGATTGGAAAATAACTAATTCAACACTTATATTCACTGCTTTTGGAGACAAATCTCTATTGCCAGAGAAAATCAAGATAGTAGGAGCAGTAGATCTTCCTCCATTACCTAACTTACCCCTCTCCCCAACTGTACTAAATGACTATAAAGCAACTGTAATAGAGCATTTAAAAGATCAAGGCTATAGGGATGCTACTGCTGAGATAAATCTTGATACCCTTGAAATATCAAAAGGTAAACAGTTCATTCTAAATGATATAGTTTTATCTGGAAATTCATCTATCAATAAGAGTGTTGTTCGTGAAGCTTTAAAAAGTTTCTTTGGTGAGCCTCTTAGCGAGAAACGTGGTTTTGAGATTCAGTCTACACTTTTAAAGCTAGGTCTCTTTCAAAAAGTTACTGTTACTTTAGATAAATCTACTGCAAATATTTCTGTAGAAGAGCGTCCCCTTACAACTTTAGAAGTTGGTGGTGGATATAGTTCAAGTCTTGGAGTTCATCTCTTTGGTGAATCAACAGATAGGAGCCTATTTGCAGATGGTAAAAGTCTAACATTAAGACTTGATGGTTATATGAATTCTCTTGATGGGAGTTTCAATCAGGGAATAGCATCGATGAGATTCCTTGAGCCAACAGTTTTTGGTTCAGACTGGAGCTTTGCTACTGAGACTTCATTCCAAAGACAAGAGTTAGCAACATATGAGTTTGACCTAAACAGAAGCATTCTTGGCACTTCCCTCTTTCGCTCTTGGGACTCTGGGCTATCTTTTTCAGGAGGCTATAGAATTCTCGAGGAAAACCTTAAAAATGTCTCACCTGGAGCACAACTTTCTGAGTTGGATACTGGAAATGTTGTACTAGGAAACCTCTCAAGCGGAATAGCTTTGGATAAACGAGACTACGCTCTTAATCCCTCGAGTGGTTACGTTGTAAATCTTGACTCAACATTAGCTAGTGAATCTTTATTATCAGATGCCAACTATGGAGGTTTAAACTTTAGAGGCACTCACTATACACCGCTTAGTTCAAGATGGACCTGGCTTACTGGATTTCAGGCAGCCAAAAAGTGGACATTTAGTGGAACTGATTTTGTTCCAATCTCCCAGCGCTATTACTTAGGTGGAAGAGGAACAGTGAGAGGATATAACGAAAATTCGCTTGGCCCTCGGGGCGAAGATGGATCTGTAATTGGAGGCGAAGAGCTTTTAAGAGGAAATTTTGAACTTCAATACAGAATATACGATGACCTTGCAGTCTTAGGATTTTATGATATTGGCCGCGTCAGATTACCAGGTCTAAAATCCGAATTTGATGATTTCCAGTCAGGAGTCGGTCTTGGCTTTCGCTATCTATCACCTATTGGACCAATTGGCCTTGATTTCGGTCATGGTCTAGATAATGTTCCAGGATCAAGAACTTTAAGGGTTACGTTTGAGATAGGGGTGGCTTTTTAAATTCTAGATGGATTTTGGTTCTGTTCCCAGTTCTCTGAGTCCCGTTTTCCGATCACAGATAACTGAATAATTTTTTTGGGAGGGGTCAGGCCGGGAGGCCTGACCAGACAAATGCTGGCGTCTGCCTGGTCAGGCCTGCCGGCCTGACCCCCAAGTTAGATCTATTAGTTTCACAACAGTAGTTTTTTTAAATCGATTATGGCATTTTCTACCTGTATGAGAGCACTACTACTGTTAATTTTAATTTCCGCCTGTGGTCCAATTTACGATACAAGGTACAATTTTACCCCGCCTACTGAGCCTACTGGTAGGGTGTGCTCATATCAATGTGAAAACTCTAGAAGCTCGTGTTTACAGATGCAAGCTCAGATGAAGCAAAACTGCGAGATGCAAAATAGAACCTATGAGCAGATGTGTGAAACTAACATTCGTTTAGGCGGTCGTGAACCAAAATGGTATGAGTGCAGCGGACAATCTTGCAATGATAATTCAGAGATGTGTGAAAGCCAGTATCGAAGCTGCTATCAGGCATGTGGTGGAAAAGTTGAAGCTCAGCAAGTTTGTGTAATGAACTGTGGTGGGGCGTAATTTGTTTAAAAACTAATATTCAGTACAATCCTCTGTTTGATGTTCGAAGAAAGCCCTTTAGCAGTATTAATAGACCAATTTACACCTGATAATTTTAACCTGGCTGGAATTGAACAAAGGTATTTATCAGATAAATCGATCGATCCTAGGAAGTTTAGACACTACGCTGCAGTTGATACTCCTGGCACTAGAGTTGGTTTTTTTCTACCTGTTGATGAGTTCCAAAAAGAAGTTAATTCAGCTGTTAGGAAATTAAATAAAATTGGAATTACCGAGCTAGCTCTTCTAAAACCTTTACTAGCACCTGCTCGAGCTGCAATTCATCTATCTGGATTACTAAGTCTTTACCCTACTAATAAACTGTTCATAAATGTGGGTGGGCTTCACTTCATAAAACCAATGATAAGGTTGGTCTTAGGTTTTCAGCCTCATGTGACTAGCCCGAAAGATTTACATAATCCCTTTAATATTCCTAACACTAAACATCGAGAATTAGGCCAAGTTGAGTGTAATTTAGATGACTGCATAAGACAGTTTAAGCTTCAACTTGAGTATAGAAATCTTTTAGATATTCCTTTCAGCGAACGAGAGTGTCGTGCAATAAAGCAGGCACTAGAGATTGCAGTTAAAGCTCACTTCAAAGATAAAAGAAAAAACGGAGAGCCTTATGCTATTCATCCTATTGAGTGCGCTACAATGTTACTTAAACTACCAAGTGCCCAAGCCCCATGGATTATAGCCTGTCTGCTTCATGATGTTGGAGAAGATACTGATTACTTTGGCGCAATTAGACCTGGGGCTAGAGGGTTTGAGGAGATCGTTAGAAGAAAGCTACACTTAGAATTTAAAGATCTATTGAACCCAAACGCTATTGATTCAATTGCAACCACTTTTTTAGCAGTTACAAGATTTGATGTTGACGAACAGGGTCAAGCTTTAGATAAACAGTTGGCACGCAAGAACGCTATGGATAAGGGCAAAAGAGATCCTGGCGCATGCTTTATAAGACTGGTTGATAGACTGCATAACACAGAAACAATCGACGTAAGGCGACCTGAAAAAATTATAGAGATAACAAATGAAACTAAACAGACTCTTTTGACCTGGCCAAAGAAGATGCGTCGCGACTATCACATACTTACGGCGGCACTAAGCCATGAAACTGATTTAGCAATAGATCTTGCGAGAGCTAGGTTAGGAGTTAAGTAAATCTACTCGGATACTGCCCTAGATGACTTTCGTTTAGCCTCACTTCCGACACCGGACATCGTTGGCATATCCTGTCGCCTTACAACTATTGGAGAATTAATAACTAAAGTTGTCGTATCTGAGTGACGTTTGTAATCTATATCAAAGCCACTTTCGTCGATAACAAAGTATCTTTCGATAACCTCAATCATCTCTTTTTTGAACGACGCTAGTTCATCATTATTGAGTCCAGTTCTGTCTTGAACAAGAACGAATGATAACCTACTTCTTGCAGAGGCCTTGCTCTTATCTCTTCCTTCAGTTTGAAACCAAGAACGTATAGCTTTTAACACCTTGCCTCCTTTATCCAATTCCTAATCTCTTACCTAGTCTACCCCATAGGGTATCAGATAGAACATCCTCAATCGGTATCATTTCACCACAAAGTCTTCCAGCAATATTTTGATATGCTATACCGGCTTTTGACTTAGGATTATATACAACTGGCTCTCCATAGTTAGCAGCAACTATTATCTGATCGTCTCTTTCAACAACACCAATTAGGTCAATGCCAAGGATCTCCTGAACATCCTTAACAGATAACATATCTCCTTTTCTAACCATTTCTGCATCGATTCGGTTAATTATTAAGTGTGGCTCTATCCCCTTAGCAGCTAGTAGCCCAATCACTCTGTCAGCATCTCTGATCGCTGAGACTTCAGGGGTTGTAACAACCAGAGCAGAATCTGCCCCTGAGCAAGCGTTTTTAAAGCCTTGCTCAATTCCAGCAGGAGAATCAACAAGTATGTAATGAAACTCTCTTCTGTATTGATCTAGAACTGACTTTACTTCTTCTTCAGATACCACATCTTTATCATCAGTCTGAGAAGCAGGTAGTAAGAATAAATTATTTGATTTTTTTGACTTGATTATAGCCTGTGCCGGTTTACAATGACCCTTTGCAACATCTACTAAATTAAAAACGATTCGATTTTCAAGCCCAAGAATAACATCGAGGTTCCTTAGACCGATGTCAGCATCAACTACTAAAGTCCTCTGCCCACGCAAAGCAAGCGCAGCACCAAGACTTGCAGTGGTAGTAGTTTTTCCCACACCACCCTTTCCTGATGTTACAACATAAATCTTACCACCAGATTTTTTCGATCCATTATTCAAAGTCATTCGAATCTCCTTCCCTATCTTTTACCCTGACTACAAAATAAGTCAAAGTAAAATTGCATTATAAAAAAAATTATTTTAAAAAAATATAAAAAACCTAATGCTATACTGATCCTCTGATCAGTCCTGTCATCGTCTTAACGCTGTAAGGTTCAACTATTATCGAAGCACCATCGATCCTTGCAAGCTCAGGAACTCCAGAGCTTTTATGAGGTTTTCCATCACCACGAGAGATAGTACTCCCGATCCTTAACTGAGTAGGCTGAAAGGTTATCCCTACTATAACCCTGCCCCCACCTGTTTCATCGTATGCACCAGCATGGGCAACACCCCTTAAAGTACCTAAGATTATTACATCCCCTCCAGAAACCACCTCTGCGCCTGAATTAACATCACCAAAAATAATTATGGAATGTTCGGACTCAATCTTTTGACCCGATCTTAATGTTGTTACTAATACTTTTGCATTTGCTTCATCGTAATTATCAAGTTTAGAAAATAAACTTTCTTCTGTTGGTAAAAAATCTTCCATGCTGGTCGTTTCAAACTCCATCTCTGATTGTAGAGCTCCCTGTCGGATCTTCATATTAAACTCATCACAAAGAAGTGATTTAAGCTGTGGCTCTACCCCTTCTTGAGGATCTCCCCCAACCCATTCAAGTGCAACTTCATTTCCGAATAAAAACTTTTTTCTTGATTCGATAAACGATCTCACGCCATTTAGAATTCCGCTCTCATCAACTCTTGAATCAATTCTAAGTACTAATCCGTCTGTGGTGCCTTTTGCGGTTACTATCGAGTCGTCCATAAACCTATAAGCTAATCTTAAATTCTAAAAAAGCCAAGCAAAGTTTAAGTTACTTATACTAATTATTAATGTCAACGAGCTGTCATCCGAAGTTCGATTGTGCGATTCTCCTAATATGCTAGCAAGAATCATACTCATTTTAACCCTATCGGGCTGTTATGAGCTAAAAAGTGCCGTTACCCAAGGCAAAGTATTACTTTCAAGACGATATATCTACGATATCCTTCAGAATGACAACCTTGGAGAAGAGAAAAGACAGAAACTGAGACTGGTCTTAAAGGCCAGAGAATTCGCAAAAAGTTTAGATCTAAATGTGGGAACATCATACGATACCCTATCCTCAAGACCAGCGAATCTATGGGTTCTTATGGCCGCCAGAAAAGACTCTTTAACCCCTTACACTTGGAGCTACCCGATAATAGGCTCGGTGCCCTATAAAGGATTTTTTTCGGAAAGTGAAGCAAAAGAGTTTCAGTCTAACTTCCCCGAATATGACACTCACATTAGAACAAGTAGTGCTTTTAGTAGCTTAGGGTGGTTTGATGACCCAATCACTCCGAATTTGCTAGAACTACCTGATACTGAGCTGACCGAGACCCTGTTTCATGAGCTTTTCCATAGAACTGTCTGGATCAAAGATTCCGTTGCAAAAAATGAGTCTGGGGCTAATATCTTCGGGGTTTTAGCTAACATAAATTTCTACCGCAAAGACCCTGAAAAGCTTCAAAAGGCCAGAGCCTCTCTAACTCACACGCTTGCCCTGGCTCAAGATCTCAAAAAACTTGTTGATGAACTAAATTCAGTCTTCAACGATGATACAAAGAGCTATCAAGATAAGCTTGCCTTAAAAGAGAAAATTTACAAAGACTCAAAACTCCCCTTATCACCAAACAATGCCGAACTTTTACATCTTTGGATCTATTACGAGTATGTCGAGCATTATAAAGATTTTTTCATAAAAAATGACAGATCTCTCTCCTTATTCTTAAATAACTTTGAGAAGGCTCCAAAATGATCCAAGTTGGTTCAGTTGTAACATTTGATCATCAAGGTGATGTAAGATTTGGTGTTGTTATTGAACATAAGAATCAAAAACATGTAGTTCTAAGTGATCTTAGGGAAAAAGTTCATCTACCTGAAGGAAGACTATGTGTACTAGGCAAAGGAGACCTAGAAGTACTTATAGAAAAAGTTCCTAAGATATCTCTAAACACTGAAGAGATCTGGGAGCTTTGTGAAGATAAAGACTACTCAACTCAAGAATTAGCAAATGAGCTTTTTAAGAGCCCAAAACTTGAGGAGCTTGTGGCCTTAAGAATCGCACTATGTAAAGACAAGGTCTTTTTCAAAAGAAATGGAGATAAATTCACCCCAAGACCTAAGCAAGCAGTCGAGATTCTGAGGGAGGAGGCAAGAAGAGCTAAGGAGCGGGAGGAGGAAACTTTGAAGTTTATAGCCTGGCTCAAGGATTCAAGTGAATCCCTAACTCCAAGTGTTGATCTTCTGAAAGATCTCTCCATTTTTGCTGCCGAAGGTTCTCTATCTCCAGCTGCACATAAAGATATTACTCATATATTGACCCGTGTTCTTTCAAGGGATTCTCATCTATCTCAAGGAGCACGAGAACTTCTTTATAAGAAAAAAGTCTTTACTCACAAAACGAACCTTCAAAGTATAAAGTATAATCTTCCTGAAACTCCTGAAAGTGGCGAGTTGGTTGAAGGAATTTTTATCTCAAACCGAACAGACCTAACTTCGCTTCCAGCTTTTACTATTGATGATGAAAGCACCATGGATATAGATGATGCTGTCACCTTAACAAAAATGGATGGTGGATATTCATTAGGAATACACATAACAGATGTCGCTTCATCAATTAAGGACAGCTCTGAACTAGATTTAATTGCTAGGAAGCGTGCAACTTCAGTTTATCTACCCGAAACAACTTTTCACATGCTACCGAGGCAGATCGCTGAAGAATCGCTAAGCCTTGTTGCTAACAAAACAAGAAATGCTTTATCAGTAATAGTAAAAGTCTCTGAATCTGGAGAACTACTAAGCGCTGAGGTACTGCCAACTTTAATCAAGGTCTCAAAAAGGTACAGCTATAATGAAGCAGACAGAATACTTGAAGAAGGAGATGAAATATTAACCTTTCTGAATACTCTTTGTCATAAGCGAGAAGAATTCAGACAGAAAAATGGAAGTTTTCGAGTCAGTAAACGTGAGGTTAATCCAGTCTTGTTAGAGTCTGGAGAGGTCGTCTTAGAGGAATATTCAGAAGATACTCCATCAAGATTTTTAGTTGGTGAATTAATGATCCTGGCAAACTCAGTATTTGCAAATTTCTGCGCTGAACATAAGCTTCCATGCCCTTATAGAACACAAAGCCCACTATCTGAAACTGCAATCAAGGAGATACAAGCAACCCCTGAAGGGTTTGCAAGAGATTTTGCTCTAAGAGTTAGGCTCAATAGATCTTTAGTGTCATTGGTGCCTGGGATTCATGCAACATTAGGGCTTTCAGTCTACACGCAAGCAACTTCTCCAATTAGAAGGTATACAGATATATTAGTTCAACGGCAGATCTTAAATTTCATCGAACATAAACTTCCATTTTATAATCAGGAGAAGCTAACCGAGATATTAGCTTCGCTTGAAGAACCTCTCTTTAAAGCGATGACTGTAACAAGGGAATCAAAGCGGTTTTGTTTCCTAAAATACTTAAAACAAAAAGTAGGCAAAATCATAGAGGGGATAATTGTCAGACATGACGAGCGAGTTACTTTAATAGAACTTGATGAGGTCTATCAGGCATTCCCTATCAAAGGGTTGAAGAATCCTGAACTTGGATCAAGGAAGAGAGTGGTTATAAAGGCAGTAGATCCATTCACGGATTATATTAGGTTGGAAGTGGTAGGGTAGTTGAGATAACTATAGAGCCGTGAAGCTGTGTTGAATTAAAAAACTTGTCCTTATATTTTTATAACAGTGCGATCAATTATTGATATGACTTGAAAGAAAGAGGAGCCCCTACTTCTTCTTTCCTCTATCTCTGCTGTGTTTTTTTGATTTATCGCTTTTCCCCTGCGCACTTTTTGTGGTTGCAAGAGCCTCTCCCTGCCTGGCTTTTCTAGTTGCAGTTTGCTGCTTATGAGATGCTTCTTTTGCAGTTAGATCTTTTTTCGTTTTCTTCTTCATAAAACCATCCTAGAAATTTATTGAATCATAAATTCAATAAATTCTAAATGACTTTAATCTTGAAGTTCCTGGTAATCCGCTGTTCTAATGTATCGAGAGCGATTCCGCTTGATCGACACAAGGTTCATCACCCCAGGCTTCGGTAATGACGGAAAAGGCTCGGGTAAGAAGATCAAGTTCGTCGATTGCAAGTTCAATGATCTCAACTGCTTCTTTTTCAGTGGTCTTCTTTTCTGACATTTTATCACCTTCACTAAAACCTTGTGCATTAACTGCGCCAAGTAATTAATCGGTTTATTTAAATCGATACTTTAGAAAAATTTAAATTTCTCTAGCTTTTTCAACCACTTACTGCCGAATGCTTTACATCTTTAAGTGTCAACAAACTGACTATCTAAACTGGGGCGCTGGCGCAGATTCTTCAATCAAATATGACTCAGAAGCCTCAGTGCTCATCCTCATAGGGGTTGAGCCAAGCCCTAAATGTTTAACTGGAATTCTCTCAAGAGATGATGGAAAGGAGCCCCCTCTAAGAAGTTTCTTTAGCTCTGCAGTTTTACTCATCTCAACAGAACCTGCCGATAGCACTCTACTTGTTGATGGATCTATTAACCTTGCATTGAGATATACTCGAAGCGGGCTTACCACATAAGTTCCAGCAACTATTCCTCCAAGCTGCCTTTCTCCACGTATTTCACGAAGATCTCTTGATAGAGCAAACTCCCCTGAGGTTGGTCTAAATTGAATTCCATTGGAGGCTCTAAGTTCAATAACCTCATACCCTCTCATTGCAAGTTCACTCATAAGCTGTTCTGCCACCATACGACCAAAACTAGAGGTGGAATAAAGGTCATCAGCCTGAACAAACGTGGAAACAGCAATTGGACCAGGGTCTGTACCGCGGAAATATTCATCAATCTGTTCAGCCAGATAGCTGGTTTTAAACCTACCTACTGACTGGTTCTCGTTTTCCTCCATTCCCCATGGGAAGTAGGCTGGAAGATCGCTATAGCGTCTACTGCACCCTACTAGGGCTAGAAGAAGAATTGTCGTGACAAGTTGGCATGTAAGTTGTTTATACTTCCGTGTGGTTTTCATAATATCCATACTTTTAGGCACTTATGATTAAATATATCGTCAAATCCTTGACTCTTTTGGCACTCTCAGGATGTTTCATGATTGAGGAACATCTTGAGTTACCAACAATTAACATTAAAAAGAGTTGCAAGAATCGTGCACACACCAATCTTGGCCTTTCAGACTTTATAAGCTCTCGATTTCATAGAGGTTCCCCGGTCAGACTTGGCATAATGCCATTCTCCGTTCCGGCAAATCTTTCCGCTAGAAACTCAGAACTTCCAGGGGTTGGAAATAAATTAGCCTGGTCAGTGAGATCACATTTACTAGGAAAAGAAGAGATTCCGATTGTTGAGGTTTTTAATCGTCCAAGCCTTCCTGGGCATAAAGACGAATTCTTTACAGGAAACTTCGGGGCTATATCGCTTGCAAGAGAAGCTGGATATGACTTGGTAATGGTTGGGTACTTAGAGCCAACAAGAAGCCTTACAAACGCAATTCTCCATACAAAAGTAATTGAGGCTGAAGGAGGAATTACTGTTTGGTTTGGCGAATCTGAAATCGTTTCCAGAGAAAAAATGCTTCAGTCTTATGAAGATTCCTGGTTTGGACGCGGAGAAGTCCCAAGTAGTATTTTTACTAATGAGGTTTTTGATCACCTCGCAAAATGTGCTGTTGAGGGGATACTGGGCGAGGCTGGGTAGTTAATCTAACTGGAAACCCAAATCATCTAGGTATGTTTGATTAGAAAATAGCTAATTGATAGCTTTCACTCCGTAGGAGTAAAGCTAATGATATCCGCTAAAGATCCAATCAAAGATGTTTCGTCAAAGGTTACTTACAATCCGATGCCTGAATTCACCCATGAAAACAAGGGCCCATTTACTGCTTCTGATTTAATTACCACCGAAGATGGAGGGATGTATCATCTTCATATCAAGCCCGAGCAAGTGGCTGATAATATAATTATCGTCGGTGATCCAGATCGGGTCACCAGTCTCGCTGAAAAGTTTTTTTTAGAAAAATTAGAAGAAAAGCTAATAGACTCTGTCAACATAGAGTGTGAGGTTGTTCATAGAGGACTGAGAACTATCACCGGAGTTGTAAAAGACACCGAGAAGGACGGTGGACTTAGGGTCACTATTATAACCTCAGGAATGGGTCATGGTTCCACAAGTATCGTCGTAAATGAGCTGATAGACCTTCGTGAGATGGATCTTAAAACCAGAACCAGAAAAGACTCATGGCAGCCCTTCAACTTAATCAGGATAGGAACCTGCGGTGCATTACAAGATGATACAGTTTTAGGAACGCCGGTCTTAGCTTCACACTGCATTGCAATGCATAATGGAAATTGTTTTAGTGAGATTCCACCTCCTTCACCTAAAGCGGAAGCGTTAGAGAGAAAAGTTGAGAGTGTCATTTTAGATACCATGTCTCCTAAATCAGTTCACTATGGACGGATACACCCCATAGTAAGCAAATCAGATCCAGACCTTGTAGCAAACTTTCACCGGGCTTCAAATAAATTAGGTATCAAAGTTGAAGTTGGAGTAGTGGCTGAGAATTCTAATTTCGATCATGCTCAAGGTAGAGATGTGTTTAGGGTAAGACCTAGTATACCTAATATAGACAGATTACTTGCGGGTGTTGAAACCGGTATAGCAGACCAAAGAATTATAGCGATGGAAATGGAAGGTCACTCTGTCACCTCACTTAACGCTCAAGACCATAGGTCAGCCATGATCGTTGTTCCAGTAGCACAGCGAGCTAAGGATAAAATGATCACATCTGAGGCCTTTGTAAAAGGAATTGATGACTGCTCTAGCCTAGTGCTTGAGGTTTTTAGGGGACTAGATCCTAATAAGCCTGTATCACCCTATAGACCAAAAGACACCGAGATGAGCTTCTCGGAAGCGGTAGCAAGGACTGTAATAGACAAAGGATACAGGCTCCCAGACTATATTCTTGAGAAAGCTCTCAAAATAGCTATCGGACAACACAGTAATTCCCACACCCCATATGTGGATCTGCCAAAAAGAGGCGTGGCAGTTATCTGCAAGTCAGAAGAAGGATTTGAGATATTCGGAGGCACAGATGTGCAATCTGCTGCTTACCCATCAAGTCTTGATGGCGTAAAAAGTGCTATAAGAGCAACTCGTCTTGCTGGTTTAGAGAATAACATAGCCGGAGTTATGGTATATTCAGAGGAAGATGATGCACCACTCATATACGACTCAGAGCTTGGATATCTAAAAGCTTTTGCCGATGAAATTCCCCTCATTCGCGTAAGCCTTTCCGGCGATGTGAATGTTGACTTCCTAAAGGTTCCAAAACATGTACAAGAAAGAATTGGTGCTTTGACAAGACATCAGGAATATCAAAAACCTGCAATCAGTCACTTTACAGACTTACCGATTGAGAGTTTACATGAATATCTTTCAAGCAACTTTGGTCTTAAGATTGAGCTTCAGAGTTTTATTCACGCTTTAGAACAAGCAGCTCTCGCCTCAATTAAAGGTCTTCAAAGTTTGAGCAACTATCAAGTTGGGGCAGCTTTACTTTTAAGATCAGGTGATGTCGTTTCAGGTTCGAACATCGAACTGGTGCCGTTATCAGAGACCCTCTGCGCTGAGAGAGTTGCTCTTGAAAGGGCTGGAGCTGAAGGTTTTCTAGCAGGAAGAGGTAGTTTTTCCGAATTAGTCGACTTAACAGTAACTTACGTACCGCAAAGTAATCCCGCCGAACCCTGTGGAGCTTGTAGACAAGCCTTAACCGAGATCACTGCTTCAAGACCAATCTTAGCTTACTGCAAAACAGGAGAGGTGATGTTTGCTGAAGGTCTTTGTGAAGGAAGAGTTGTTAGAGTTAAATTTGATGGATCAAATTTTGAAGTTCAGGAGATATCTCCTCAAGGTGGGCTGTTAGCAGCTTCTTTCGGGGCTAAAAATTTAGCTTAGTTTCCTAATCCTCAACATCGGCAACCTCCAATGTTAGCCTTGGAGTAAAGCCTACTGTATCTAAAACTTCATCAATTCTTTTTGGATTAATTCCATACTCTTTCATAGCAGCCTTTAGTCTGTTTCTCTCAACAAACGGGACAATTACTAACGGTGCAATCTCAGGAAAAACTTCCTTTACTTTCTCGACTGAAACTTCTGTTTTCTTGGTTTGCTTTACGTAAGCCTCACCAAATTTACCTTCGTAAGCTGGCTCACCAGCAATAAGCTTATCCCTGATAAGCTCCTTTAACATATCATACTGGACATCCAAGAAAGCAAGCTCAGTGGATATATCTTTTATTAACTCATACCTATCTTTCGCCACCTTAAACAGATTTTCCATAAGCTCTGGAATTGAAGCAGTGTGATCGATTGAAAGTTTATCTTCTATCGCCTTTAGCTCAAGATAAACTCTAACAGCGACCTCAGCATCGCTCGCTGCATACTCGACTTGAGATTTCGAAAGAGGTCTAACCGACCAATCGCTTTCTTGCTCTTCCTTAGACAGATCAACTCCCAATAGAGCCTTACAACAGGTCTTAAGAGTATGATTAGGAAGATCTGGCCTGTATCTTCTTGAAAGATTAAGTGTGTCTATTATCCCAGCAAAGGGAATATTGTGTCTTGAGAACTGTCGCTCTTCGAAAGATGCATTATGTGCGATCTTTTTTGGACTCAGAGCACCTAAAACCTTACCAAGAGTTTCAATCCCGCTAAATGCAAAAGGATCAATCAAAAAAATTGTCTCTTTTTTAGGTAGACCAATCTGTATTAGACATAGCTTCTCCTCCCCTATCTGCCAGCCAGAAGTCTCAGTATCAACACCCAATATCTCCTCATCCATCATAAATGGAAGAGCAGCCTCTAGCTCTCCTTCACTTTTAATCCAAGAAAAATCCCAAGTCCTTCTAAAACTATTCCCGTCCATGACTTACAATGTTACCCTCCCTGTGCTGCCGATGAAAGCTTTTCTTAAGAATTTACTCCCATGGATTGTTACACTAACGGCGCTTTATTTTGCTTTCAAAGGACTTGATTGGGATACCTTTTTTCTACATTTCTTAGCTGGCTCACCAGTTTTGCTACTTCTAGCTATGGCGATTATGTGTGTAAGCTACATAATTCGTGGTGCAAGATGGCCACTTCTCTTACCACATCCACAACTTAAATTTTTAGATTCTCTTAAGGTTCTAATATTAGGATTCTTTATGAACAATGTGCTCCCCGCTAGAGCAGGTGAGTTTGTAAGAGCTCATGTTGGAAGCAAAGTCATTCAAGAGCGAAGAACAAGAGTACTAGCCAGTATTTTTGGTGAGAGGTTAGCTGATGGTATTACAATAAGTCTTCTATTTGGAATTTTTGCAGTTAAAATGGGCGATAGTAACCTATCGAACAATTTTATGTTGGTTGCTCTTGGATTTGGTGCAATTGGTTTAGGTGTAATCTTAGTTATTGCTCTTAGAGAGCAGGTTTTTTCTTTGGTTGCTAAGCTTAGCGAGAGATTCCAAGGTAAAGCATCACAGTTCGCCCTAAAAAGAGCTCATATATTTGTGGATGGACTGAGTCCTCTATGTGATAAACGAAAAATCGTACAGATTACGATTCTATCTTTCACTGTTTGGCTAGTTGAGCTGATAGTTTACTTCACAATTAGTCGAGCATATGGGGCAGATCTATCATTCGCTCAATGCGTTTTATTTCTTGTAGCTGTTAATTTTGCAGGTCTGATTCCTGCTGCACCAGGAGGACTTGGTGTAATAGAAGCTGTAGGCTCAGCAATTCTAATCTCATTAGGTGTTCCAAGAGAACTTGCTCTCACCCTGGTGGTAACTCAACACATTATGCAGTACCTCGTAGTCGGAATTCCTGGTGCTTTTATCTTAGGAACTCTAAAGAAATACCTGGCCTCTCTTGAAGAGCCTGAGGAAGTTACTGCGTAATCTTCACAGCCTAACTTATTGTTTTAATTGGTTTTTCTATAACATTTAAAAGATAACCTCTCATTTTACTAAATTGTTACAAACCATTTACGTAATCGTGACAACTCACCTCAACTTTTAGAGCACACTCTCTACATAAGCTCTCACAACAGAGAGCTTAAAATCTTAGGAGGTTGTATATGAATTCAGATTTAGCACTAATTAAGCAGTTCAATAAAGGTTCACTCGAGGCTTTCGAGGAGCTAGTAAGCCGTTACGAAACAAAAGTTATGAACTTAGCTTTAAGATTCACCAGAAACCAGGAAGACGCTGAAGAGGTAGTCCAAGATGTTTTTACTACTCTATATAGAAAACTTGCTGGCTTTGAAGGCAAATCTGCATTCTCAAGCTGGCTTTACAGAATTGTTGTAAACGCATCCTTCATGAAGCTTAGAAAACGTAAACAACAAACAACCGTCTACCTAGAAGAACTCACCCAAGAAAGAGGTATCGATAAAGATCTTCTACTAGGTGGTTCTCGCCACGATAGTATCCCTTCACATCGTGAACTTAGAGAAGTACTCCAAGGTGCAATTGATAAACTACCTGAACAGTACCGCTCAGTCTTCATACTTCGCGATGTTGATGCTCTAAGTAATGAAGAAGTAGCTGAGATCCTAAACTTAAGTGTACCTGCAGTTAAATCAAGACTTCATCGCTCAAGGCTAATGCTTCGTAAAAGATTAGCTAGATACTATGAAGAACTATACGGAGTTCAAGTTGCTGAAGAAAATTTCGAAGAGGAAAGTTTAGCTGCATAGAAAAAATTTGTGGCTAATTAACGATTCTATCTTGTTCAACCATGGGTAATTCCTCTACCTTCCAAGAACAGGTTGTTACAAGGTTTTTTGTAGCGAGGGTTATCACGAATGTGAGACCCCTCGCACGTTTTTCGCGCTCGACGCTATCTTCTTGGTTCAACCGCTAACGCGGTTGAGACACGTCCAGGGGCTTCGCCCCTCTCGCCCTGATCGGGCGTTCACCCCGATCACTCCTCTGGGGGTCGTTTCGAACCTCCGGTTCTGCACGAAGCAATTCTTTTTTTTTCGCTCGCTGCGGTTGTGTAACTTGGGGGGTCAGGCCGCCGTATTATTGCTTCGTCCGATAGCGCGGACGATAGACCCCCTGACCAGGCAGCCGCTAGCATTTGTCTGGTCAGGCCTTCCGGCCTGACCCCCAAGTTACACCATAGACTAACTTCATCCCTATGGTTTACTACTAACCTAAGTGAAACAAGAATCAAGACAGGGTATCTATATATTCCTAGCATTAATATCAGGAATCATTGTTGGAGCCCTCCTTCACTCAGACTCTCCACCAGAACTAGCAATCTCCACCTTTACCCTTCTTGGGGAAACCATATTTCTTGGTTTATTAAAAATGCTAATTATCCCTCTTGTTGCTGTAAGCGTCATAGTTGGAATTACAAGTTCGAGCTCAGGATTAGGCAGACTTGGAACACTTACATTCATTTACTTTGGATCAACGATGCTTATTGCTGTAGTAATAGGCCTTCTACTAGTCACTCTAATTAATCCCGGGATCGGGTTTCCAACTTCAAACTATATAGCCCCCGAACTGGCAGTAACCTCCGCAAAAGGGATCTTTGAAAATCTTATAGATCAGATCATCCCTGGTAACATATTTTCTGAGCTATCTTCCGGGAATCCACTTCCAGTAATTGTATTTTCAATATTTTTTGGGATACTTCTCTCAATCCACAGAAAAAGTTCTGAAAATATAATTTCTCTTTTTAGATCTCTTTTCCATATTTTAATGGAGATGGTGCAGGTAGTGCTAATTCTTGCACCTTTAGGAATCTTCTGCCTTCTTGCAAAAACTGTAACACTAGTTGGCCTATCAATCTTTACCGAGTCTCTTGGATTATACATGCTGACTGTGACATTAGGCCTTCTGATACATGGTGGACTAATCCTGCCTGCTATCGCGTATATCTTTACAAGAGAGAATCCTTACAGATTTGCATTTCAGGTAAAAAAAGCTCTTATTACTGCTCTCGGTACATCGTCATCCTCGGCAACTCTTCCAGTGAGTATTGAATGTGCTACTGAGGAAGCAAAAATTTCAAAAACTACAGCCGGCTTAGTACTTCCAGTTGGCTCTACTGTAAATATGGATGGAACTGCGCTTTATGAAGCAGTCGCAGTTGTTTTTTTAGCACAAGCTTTTGGAGTCACACTTGGAGGAGCCGAGTTATTCATAATAGCTATCACAGCAACTTTAGCTGCTGTTGGGGCAGCAGGAATTCCTAGTGCAGGACTTGTTACTATGGTTGTTGTAATTGAAGCTGTAAATCAAAGTTTAGGCGCTGTAGTTATTCCGGTAGCAGCAGTTGGAATAATACTCGGGGTTGATCGATTTCTTGATATGTTTAGAACCACGGTTAATGTATGGGGCGATCTGGTTGGGGCAAAGATCATTGATAAAATTATGCCTATTGAATAATGAATCTTCAACACAGAGTTCTCAGAGTTACACAGAGGTGTATGCTAAAATATTTGTTTAATCTTCCCTACGCTCTCACTCAAAGTTTCAGTGCTTGTATCGATTCTTACATCAGGATTCTTTGGTTCTTCATAAGGTGCCGAGATCCCGGTAAATCCCGTAATCTCACCAGCTCGTGCTTTTTTATATAACCCTTTTGGATCTCTTTCTTCGCAAACTGAAAGTGGTGTAGCTACATATATTTCACAAAAATTTTCATTTCCAATAATCTCTCTAGCCATTTTTCTATCCTTTTCAAATGGCGATATTAATGAGCAAATAACTGTGACCCCTGCATCATTTAAAAGCTTAGAAGCCTCGGCTGTTCTTCGAATGTTTTCACCTCTATCAGCATCACTAAATCCTAAATCTCTGTTTAGACCATGGCGTAGATTGTCCCCATCTAGCCTATAAACTAACCTGCCCCCATCAAATAATTCTCGCTCTAGTGCTACTGAAACTGTTGATTTTCCTGAACCAGAAAGGCCTGTTAGCCAAAAGGTCTTGGCCTTGTATCCTAATCTAGACTCCCTATCGACTCTTGAAACTTCACCTTTACTCTCAGTAATGTTTGTTGCTACATGACCCTGCTTTCTGATTATCTCTTCTTTTCTATCTTTCTCAGAAAATCTCTCAATAATTAGCCCCGCTGCTGCTGTTTGATTTGTTTCTACATCAACAAGAATAAATGAGCCTGTTCCACGATTTCTGTCGTAAGGATCAACAAAAATTGGCCTTGCAAGCTCTAAACTTACACGACCTATGTCATTTAAACCTAGCGTATCTGCGTTCTTTCTTTTTAAGTTAGTAATATCGAGAAGATAAGAAAGCTCTCTAACAATCCCTCTAGTCTGTTTTGTTGTATGAAAAACAAAATATTCTCTGTTTAAAGACAAGGGCTTTTCATCAAACCAGATGAGCATCGCTTCACATTCACTTACTGCATGTGGTCTATTATGAGATCTAACGATCATATCCCCTCTCGATATGTCGCGCTCATCTTCAAGGGTAAAATTTACTAAAGAACTTACCGATGCCCTATCAATCGCTTTTCCATCTGTTTTTATGATGCTTTTTATTCTTGAGGTTTCAAGAGATGGGAGAATCGTGACTTCATCTCCTACAGAAAATCCACCTGAAACTACACTTCCACCAAAAAATCTCTTTGTTCCTTCTCTAAGCACAACCTGAACTGGAAAGCGTGCATCAATACTGTTTTTATCTGCTATAAGATGAATTTCCTCGAGGTAACTTAAAACCGTTTTTCCTTCATACCAAGGGGTTCGTTTTGACTTATCAGCAACATTATCTCCTTCAAGGGCAGAGATTGGAATTACAGCAACATCCTTGAATGAGAGTTTCTCAGCAAATTTTGTAAACTCAGCCTCGAGCTCAAAAAATCTGCTTTCAGAAAAATTAACGAGATCCATTTTATTTATTGCGACTACAAGTCTAGGAACAGCTAAAAGAGAAGCAATACAAGAATGTCTTTTAGTTTGAGTAGTTATCCCTTTTTCAGCATCAATCAACACTACAGTTGCATCAGCAGTTGAAGCAGCAGTAGCCATATTTCTTGTATATCGCTCATGCCCTGGTGAATCAGCTAAGATAAATCTTCGTTTTTTGCTTTGAAAATATCTATAAGCTACATCGATTGTAATCCCCTGCTCTTGTTCAGCCTGAAGACCATCAGTCAACACAGCTAAAGATAACTTATCCCCTTTTTTAATTTTCGCCAGATGATCTGTATAGATATTCCCTGTGTCGTAGAGCAGTCTTCCAATAAAGGTAGACTTCCCATCATCAACACTGCCAGCCGTCGAGAATCTTAGGATATCCATATCAGAAATACCCCTCTCGTTTCTTTTTCTCCATTGAGCCTTCTTGGTCATGATCGATAACCCTTGTAGAACGCTCCGAGATAGTGGTTTCCATCATTTCAGCAACGATCTCTTTTAATGTTGTTGCTGTTGATCTTACAGCGCCAGTACAAGGTGAACATCCAAGTGTTCTGTACCTAATCATGAGCTTTTCAACTTTTTCACCTGGCAAGAGTCCATTTCCAGATCTAGTTTGTACTGCAGGTATTAAAAGATCTCCTCTAACTATGACTTCTCTTTCAGCTGCATAATAAAGTGGAACTATTGGTATGTTTTCACGTTCTATGTAGCTCCAGATATCAAGCTCAGTCCAATTTGAGAGTGGAAAAACTCTAACTCCTTCGCCCTTCTTAATTCTTCCATTATAAAGATTCCATGGCTCAGGCCTCTGATTTTTTGGCTCCCACTGGCCAAATGAGTCTCTAAATGAAAATACTCTTTCTTTTGCTCTTGATTTTTCTTCCTCTCTTCTTGCTCCACCGATTGCAGCATCAACTTCAAAGTGCTTTAGAGCATTAACAAGTGCCTTTGTTCTTAATAGGTCGCAACAGTTAAAAGTACCTAGATCGAAGGGATTAGCATTTTTGGAGATTGCCTCTTCATTTCTGTAAACAAGTAGCTTTGCACCAATTTTATCTACAAACCAATCCCGAAAGTCGTACATCTCCGGAAAATCAAATCCTGTGTCTACATGCAAAAGAGGAAAAGGAAGTGGCATTGGGTAAAAAGCTTTTCTTGCAAGGTGCACCACAACTGATGAGTCCTTACCTACAGAATAAAGGATGGTTGGACGCTGAAACTGAGAAAAAGCCTCTCTTATTATATAGATACTTTCTGCTTCAAGCTCATCAAGAAGTGACATATTGAGAGTCTAGCATGACTTAAATTACGGGTCACATTCAGGGGGATTTTTGTGCTAGCCTCAGAGTCATGAGATTGGCAGCTTTTTTTGGATTTTTAGGGGTGCTGTTCGGAGCTTTTGGAGCGCATTACTTTTCATTTCCACCATATGAAGATGGGATCTGGAAAACTGCTAGCCTTTATCACTTAGTACATGCAGTCGCAGCTTTTGTTTGTTTTAATTTAGGTCACAAAAAAGCAGGTTCGATTTTTCTTATAGGAATAGTTTTCTTTTCTGGCAGCCTTTATCTATTAGCAATTACGAAAATAAAGATCTTAGGTGCCATTACCCCTATCGGGGGCACACTTTTTTTGGTTGGATGGCTGTCGCTAGTAATTAAAAACGCCAAAGTTAAAGAGTGATTTCAAGCCTAGGGAAGCAAAGCGATGATTTTCAAAATGGAATATCATCATCTGCAAAGCTAACATCAGCTACATCATCAGCTGATGGCAGCGAGCTTAGCATTGATTTACCCTTTTCTTCCGGAACAAAGGCTGTGTCATTTGCTGCCATGGCATTACCTTGGGAACCAACAGTTCTTGATAGAAACTGAACTGAGTTTCCGATAATTTCAGTTGTATATCTATCTTTACCCTCTTTATCCTGCCACTTTCTGGTTTGGATTCTACCATCAATAAAAACTTGTGAGCCTTTTTTAAGATACTTGCTGCAATTTTCAGCGGTCTTTCCAAAAGTGACAACGTTATGCCACTCGGTTTGATCGACCCATTGCCCACTTGTTCCATCTTTCCTGCGCTCTGTAGTGGCAATACTAAACTGACAAACTGGCATCCCGCCTCCTGTCATTCTTAGTTCCGGATCCTTCCCTAAATTTCCAATTAACATCGCTTTATTAAGACTCATAGTATTTACCTCTCTCTTAATGTATTATTCGGAAGATTTTTTCTCAAGTTTCCTATGATTTTTATACGTTTCGCTGACCTTGGCTCCTCACCTATTGAAATTACTGGAGAAATTCCATTTTCAGCCATTTTAAAAAATTTAAATTCTGATGAATTTGCCTTCGAAATTAATCAAAACTTTAAGATCAAGGCCTCAAGCATTCCTAATGGTGCTGAGCTGAGAGGAGAGATTTTCATGAATTTCAGACAGCTTTGTGGAAGGTGTGGAGAGCTAAAAGATCGGATAGTCACTATACCTGTTCATATAGTGCTTCGAAAAAAACCTCCAAAAAAATTTAGAGAAGAGGATGGAAGATACGAGGATGATATTGGGGTATGTTTTGTTGATGGAGAAAGAGTGGATCTCGAACCAATTTTAATCGAACAAATTATCCTTTCCATCTCCCAAGTCTGGAGCGAAGAGGCCTGCGGAGATCTCTCTAGCACGCTCAATAGCTAGTTTTGTGGATGTGGTGCAATTTTGTTCTCCTATATTAGATATTACCCCAGATTGAATAAGTGCCTTTTTTGGCTGAGGCCTTAGCCCTGAAAGGATGAGGTGCTTTTTTCTAGATTTAAGCTTTTCGTAAAAAGATGAAAGGGCATGAATTCCTGCCGCATCGATTATAGGTACATTCCTCATCCGTAATATTAATATCTCTCTTGAATCAGAAATTCTATTGATAGCATTTTCAAACCGTTCAATTACTCCAAAGAATAGTGGTCCTTCAAGGGCAAACACCTCAACATTTTTAGGAATATCTTTAATTTCTGAGCCTAGATCCTCATCAAGGTTCTTTGTAATCTCTTGAGTAATTAGCGCAACCTCAGTAGAGCTCTCCATTCTTTTTAGAAAAATTAATGCTGAAAGAAGAATCCCAACTTCAATGGCTATGGTTAGATCCATTACAACAGTTAATATAAAAGTTGTAAGCATTATAACTACATCACCACCAGGGGCTTTAAACATTTTTATAAAAGTTGGTACCTCTGCCATATTATAAGCTATAAATATAAGTATACCTGCCAATGCTGCGAGTGGAATTTTCTGAGCAAAATCTCCAAGAACCAGTAGTATTACTAGTAATACGACTGCATGAGTCATCGCAGCTATTGGTGAATGTGCCCCACTCCTTATGTTCGTTGCAGTTCTCGCTATAGCGCCAGTAGCGGGAATTCCACCAAAAAGTGGTGTTAATATATTTCCGATTCCTAGTGAAATGAGCTCTTTATTTGGACTATGTCGAGTGTTAGTCATACCATCTGCTACTGTGGCTGAAAGTAAACTTTCAATGGCACTCAATAATGCAATAGTAAGAGCAGGAGAAAATAACAATCTCACTGCCTCTAATGTAATGGGAATTAATTCAAATCTTGGAAGCGAATTAGGAACACCTCCAAATCTAGTTTCTATAGTCTCAACAGGAATGTTAAATAATGATACAGAGAGTGTTGAGAAAACAATTACTATTAAAGAGTTTGGAATTCTAGATTTTGGAATAAGAAACATAAACGCTATTGAGAGCATCCCAATTCCAAGAGCCCACAGGTTAATTCTTTCTAAATTATTAAGATAAACCTTCCATTTATCTATAAACCCAGCAGGTACTCCTGTTAGCCCCATTCCGAGCAGGTCATTTAGTTGAGATGAGAAAACTATAACTGCAATGCCTGAAGTGAAACCAACTATAAGCGGATAAGGGACAAACTTAAGAAGCCTTCCCATCCCTGAAAGCCCCATAATAAGTATCATCACTCCAGCCATCATGGTTGCTAGAGCTAACCCCTGATAACCGTAAGTGGATACAATACTATAGACAACAACTATGAAGGCTCCAGTTGGGCCTGTTACCTGAAACCTACTACCTCCAAGGGCAGCTACAACAAAACCTGCTATAATTGCAGTGTATAACCCCTGCTCTGGCTTAACCCCACTAGCAATTGCAAAAGCAATTGCTAGTGGCAATGCCACTATCCCCAAAACTATCCCCGCTGAAAGATCTGCTATTAGGGACTCTCTGTTATGAGAAACTCCGAATATCTTCACAGATATTCTTTATCATATAGACGAAGTTGGCGTATACTTTAGAAAGTGTCCCGACTTAATATCCCAGAGAACATTAGAGAGGTTCTTTCAAGAGCCATATCTAGATCTAAGCTGCGATCTGAGCTCAAAAAATTCGAGTTCAAAAATCACTGGAAAACGATTGTAGGAGACAAAATCGCATCTCATGCGAAACCAGCAGGCTTTAGAGGGAACGCTCTAATAGTTCAGGTTGATTCTTCTGCCTGGGCTCAAGAGCTAAGTTTTCAAAAAAATACTATCTTATCGAGAATTAGAAGATTTGTGCCTGATAATAAAATCATCTCTGATATAGTTTTTTCTGTTAGGTAGCGTTACTCAAAAACAAAGATCTTCTCATTTGGTCTTACTAGTCCAAGCTCTTCCCTGCTGGCTCGTTCAAGACCTCTGTCTGAAGACATAATCGATTTAAGCTCTTCTCGTGTTCTGGAGACTTTATGGCTCAGATTAGCATTCTCGTCTCGCTGGATGACTAAAGCACGTTCAAGTCTTTTAATCTCCCTAATACCTTGATCAGAAATCAGACTTGTGGCCACCACTAAAAGAGCCAGTAAAAAAAGTACTATCGGGGCATACCGAGCCTGTATCACACTCAAATTATGATTTAAAAGAATAATTACTGAAACCCGCAATTTACGGGGTTAAAAACTTAAAGTATCCTCCCTATCATGACTACTATCAAAGCTATTGAAGGATTAGAAATTCTTGACTCAAGGGGATTCCCTACTGTTAAGGCTCGTACAATTTTAACAGACGGCACTATTGGAGAGGCTATGGTTCCATCAGGTGCATCAACTGGAGAACATGAAGCTCTTGAGCTAAGAGATGGCGATCAAAAACGATACTTTGGAAAAGGTGTTCAAACAGCCATTAATAATCTATCAGGCGCTATATCTTCAGCGTTAAGGGGAAGATCTCCATTTAGTCAAAAAGAAGTGGATGGAATTTTACTAGAGCTTGATGGAACTCCTAACAAATCAAAACTGGGTGCGAATGCAATATTAGGAGCAAGTCTTGCCTGCGCTCATGCTGCTGCAAAGTCTAGCAGACTAGAGCTATTCGAATATTTAGGAGCCGGTACAACACTTCCTGTGCCACTAATAAATGTAATTAATGGAGGGGCACATGCTGATAATTCGATTGATTTTCAGGAATTCATGTTAGTGCCACATAAGTTTGAAAAATTCTCTGAGGCATTGAGAGCCGCAGCAGAAGTTTTTCAAACTCTCAAAAAAAGGCTCAAAAAAGATGGTCTTTCAACAGGTATCGGAGATGAAGGAGGGTTTGCCCCTAACCTGCCTTCCGCAGAGAGTGCATTAAATATTCTATGTGAAGCAATAGCAGACACTGGATATGAGTCAAAAATATCACTCGCCTTAGATGTAGCAGCATCGGAGTTTTTTAAAGATGGGAAATATACACTTAAAAAAAGCACAAAAGAAGTGCTGACCTCAAGTGGTATGGTAGAACTCCTAGAAAGCCTGGTTAAAAAATTCCCGATAGTTAGCATTGAAGATGGTCTATCAGAAGACGATTGGGATGGTTGGAAACTATTAACTGAAAGGCTGGGTTCAACAGTTCAGCTCGTTGGAGATGATCTTTTTGTAACTAACACTAAACGTTTAAAGCGCGGAATTGAAGAGAGATCTGCTAATTCAATTCTTATTAAATTAAATCAGATAGGCACTCTGACTGAAACGATTGATGCAATCAAAATGGCGCATGATGCAAATATGACTGCAATTATCTCTCATAGAAGTGGTGAGACCGAAGATACAACAATCGCAGATTTAGCTGTTGCTACAAACGCAGGTCAGATCAAGACTGGCTCAGTCTGTAGGAGCGAAAGAACAGCAAAATACAACAGACTTCTTGAGATCGAAACCTTGCTTAAAGATAGCGTCTTTGGAAAGCCCTTTCCTAGATGATAATCGGTTTAGCCGGCGGGGCTTTCACAGCGTTAGGGTGGCTTGAAATTTATCCTCCACTTTGTGGTTTAATAGCTGCTCTTTGTTTTAGCTATGCTATCAAGTCTTCTACCCCATACCTGAGCGTTTATATTGGCGGTGTTTTAGCCATCGGAGCAGCCTTTTACTGGCTTATTGGAACAATTGAAAGCTTTGGAGGATTTTCTTTAATTCCAAGTCTACTTATATATCTATTTTTTGTTCTAGCAAGTGCATCATCGTTTCTTGTTGCTGTCTATTTTTATAAAGGTCTTCCAAGTTTTCTCCCCAGAGTTGCAATATCATTTACGGCTGTAGAGTTACTCCCATATCTTCTATTCCCATGGAAATTTGGGCATCTTCTGCTTGAAGTAACACCTGTCGCTCAACTAGCTTCAATTGGTGGTGCCTCACTTTTAACTTTTGTACTGTTCATGTTTGCAGAATCAATAGTCAATAAAAGAGCAAAATACTTTATTATAAGCTTAGCTATTTTATCGATCGGTTTTTTAATAAAAGCTGAGAGTCAAAATCATCTTTTAAATGTAACCGTGGTGCAGGCTAATGTCTCAACTGAGAAGAAAAGAGACGTATTATCATTTGTTGATAATCTTTCAAGATATATTGAACTAACACCAAAAGATCCGAAGAGTCTTGTTATCTGGCCCGAATCTGTTTTTCAAGAATGGATACATGAAGGGATTCGTTTTAAACATCAAGACCCAAGACTAGAGAAGCTTCCAAATAATTTTATCTTCGGATCCCTAACATTTGAATCAGAGATCAAATACTACAACAGTGCATTAGCAATAAAACCTAATGGCGAGATCTTACCTCCCTATCATAAGCGTGTGCTGATGCCTTTTGGAGAATTTATGCCCCTTGCAGATAAATTCCCCTCCCTGCTTGCACTAAATCCACAAGTTGGACAGTTTAGTGCAGGGAAAAAACCAAGAGTTTGGGATTTTGGCTCTTTTAAAATTTCACCTCTTATATGCTATGAAGATATTGTTCCATCAATGTCTCGTGATTCAGTGCTTGAAGGTGCAGAGCTTCTAGTAAATCTAACGAACGATGCTTGGTTTGGAGATTCTTTTGCTCCAACTCAGCACAATCGGATCGCATCATTTAGAGCAATTGAGAATGGAAGGTATTTAATTAGATCGACTAATTCTGGAAAAACAGCTGTAATTAATCCTAAAGGGCAGATTACTGCTCAGTTGCCCCATTTCTCTGATGGGGTTTTAAATACTAGTGTATCCCCAAGTAAGAATCAGACTATTTATTCGAAATATGTTGGAGAAGGGGTAGGTTTTTTCTCTCTTTATCTCTCTTTATGTTTTATGGTCTTATCTTGGGTAAGGAAAAAAATATGAAACGAGCTCTAATACTATCTATCTTTGCTGCCTGCTCTACCCCGAACCATCATCCGGACATGACAGCATCTGGGGCTGTTGTAGGAGGAAGTATTGGAGCAGGCGCAGGTGCAATAATTGGACATCAACTTAGTTATATTGGTGAAGGTGCTGGAATTGGTGCTGGAGTCGGCGCAGTTTCAGGAATTATGGCTGGTATTTCAGCAGACATCTTAGAAAGTGAAATTGCTAGTAGTAGAGAACAACTAATGTCTATCGAAGCTCAAACAAATGCAAACAGACGAATGCTCGCATCAAACTATAAAGATTCGGACAATAATTCCTATTCTGGTTCAAATTTCGGAATAAGTTCTGTTCCATTTGATACAGATGTATCAAGCCTAAAAAGTGGTGCTATTTCACAAGTTGAAGCATTGGCATTAAAGGTAAGGTCACTAAATTATCCCGCTAAAGTCACTATCATAGGACATGCTGATGACAGTGGCGATAATTCTCACAATGAGAAGCTATCTTTGGCTCGAGCAAGAACGGTAGCAGCGATTCTTTCCTCTCACGGGGTAAGTTCAGATCAAATTGAAGTAAAAGGAGTTGGAAGCACAAAGCCACTTTTATCTAATGATTCTTCCCCAGGACGTGGTCTTAACCGAAGGGTTGAGATCATAGTGAGATAGCTGAATGACTACTCTTTTGGTAATCGTCGGGCTATCTTTACTGATCTCATTTGTGTGCTCCATCTGCGAGGCTGTTTTTTTATCAATTAATCAGGCCTACGTAGAACAGCTTCAGGAAAAAAATCCAAAAACAGGACAAATATTAGCCCACTTTAGAAAAAATATTGAGCAACCCATAGCAGCACTTCTTACACTTAATACAATCGCTCATACCGTTGGGGCTTCTATGGGTGGCGCAGTTGCTCTTCAAGTATTTGGAGATGAGAAAATTGCGCTTTTTTCAGCCATACTTACTCTTTTGATCTTAGTACTATCTGAGATATTACCAAAAACCCTTGGAGCTCAATACTGGAGGGAATTGGGGGGATTAGTAACATTATTTCTACACCTTTTAGTTGTTTTGATGAAACCAATCTTGATTCCTCTGGCATTTCTAAACAACCTTATGACCCCCAAAAAGAAAACTGGAGCCACAGTCAGCCGTTCTGATATCGCAATTCTTGCTGAAATTGGACGTAAGGAAGGTGCCTTAGAAGATCAAGAATGGCAAGTAGTAAGAAATGTGATCAAACTATCAGAGGTGCGAGTAAGAGAAATAATGACACCTAGACCTGATATTATCGCAATACCTTCGGATTCAACTGTAGCAGAGGCCAAAAAAGTTATGCTTGAAGAGGGTCATTTCAGGCTTCCAGTCTATGAAGGATCAGTTGATTCTATAATCGGGATCATTGTAGCAAGAGATTTATTTAAGGCTGAAATAGCAGGAGAACAGGATCTCAAAAATATAATTCGTGAGCCATTCTTTGTTCCCGATTCAAAAGCTGTTGATGAATTAATAAAAGAAATGCGAACTCAGAAGATTAAGATCTCAATAGTTGTTGATGAATTCGGTGGCACCGCTGGAATTGTATCTTTAGAAGATCTTATCGAGGAAATAGTGGGTGAGATTCAGGATGAACACGACAATGAGCCTGAGCAGTTTAAATATCTCCCTGATGGAACCTGTAAGATCTCTGGGTTTGTTCCAATTTCTGATGTAAACGAGAAACTCGAACTTTCTCTTCCTGTGGAAACTTACGATACGATTGGTGGATTTATATTTGGAGAACTTGGAAGGATCCCTATAGCCGGTGACTCAGTAAATACTGAAGGCGGAACATTCACAGTATCCTCAATGAAAGGACGGCGTGTTAATCGGGTAATTTTTAAAAAAGACTAATTCACAAGGACTTATTCAACACACAAATTTTCAGATAACAGTTACTCTGTGCAACTCTACGACCTCAGCGTTCGAAATAACTCAGAGTTTTCAACTACTTAGCGTTTTCCCTTGATCAAGGCTTGAAAAGCCTGTAACTTAAGGGTGTATAAATTATACACCCTATAATATGCTGACTAAAGCTGACACCGAGAAAACATTACCACAACTTTTAAGGCCGATTGTGTCACTATGCATTAGGTTCGGAATCAAACTTGTTGATGTTGAAAGAATATTAAAGCAACTCTTTGTCGATGAAGCAGAAAAACAGGTAGGCAGAGACAGTATAAGTAAGCTCAGCGTGATAACAGGCATTCAAAGGCCACAGGTTCAAAAATTGCTCCTCTCTCCCATCACTGAAATAAAAAGCTCTAATTTAATTATGAGCGTAATCGACAGATGGACTTCAAAAAAACCCTTCTGCACAACAAATGGGAAAGCAAAAATACTAAAACACGAGGGAAAGAGAAGTGAATTTGCTGAGCTAGTTCGCTCAGTCAGTAAAGACTTAAACCCATATACGGTTATGTTTGAACTTGAGAGATCTAGATTAATTACAAAGACTCCTAAAGGGATAAAACTGCTTTCTAATAGCTTCATAGCCAATAGCTCAGCTGAAAAGGGGTTCTCGTTTTTATCATCTGACCTGAGAGATCTGGTTGCATCTGTAGTAGAGAACTTAGATAATCCTGGAGCAACGCCTAATCACCACTTGACCACTGAATATATGAGTATTCCTACTGAAAAGGAGCCAGAGTTAAAAAAGTTACTACTCAAAGAAGGCGAAAAAATTCACTCAAAATTAAGAAGACTTTTTAGCAGATCAGAGAAAAATGCAAAAAATAGAATGAGGGTAGCTTTTTGCTCTTTTGTTCGCTTTGACAAAGGATTGGTGTATGAAAAAAATTAGCTGGATATTTTTAGTAATATTAATTATTTGGGGATGCTCAGGTGGGAGTAGAGGTACAGGAGGACTCGTTATTGAAGGTTCTGTTCTAACCACAACAGGTAATCCTGTTACTAATGCTAAAGTCACGAGTCTTAATACTGGTGATTCTAGTACTACAAATCAAGCTGGTAATTTTGTTATCGATACAGATAGATTCTCAGGTGAACCTGGATTCATTGTAGAGGCAGATAGTTTTGAGGTTCAATCATCAGGTGGAAATGTTCCTGATAGCGCGAGAGTAATATCAGTAAAAATTATCGTTGATGTAAACGATGAGCCAACAGCAACTCAAGAGGTGGAAATAAAACAGACAAGCTCATCAAGCAGCTCATCTGCTAGTAGCTCATCTCAAAGTAGCTCTTCATCAAGCAGTACTTCGTCGAGTAGCAGCTCTTCAAGTAGTAGCTCATCATCTAACTCATCAAGTAGTTCATCCAGCAGTAATTCCTCAAGCAGTAGCTCTTCCAGTAACAGCAGCTCTTCGAGTAGTTCAAGTGACTCATCTATAAGCAGTTCATCTGCAAGTATGGAAGTGCGGGTTGAGGGAAGAATTGAGAGTTTATTAGGCTCAACTCTTACAGTGAGAGGCACAACTTTTACAGTTAACGGAGATACAGACTTTGGTGAATTCGATTCACTCTCCGACTTTGCTGTTGGCCAGGATGTGAAAGTAAGAGGTGTAAGAAAAAATAACTTGTTAATTGCAACAAGAGTAAGGCTTAAATAAGGAGAATAAATATGAAAATACATTTGTTATTAATGCTAACAATCGTTTCCAGCGCATTTGCAGGGGATGATGACTTAGAAGTGCGGGGCATTTTAAATGCACTTAGCTCAAGTAGTGTTACCGTTAACTCGACTACCTGTAATGTGACCAGCAACACTCAGTACCGAGATGAAAACGATAACCCTATTTCTAGGGAAGATTTCGAAATCGGTGACAGGGTTAAACTAAAGTGCAGGAATGGAAATGCAAAAGAGCTTGAAAGAAAGAATAGCTCTTCTTCAAGTAGCAGTTCCTCCTCTAACAGTTCATCAAGTAGCAATTCATCAGGAAATCCAAGAAAGATTTTCCGAGAGAATCTAGCACCTGCTCAAAGTGTTGAAACTCTTGCGGTAGGTAGCTTGAAATTTAAAAGTGAAAAAATTGATATCGGAAAACGTGAAAGACGTTTAACAGGAAAAATTATAATTCCTCCAAACTCAATTCCACTTTCAAACAACCTCGATGAAGCTTCGGCTTTTGTGATCGTAATGCGACTTTTAAGAGAGGGAGTTCCATACTCAGAGTGTACTTTTGAGTTTGATAGAACCTCTGCAATTATTGGTATTCCAGCTGCTGAGTATAAACTTGATATCAAAAAGGTTCGTAAACGTCTTAAGACCAAAAAAGGAATCTGCGATATCAATCTTTCCGAAGCAGGAATCCAAAGTGGCTTACCACCAATCATTAAAGGTGACACTATTGAAATTACCGAAGACTCTGCTGGCGTATTTTTAGTAGGGACATTTTAAAATTAATGCCCGGAGCAAAAATAGCAGCAGGATTCGTCCTGCTGCTATCACTCTTAACATACCTACCCTGGTATGATTCCCCTGCGTATTTATTCTGGGATGAAAATTATCACATAGCATCTGCCCAAAGATACTTAAATCAGGTTTTCTTTATGGAGCCTCACCCTCCCTTAGGAAAGCTCATCATTGCTGCTGGAGAGGCGATTTTCAGCTTCAACCTAAATAACGATCAGTTTATTGGTGTTGAAAGTGCGCAAGATCTACCAATAGGATTTTCATTTGCTGGATACAGATTATTTCCTGTACTTTTAGCAAGTTTTGTTGCTCCTTTGGTTTTTTTAATTATTTTCCATGTAAGTAAAAACTACGCGGCATCATTTCTATCCTCACTTTGCATCGTTTTTGATAATGCTCTGATAGTTCACAATAGAGGAGCTATGCTCGAAGGGCCTCAACTGTTTTTTATAGCACTTACAATCTATTTTTATCTTAAAAAGTTTCCCTGGCTACTTGGCATATCAACAGCCTCAGCGATCTTAATTAAAATAAATAGCCTTCCAATAGCAATATTTATGTTGCTCATGCCACGTCAGCTTCCAAAAAGTATATTTACTTTCTTAATAACTTTCTTCTTCATTTGGCAAATTCATTTCTCCCTAGGAAAGCAAGTAATTCAATCTCTTGATAATGATGGATATTTTACTGCCTCAGAGAAGCTAAAAGATGAACTAAAACATTCAAGCCACTCTTTCCTTCAATCATTGATTGATAACTATAAATTCATGGTGAAATATCAAAAAGGAGTTCCTGAATATGAGCCATGCAAGAATGGCGAAAATGGTAGCTACCCACTGTTTTGGCCATTTGGAATCAAAACGATTCAATACAGATGGGATTCGAATGAGGATCTCACAAGATATCTCTACCTCGTTCCAAATCCAGTTGGGTGGCTATTAGGAATAGTTGGTGTAATAGTTGGAACAGCTCAATCACTTTTACGTCCCAAAAATGCACTTTTAATAAGGACATTCGTAGTTCTTTATCTATTCACCTGGCTTTCACCACTTCTTATGAATAGAGTTTTTTATCTTTATCACTACTTTGTTCCACTTTTGTATTCATGGATCCTGCTAGGGTTGATTCTTAATAACCTAAAAGAGAAAGTTTTATATATTATAGCTCCCCTTGTAGCATCATACATCTTCTACTCTCCTTTTACTTATCACCTCCCTATCTCTGATTATGGGGTTAAAATCAGGAGCCTTTTCCCGCCTTGGGATTTAAGATGCAGGAATTGTACACCCTACAGACCAGATTCCTGTGGAAGTGAAAGAAATTTAAACAAAAGGCTTGTACTTCAAATTGGTAATATTAAATCGAACTATGTTGAGCACGGTGACCTAGAACCTATTCAAATTGAAAATGGGTTTATAATTAAATCTCCATCAAGAATTCAGTTTTCTTTGGATAAAAAATATCTATCTTTCTCAGGTGAAACAAAAGGTGATGATATATTCAAGATTATCAGTGATGGAGTTGAGATCTGGAGATCTGGTAGCTTAAAAGAAAGTTTTACTGTATCAGTCAAAGATACTACCGCCCTTCTATTAGTATCAAAAGGACGTGGTGAGTGGGTAAATCTGAAAATAAAATCAGAATTTCATTGATTAACTATGGAGAGAAATATTCATTTTTTGTTTTCTTTGTGTTCTCGTTGGTTCAAAATAAAATGATTAGAATCTAAAAGAATCATTTTAAGGTTATCGAAAAGTGTTTCCGTAGTTTTTAGTATTTTTTAATTAACCACTAAGACCACAAAGAACACGAAGGGAAGGGTTCATTCTCTGTGGTCTTTGTGTTCTCGGTGGTTCAAAATAAAATGATTAGAACCTAAAAGAATCATTTCAAGGTTATCGAAAAATGTTTCCGAAGCACATCTGACTTATCCCCCATAGCAAGCTTACAGGCTGCAACATCTTCGGCAGACTTTGATATAAGTAGTGCCTTATCTGGCTCGCCGGAAGCAAGATAAACTCTTCTAAGAAGATTTTCTGCAAGAGTTTTTTGCCCCAGTTCTAAAAGAGCTCTTCCACAATAAAACGCAGAATGTATATCCCGAAGCTCAAGTGAACTAGCACCATATTGATATAGCCCTTTTACCCAATAAGGGATCAATTCTAATTTTGGCTTGATCCATGCACGAAGTATTGCGTGTTTTCTCAGATTATTCTTGACATCAAACTCAGGATCAAGTTTTTCAATCGTGGTTGAAGTATTTTGTTTAATTGCCCAGCAAAATACACTAAGTCGAAGATTGTATAGCTTCTCTATCACCTTGGATCAGCTGGACTAGAATCAAGTCCTGCTTGAGCGGATCTTAGTTCACGCAACTCCTGATATTGCCGCTCCGGAACTGGTGAGTAAGTAAGAGAATCATCGATGTACCATAATAGCGCAGCAACAAAGATAGAAACCAATCCTGCTGTAAGAACCCAACTTACTCCGTCTTTCTCGATCTGCTTTAAATCAACACTTCCCATAAGCTAACTCCTAAAAATCTGCTGGTGTGCCCAAAGGATATTTACCAGTAAAGCACGCCGCACAATATTCCGATCCCCCAGATGCTTTGTACAGCCCCTCTATACTTAAGTATCCAAGAGAATCAGCACCTATAAACTCTCTAATCTCCTCTACACTCATTCTAGAGGCTATTAACTCCCCTTTCGATGGTGTATCAACTCCATAGTAGCAAGGATCAGTTGTTGGTGGAGCTGAGATTCGCATGTGAATCTTCTTCGCGCCGGCTCGTCTTAGCATATGAATTAACTTTTTTACTGTTGTCCCCCTTACAATTGAGTCATCAACAACTACTATGTCCTTCCCAGATACTACTCCTGGATTTGCATTTAATTTAATCCTAACACCAAAGTCTCTTATTGATTGTTGGGGCTCTATAAAAGTTCTGCCGATGTAATGATTCCTGATTAAGCCCTGCTCAATAGGGATACCAGAAGCTCTTGAGTATCCCATAGCTGCTGTTACTCCAGAATCTGGAACTGGAATTACAAGATCAGCATTTGCTGGATGCTCTCTTGCGAGTTCTTCTCCCATCTTACTTCTAATTGAGTAAACGTTTTGCTTAAAAACTTTTGAATCCGGTCTTGAAAAATAAACATACTCGAAAATACATGGAGTTGGTTTTTCTTTCGCAAATGGAAAATAGCTTTTAATTCCAGAATCTGAAACTTCTACAACTTCTCCAGGTTCAAGGTCTCTTTCGTAATTTGCCCCAATAAGATCAAATTCACAGGTTTCTGAGGCAAATACAACTGCGCCATCAAACTTACCCATCGCTAGCGGTCTAAGACCAGCTGGATCTCTAACTGCAAGCAACCTATCTTCAAGAAGAATTAAAAGAGAATAAGCACCTTTAGTTCGCTTTAAAGAATCCGTGACAGCATCAATTAAAGAAAGTTTAGGATCTGCTCTAGCGATTAAATGGAGAAAAATCTCGGTGTCTGAGGAGCTTGAGAATATAGCACCATCTCTTATTAGTTCATTTCGTAAACTATCTGTATTAATTAAGTTTCCATTGTGAGCTACAGCTACCCCACCTCTTGAAACTTGTGAGTAAAAAGGCTGAACATTTGCTAGTACATTACTACCTGCTGTGGTGTACCGGTTATGTCCGATTGCAGCCCTTCCAGGAAGTTTTTCAAAATCAAATTCATCGAAGATATCTGCTATGAGACCAAGTCCTCTATGGGCTGAAAACTTCTTTTTTTCTGGCTCAAGGGCAACAACCCCTGCCCCCTCCTGGCCACGATGCTGAACTGCAAAGATTCCAAGGTAAGCAAGATTTGCGGCCTCACGGTGTCCCCAGACCCCCATCAAACCACATTCCTCCTTAAACCGATCGAGCATTGTCAGAAAAGTTTCCTCTATTGAATGCTTATTCTGACCTAACTTTGTACTTATTTCAATAACTTAGCTGGATATCCTGAAAATCATACAAGATTTCCCTCAAGAAATTCAGAAAATAGATTATACTCTCCTAATAGACTTCGTGGTGTTCAGGTAATAGGTTCCACCAGTAAATTTACAGGAGGTTTTAAAAAGTTCTTACTTTTAGGAGCTAGTTATTTATGAAAAAGCAAGAGATTACCCCCCAATCTCCACATTGTGTCCTTCCTAAAGGCTACTTCGATCAGATCCTTGCTCGAATCGAGAGAAAAGCTCTTGAGAATCACGAAGAAGAAACTGAATTTTTTATCGCTTCCCCAAAAACCATCGTACTTGAAATTGAGAAATGGGAAGCTGGTAGGTTTGGCTAGACTAGTCCGACCACATATTCCCCAATACTAATTGAACTTGTTGCTGCAGGAGATGGTGCATTTAGAACATGAATGAACCCTCCCTGTCTTTCAATTACAAAATCATCAACGAGCGATCCATCTTTATACATAGCCTGCGCTCTTACTCCAGCATGAGCAGGAGAGAGCATCTCTTCTTTAACCTCAGGAATTAGCTTTCTTAGTGAATCAGCAAAGGCTTGCTTTGAGAGTGATCTCCACATCTCTGCTAGCCCCATTTTCCAGTGCTTTTTTGCAAAACCAAAAAATCCTGGAAATGAGACGGATCTAATAGTCTCACTTAAAGAGATCTCTCTCCACGAGTATCCCTCCTTAGCAAGGGCAAACACTGCATTTGGTCCACATTCAACCCCTCCATGAACCATTCTTGTAAAATGCACCCCTAAAAATGGAAACCTTAAATCTGGAACTGGATAAATTAGGTTTCTACATAGATGTTCTGCGTGAAGATGATAATACTCTCCTCTAAATGGAATGATCCTATAAGGAAGGCTGCCCAATACTTTCTCTGCTAAAGAATCACTATAAAGACCTCCACAGTTAATCACCATTTTAGATTCGATTCGATCATTTTTGGTGAAAATTTCACAGACACCGCTATTAAGTTTCAGATCAAAAACTTTACTATTAAGCCTAACTTCTCCACCTGCTTTGATAAAATCTTGCTTAAATGAATCAGATACATCTGTAAAATCTATAATCCCTGTTTCAGGAACAAAGATAGCCTCAAGACCAGCGCAATGAGGTTCGATCTCTTTTAGACCTTTCTGGTCTAGCTTTGAAGCTTTAAGTCCATGGCCTAAAGCTCTGTCATATAGACTATGGAGTCTTGAGATTTCAGCTTCATCGGTTGCTACTACTACTTTTCCACATCGATCAAACTTAATCCCCTTTTCAGCAGCATACTGATATAAAAGTTCCCTTCCTCTTAGACAATTCTCTGCCTTCTTACTTCCAGGCTTATAGTAGATACCTGAATGAATAACCCCAGAGTTTCTTCCTGTTTGATGAAGAGCAATCTGATCTTCTTTCTCTAGCACAACTACCTTAGCACCAGGAAATTTAATTAATAGTTGCCTTGCAACACTAAGCCCTACTATTCCACCACCGATAATTACGAAATCAGATGACACCGGTAAATTCTCTATGACTGGACTGGTTTTAACCAGTCCTTAAACTAAAGGTAAGGATAAAAACCTGAGCAAAGGTAGTGTCTGGTCTGGCAACCGCTAGCGGCAATCTGAAAAAGCCTGGATTGTAGTATCTAGATCCTCTTTAGTGTGAGCAGCTGAAACCTGTGTTCTGATTCTAGCTTCCCCTTTTGGAACTACTGGATAAGAAAATGCTATTACATAGACTCCCTTATTGAGCATTCGCTCTGCAAGCTTTGTCGCCTCTACTGCATCGCCTATCATAACAGGTACTATCGGGTGGGTACCTTCTTTAACTGTATAACCGATCTCGCTTATTCTTTTTCTGTAATACTTAGTATTATCTTCAAGTCTGTCTCTTAGCTCGGTTGAGGACTCAAGCAGATCTAAGCATGCGATACTGGCAGCCACAATCATTGGAGCAACAGTATTACTGAAAAGATAAGGTCTACTTCTTTGTCTTAATAACTCAATTATCTCTCCTCTTCCTGAGGTAAAACCTCCAGATGCTCCACCAAGGGCCTTACCTAGAGTTGACGTGATAATATCAACCCTGCCCATCACTCCGCAGTGCTCAATTGAGCCTCGTCCTTTTGCACCTAAAAAACCAGTAGCATGACAATCATCAACATGAACCAATGCACCGTATTTTTCTGCTAAATCACAGATCTCTTTTAATGGGGCTATATAACCATCCATTGAGAAAACTCCATCGGTGGTGATAAGTTTTCTTCTTGAGTTACCTGCTTCTTTTAAACACTTCTCAAGCTCATTTAGATCTCTATTTTTGTACCTGTATCTTTTTGCCTTACAAAGCCTAACACCATCGATTATAGAAGCATGGTTTAGTGAGTCACTAATGACAGCATCTTCCTCACCAAGAATTGTTTCAAATAAACCACCATTTGCATCAAAACATGATGGATAAAGAATCGTATCTTCAGTGCCTAGAAACCTAGATAATCGAGATTCAAGAGTTTTGTGAATTGTTTGTGTTCCGCAGATAAATCTCACAGATGCTAAACCAAAGCCGAATTCATGAAGTGCGCTTTTAGCTGCCTCGATTATTTTCGGGTGATTAGCTAAACCAAGATAATTATTTGCACAGAAATTTATTACCTCTTTTCCATTAACTCTGATCCTAGAATCCTGTGCAGATTCAATAATCCTTTCAGTTTTATAAAGACCTGATTGTTTAATTTCTTCTATCTCACTAAAGCTCATTCGTTTCCTGCCTTTTTTAAAAGTCCGGAGATTAGATACTCATCAAAAGCACGATCAAAATCATATTTAGCCTTCCACCCCCAAACTCTCTTTGCTCGTCCATCTGCAAGATATCTAGGCCATGAATCAACAATTTGAAGTCTTCCAGGGTTAGGAACGTATTCAACTTCAAACTTCGGAAAAAATGAACGAACCTTCTCTTCTATCTGCCTTGCACTTACAGAGAATGCCCCGACATTAAAAACTCTCTCTTCATTGATTGTTGATGCTTCTGAGAGCTCAATTATCGCTCTTAAAGCATCAGGCATGACCATAAAAGGAAGAACGGTTTCTGGTTTTACAAAGCATGTGTAGTGCTCACCCCTGGCTGCTGCATGTACCATCTCGGCTGCATAATCACTTGTACCTCCGGTAGGCAAAGTGTCAGCGCTAATTAGTCCTGGGAATCTAACTGCTCTAAAATCGATAAGTGGTTTTTCAGGATTTTGGTCTGTTAGCTGAAAAAATCTTGAGTAATAAACACCAAGCTTTTCAATATAAAGCTTATTCGCTCCATACATCGTGATTGGATTTTCAAATTTATCCTCTTCTGTTGGCTCTATTGATGAAGTTCCATAAACCGCAATAGTGCTAGGGAAAATAACCTTAACAGGATTTTTAGTAGTTGAAAGATCTCTTGCTGCGTTAAGAATATTCAAAGATCCTTCAACATTTACTTTTTGGGCTAACAGCGGATTTTTCTCTGCAGCTGTCGATAAAAGTGCAGCAAAGTGATAGACCGTCGTAGGGCGAATCTCTTTGAAAACCCTGTTTATAAAATCAGAGTCAGTTATGTCTCCCTTTATCCAAGTTACTGAATCAGGAATCCAGTGCTTTGGAGATCCGAGATCAAGCCCGTAAAGCTTTGAAGATACTAAATTTCTTAACAATCCTATTCCAAGTTCTCCTGCGGCACCTGTCACTAATACTGTCATAGTGCCTATGTATTACATTGAATATTTACTTAATCAATTCAAATGGCTCCAAATTGTAACGGGGTTTTACGAAAATTTTGATTTTGTAGAAGTAGTCCCTAAAGCTAGAGCATCTAAACTATTAGGTATTTCAGTATAAGCGCCTACCGCTTAAACTGTTAAAAAAGGAGATTACATGAGCGACGACTTCAAAAAACTCATTGAGAAAGACCGTGAGACCCGAACAAAAACAATGTGGAAGGGAACCATGCTTGAGTACCTTGAGCTTGTTCGTGAAAACCCAGATCTTGCATGTCTCTCCCATAAAAAAATCTACGATATGGTAATTGGTGCAGGGATCGCTGAATACGATGTAGAAAAAAATCCTAAATTCAAAAGACTCTTTAAAGGTGAAGCTCCAAAAGAGTATAAATTCTTTTCTGACTCATTTTTTGGAATGGAAAAAACAATCTCACAGATTGTTCGATACTTTCACTCAGCATCTCTTAAGGGAGAAGAATCAAGACAAGTTCTATTTTTAGTTGGTCCTGTTGGATCTGGTAAAACTTCTTTAGTGGAACGAATCAAGCAGGGAATGGAATATCTTCCGCCATTTTATGCGATTGAAGATGACCCAATGTTTGGAGAACCTCTTCACCTTATTCCAAGACATCTACGAAAAGAATTTTCAAAAATGCTTGGTATTCAGATTGAAGGAGAGATTAACCCAGTTGTAAGACACAGACTAAAAGAAGAATTTGGTGGCAAATGGGAAGATTATCCGATACGAACTTATGATTTCAGTATAAGAGCACGTAGAGGTATTGGACTTGTTCCACCAGTTGATCCAAATAACCAAGATACAAGTGTACTAATTGGTTCTGAGGATATCTCCAAACTAGATCTATATTCAGAAGGAGACCCAAGAGTATTAGACTTAACTGGTGCTCTTAACAGAGGAAACAGAGGGTTAGTAGAATTTATTGAGATTTTCAAGAACGAAACTGAATATCTCCATACTATAATCACTGCTACTCAAGAGAAATCCATTCCTGCGCCTGGAAGGCACGGGATGATCTATGTAGACACCTGTATCATTGCCCATTCTAATGAATCTGAATGGAAGAGATTTAGAAGTGACCACACTAACGAGGCTATCTTAGATAGGATTGTCACTATTAAAGTTCCTTATAATCTAAGGCTTGATGAAGAAGTTAAGATCTATAAAAAGATCATTCGTCAATCTCGATTCACAGCCGACATTGCCCCTCACACAATTGAGGTTGCTTCAATGTTTGCAATCCTTTCAAGACTAGATCCAACTGCAAAATGCGATCTTATGACAAAACTAAAACTCTATAATGGAGAAGAAGTTGTAGAGAAAGGTAGAACAAAGCGAATCGATGTTTCTGAGCTAAAAGAAGAAGCAAAGTCAGAAGGAATGTCTGGAATCTCCACCAGATTTATAATGAAAGCTCTTGATAATGCGCTTTCAGATAACATTGAGCAAAATTGTATCCACCCTCTAAGTGTTAGGGAGGCTCTTGTAAACATGGTTAAAGAGTCTGATTTCCCCGATGATATTAGAAAGAGATACCTAGAGTTCCTTCAAGATACTCTTCATAAAGAATATCTTGAAATTTTGGAACGAGATATTACAAAAGCCTTTGTATATTCCTATCAAGAACAAGCTGAGTCTTTGTTCCAAAACTACTTAGACCATGCTGAAGCTTATGTTACGAAAAGAAAAGTCAAAGATAGAAGCACAGCTGAAGATCTTGAGCCAGATGAGGCATTCTTGAGATCCATTGAGGAGCAGATTGCAATTGTTGGATCTGCCTGTGATGGATTCAGACAAGAGGTAATTGCTTATCTTTGGGCCATGAGCAGAAAGAATGAAAAAGTAACCTATGAATCTTATGAGCCTCTAAAAGAAGCGATTGAGAAAAAACTCATGGCTTCAGTAAGGGAAGTTTCAAGGATTATCACTAAAGCAAGAACCAGAGACGATGAACAACAGAAAAAGCATGATCGCATGGTTGAGCAAATGGTGATGAATGGGTATCCAGTTAGCTGCATTGATACAATATTAAAGTATGCTGCAAACAATCTTTGGAAGGATTAGGTGAGCACGGTTTTTCGTCCGTTTACCCCAACATCGCAGAGATCTGACAGAAGCGCACGCGATAGGCTTCGTCATAGGCAAAAGATAAAGGACTCAATCAGGGATAATATAGCTGATATTATTGCTGAAGAATCTATAATCGGACGCGATAGGGATAAGATAATAAAAATCCCAATCCGCTCTATCAAGGAATACCGGTTTATTTATGGCGATAATAACGAAGGTGTTGCCCAAGGTAACGGAAAACAAAAGCCCGGAGACGTTGTTGATAAGGGTCCCCCGGATGGAGGAGGCGGATTAGGATCAGGTGGCGGGAACGAGCCTGGAGTTGACGCTATTGAGACTGATGTCACTTTAGATGAGTTAATTGATCTTATGTTTGATGATCTCGATCTCCCAGATCTAGAAAGAAAGCAACTTAAACAGGTAGTTACTGACCAGGCAAAAAAGAGAAAGGGTCATAGAAAACAAGGGATAAGACCACGACTTGATAAAAGAGCCTCTGCAAGACAAAGGGTAAAAAGAAAACTTGCCGTCTCTAAAAACAGGCCTTTTGAGGAGGATGAAGAAGAAAGACGCTTTCCTTTTCATGATGATGATCTTAGATACTTCCACGTAGCTCCTACTGTAAGAGAAGAATCTAATGCTGTGATTTTTTGCATCATGGATACATCTGGTTCGATGGGAACCGTAAAAAAATACTTAGCTCGAAGTTTTTATTTTCTTCTTTACCAGTTTGTAAGACAAAGATACCAAAACGTTGAGGTGGTATTTATCGCACATCATACCGATGCAAAAGAAGTTTCAGAGGAAGATTTCTTTCATAAGGTTGAATCAGGAGGAACCTACATTTCAAGTGGCTACAAAAAAGCTCTCCAGATCATAGAAGACCGCTATCACCCTTCTAACTGGAACATTTATGCCTTTCATTGCTCGGACGGGGATAATTTTTATTCAGATAACGAAAGAGCGCTAGAAGCAGCAAAAGAGCTATGCAGTGTATGTAATCTCTTTGGATATGGAGAGATTAAACCATCAGGAAGTGCCTATTATAGTGGAAGTATGGTGGATATTTTCTCCCAGATTGAGGAAGAGAATTTTCAGATGGTAATGATCGAAAAGAAAGAAGACCTTTGGCCAGCATTTAAAGCATTTCTTACCCGAGATAAGGCATCAAGCGTAGCTCCAAAGCCTGAGGAGAAAGTAGCAGCCTCATGAGTACAACACTATCAGAGCTTCAAGAATGGGATGAGAAAATTCTAAAGTGGGTCGAGTACTATAAACTTAACTGCTACCCTCAAGAATTTGAGATCTGCGACCATCACGAGATGCTTGGATATATGGCTTATTCTGGAATGCCAAGCAGATATTCTCATTGGTCATATGGAAAAGGTTTTGAACGGCAAAAGATGATGTACGATTACGGAGTTTCCGGGCTTCCGTATGAGATGGTTATTAACTCGGATCCATGTCTTGCATATTTAATGCGGGATAATTCTCTATTGTTGCAGATTCTCACCATAGCCCACGTATATGGACATAATGACTTTTTTAAAAACAATTTTACATTTACGAGTGGATTCCCTGCAAAGTATTCATTAGAAACATTTAAAAACCACTCTTCAAGAGTCGATTCGTACATTGAGGATCCCAGTATAGGAATTGAGAGAGTTGAGGAGACTTTAGACCACGCGCACTCACTTCAATTTCAATGTAGAAGAAATCTTGCCATAAGAAAGAGATCTCCTCAGGAACAATATCAAAGAGCAATGGATCAAGCTGCTCCGTCAAATGATCCTTATGCCAACATACATCCAAAACAGATTTACACCCAGCCTGAGATAGACAGATTCCCGTTAGAACCAGAAGAAGACATTTTAAGCTTCATAGCTCAATACAACCCATATTTACCAGAATGGAAGAGAGACTTAATCAGAATCGTTGAAACAGAGGCCAAATATTTCATCCCCCAAATGGAAACTAAAATAATGAACGAGGGCTGGGCGTCCTACTGGCACTATAAAATCATGAACTCTTTAGAGCTTCCTCAGGGACTACATATGGAGTTTATGGTTGCTCATCACCAGGTTTTAAGACCTCATCCTGGAGGATTAAATCCCTATCATTTAGGCTTTTTAATTTGGCATGATATTGAAAAACGTTGGAATGAAAAAGCAGGATTGAAAGATGTTCCTGCTGATGCTGTTGACACTCCAGGAAGAAAAAAAATATTCGAGGTAAGAGAGAGCGACAGAGATTCTTCCTTCTTGAGACGATTTCTGACAAGAGAGCTTATGGAAGAAGCTCATCTTTTTCAGCATGAAAAACGTGGCAAAGAGAGAGTTATTACAAAGGTTGCTACAGAAGAAGATTGGGAAGAGATAAAGGCCATTTTAATCAAGCAAGTAGGTGCAGGCTCACTTCCTATTATAAAAATTACAGATGCTGATTTTGGAAAAAATCGTACTCTTTATCTAGTTCATGAACATGATGGCAGAGACTTACAACTTCAGTATGCAGAAGCAACATTAAGACATATTCAAGCTCTTTGGGAGAGAGATGTTGTGCTTGAAACATCAGTTAACGGTAAACGCTCTCTTTTAAAGATGAGTAAAGATTCTATGAAAGTTGAGAAGGTGGAGTGAGATAAGTAATCACTTGGGGTCAGGCCGGGAGGCCTGACCAGGCAAATGCTAGCAGCTGCCTGGTCAGGCCTTCCGGCCTGACCCCCAAGTAAACAAAACAATTACCCTTTTAAAACCTCCTCAACCACCCATCTCACATATTCAAGCTCACTTTGAGGAGGATCGTTTTTAAATTTTTCTTCAACAACTTTTATAGCCGACGCAAGCTCACCTGGAGCATTAGGAGCAGAAAAAGCTAAAACACATTCCATCTCATCACTTGATGTTCCACCATGATTTCCTCTTACGGGATCTCCAAATGTGTAACCTTTTGAAGTATCAGGAACTAAAAGAATATCTCCTGTTAAACTGGAGCTGTAGTTAACATTTGGTGCTTCTCCCATTAGAGATCTATAGGGTCCATCAAACCCTAAACTTGAAGAGTCTCTTATAAAAACATTAGAGAATACTTCACTATTTTTAGCTTCATCAGCAAAGCGTTCTACAAGCTCCATTGATGGAATATCCCCCCACTCTCCATCTCTAACGTACAGCTGCCCCATTCCCGCGTTATTTCCAAAAATTAGTTTTGAGTCTCTAAAAAACATCTTCCCTTTTTCTTTAAGCGCATCAATTAGTGGTATATCAGATCTAATTGCCCCGATAGCAGGGAGCGCCATTTTTACCTCAACTGATCCATGATCAGATACAATCACGAAAGCTACCTTCTTAACTCTCCTTGTGATTACTTCGTATATCTTCTTTAGTTCAGGCTCTATTACGTCGAGATAGTATTTTTTTTGGGACTTTGGACCATCACGGTGTGAGACTGTATCAAGAGACATAAAGTAAACTGTGAGAAGGTTAGGTAAACTGGATCTTGAAAGAAAGGATAGAAGCCTTTTTGTCATTAACTTTTCAAAGATCGGAGGAAACCATTTTAAAGAAAATTTCTTAAGAAGCCACATCTCTAACAGTGATGGTCTAATCCAGTAGTTAGCACCTCTTGAGTACATATTATAGCAACAAAGAGAGGTTCTATGCTCCACTGCCTCATACATGGTTTTTACATCAAGTGATAAAAGTCTATTAGCTTCCCCGGGCTCTAAAAAAACTCTTGCTGATTTTAGTGCTCTAACCCCTCGTGCTACATCAAGGGCATAAAACTCTGGTTTTCCGTTGGTATAGATTCCAAGTCTATCAAAGAACTGATTTCCTGGAATTCCATGTCTATCTGGCGGTTCTCCTGTTGCGATAGTTGCTTGAGCTGCAAAGGTAATTGAGGGAAAAGTTGATCTGCAAGTGATTTTTGGAGCTACAAAAAGATCTTTAAGAAAGTTAGATGATTCTTTTAACTCTTCAAAAACATCAGCCCTTAAGCCATCTATGTTAAAAACCACCACGTTTTGCACGTGGTGGTTATATCATATCTCAAGGCTCGCCGCTGCCACCGCCGTTGCCATTTCCATTACCGTTTCCGCCACCGTTATTGTTGTTATTTTGGCGTCTTACTGCAAAACGGTCGATTAAGGAGTAGGCTGTTAAAGCAAGTGAAAGTATTCCTGAGCTCTCTCTTCTAGCAGCTACCTGAGCAACTCCAGTTCCAATAGGTCCTAAAGCTGGGATTGGAGCGATGATACCAAGAAGAGCTGCTATTCCATCTTGAGTATTTAACTCTCCATACCATGGCTTTCTATTTGTTCTGTCTGCAAGCAGTCTACTAACTTCAGTAGCAACTTTGTTTGCAATACTTGGGTCTGCTGAGGCTAGTCCTGCAAAATTGTTTCTGTAGAAGAATCCTTCATCGATACTACCAAAAATATGCCTTGCTGCTTGTTCAGTAGTTCCCCAATGAGCTGCTAACTCCTTAGCGCCTCTAATAGGTTTCCCTTCAGCATCAACTACACCTTTTTCAAGGAATCCCTTTAAAGCTTTACCAATCTCAATATCATAAACCTTCATCATCGATAGAGATTTATCATCCTTAGCAAGAAGAGCGTCTTGTTGCATGATCATGCCTTCAAGTAATGAAATGTCCTGATCTTGGATCTTGGTCTTTCCATCTGCAGCATAAACAGCTAAGAGTGCTACTAGCTTAGCCATTCCTTTTTCTTCTGTAGAGAGTGCCTTCATTTCCTCTTCAGTAAGCATTCTTTGCTCTGAAAGTGCTTTTTGGAGAATAGGATTTAACTCACCTTTTGAAATAATAGCTGCGATACTGTCTTCAAGAGATTCTTTATGAACTCTCAGATTTTCATCTCTAAATCCAACTACTGGATTACCGCTACTATGCGCTCGCAAGAAATCTCTTAAATATGCATTTTTTGGATCAGCAGCTAATGTCTGCAACGTATCAGAAAACTCTTTATTCGCTGCCTCAATCTCTTTAACGAATGCCTCCTCAGCAGGCTTAATTGCAGCTTCAGCAGCTATTAACGCGGCCTCTGCTGTATCCGTTTCGCCACTTAACTTTGAGATCTGCTCATCTAGGATCCCAAGATTCTCTCCAGATCCAACCATTGGTAAACATATTGCCATTAGCTCACTTTGAGTCTTTGAAGCCTGGATCGCGGCTTTCTGCTCTTCTGACATTAAATGACCATGTTCATTTACAAACTTTTCTCTCCAGTACTTAAGCTGATTCTCAGAGTAGCTTCCATTTGAAAAATCTTGAAGATCCTTATCAAATGCATTTACTTCATTTATCAGTTTATCTTCAGCTGCTTTTTTCTCATCATAAAGTTTTTGTGCATCTGTCTTAGCTTTATTTTTTAGTGCAAGTTCATTTGTAGCTGCTTCGACTCTTCCATCTAATTTTTCTACAGCTCCTTTTGTTAATTCATTCTCTCTAAGAGCAGCAGGGATATTAACACTCAAGTTAACTGTACCATTTTCACCAATAGATGCTGAGGCATATGGCTTGACTTCAGATACGGCTGCATCTGATCCGCTCGACTGGCTTGGACTCTGTACAGTTCCAGAATTGTTTAAATCAACTTTTAGATATCCTGCTAGATTCTCAATAGAAGAAGTTAAAGAAGTAGTCAGTTGGTTAAATGTCCTATTTTCATACCCTAAGGTATCCATACCGTTTCTGAGGCCATTTAAACGTCTCTCTATCGACTCAAATACCTTTTTATCAGTCTCATTTCCGTTATTTAGAGATTTTCTCAATACTTCAACTTTTTCAGCTAAACTTTTATATACAGCCTCCTGATCAACGTCTCGCGAAAGCGCTACATCATTGATTTGTCTCACAATTTCAGGGCTTAAAGCCGGTATTCCGATAGTCATAGGTTACCCTCGATAAACATTATGTTCTGGGAGAGATATGAACCTATATAAGTCAGTGTGGCATAAAAATTTAAGGTTTTTTTAGGACACAGATCTAAAATATCTACCCATAAACTTAAGTAGAAAATATTTTCAATGAGGAAATAAGTTTATGGCCGATAATCCAGAACAGGTTGGAACTGAACAGCAAGAACGAGATCTAAGCGACTTACGTAGAGTTCAAGGTCAGCTCACTCAACCAGATGTTAGAAATGTACAAGAAGCTCGGGGGCTTGCTAGACAATTAAGTGCAGCTATCGAGAAACATAATAATACCATGGAAGCATTAAACAAAGCTTCAAATTCGGATCATTACTCACAGTTTAAATCTCCAAATCATCTAAAGAATCTGGATGCAAATGCTGATAAATCAGAAGTCCACTCTGCATTGGCAAAGTCTTTTGCCGAGTATCTAGTTCGTTATTACGAATCAAAGGGTGTGCCAAGAGATGCTCTCAAAAATATTGAGATTAAGTTAGATGACGGAACAACTAAAACTATATCATTAATTAGACCAGATGGATCAATTGAGAATGATCCTACAAAGCTTATAGGCAGAGCTATAAGAGATAGAAGTGGAAGAATCACTGGATACGATTTTGATGGTTCAAATTCTAAAAAACTAGATAAAGACGATGGAATATTAACTCTGCTCACAGCACAGAATTACGAAGTTGTTGACACAAGAAATTCTTGCATTAGGCAGTTATTTGATAAATTCGGAAGATATATAAACGACTTTACTCCAACACACCCAGGAGCTCCGGTTACACCTAATGTTGGAACCCCTCAACAAGATGCCACCCCACACACATCAAGAAATCGAGAGACCAGACCAGGACGAAATAGAACCGATGATTCTCAGGTAACCACTAATCGATCTTCATTTGGTCCAACCGAAGGAGCAGTAATTAAACCTGCTGATATCCCTAGAGCGAACGCAGGCTCAGCTGCAGCGTTATTTGGAGGAGCAAGATTTGATCTCCCATGTCCGCCATGTCCCCCGGTTCTTCCTAAAATCGCTAATTAGATAACTTAGGAGAGGATTTAACCCTCTCCTAAGAACTTTCTTCAATTTACGAGATTAAAGAACACATTTTCGTTACAATCTGTCATATCCACCCTAGGAGACGATAAAAATGAGATTTTTAGTTGCCGCACTTATTCTTTCCACAACCGCCCTATCCCAAGGGTACACAGATAGACTAATAGACGGATGGAGGGTGGTAGCAA
>ERZ761607.417-NODE-417-length-76939-cov-8.339785_pt1 | contig 76939 bp, 67 predicted proteins | sample MGYA00511164_ERZ761607 | MGnify/ENA primary metagenome ERZ761607 (study PRJEB28899, sample SAMN02445080) | bioreactor sludge metagenome | biome: EBPR sludge | place: Australia: Brisbane, Thorneside Wastewater Treatment Plant | collected 2011-06-22 ...
CGGCGGGGCTACGACGCACCCGGTTATTAGCAGCGCTATCCCGATTGTCGCCAGTTGTTTCACTATGTTCATGAATCAGGTTCCTTTCCTGCACCCGATGGCCTCGGCACGCGCATGAGCATACCGATGAGCAACCCGGCTTGCGATAGCAGAGCGAACACAATCACTGCAGCATTGTCCTGCCGCCAGTTTGGTAACACCTTGAGCATCACGCCGAGCAGGCACATGGCGAGTAGCGCCCGTGCCACCCAACGCGCAAATTCAACTGATCGGCCGAACGCGATCATTGGCCCGAGTATCAGCAACAACAGCGCGAGCGGCGAGAGTTGGAGCAGATTCTCATTTGCATATGAAGCGACGTGCCGGGTAGCGATCCACAAGAAGACGAGCAGCGATCCAGCCAACCCTGCCACAAGGCCCCAGCCGCCCCAGAGGACCGCAGCCGCCCAGCGCATCGAAGGGTACTTCACCGCCAACGCTCCGACCGCCGCAAACGTAGTGCCCGCCAGCAGCCCCGCGGGGGCAAACCACCACATCGGCCAGGGGGGCTCCTCTGGCAGCGTGACTAGTTTGCTCTTGTCGATGTAGGGGTTCATCTCCCCCGCGAGGCGCACCAGCGGGATAACTGCCCCGGCTGGCGATCGAATCGTTGTCTCTGAAATGTTCTGCCGCAATTGCTCGGGCAGGAAGCACTCGTCCCAACGAGTGACAGCCCGATCGACCCCCATCGCGACCGCGAACTCGATTCCGGCCAGCAGAACTCGATTCGAATCCATGCCGACGCGCGAATGCCATCGAAAGGTTCGCCGGGCTGGCCGAGACCCTAACTGCGCTGCAAGTTGCCCGCCGGTAACCCGATCAATCTGGTCACGCAGGCGCGTCGAGCAATTGTCGCGATAGTAGTCGTAATGATAATAGCGATTCTCCTGGCGGATGTTCTCACGCAGATTGATCCATAGCTGCTGGACTTGCTCATCGGTGAGGTTCAACTCCTGCCTGTAGATTTGCCGGTTGTCGGCGGCGTAGCCCTCCAGCAACAGCAGCGGGTCTTTCTCCTCGGCCCAGTATCGCATCTCACCGAACACAAACCTGCGGACAAAATCGGCCTGGTTGAAGTCGAAATTTCCGAAGTCATATGCCACAGTGACCGGCGAGCCACGCGTGAAGTCAGTGATGAATATCACGTTATGCCCGAACCGCTCATAAACCAGCTTCCCCGGCGACATTGTGACAAGATGTGCCTTGAATTGTGGCTTGGCGTCAAGCTCAGCTCTGGCACCTGAAAGTTGCGCAGACGATGTTGCGGCGACCAGAGCAATCAGTGAGATGAAGTAGCGAATCACCATCCGTGGCTGCAAAATTGACTCCTCGCACGTACCGGCTTCCGCTGCAATCCGCTGCGCCCCAAATCTCAGGGGCCTTGCGTGCGAGGCTAGCCTCGACCGCCGACGTCGCTCCGACAGTTCATGTCAGAATTGCTAACCGATCTCACTCAATGGTCGAGCCAACATGGCACAGCGTCAAGTTCCTCCTTTTCCCGCGGGCAATCAAACGATACGATTGCGCTGTCGTGAGACAATTGAGCATCATTTTCGCCCTCATGACGATCGCGTGCTTTTTGCGGCCCGCTGCGGGGGCAGATGCTCCATTTCCAAGAGTGGACGACGAACGGAATGTTCGAGGAATCGAGGCCGCCAGAGCAACCGCGGCGGACGTCGCGCGTCGTCTCGATCGGACATTTGTGGAGAAGGAAAGCAGGCGCTTCCTGCTGCACGCCGATTGGCCAAAGGGTGAGATTGAGGGTCTGTCGGCACAATTGGAGCAAACATACGCTTCGGTTGCGGGGCAGTTTGGGGTCGCCACGAAAGATCCACCGGTTTTCGTGGGCAAGCTGTTGGTAATCGCAATCGCTGATCGCGAGATATTTGTAAGATTGGCGACAGAGTTCGACGACGTTAGTCCGCCGGAAGGTCTCAACGGTTATTTTCGTCCGCACGACGACGGTACCGGCCATCTCTTTCTGTGCAGGCCGATGCTGGCCGACGACGCATCGGAGGTACTGGTTGGCCGCGCCCGCAGACAATTCTCAGCGATGCTGGCGCGTGAGATGACATTGGCGTTTCTGAATCGCTATTCGGAAGACGCCCGCCTGCCTCAGTGGCTCGGCCGCGGGGTGGCGATGCTTGTCCAGCGGTCGGTTGTCCCCGCCGAACGCATCGACCCGGCTGCGATTCGCTACCTGGCCAGCAGCAACTTTGACCTGACGCTGATCTTCGACCCTGACCTGCCAGCGGGCGACCATTTCGATGCAGCGGCAATGAGCCTCTGCGAGATGTTGCTCGAACGCGACCGCAAGGGTTTTGTGAGATTGCTGGGCCGGCTGCGCGCCGGTGACAAACCACAGGCAGCGTTCGAGGAGTCGTTCGATCTGACCTACGACGAGGCTGCGACGCAATGGAAACACTTCATTCAAACGAGGTAGCTGACACCAACACGGCGGCATCAGTTCCCCCGCGGCAAACGGCTCCCCGGCGAACCGTTCGCCAGACGGCGGTCCGCCTGTTGATGAGCACTGCCTTCATTTACGTCGCCGTCTGCATCGGCATGTGGGCACTGCAGGACAAACTGGTCTTTCCGGGTGCATCGAGCCAGGGACGCAGTACGTCGATCGTTCAATCAAGTTCAAGGCATGAACTCATCGAGCTGCGGACTCGCGACAATGTAAAAACCTTTGCGGTCTTCGCCTCCGCGGCCAACCCATACCCCCAACCCGGCGACGCCGCAGTTGCAAAAGCCTCGGCGACCACCATCCTCTTCTACGGCAACGGAGATTTCCTCGCCAACGCCCTTGGCTGGGTAAGCTACTTTCGCGACCTTGGCGTAAACGTGCTGGCGGTTGAATACGTCGGTTACGGCATGGCAGACGGCAAACCCAGTGAAGCGGCGTTTTATGCAACTGCTGAAGCTGCCTACGATTACGCGCTCACCAGGGCCGATGTTGACCCACGGCAGATCATCCCAACCGGCATCAGCATCGGTTGCGCTCCCGCGATCGACCTCGCCGTGCGCCGACCGACCGCCGGGGTGGTCTGCTTTAGCCCATTCACATCCCTGGGGGCCATGGGTCGGGAGGTGATGCGGCTCTTGCCGACCTCTCTGCTTCTCTCACACAAATTTGACAACCAATCCAAGCTGGCCAGCTACGGAATGCCCATTTTCATTACGCACGGCAGGCGCGACCGGGTCATCCCTTTTGGGATGAGCGAAGATCTTGTCCGCACCGCGAGGGGCCCGGTCACGTTTCTGCCCGTTGATGATGCCGACCACAACAACTTGCTCGAGGCTGGTTACGATCAGATCACCCCTGCACTCCGGTCGTACTTTGAATCGATCGCCAACTCCCGTTGAAGTGCAAAGACCCACAGATAATGGAGTTGCCAGCGTCATCGCAACTTGCAACCCTGTCTGAATCGACTTACAACCCGCCGAGCGTCAAAGGTTCTTTGGTTATCGCCCGCAGTTTATGTCTCCTTATCGTCGCAATGTCATTGTCGGTCTGACCGTGCTGGTCGCGATGCTGATTCTCGGCTGGATGATTCTCCAGTTCGGCGGAGAGTTGGCATCACCGTTCACGCCAAAGCAGTTTTCCATTCGTGTGGTGAGCGATCGCGCCGACGGCATAAGCGATGGCTCGCCGGTGACTTATCGCGGTGTGGCTGTCGGTCGCGTGGCGGCAGTCACACGCGGCGACGACATGATCACCGTCTACATCGATGCTCTCATCAACGCCACCCCCCCGCTGCCGGAGAACATCGAAGCTCGCATTCGTAGCCAGGGACTGATTGGCACCGGTGCCGCACTGGCCCTGATGGTCACCGACAATGGAAAGCCAACTGGCCGACTGGCTGAGGGTGCCGTCGTGCAGGCGAGCTACGTCGGGTTGGACATCATCCCGCCACAGTTCGCGGATCTCGCAGAAGAGCTGACCCGGACAGCGCGACAGTTCAGAGAATCAAATGTCATTCCCAACTTGAACGAGCAGATCACCAAAGCCGGCAAAATGATCGACTCGGCAGACACGCTCCTGAATGATCCCAAACTCCGTGATGACCTGCGGGTTTCGCTCGAAAACCTGCGCGATATCACCGTGAAGGCAAGAAGCGTCAGCGGCAACCTCGAGACCTTTACTGAGAACCTGAACCAGCTTTCGACCCAAACCACTTCCGCGGTTGCCAAGGCCGAGGGACACATTGATGAAGTCGCGGCACAGTTCAACGAGCGCATGAATCAGGTGTCGAAGCTGCTCGAACAGTTTCAAGCCATTGCGGCGAAGGTTGACAAGGGGGAAGGCACAGTCGGGCAGTTGGTGAACGACCCGCGGCTCTATGAAAGCCTGAATGCCACCGCCCAGGAGTTGGCAGTGACGATCAAAGACCTGCGCCGGCTCGTCGAGCAATGGGAGCAGGAAGGGGTCCGTCTGCGGTTGCGGTGACGACGACTCCCGCCGATATCGATTTCCTCGCGAGCTGAAGGGCGAGCGAGCCTGAGCGAAATGCCCCGAGCAAAAATCGCCTGTAAACAACCTGTAAACAAAAAAATGGAGCCTGGCATCGCGACGACGCCAAGCTCCATTTTTTTCTCTCAAACTGTTCTCTCAACTCATCGTTAAAGCCGCACCGGCGGTTGCGACTGCCGACTGCGCCTACGATGCAATGCGACTACGATGCAAGGTGCGGTTTGGCCATCTCGACGATGGAATCAAATGCAGCCGGGTCGGCGATTGCCAGCTCACTCAGCATTTTCCGGTTCAACTCAATTCCAGCCGCGGCGAGCGCGGGGATGAATCGGTTGTAAGCAATGCCCCGTGCTCGTACCGCGGCGCTTAGGCGCGTGATCCACAACGAGCGGAAGAGACGCTTTTTCTGCTTCCGATGTTCGTAGGCGTAAACGTCGGCCTTGCGCGTAAACTCGCGGGCAACCCGGTAAAGCGTTCCCGGCCCACCGACGAAGCCGGACGCGCGTTTCAAAACACGTTTGCGACGTCGGGCGTGGCCCGGGCCGCCTTTTACTCTTGGCATGAGACAATCCTTTCAATGGTAGCCAGAGGCACTTGGGCTTGGCTGTGCCGGCAACGCGCGGGCACTTTGGTTTTAATTTGACTCGATTATTTAGTCGCTTCAGCCGATTTCGCCGCGGCGGCCAGCTCAGCTTCGTGGCGGGCTTGATTGGGCCGCCTCGCGACGATTCCCATGAATCGGCGCATGTTGATCGCATGGCCTTCGTGCAAGATCGCCGGTCGTCCCAGGCGCCGCTTGAGCGCACTCGACCTCCCGCTACGGTGGTGGGAGTTCTTTTCATGCCGGATTTTCAGCTTGCCGGTCTTGGTGACTCGCATGCGCTTGCCGACGCCCTTTTTGGGCTTGAATTTGTACGCCATGTTCCGAACCTCGGTTTGCTTCCAGTGGTCCCGCGCCGTGCGAGGGGTCGAGAAAGATACCGATTCTGGCCCCGGGTGACAAGTACCGACCCGATTGAGCATCAGCGCAAGCGCAAAATGGCTCGCCGTACCGGGGACAAAGCGACCGGTCTCGACCGCTACGCCGTCGCAGCAGGACGCTCGGGTGCCACCACACCGCTTCCACCAAGACAGCCCGTGGCGAAGAGTGGCCCTTTCCATGAGAAAGCTGGCCAGTGCTGATCGCAAACCCATTATAGGACTACACTTACGCTGTCGCGGGCAAAATCGGATTTGCCTCTGCCCACCCCGACCGCTATAGTCGCACAAACTCGGGTTTGCTAACTTAACTTTTCTGAACTCTCCTGGTTGACTGTTTCAGTAAAATACGGCGCGGTCGAAGGACGCCGCTCTGGACGCCACTTTGCCGCGGGAGCGAGTAATCGCATGGCATGCTGCGACCAGGGTTTTGTGGCAGAATCAGGGCATCTGAATAATGACGTGAGGCAACGACGTGAATGCATCCGGCGACGGAAAATCCCAGGTGCTCGCCGCGACCGATATCGTTCAGTTGATCGGGCAGAGCGTCAAGCTCATTCGCAGAGGTGGGAAGTTTCTCGGCCTCTGCCCGTTTCATCAGGAGAAATCGCCCTCGTTCACGGTCGATCCGGGAAAGCAACTGTTTTACTGCTTCGGCTGCAAGGCCGGCGGGACATGTTTCGATTTCGTAATGAAACGCGACCGGGTCGAATTCCGCGAAGCGCTTCAGATTCTCGCGCGAGCCGCCAATATTGACCTGCCGCAGGGAAGCGAACAGAGAAAAAACACCGGTGAACGGCAACAGCTACTGTCAGCCTGTTCCGCAGCCGTGGCGCTCTTTGACAATTTGTTGCAGCATGCGACGACCGGCCGACCGGCGCGGGAGTATCTCGCGCAAAGAGGATTCACGCCGGAGTTGCTAAGAAAGTTTAGCGTCGGATTCGCTCCCGATAGCTGGGACTCCCTGCTTTCGTCACTCGGGAAGAAGTTTTCCCCGGCGATCCTGCACCTCGCAGGCTTGGTAAAGCAGCGCGACGGCGGAACGGGATTTTATGACACGTTTCGCAATCGTGTCATCTTCCCGATTCGCGACGAAACTGGCCGAACCATCGCCTTCGGCGGAAGGGTCATGCCAGGGAGCGACGCCCCGGCAAAGTATCTCAACAGCCCGGAGACGCCGCTTTTTCATAAGAGCAAATCTGTGTTTGGATTGGATTTAGCCAAGCAAAAGATTGTGGAAACCCGAACCGTCGCGGTGGTGGAAGGCTACACCGACGTGGTGATGGCCCATCAATACGGCGCGAGTAATGTCGTCAGCATTCTCGGAACGGCGATGACCGAGCAGCATGTGAATATACTTCGCAGGTTTGCCGACCGGATTGTCCTGCTATTCGATGCCGATGCCGCGGGCGATTCTGCGGTTAATCGGACCGTTGAGCTTTTTCTAACACAGCCGATCGAGATTGCGGTCGCCTCCATCCCCCAGGGTCTCGACCCGGACGAGTTCATCATGCGTGACGGGGTGGACGCGTTTAACGCGTTACTTGACGACGCCGACGACGCACTCACCTTCAAGTGGCGGCTGATGCAAAAGCAGTTTGACGCTGCGGGAAGCCTGACCGGCGAGCAGAACGCGATTGCCGCTTATCTGGATGTGCTCGCGGGCGCGAGAGGCTCTGCAACGGTGGATGGGTTGCGATGGGGCACTGCACTCGGGCGCGTGTCGAAATTAACCGGCATGCCGATCGAAGAACTGAACAGGCGGTTTCGCAGCGGTCCGAGACAGGCGTCACGGGCTCGCGCTCGGATGACAGATGTGAGCCGAGCAACAGACAACCAAGCCGGCAACCCGACAGCCGAGGCTCAGGAAGAAAAAAATGCCCAGGTTCGGGCTGAACAGCAGTTGCTCGGAGTGCTGCTGTTGAATCCGCAGAACTGGCTGCGTCTGCAGGCAACAGTGCAGCCGGTGGATTTTTCGACCGGCCCGAGGCGGTTGCTGGCAGAGATTTTCTGGGAAGTGTGCCGGCACGACGGCGAATTGTCGCTGGCCGAGTTCCTGACAATCCTGCCCGATGAGCCGTTGCGGCAGTTGGCGATGGAATTGGCGCATGAAGTTGAGGCGTTTGATGACCTAGAACAAACCTTGGCCGGTGCCGTACAACACCTTCAAGAAGCCCGCCACCGGGCCGGAGAGGCGTTAAATTTAGCCCAGATTCGCACCGGTAATGTCAGGTCAGAAAATCTAGAGTTGGAACTCCCACCCGGCGAAGACGCCGAGGTGGCATTGCTGCGACAACTGGCAGAAAAATCAGGCCGACCCGACATGCGGCGTGGATTGTTGTAATATTGTCGGACTGCGCTGTTCGAGCCGTCGCCGTCGGCAAGTTGGTCAGATAACGCGTGTAGCGAGAAGCTCAGGTCAGATAAAGTGGAATCGGGCGTCAGGTCGTTCCCTCATCGGAACCGTTTGAGAAAACCTGGGGCCTCCCGAAGCAGTACAACTGAATAGACGTCACGCCGCTGGAGCATGCGTTACAGGGATCGGGAATACCCCCGAGTTTCTTGGCCCGTGCAGCCGTGCCGTTGGGTCTTGTGTCAGAAAGTCTGGTATCTTGTTTATGAAGGAAATCGCGCCCCCCGTATTGGAAACACCGCTCATTGGCTCCGGTTCTCCCGAAGAGGTTGAGAACCGGGTGCGCCACCTGCTCGAACTCGGCACCGGCCGGGGTTATCTCACTTACGAAGAATTGAACTACAAGCTGCCCGACGAAGTCGTCTCGCCGGAAAAGCTCGATTCGCTTCTACAGATGATGGACGAGATGGGCATCAAGCTCATCGACGAGGCCGACGTCTCGGAGTTCGAGAAAAAGCCCCGCCGGGCGACGAAGCAGGTGAAAGAGATCAAATCGGTGGTTTCGGGCGCTGCGATTGTGCTGCCCGACAAAGTGGCGGTCCCACTTCCGCTTCCACCAATTGCCGATCAAGGAGATGAACCGGAAGAAGACGACGAAGACATCGAAGTTGACCTGCAGAAGGAACTTGCGGAAGCAGGCAACAAGCGCATCGACGATCCGGTTCGCATGTATCTGACGCAGATGGGCGAAATCCCCCTGCTCACCCGCGAGCAGGAAATTCACCTTGCGAAGAAGATTGAAATCACACGCAAGATTTTCCGCAGCCGGGTGCTTGAAAGCGATTACTGCATCCAGGCTGCGGTCGATATTCTGCAGCAGGTTGATGACGGCGACCTTCCGTTCGATCGGACGATGAAGATCAGCACCGCCGAGGATCAGGCCGACAAGGGCACGATCGGGCAGCGAATTCCGCAGAATCTGCGGACGATCCGCGAGATGATCGACCGCAACCGTCGTGACTGGGACACCCTGCGCGCCACCAAGAACAAGAAGGATCACGAGCCATTCCTGCTCGCCATCCGCCGCCGCCGACGGCGGTGCGTAAAGCTCTTGGAAGAGCTTTCGCTACGCACGAGCAAAGTCACCCCGCTGATGAAGAAGTTGAACAGCATCAGCACGAAAATGGTGGAACTGGAGCGGCGCATCGAAGATCTGAGCCGCGTGAAAGACCCCGGCGAGGATCTTGAAGTCTGTCAGCAGGAATGCTCCGGCCTCGAAGACCTGGTGCTGGAGGACGCGCAAAATCTTCAGAAGCGCGTCATTCAGACCCGCAAGATCTTTAACAAGTACGAAGACGCCAAGCGGAAGCTGTCTGGCGGTAATCTGCGACTGGTGGTGTCGATCGCCAAGAAGTATCGCAATCGTGGGCTATCTTTCCTCGACATCATTCAGGAAGGCAACACGGGTCTGATGCGCGCGGTCGACAAATACGAATACCGCCGGGGCTATAAGTTCAGCACTTACGCCACCTGGTGGATTCGCCAGGCAATCACCCGTGCCATCGCCGATCATGCCCGAACGATTCGTATTCCCGTGCACATGATCGAGACCATGAGCAAGCTGCGCAACATCAGCAAAGCGCTCATGCAGGAGTTTGGCCGCGAGCCGACGATCGAAGAAATCGCCAAGAAGGGCAAAATGACGGTCAGTGAAACCCGTCGTGTCCTCAAAATCTCGCGGCACCCGATCAGCCTCGACCGACCGGTCGGCGAGAGCGAGGACTCGTATTTCGGCGATTTTATCGAAGATGAAAAGGCCGAGAATCCGGTTGAGTCGGCGACGCAGGAGATGCTGAAAGACAAGATCGAGCAGGTGCTGAAAACCCTGACGTATCGCGAGCGAGAGATCATCAAGCTCCGCTACGGCATTGGCGACGGGTACACCTACACGCTCGAAGAAGTCGGCCGCATCTTCAAAGTGACCCGCGAGCGGGTACGCCAGGTGGAAGCCAAGGCCATCCGGAAACTGCAGCATCCGGTTCGGGCGAGGAAGCTCGAAGGCTTTCTGCCGGGTGGACAGCCGCAGCAATAGGGATTCAGATGAGCGACGGTACTTCGTTACTTGCGAACGATCCTCGCCGCATGGTTTCACTGCCGTCTCGCATTTTCATTGCTTTCGAGCAGAACGCATGAAAGTTGCTTGAGTACAAAGATGTAAAATCACTCGACGTGCCATCAACAACACAAAGTCGAACTTGATTAGTTTGAAACTTGAAAACGAATCGAACTGGACGCGTGATGGTCCAGTTCTTTCTTTTCTACCGGGCCGCTATTCCGCGTCGTTGCTGACCGCGCGCGATTTCATCACTGCAAACACAATCGACGCATCGGCATAGCTCTCGAAGTAGGTTACCTTCTCGTCGCGAACCATGAAGAGAAACGCTGACGGTACTTCCCAGTGGTCTTCCTCGCGCATTGGCCCATCAGGCGCGTATGTTCCCTCAGCGGTGCCGAAGATGCCCACTCCCTCCTCGTCGGCAATCACTCTCTGGACGGTGATCTTGTAGTCGGGGTGATTCTTGAACTGTGCTTCCCACGTCTCGCGGATAAACTGCCGATCTCTGAAGTGCTCGCCCGATGAATTGACGTACTCGTACTGATCGTGCACCAGCGCCATGATGCCATCCACATCATGGGCGTTGATCCGTTCGATAAACTTCAGCACGGTTTTTTTCATGGCGATCACCAAAATACGAGACTCCACCCGTGAACGCTACCCGTTGAATCAACCCCCGACAAGGTAAAAATTCGCTCGACGTCTCTCGATTGGTGAATTCGCCCCGCAAATTATGAAACCTCTCCGAGTGTACCTAAACTCTCAACCATGCGCGTTCTCATCATGGCCGATATGGAAGGGGTAAGCGGGATCATCAACTGGGGTCAGGTAACCGGCGGCGAGCCGATGTACAACGAAGCCCGCCGACTTTACACCGCGGAGGTGAATGCCGCAGTTCGTGGTGCACGGGCCGCAGGGGCGACTGAAATCGTGGCGGTCGATTGTCACGGTGCCGGGAAAGAATGGAATTTCAACAGCTTTATCCCTGAAATGATGGAATGCGACTGGGTCGCCGGCCACCCGTGGAGCCGATACACCGAACTTCTGGAGAAGGGCTGCCACGCTGCACTCATGGTCGGTATGCACGCCCGGGCGGGCACGCCCGACGGCGTCCTTTGTCACACAATCAGCACCACCACCTGGCGCAACCTCTTTTTCAACGATACCTGCGTAGGGGAGTTTGGCATTAATGCCGCGCTCTGCGGGCACTTCGGCTGCCCCGTCGTACTCATCACCGGTGATACCGCCACCTGCGAAGAAGGCCGGTCCCTTCTTGGCCCCGGCCTTCATTCAGTCGTCGTCAAGCAGGGGCTTGGCCGATTCTCAGCCCGCAACACCCCTCCCAAAACTGCGTGCAGCCTCATCGAAGCGGGCGCACGCCTCTCGCTCCAAGGCCCGGTCCTGACAAAGCCCTACGTCCCGGCGAAGCCTACAACCATCACGATCGATCTCAGCACCTCAGACAGCGCTAACCGGTTCATGGGCCGGGCCGGCGTGCAAGTCGTAGAGCCTCTCAAGGTCGTCAGCCAAGCCCCGGACTGGATGACTGCATGGAATCAGATCTGGAACTTCTAAGAGCAACCACAACTTCCCAACCCTGCCTGTTCAGATAGTGCCCGCCAGCCGTTTCAGATCGATTGTCCCCACAGTTGGGCACGCGAAAATTGCGGAGGAAATCAAGCCCGCTTTCAACATCTTTCGAGCCAGCGCGGTACACTCAGCCTCAGCTCAACTGCGGAGAATCTCATGAGCCAGAGTACTTCCGGCGTTACGGTTGCCCCCACCTCCACCGGCTGTGTCATTGCGGTTCTCGGCCGCGGGACGGTCCGCGAGAGCCGGGCGATCATTGATTTTGTCACCCGGACATTCCAATCGGCACCAGAAACCCGCGTGACGATCGATCTCTCCGGGTGCGGCTATGTTGATAGCACATTTCTTGGCACGCTGATCGACCTTCACCGCCTCGCCGTTGCCGCCGGGCCGGATCGACTCTTTGTTGCGGGCTCGATGGAACATCGCAAAAAACTGCTCGGCATCGCCCGGTTGGAAAAGCTCATCCCCGGCATAGAGGCCGCCCCTCCCACTGCCGGGCCGAGTGTGCCGCTGGTGGCACCCGATGCGGCCCCAACCGACGTTCTTCGGCATATTATGCAATGCCATCAAAAGCTTGCCGAAATTGATTGCCCGATGCAGCAGGTCTTCGCCCGGATTGCGACGCAGATGGAGCGTGAGCTAGACCGAAGTTCCTGAATTTCCACTTTACCGGAATTTTTTCCAGTTTACCGCTTGACCCTAACCGATAAAAAGATAGAATAGTCTTAAATGGCTGGCGGCGACTTGCCCCACCCGGGCGGCTGCCAACACATGCTTCCTATCACCCACGGAGGTCCGCCATGTCAGCATTACCACTATCATCATCCCCTACTCTAAGAGAGCAGAGCTTTGCGAATGAGGACAGACCCATCGGGCTAATCGGCTCCACCGGGGTCGTCGTCTTCACAGCCTCAGCCGCCGTGCTGTTCGGGGCACTGCTCGCTGCCTATCTCGCAGTTCGAGCCAAGCAGGTGATCCCGATGCCGGCCCTTCCCTGGGCATTCTGGATCAGCACGGGCGCAGTGCTCATTTCAAGCCTGATTCTTGAGTATTCATTCCGCTCATCCAAACTCGGCCACCATCTCGCAGCCTACCGTGCGTTACTGGGAGCAACGGCGCTAAACTACATGTTCTTCGCTGTGCAAGCGGCGGGCATCGTAATGCTACTGCAATTGTCGCTGCCATTCCGGGGCACCAGCCAACCGCTTTACATCATTACGCTCGCGCTGCTCGGGCTGCATTTGCTTCATGCCACCGGGGCCTTGGTCGGGCTGTCGCTGGCATCGCTTCGGTCCGAGAAGCATCATTTTACGGCCGACAATATTGGACAAATTCGTCCGCTGAAGATCTACTGCCATTTCCTCGCCGGAATCTGGATGGTGATTTTCTGCGTGCTGATCTTTGCCAACCTGTAGCGCCCGAGCATCCTGTCGCGCGTCCAGCTACGTCGGCTCGCGTAACCTGTACAAGCTGTGACGGGGCTTGGGTAGTTCGATCGGCGGCGGCCCGGAGGGGGCCGTCGCCCTTTTTTCTAATCCCGCAGATAATTTGCACTGCCCCGTGAACAATCCCGGGGTATGATCGTCATAGTCTTAAGCATTCACACTGCTGAGGCTGACGATGCGGATTTTCGTCTTTTCACTCCTCTTGACAGTTTCGTCGGTAACGCCTTCGGCCCGCGCCGAACCAATCTCGCGCAGGCCAGTTGATGCCGCAGCGTTGCAGCAGGTCGAGGATCGACTCATCGAACTACTTCCCGGCTGGCGCGCGGCCACCGTGGGCGTCATTTTGTCCCGAGGCGGAGCTGGAACGGGCGTTATCATTGACGAAACAGGTTTGGTGCTCACAGCGGGCCATGTGTCCGGCGAGCCGGGGCAGACTGCAGAGGTCATTCTCCCTGACGGCCGACGGCTTCGGGGTAAGGCACTCGGCCGAAACGGAGTCGAAGACGCCGGCATGGTGCGCATCCTCAATCCCGACGGCGAGAAGTTTCCGTTCGTCAATCGAGGCAACTCCGCAATGCTCAAGACGGGCCAATGGGTCGCCGCGCTCGGCCATCCTGGCGGGTGGAACAGAGATCGCCCTGCAGTCTTGCGAATGGGCAGGGTGATACGCCAGAATATCTTCATCCAGACCGATGCTGTTCTGGTCGGTGGCGACAGCGGCGGGCCTCTTTTCGATCTAGACGGGAACCTCGTGGGCATTCACAGCCGCATTGGCACCTCGATCGCCGACAATCGCCACGTTCCGATCGACCGTTTCACCGCCAGTTGGGACCGGCTTGCCAAGGGCGAAGACTGGAACCCCGCCAACCAACCTCTGGCCTGGGCGCGGAACCAGCCGTGGTTTGGCGTGAACGGAAGCGATGACCCGGCGGGCTATCGCGTGCAGATGGTGGACGACTCCGGACCGGCCTCGCTGGCTGGAATACAGCCCGGCGACGTCATTGTGGCGTTCGCCGGCAAACCAATCGGCCGCGAAGGAACTTCGCACAGGCTCACAACGCTCATCGGCACATGTCGCATCGGCGATATCGTCGAGGTCGAACTTCTTCGAGACGGGTCCGACACATTGCGAATTCCTGTTAAGCTCGGCCGGCGGCCCGCGTCTTGAGTACTGCCACCTCCGCATGCGGAATTCAACGAATATTTTCGTCTTTTTCTTGGTCCTCACCCTCGGCACAGCGGTCGCCTTGGCGGCACCGGCAGCCGAAGTTGAGCGTGACGAACGCGCCGTAGTCGTCGGCGACCGCGCCGCGCCCGCCCCCCCGCCTCCGGCAAACGAGATCGACTTGCGCCGGGCCATGGCCCCAGCATCAAAACAGGCGAGGTTGAGCGTGGTTGCGGTGGTTCGCAAAGGCGAGCAAGTGGCGCTCGGCGTGGTTGCTTCCGATGATGGTTACGTCGTTACAAAAGCAAGTGAGATTGGCGCGTCACCAGACGAACCGGTGAACCTGCGCCTCGCCGGTGGGGCGATCCGGCGCGCGAGGCTTGTCGGCGTGGCTGGCGAGCATGATCTGGCGCTGCTGAAGATCGACGGCGGGAAATTCTCCCCGGCGCAGTGGGCTAGCGGCGATGATGTGCCGCCGGGCAAGTGGGTGGCGTCGGTGGGCATGTCGGAACTTCCGCTGGCCGTGGGCATTGTGAGTGTGGGCCGGCGCACCATCCCCGCGGACGCGATCATGGGAGTCTTTCTCGCCGACATCGATGATGAATCGACCGGCGGCGCACTGATCGTTCGCGTCGACCCGCAAGGCAACGCCGCCAAGGCTGGCGTGCGCGGCGGCGACATCATCACCGCCGTCAATGAACGTACGATCGGCAAGCGAGAAGACGTGCTAACCGAAATCAGCCGACATCGCCCGGGCGATGTGGTCGTTCTAACCATGCTCCGCAACGACGAGCGAGTGACTTCCAGGGTCACTCTCGCTAAACGGCCGCAGCCGAGCACTCGCAGCGTGCGCCAAAACACCATGGGAAGCCGCCTCAGCGACCGCAGATCAGGTTTCACCGCGGTGCTGCAGCACGATGCGGTGAATCTGCAGCCTAGAGATTGTGGCTCCCCGCTGGTGACGCTTGCGGGTGAGATAGTCGGCATCAACATTGCCCGTGCCGGCCGCACCGAGACATTTGCAGTGCCCGCCTCGGTGGTGGTGAAGGTGATTGCGGAGCTGCGCCAAGCCGAAGCTGATCGAGCCGAGGCCGACCGGCCCGATGCGTCCGTTTTGTCCGACGAACAGCCGGCGACAGAAAAGCCCGACGCACCGTTGCCCGAGCCTTCATCGCCTGGCGCAGAGAAAACTCCCACAACCCAACCGACGTAGATGATCCGCATTCGACACATTCTTGACCTCGAACTGAAGGAGAAGGTGCTCGAAGCGCTCGCGGCCCGCAGGGGCTGCTCGCCGGGGATGATTCCCGAATGGTTTGAACTGGACGACGCCGACTACGTCGATTTGCTCAATGACATCCGCGAGAAGGAAGAGGCACTCGATGTCGAGCGGCGCGATTCGCGGATGTAGCGCGGCTGTTGCGCGACCCTCAAATTCACGATTTTTGCCGCGCATTTCACCCCTTTCTGTGCAGATAGCCGCCGATGAAGTCGATCGACTCCCTCAGCACCGAGCTTTCTTTCCTTCCGATCCTGTTTTGAAGGACTATGATCTGCAGTCATGTCAGATTCACCTGCATGGAATGACGAACTGCTGAACGCCAATCCGCACACCGCGGTGGATAAGCGGTCGCGCGTGCAGAAAATGTTCGCGGCAATCGCTCCAAGCTACGATCTCAACAACCGGCTGCACAGCTTCTGGCGCGATCAGGCCTGGCGGCGAACCGCGGTGAGGCTTGCCTCGCTTAAGCCGGATGATCGGGTGGTAGATGTAGCCTGCGGTACTGGAGACCTTGCACTGGCGATGCATACCGGTCTCTGGCCACGGCACGGCGAAATCGGGCCTGCCCGTGGCCAGGTTATCGGGGTCGATTTTACTTTCGAGATGCTGCCTCGGGCGGTGGAAAAATCGCAGGTCGCCGGCCAGCCGTCACAGGTCCATTATATCAACGGTGATGCGACCGCCCTGCCGCTACCCGATGCCTGCTGCGATGTCGTCTCAATCGCGTTCGGCATTCGTAATGTGCAGGAGCCAGACAAGGCGCTGAGAGAGTTCCGCAGAATCCTTCGTCCCGGCGGGCGCGTCATCGTGCTCGAGTTCTCCGAGCCGACCAATCCGCTGATTCGCTCCCTCAATCGCCTTTACACCGGCAAGATCATGCCCATTACCGCAACAATGGTCAGCGGCGACAAATCGGGGGCCTACAAATATCTGCCCAAGAGCATCGGCACCTTCTGGAGCCGAGAGAAAATGGTGCAAATGCTCACAGAAGCTGGATTTGTTGAAATCACGCAGCGGGCAATGACGTTTGGTGTTTGCATCTGCTACCGTGGCATGCTCGCACCGAAGTAGACGGCAGCAAAGTCGTCCGCTGCAAGCTGCTGCGAACTTTTAACCAGCGGGGCTACTATGAGTCCATCGAAGCACCTTGACACCCTCGACCGCCAGATTGCGCACTTCCTCGAGCGACATGGCACATGGCTGCTGCGGTGGTCGCTTGGCGTGATATTCATCTGGTTTGGTGCGCTGAAGTGGTTTGACCTAAGCCCCGCGACCGAGCTTGTCACGCGGACTGTTTACTGGATCCGGCCAGGAACCTTCATCCCCATTCTGGCAATCTGGGAAGTGCTTATTGGCGTTTGCCTGCTAATCCGACCCGCGGTCCGCGTTGCTCTGTTCCTGCTGGCTGCGCAAATGGGAGGCACATTTTTACCGCTGGTGCTGCTTCCGGAGGTGTGCTTCACCCGGGTGCCTTATGCACCGACGCTGGAGGGGCAATACATCCTCAAAAACCTGATTATCATCGCCGCGGCAATGGTCGTCGGCGGGACGGTGCGCCGGCCCAGCACACGATTTCAGCGATTATGAACGCTCCGACCTCCGCGGGCTGCTAATATGTGCACATGGACATTGTCACCGCCATCACCGGCGCCAGCGGCGCACTGTTCGCCCAGCGGTTCATACAGGGACTGGTGGCCGGCGGGGTGAACGTGCACTTGGTCATCTCGCCCCTGGGCCGCAGGCTCTTACACGACGAACTGGGAATGGAGACACCCGACCTGGCCGCGCTGGCCGGACGGCCCGACGCGCGCATTACGCTCTATAACTACAACGACGTGGGCGCAAAAATTGCCAGCGGGAGCTTCATGCACGATGGCATGGTAATCGTCCCCTGCAGCAGCAACACACTTTGCGAAACGGCACACGGTCTGGGAAGCAATCTGATCAGCCGGGCCGCTGCCGTGACCATGAAAGAACGCCGTCGTCTGATCATCGCACACCGCGAAATGCCCCTCTCACCGATGGATGTGACCGCGTATCAGCTGCTCACGCAAGCGGGGGCGATTGTTGCCCCATGCAACCCGGGATGGTATCTCAACCCGACGACTATCGGCGAAGTCGTCGATTTCGTAGCGGGCAAGCTGCTCGATCTGGTGCATGTGAAACACAACTTTGACACCCGATGGGATCCAAAGAACATCCGCCCGCCTGTGAAGCTGGCATGAACAACAAACAGACCCCGACACCGGCCATGCAACCGGTGTCATTGAGTGAAAACATGATCATTCTGAACCGCCAAGTCGATGAAGGAATTCTGATCGGCGAGAAGCTGCGCGTGACGCCGACCGATCTCGATGCCAATGGCGCGCGAATACACGTCCGAGGCGAACTGGTCGGCGGGGCCGATGACGGTTTGACCATCGATCGCGCCTACGAACTGGCCGTCGGTTCGAGCATTCGGCTCGGCACGCTGGTGAACATCACGCTGATGAAGGTCATGCTCGACGCCCCCCGACGGGTACAATTTGGCATTCAAGTGCCGCCGAATCTCACCGTTCATCAGAAAGAATCAGCCGACAACAAGCCCCGCGAGGACGACTAGCATGTCTCCCGCCGCCCGCGTGACGAGTTCTGCATCAGCGTGGACGCAACTCCGCGAGCTTGCCTCCGACATCAAGCTGAGCCACAGCATCTTCGCACTGCCTTGGGCATTACTCGCCACATTTCTGGCAGCGGGTGAATGGCATCGGGATGCCAGAAGCCAGCCTCACTTTCCTGGACAACTCGCTTTGATTGTGTTGTGCATGGTAACTGCCCGAACGGTCGCCATGAGCGTTAATCGCCTTCTAGATGCCAAACTGGACGCCACCAACCCGCGCACCGCACGCCGGGCGATCCCCGCTGGCCGGCTCTCGATGCGATTCGGCTGGATGACAGCGGGCACCTGCGGATGCTGCTTCATCCTTGCCACCAGCCTCTTTGGCTTCGCTTACCAGAACTGGCTTCCCCTGATTTTGAGCGCTCCGGTGCTCTTGTTCATCAGCGCCTATCCGCTATTGAAACGATTCACTGGCCTTTGCCACTTTTACCTCGGCGCCTGTCTCGCCCTTGCGCCTGTATGCGCGTGGGTAGCCATTGCGGGAAACATCTCGCTCACGCCGCTGATCATGGCCGCTGCCGTGCTGTGCTGGACCGCAGGGTTTGACATCATTTATGCGTGCCAGGACTACGAATCCGACTTGCGCACAGGCGTCTTCAGCGTTCCGGCGAGGCTGGGCATCACCGGCGGGCTGCATGTGGCCCGCGCCACCCACCTCGCCTGCATTACCTTACTCATCGCGCTCGCGGTTTATGTACCACAGTTTCAGTGGCTCTTCGCGCTCGCGATTGCCATCGCCGGGGTTTTGCTGCTGGTGGAGCACCTCTTGGTCAAACCCAATGATCTATCGAAGGTCAACTTGGCTTTCTTCACGCTCAACGGGGTGATTTCGCTGGTGATCGGGGCGCTGGGGGTTGCCGATATTTACCTTTAACCGAGCTGGGCAGGTTTCAAAACTATTGTGCCTGCTAGATAGCACCGTGCGGCGGTCTTATACTTCTCAGTGTCATGATCGACCTGCCGCATGTTTCTGATCGCCTTCTGGAGCCCATACGCGAGAAAGTCCTCGCGGGGGCTGACCTTTCGCTGGCGGACGGGGTGACGCTGTTTAAGACCCGGGATATCCACGGCGTAGGCAGACTGGCGCATTTTGTGCGCACTCAAATGCACGGCGACAAGGCATTCTACAACCGCAACAGGCACATCAATTACACCAACGTTTGTGCCCTCTCGTGCAAATTCTGCTCGTTTTACCGCAAGCGCGGCGAAGCGGGCGCGTACGAAATGCCGGTCGAGCAGGTTGTGGCCACCGCGCGCCGGGCGGCTGATGCGGGCGCGACGGAAGTTCACATCGTCGGCGGGCTGCACCCGTGGCTGAAGTTTGACTATTACCTGAACATGCTCCGCGGGGTGCGGGCTGAGTGTCCCGCGCTGCACATCAAGGCGTTTACCGCGATCGAGATCATCCATTTCAGCAAGATCGCGCGCGTGAGCGTCCGCGACGTGCTCATCGCGCTCAGCGATGCCGGGCTGGGTAGCCTGCCCGGCGGCGGCGCTGAGATCTTCGATGACCGGGTGCATGACGAAGTCTTCAAAGGAAAAGTGAGAGCCGACCGCTGGTTTGATGTTCACCGCACCGCGCACAGCCTGGGTATCTACAGCAATGCGACCATGCTCTACGGGCACGTCGAAACGCTGGAGGAACGCGTCGGGCATTTGGTGAAGTTGCGAGAACTTCAGCAAGTGTCATTGCGAGAAAGAGACGAAGAGACGAAGAGACGAAGAGACGGAGTGGAAATCAGAAACGACACGAATCCTGCTCCCACTTCGTGTCTCCCCGCGTTCTTCAACTGCCTGATTCCCCTGAGCTTCATCCCTGAAGATAGTGAGCTTGGCGCGTTGCCCGGACCGACCGGACTGAGCGACCTGCGGACCCTCGCTGTGGCTCGGCTGATGATTCGCAACATTGCCCACATCAAGGCGTTTTGGATCATGCAGGGTGTGCACCTTTCGCAACTCGCACTCGACTACGGCTGCGACGACCTCGACGGCACGGTCGTCTGGTACGACATCACCAAGCGCGAAGGCGACCGCGGGACAAATCATCAGGAACTTCATCTGAACGATATCAAGCGGTTGATTCGTGAGGCAGGGAAGGAACCCGTTGAACGCGACACGCTCTACAATCAGGTCGCCCGGGAACCCGGTTCCGACCGCGTGATCAATACCAAGTCAATCGTGCCCCGCGTGCCGGTGTCGGTTTAGGCCGTCGGTTGTCGCGTCAATCATCTCCTGGTGACGTCCCCTGTTTTTTGAGACAAGACAGCAGTTACGGCCGCAAGTGCATATCTGACAACGATTTATGCTGCATACTTTTTCGGTCCAGCCCGTCAGAGTTTGGTCTCCAACTTGCCTTTTTGTGTGATTTCAGTACATTGCCCGGCTCGATTTTTCGACCCAAGAGCTTTGGAGATTTGTATGCCCGCGCAAGCCACCGCTACCAAGACCGTTCGCGTCACCGTCAGCAAGAACATCACCCGCGATTCGGCGCGCAAGACGATCGAGCGGCTTTTCATGCAAGACAAGGTGTTCGCAGCCCCACTCGTGGCACGCACCAAGAATTTCAAAGACAACCCCAAGCGCCGCGGGGGCACCATCTGGACAAAACGCGCCAACAAGATTCACCCCGGGCTCGAAAAAGGTGCCGCGGCCACGATCGCCGCGACCGCACAGCACCTGCGCGATCTTGAGAGCGTGAAGAGTTTTGTGACGGTCGCAAAGTAACGCCGCTGGAAATCAACATCGCCGCCGTCTCTCCGCGACCGGCGAACGCGGCAAAAGAACAATCAGAGCCGGACGTGCATGGCGCGTCCGGCATTTTTCATACTATTCCCAAATATATCGCTGAGTTTCACCGGAGAAGGCGTGCTGATGCGTTCGTCGCCCGCATGTGCGCCGCTGTTCAGTTCGGCTTGCCGCTCAACAGTTCGAGCAGCGTATCGAGGCTGAACGGCTTCGGCATAAAATTGACGTCGATGGGCAGACCCCGCAGCGCGCCGGCCTCAAAATGTCCGCTGATGGCAATCACCCGGCTCGGGCGATGGCTGCTGGGCATATCCGACATTTCCTTGATCAGATCAAAGCCGTCTTTATGCGGCATGTGCAGGTCGGTGAGCAGGACGTCAAATCGTTCGTTGAGCAGATAACGAATCGCCTCAGAACCATCTCGCGCGGTGACGACTTGCGCACCGGTATCACGAATCAGCCGGCTCATCACCATGCGCGTGGGCGCATGGTCTTCAACCAGGAGAATTCGTGGAGATGAACTGCGGTGTTTTGCCACCTCAGATGCCGAAGAAGAGAACATTCCGAATCCGCTGCACATCTTATTGCGGCTGCGTGGTACATCCCGATTTCAGTGAGTTTAACATACGTTTTGATATTGCGTCGTACTTTTTCTTCACGCGCCAGCACCCGACAGCCCGCGTCACGGCTAATGGGTGACGCCTCGCCAGATGCCATCGCTCCAGAGCAACTCACAGGGCTTGTAAGCGATTTTGTAGCTCATTGAGGCTGCGTCAACGACCCAATAGCCCAGATATACGTGCGGGATCGCATGAACACGGCAGAACTCGATTTCCTGCAGCACACCAAAATGTCCCAGGCTGCGCCGGGGTTGGTCGGGATCGAAGTAGAAATACACACTGCTGAGCGACTGCTGGCTCAGGTCGCAGATTCCCACCGCCATGAGGTGACCGTTGGGGGTTCGATACTCAAACTCTGCGGTTTCCACCGGCGATTCGTAAAGAAACTGCTCCAATCCCTCCCGGCTGGCATCCTGCTCACCGTCGTGGCGGCTGTCGAGATATCGCTTGTAAAGAAGGTATTTCTCGTCAGTTAGACTTGGAGAGGAAACCGAGACGCGCAGATCGGCGTTTCGCCGAACTACGCGCCGCTGGGATTTACTTAGTTCAAATTGTTCAACCGGAATGCGAATCGGCACGCACCTGCGACATTTTGCGCACACCGGCTGATAAATCATCCGCCCGCTACGACGGAAGCCGGCGTCCATGAAGCCATGATAGATCGAAGGATCCATCCGCCCCGCGGCCAGGGCGCGCAGTTGAGCGATTCGAGACGAGTTGTAGGCGCATGCCCCCGCGGGCAGCACGGTCAAGGGCACATCAACCGGCGCGGGAATCGCGGGGAAGTGAGACCAGTCGTGCGGCGAACAGTGTTCGGCAAACTCTGGCATTTTGAAGAACGCCGTCATTGATCACCGTCATGGAGTTGCGATTCAACCAGGGCGATGCTACCTGAGGGGAAAGTACGTATCTCACCGGCCGGGACTGCCATGCGCCTTCTGGCGCGCACTGAGGTGGGCCCTGGCTCGATCCAGATCCCATGAAATGCCATTTCCGACCTCGACTTCCCGACGATCGCTCCACAGCGACCGTTTGAGCCGAATCACGTCAGCGTCTTCCTGTGCCGCATGCCGCCGATCGCGGCCGCTCTCTCTGGTTACGTTGAGGCGAAGCAGCCGACTTTTACAGTCGCGTCCAGATGCTCCCGGTACTTTGATGGAGCTTTTTCTGCACGCTCAAAACTCCGAGCGATGAATCATGACATTAATGCGGCATCGGAAACTTCCCCGCAAACGCCGCCACTTCGCTGCGGATTCTGGCCAATTCTGCGGGATCGTCTTTAGCGCAGATTCCGCGATCAATGAACACCGCAACTTGCTTCATATCCGCCTCCTTCAGTCCGCGGGTCGTCAGTGCGGGTGTGCCCAGGCGCACGCCGCTGGTGAGCTTGGGCGGCCGCGGGTCGTTGTGGATTGCGTTCTTGTTGCAGATCATCCCCGCTGCTTCCAAGGCCTTTTCGGCATCGGCACCGGTAAAGGCCTCATTCTTCGCCCGCAGATCGACCAGCATCAGGTGGTTATCCGTGCCGCCCGACTGCAGCCGATAGCCGGCTGCCATCAGGCCTTCTGCAAGTGCCCGGGCGTTTCTAACAATCTGCGCTGCGTACGTCTTGAATTCCGGCTTCAGTGCCTCGCCAAATGCCACCGCCTTGGCGGCGATGATATGCATGAGTGGCCCGCCCTGACTGCCCGGAAATACACTTCGATTGATGAGTTTCGCCAGCTCTTCGCTGTCAGTCATAATCAACCCGCCGCGGGGGCCGCGCAGGGTCTTGTGGGTAGTGGTTGTGACGACGTGCGCGTGGGGGAACGGCTGTGGGTGCGCCCCACCGACGCACAGCCCGGCGATGTGTGCCACATCCGCCATCAGCAGCGCTCCCACTTCATCGGCAATCGCCCGGAACTTCGCAAAGTCTATCACGCGCGGATAGGCGCTGTAACCGCAGAGAATCGCCTTCGGCTTCGTCTCTTTCGCCACAGCGAGCACGCTGTCGTAGTCAAGTGTCTCGGTCTTATCGTCAAGCTGATAATGCGATGGGCGATAAAAGATCGCCGAGGCATTGAGCTTCATGCCATGCGACAGGTGTCCGCCGCTTGCAAGGTTGATGCTGATAAACGGGTCGCCGGGCTTCATCATTGCCATCATTGCGGCAAGATTCGCATTGGCCCCGGAGTGCGGCTGCACATTGGCAAACTGGCAGCCAAAAAGCCGTTTCGCACGATCGATCGCAAGGTTTTCGATCTCGTCGTAGTATCCGCAACCGCCGTAGTATCGTGCTCCGGGATAGCCTTCGGCATACTTGTTGGTGAGACACGTCCCGGCGGCCTCCATGACGGCTTTGGAAACGTGGTTTTCGCTGGCAATCAGTTCGAGGGTGCTTTCCTGCCTGCGGGCCTCGGCATCGATCAGTTCTGCGATCTTCGTATCTGAATCTTTCAAAGTCATGGGCAGAATTGTATCCCATCCCGGCCCGGCTGTCAGTTGGTAAGATAGAACAACGATGGATCGACGCGTCCACAACCAAGGCGATATCCGCGCCAAAGCAATCGTTGGCATGCTGCTCGCCGCGAGCACGGCGATTATTGCGGGAGTTTACCTGCACAACCGTCCTGCGCCGGAGCCTGTCGCCTCAACCCAACCCGCGACGGCAACTTCGCCGGCGACCGCCCCTCGACCAGCCCCGCCGCCCGACCCGCCAGCCGTGACTTGGATGGATGTCGTTCACCGCAACAACAAGTCGGTCGCCACCACCCAGCCGCTCAATTTTCCGGTCGATCTTCGCGATGCAGCCCGGCTGATCGTCGCCGACCCGGTTTACCTCTGCCCTCGCGGCGATTTGTGGGTGACCCGCGCCGATGCCGAACCCACGCCCGGAATCATCAAGAACGCGGCCCGCCAGCAGGTGCATGTGCTTCGCGAACAGGTCCTGTTTGTACAGTGGAATTTTACGGGCGGGGGCGCGTCGCCCGTGCTGGTGGTGCGAGAAGGGGACAACCTGATTCGCCTGGATCGAAATGGACGCGAGCCGATTCCGTTCAGGCGACAGTATGACTGGGCCCGCGCGTTCACATGGCTGGATAAGGTGCTGGTGCCGGCCGGAGATGGAGCGTCGGTCATCGATCTCCACGCGCTCACCGAAACGCACGTGCCGCTGCCGTCGTCGGAAGCCTCGGCGGCAGATCCTTCGCCCATCAGAATCGTGCTTGACCCGCGCGGCGTCCTTGCCTGGCGCGTAAACGGCCCGGCGGCACGATTTTTGGATGGGAAGTGGTCGCCGTTGAACGATCCCGCTGCGTGGCCGCCGCGCGTCGTAGAGTTAATCCCCATGCTCGATGGAAGTGTGGTGCAACTGCTGCGCGCACCAAGGCCGGCCGCCGGTCTCGATGCGGCGATGCAAGAATCGATCGAACTTGCCAGCACTTCACTCGCTTTGGGCATCGATGCGAGCGCGGCCGTAGACGAACCCGCTATCCTGAAACTCGTTGGACAGCTTTCCGATGATGACGCCAAGCTGCGCGATGCCGCCTCCGCCGAGCTATCGCGGTACGGCCCGGCCATCTGGTCAATCCTCTCGCGCGAACGACCTCGCCAACCACTCGAAGGCCAGGGCCGAATCGATGAGCTGCTCGCATCACAGGCCAGGCCCAAGCTAGGCCGGCTCTCGCCCGTCAGCGACGATCTACAAACCGCCGGCTATCTCCGCGACGGCGGTGTGGTTTTGTACTCCAGCGCCGGAGTTGAAGTGGGTCGCGGCGGCAACGAGACTCGACTCGAGGCTCCCGCATGGATCGCTATTCGCCCCGGCCGCTCGGTTCGGCTGCTACCTCCCAGGCTTGTGGCCGATGCACAGCCCGGCAAGACTCGATTCGAGGCGTGGGGCGACGAGTGGATCGTCAACGACGATCTCTCCGGGCCGCGCCGGAACATGGGCAACCATCTCATGCCACTCATCAACGAAGACCTGCGAAGGTTTGACACATTTCAAGGCATCGACGCGCGTGGCCGCTGGCTGCTGCGAGACACGCAGACCAGCGAGACGCTCGTTATCGATCCGTTCATCGCCGATGAAACACCGCGCTTGCCCGTCTGGTCGATTACGGTCGCCGAGGGGGCAACCGGATGGAACGACCAGGATTGGCCGGTGCAAAAGTCCGGCGGGGCCTGGGCGCTGGCTGAAGACCGTTGGCAGGTGATGAAGGATGACGAGCCGATGCGCACCTATGTAATTGAGGACGCTCCCGCCACAACGCCCGCCGAGACGGTCTTGCTCACCGAGGCCGATGGAACGACTTGGTTTGACGGAGAAACGCACCTCCGTTTTCGCCGCGGGGAGGTCGGGACCGATTACGAACTGCCGCCGGAGGCACTCGGTTCGGGCCACGCAACACTCATTCGCGCTGCGGGGCGGCTTTTCTTGTTCAATTCGCCTGGCCGGGTGCTTCGCTTTCGAGAAACACCTGGCTCATCTGAGCCGCTCAAGCTTGAAGCCGTCTTCACACAAGGCGTGCCGCTGACCGACGAACCGGCGCGAATCTGGCTCGATCCCGCGGGGCGAATCGTGATGGCTTACGGGCAGAACAAGCTCGCGATCATGTTCCCCGAGGGAAGGGTTCCACCCAGCATTGCGAAAATGATGCCCGCCGAACAGGAATAGTGCTCCGGCAGTTTATTCGTGGGCAGTTTACCGGTTTCGCTACTCTGCGCATTGACATTTCACGCCTTGGCATCAACATTCGCCAATTCGCGAGCGCACTGCAAGAACTCATGTCTATTCATCGCCCCATCGCCGCAAGCCACCGCATCCCGACCGACGCACGGGTTGCCATCGTCGCGGCGCGGTTTAACGGACGCTTTGTCGATGAGTTGTTGCGCGGCGCGACTGATCGGCTGAAGGTTCATGGGCTGGACGGCGATCGCGTGGAGATTCACCGTGTGCCGGGCGCTTTCGAGCTTCCGGTTGCGGCGAAACAGTTGATCGATACCGGACGTTTCGGCGCGGTGATTTGTCTCGGTTGTGTCATTCGTGGCGAAACAGCGCATTTTGAGTATGTGGCCGGGGAAGCAGCGCGGGGTATACAGCAGGTGGCCGTCAGCACCGGCATCCCGATCATCTTCGGGGTGCTTACGACAGAGAACGAAGCACAAACCCTGGACCGTCTCGGCGGTGCCCACGGCCACGCCGGCGAAAGCGCCGCCGACGCCGCGGCGGAAATGCTGGCACTGCGCGAGCAAATCGCCGCGGGCAAGCAGTTCTGATCCTCGCCCATGCGACGCTTATCGGACGCCGACGCATCCTCACCCACACGGCGACTGCGCAGAAAATGCCACATTCTAAGTCATGCCGACGTGTTATCGGACGGCAGTTTGTGTGTTGAACTCACCCTGCATCAAAGCCTTGCAGAATCATCAATTACGATCATCAACTGGCCGATAACAAGGCTATGTCTCGTTCGCCGAAGTTCGCCACCCTCGTCGCCGTCGGCCCGGGGCCTGCGGAGATTGACCGTGTCGCCGACCTGGTGGATGCGATCGCTCACTGCGAACTCGGACCCAGCTACTTCGTGATGGTGGATGACGCGCGATGCGCCCGCGACCTGACGCGCGAAGTGCGCTTTCCCATCACCATCTCCCCGGTGAGCATCTGGCACGACCGATCCGCCCAACACACTGGCTACAGCCGCGGCAAGGGCATCTGCAGTGTGATTCTCACGGGTCTCTCATGGATCGCTCGACACGCTGACGACGCAAAGTTTGTGCTTAAGATGGATACCGACGCGCTGGCGATCGCGCCATTCGCCGAAAGAGTCGCCGCCCGCCTCGCCGCCGACCCGCGCGTCGGAATGCTCGGCGCGCACACTATCACCCCCAATGGCACCCCCCGCGACACTTCCCGAGGTGCCGAAACGATCCGTGCGATTCATCGCCCGCCGATCCCCTGGCTCCGACCGCGGCGCGCCTGTCGAGTATTGCGCGACCGCCTTACCGGCGGCAGGCTGAAGCCCATTCGCACCGCGATCTCCGCAGCACGGCAGAACGGCTACGCCTACGGCGAACACTGCCTTGGCGGCGCATACGCATTGGCTGGCGAACTCGTGCGCCGGATGCACTCGTCGGGACACCTCGATCAACCGCAAGCCTGGCTCAATATCGATAGCCCGGAAGATGTGATGATGGGTATGTATACCCGCGCTGTCGGTCTGACCTTGGCCAACTGTGTCGATTCCGGCGATGTGTTCGGCGTGCGCCACGAGGGGTTGCCCTTCATGCCACAGGAATGTATCTCCCGAGGCTATGGCATCATTCATGCCGTGAAGAACGATCCCCGCATCAGCGAGCGCGAGATCCGCTCACACTTTGCAGCACTTCGAAAGAGCCGCCGCGGCGTGGCGGCGTAACCTCTCCCAGCATTCCTGCGTGAGTCTGACGTTTGCTCGCACGGTCGGCGGAACATGGCCTGGGCGGTTGTTCGGGCGTCGATGCTGCAAGTTGAGCATACACCGCCTATACTGCTGCTCGTGAGACCGGAGCACAAAAGTCGTGAAGTGGCGCTGCAGATTCTCTTTGTCTGGGACTCTGCCGGGGCTGACGAGGATGCCATCGCCATTCAGATTGCCGAAGAATACAGCGGCAATGCTGACATTCGATCGCGCGCCATCGAAATGGCACGTGGCACCTGGATCCAGCGGGAAATGCTCGACCGGCGGATCGAACTCATCGCCCCGCAATGGCCCCCGCGGCGGCAACCGGCGGTCGATCGCAGCATCATCCGCCTTGCCGGCTACGAAATGACCGCTACAAAAACCCCGGCGAAAGTGGTGATCGACGAGGCGATCGAGCTGGCAAAGCACTATTCAACTGAAAACTCGGCGAGTTTCATCAACGGCGTGCTCGATGCGCTGCTGAAAGAACATCAATCCTTAACCGGCACGGAAGCGTCCGGCCGCGAAGGCGCGGAATCGTAGCCGCGACTCTGCCTCTCGTGTCCGTTGTCTACGATCCGTAACGAAAATGGGTTTCTTTTCCAAAACACTCGACAAGCTCAAGACCGCACTCACCAAGACCAAGGAGGTGCTTACCACCGACGTGCGCACGTTGTTCGTGCCCGGGCGGTCGATCGATGACGCCTTTCTGGATGAGATGGAAGAAAAGCTCATCCGCGCAGACATGGGCGTGAAACGCGTGCAGCTTCTAAAGACGGCGGTCCGCGATAGCTGGAAAGCGGGGAAGATCAAGAATGCCGAGCAGGCAGAAGGCGTGGTGCGGGAGCAACTTCTATCCCTCTTTCCCGCCGAGGCGAGCGAATTGACGCTTGCTTCCGTCGGCCCCACTGTAATCCTCGTTGCGGGGATCAACGGCGCGGGCAAAACCACTTCCATCGCCAAACTCGCCTGGATTCTTAAGAATCAGATGAACAAGCGGGTAATGGTCTGCGCCAGCGACACCTTCCGCGCCGCGGCGGTCGATCAGTTGGCGACGTGGGCCGACCGCATCGGCGTCGATATCGTCAAACACAAGCAAGGCGCCGACCCGGCAGCGGTGGCATACGATGCCTGCGAGGCCGCTAAGTCGCGCGGGGTGGATGTGCTCATCGTCGATACCGCGGGGCGCCTGCATACCCAACAGCATCTGATGGCCGAACTGACGAAGATTCGCAACGTCGTTGCAAAAAAGATCGATGGCGCGCCCCACGAGGTGTTGCTGGTGCTGGACGCCACGACCGGGCAGAACGGCGTGTTGCAGGCCCGCAACTTCGGAGCGGCAATCGACGTGAGCGGCATTATCCTCGCAAAACTGGACGGAACCGCCAAAGGCGGCGTAGTGATTGCGATCAAAGATCAGCTCGATATCCCCGTCAAGTTTATCGGGCTTGGCGAGACGCCGCAGGATATCGAGACATTTGACGGAACCCGCTTTGTCGGGGCGCTGTTTGACGAGCCAAAATCGGTCTGACCCAGGATTTTGCGGTTCGGACGGTTTCCATTAGACTGAATTTCATAATTTGGTGTTTGCCGGATGATGCTTTTAGCCGATTCCATTAATAAACCGAGCGGGGAAGTACGCGACATGCCGTACCGGGCGGGAAATTCGCCGGACGATATGCCCCATAAACCAAAAATATTCATCGTTGACGACGACCCGGATATCATCCGGCTCTTCGAAAGTTCCCTGCAATCAATGGGAACGCCGATTCACTCATTCGCATCGGCCGAGGATTTTCTGGCCGCCGTTAAGCCGAAGGATTTTGGGTGCCTTATTCTCGATCTCGCCCTGCCCAACATGAGCGGCACCGAGTTGCAGAGGATGCTGGTGGAAGCCGGCACCGAACTAAAAATCGTCATCGTGTCGGGTTTTGCGGACGTACCGTCGGTGGTGCAGGCATTTCGAGCCGGCGCGGTGGATGTGATCCAGAAGCCGATCGGCCGCGATTCCATCCGCGAGGCTGTTCGACGCGCGATGGCCAAGGCGCAGGCAGATCACGAGTTTCGCCTGAAGCGCGACGCAGCCGTCGAGATCATCGACCGGCTCTCTCCGCGTGAAAAGGAAGTCCTGGCGCGATTGGTCGCCGGCCGAGCCAATAAGCAGGCCGCGGTTGACCTGGAACTAAGCGTTCGCACGGTTGAAGTGCATCGGGCGCACATTATGGCCAAACTGAGCGTACGGAGCTTTGCCGAAGCCATGCACCTCTGGCTCCTGGCCCAGTCCGAACCGCGGACGGGCAAGACAAACTGACCCGCCCGCACATTCACGCTCATCACGCGCAATCGCCACCCGCCACGATCACCCAACCGTGAGCGTCTTCAGATATTCTTCAAATGATGCGCGTTGCTGCTCCAGAAGCTCAGCCAGCCGATCGCGCTCGGTCTGCATCTGTTCGATTTGCGTTTCCTGCTCGTTGAGCTTCTTCAACAACCGAGTGTAGTACTCGCTCTTATTCTCGACTGTGCGCATGTTTTCCCGAATCCGATTCTGTTCGTTGGTAACGGTGCCCAGCCGCTGACCAAGCTCGTTAATCTGCCGTTGCGTGGTGTTCATGGACCTTTTGAACTCGGCAGCCTTGACCAGTGCATCGCGAACCTCTTTGCTGATTTCGCCCGACCGGCTGTAGGCCAACACCTGCTCCACATCCATAGGCAGAATTGTCACCGACTCGGTAGCCACCAGTTCTTCTTTCACCGTCAGGAAAGCGCCTTTGCCCGCTTCCACAGGCGTCTTGAACCGGTAAAGCGTCTCGGTCGATTCTTCGGGTTTCGGGGAATCGATCAGCTTCCAGCCCTGCCGCAACGGATGCTCGACGAGCAACGTCTTGTCTTTATCGGCCTTATTCTCGGCTAGGTAGGTCTGCGTGCTCACATATTTCCGCTGGACATGCAAAATGCCTTCGCTGATCTTTCCACTCATGACACTGTTGGTGCTGCTATTCTTGGTTGAGTCAACGCGCATCTGCAGATCGATGCCATACGAAAGGAGCCGCTGCTGCCCGGGCGGGACATTGTCAATCTGCGCGTCGCCGGCGTAGGTCCCCGCTTCGAGCACGGTAATGGGACCGGTGAGGAGGTGTTTGTCGGTGGAATTGGTCAGCCGGGCACCGTTAAGCGGGTTTTTCTGGAGCACCTGCGCGTTATAGATAGAGAGTTTTTCGACGGTGACCTCATCAGTGACGATCGGCAGCATCGCCGACTTCTGACGAGCCAATGAGACACTGTCGACGGTGTAGCTGAACAGTTCCCCGACCTTCTCCGCGGTCGCGACGGACCTGACGGATGATGTGGCATCGATCCGGGTGCCCGCGGACTGCTCGAATGAGTCTGCCGCGAGTCCAGACATGGCGGCGGCCGGTGCCTCCGGTCGCGACATAAACGTTCCACCGAGCGCGAGGTTGCGCCGTCGATTCGCCCCTTCGGCCTTCGCTATTGAATCCTGCCCCATTGCCTCGTCATACATCTGCGGTTTCAAGCTCGCGTAAAGCTCCGGCTGCACCACGGGCCTTGGAATGTACAACGGCGAGTACAAATCCATCACAAAGCTGATTGGCCGCCCGGAAACAAGGCTCAGGTTCACGTCTTTCCAGTCATTATCTGTCTGATTTTCAACGATGGCCCACCCTTGCAAAATCGGTTTTGTATCCTGCTCGCCCAGAACAAGCCGGTACGACGTCTTCCACACCGGCGTTTCCACCACATAGCCGATTCGTACCCTGCGGGCATCTTTGCCGGCAAAGTTGATCGTCACCGGTTTCTTGTCCTGATCGCGAGACTGCGCCAAAGCCGACAGTGCCTTGGCCAACTCTTCCTGCAGGCCCGCGTCTTCCAGTCGAAGGTCGGAGAGGGCGTCAAGCTCGATCGACTTGATCGTCGCCCCGTTCAGAAGGTTGAGCACATGACGTTCGACTGTCTGCTCTTTCACAACGAGCGTCTTAGCTTCAACCCCCAGGATCGTCCCCGCGGCGCTCTCCCCGCCGAACTTTACTGTGACATTGGCGCCCCGAAGCTGATTGAGCAACTGCGCCAGCGACGGGTTGCCGGTGATGTCGACTTGGAAACTGCGGAGCGTCTTTTCCACCGGGTCAAGCGAAGGATAAGTGACTGTGGAAACCGTCCCGCCGTCCATGTCCTGCAGAATGAGCGACTTGAGAATGTCGTTAATCTGCGCCGCTTTGAAGCGCAGCTCAGTTGCCCCATCGCCAAACACCTGCCCGCTGTGCTCAAAATAGCCCACGCCGGAGGAGAAGAGTACGACCTGGCTAACCGGGACTTCCTGTGTTTCGGGTGCCGGTTGCACGACGGGTTGATTGTTTGGTTGACCTTTTGCCATATCAGAACCGTATCCAACGCCTGCAACGGCGAGTGCGAGAATGATGGAACGCGAGAAAGAACGCGAGTTCATAAGACCTCCAGTGTGCCGCAATGCAGGGATGATGTTACCCATAAGCGACTGAGACGACGAACCTGCCGAAAAGTTCGCCGGTAAACTCGCAAGCAGTTCCGCCGTTGGGACTCGGCTTTAGGGAGCCGAGTCGGGTTGGTCGTTTCCGCAGTTTGACCCCGGCATACGAGATAATACGGGCCGCTTCGACTTTTCTGCAGTAATTGACAGCGGGCTGCTATTCAAGAATGCGTAAAACGATGGAAGCTTTCTGTATCTTCCGGCGTCTGATGTGAGTACGATAGGGTCGAATTTGAAGATTGCTTGCCAGCAAGGCTGCACTTGCTGGAAGTCTGGTCGATGTGGCGGACACGGGCGGCGCTTGAGCCGTTGCCGAGCTTGGGTCCGGTGCTTTATTCAGACAAGTTTCTCACAATTCTCGGTTGGCGATGGCTGAACCCGCCATCATTTTACTTTTATTTTCGCTCCCGGTTGCCAACTGAGGGTGAAGTGAGTGACAAACCTGTGTACAGCCCCCGACGGTCGGCAAGCCACGCCGATCGTCGGCCATGTTGCCAGTCCTCAAAATCTACCCTCCCGCCGAGTTCTAGATAAAGGCGCCGATCCATGTGTCGGCACGGAAGCCCGATCCACCAGTGCTCATGATGATCGTATCGCCGAGGCTCGCCGCAATGCCCGCGGTGATGTTCTTGGGCAGATTGGTGAGCGTGCTCCATGAGTTGGTCGCCGGGTTGTAGGCCTCGACCTTGTTAAGCGTCGCCCCGGTAATCTCACCACCAATGATGATGATGCGCCCCTTGTGCGCGATGGTCGACGCATTGGCATGACTCCGCGCGCTGGTGAGCGATTTCACGCTGGTCCATGTGTTGGTTGACGGGTTGTATCGGAAGACGTCGCTCTTAAACACGCTTGACGCGTCCTGACCGGTCTGCCCACCGACGGCGTAAATCAGACCATCGAGCGCCACCGCACCGAAGTGATTTCGCGCTGCTGGCATCGATGCCTTCGTTGCCCAGCCGGCGGCGGTGTTGTCGAGATTGAGCGACCAGTGCTCGGCCTTGTCTTTGCGCGCCGCGTCGCTGCCTCCGAAGAAGTGAAGCGTGCGGCCGATGAGCACCATCTGCCCGCTGCCCCGCGCCTGAGGCAGATTGGGCAGCGTGCTCCAGGAATCGTTGCTGCTGTCGTAAACAAAGGCCTTGTTGGTCGCGAACGCCTGCGGGCCGGTCGGGCCTTGCGCGCCGGGGGGATAGCCGCCGGCGACGTACATGAATCGGTCGTCCTGCGCCGTCGCAGCATGGGTGAGCTCCAGTGGCGCGTCATTCAGTTGCGTCCATTGGTTTGTCGCGGGGTTGTAGACATGCGCCACTTTACTCGGACGATACTGAGAATTGAGATACCCGCCGAAAGTATAGAATTTGCCGTTAAACACCGCACCGAACCCCTCGGCGCGAGCCACCGGATTGTTTGCCTTGGTCGTCCACTTCAGTGTGCCCAATGCCGGGTTGGGAGTGGGCGTCGGAGCGGTATCATTGTCGGCGATGGTAATGGTCGCCGATGAGTTGAACGCGTTGCTGTAGTCCATCGCGGTGGTGAGCGCGATCGAGACTGTTTCATTGCTTTCCACGAGCGTGTCATCGATCGGACTGACGAGAATGCTGGTTGTGGCACTCCCCGCAGCGAAGATTGCCTGCCCGCTGAGCAGAGTATAGTCGCTGCCGTTGGTGGCCGTCCCGCTGACTGCATAGTTGACGATGAGGCTGCCCGCAGTTGAGCCAGTGCGCGAGAGGGTGAACGTCCCCGGATTGTTCGATTCCCCCGCCGACGCATCACTTGCGGCAACACTCACCACCGGCAGTCGGTTGGACCCGCCGACAATCTCAACAAACGCAATCTTGTTGTTCTTCGCGCCCGTCGCATTGCTGATGGTAAGCCGGCCGTCGGTCACATTGACAGTAACGGTTCCTTCGGCAAACCGATTGGAAGTCGTCGGCGTGGCGTTAACCGCGAGCGTCCCCTCGACATTCACTTTGAACACGCTGTCAAAGTAGCCCGGATCGCCCGCGACGACGCGCACGGTGTATTGCCCGTTGGGCACCGCAAACTCCCAGGAGTAGTTTGCCCCGTTCTTCTGAAAATGGTGAAACGTGTCGTATCGCTGATCGTCGAGTTGATTGCGGTCGCGACCGTCGCGGTTGTCCGCCGACCAGCCGTAGGTGAGGCCATTGCTGCGCAGGCCGTAAGGCGCGCCGGTGTCGACACGGTGAAAATCGGGCACTGGAGTCGAGCCATCCGGCTGAAAGCTGAAGCGGCGCACGAACGCCGGCGTCGACTGCGCCGTCGGGGTGTCCGTCGACGTTAAAAGCCCCATCGTCGCCGCCACGGCGCGCTCAACGTAGGCTTCGCGCGCCATCGCTTCTGCGTCGCCGAAGTGATCGGCGCAAAAGAGCGAACGCGTTTCGAGCAGTTCGACAATCCGTGCAATTGACTTCGCCCGTGTGACTAACTTCTTCATGGTGATGCCTCAGTACAATCCGGCTAGCCAGAAGATTACCCCATGAATGGTCGCCCGGCGATTGAATTCAGCGAATGCAAGTCGGTTCGATTGCTGAAATCCGCGTCCGGAAAATAGCGCCGGCGTGACGCCGCCCACACAATAACACGGCGCCGGGAGGGGGAAGTCCCATAAACCACTGAAGCAGCATTACTTAGAGTTTTCTTCCGGCAGTTCGTCGAATCGTCGTGGCGTGTTTGTTGATCCAGATCGAAAGAGGAGCCGTGACGACGTACCTTCGAGTGAAACCCAGCGCTCATCGGCAACCGGCAGAGTGAATTCCCGCGCCGGCGACCCCGCTGCCGCTACCGTATTGCGCAAAACTGGCGCGCGGAACACTACAATCGAGAAAGAAAATACGAACAACGCAACAGCGGCGACGAGTCCGCAACGGGCGACCAATCGAGACGGCATGACGCACTTCTCCACCTCTCCATTCGATGCGCCTCCAACGCAAAGAATGGACCTGAAAAATACCCACGATCGACCCGCAAGCAATCAGTAAATTCCGCAATTCAGATTAAGATTGGTCCGATATTCTTCGCAACCTGCACATGCTCCCAAGAGAGCAACGACCAGACGAGGCCGGCCTACGAGCCGGCGAGAACAAAATCCAGCGGATACGCCGACAGCTGTTCAGATCCCGAATCAGTAATGAGAAAGATGTCCTCCAGTCGTACCCCTCCGTTGATGGTCTGGCCATACAGCCCCGGCTCAAGCGTGATCAGGTCACCCGCCGCGAGCGTATCATTCCAGTTTCGGTTCACGCGCGGCTGCTCGTGGGCGTTAAGCCCGATGCCATGCCCGAGATGATGTTCAAACTTCAGCCCCTCAAAATCATGCAACCGAGCGATCGCCAATTCATGTAACGCTGCACACGAGACGCCCGGACGAAGCTGCGGCAGGACGAGATCAAACACTTCAAGCACGCGCGCGTGCGCGCGACGCTGCAGCGGTGTGGGTTCACCGCCGACACAAAACGTGCGACACATATCGGCGATGTAACCGTTGGCGCCGAAGCCGAGATCGAGCGGCATCAGCTCTCCGGCCTCGATCGCGCGCTCGCGCGGCAAACCCCCGCCGGTTCCAGATTGAAAGTCATTCCCCAGCCACCCAATCGGCCGCCCCGCAAATTTCACTGCGGCGGCATGGCACTCTGCACACACCTCGACCTCGGTCATTCCCGGGCGAAGCGCCGCTCGAATGCGCTCATAGATCGTCTGAACTCCAGCGATGCTTTCTTTGATCAGTCGAATGTCCAACGCATCTTTCGTCCGCCGGAGCGAGAGCAGGGGCTGCATGAGGTTGACGCTCTCACGCTGCCCAACCAGCGAAAACGCGTCCGCCCCACACACCCCCGTCTGCGGGAAACACGAACCCAGCGCCGCGATCGCTTCGCCGACCGGATGATCAACGAGCGTGCCGGCACGGTTTGAGACATAAGTGCGCATCGAAGCAACAGTTGCGCCGGAGACATCACCCTCGGCATGAGCGAGTGTGGTTGCGCCGTCGGCGTCGATCCAAAGCGCGCCCGGGCGATGGCGCACGGGACGAAAACCGGTGAGATATTGAACATTCTCCGGCGTAGTTATCAGCGCGCCGGGCAACTGCGCGTTCACCAGAAGTTGCACAAAGCGGTGCTGGCGCGCGCGGATGAGCGTGATATCCGGTTCGCTGTATTGCATCATTCACCTCCTCCACGTTGGCTATCGTTGCCTGGATAGCGTCGATCGATTGTAGAACAGGGCGATGGTCGTTGAGATGACAATCAAGAGTATCACCGCTGGCCATGCATGGGACATCTGGCCCTGATCGTAGTCGAGATAGATGCTGATCGGGAGCGTTGGCCTGCTTGACTGCATTCCAAAGACCATTGCCGTTGCGCCAAACTCGCCAAGGGCGCGTGCGAAGCCAAGCATCAACCCGCTGGCGAGACCGCGCGCTGCCATTGGCAGACTGACATGCCAGAACATTTGCAGCGTGCCGGCGCCATTGATGCGGGCGATGTCTTCCATCTCGCGCTCCACACTCGCGAACGCGGCGCGCGTGGGGAGATAAATCAACGGAATTGCCACAAGTGCGGCGGCGATGACTGCACCTTCGATGCGAAACAATATCGAGTAGTCAAACCGGGCAAACAACCATCGCCCGGGCCAGCCGCGCGCACCTAGCGCCATGATAATCAGGTAGCCCACCACGGTCGGCGGGAGAACCATGGGCAAGACGATCAGACCTTCGACAAGGCTCATCGCAAAATAGCGACGACGCGTGTGCAGATAAGCCAGCGGCACTGCAATGATCACCGCAACCAATGTGGCCAGCACCGTGATGCGCAGCGAGAGCAGCAGTGGGGGCAGCAGGGCATCCATTCATTTCCGGCTTTCAGCGGGCACAGCAAAACCAAATTCGGCCAGCCGCGCCTGCCCCGGTTCGGCCAGCAAATCATGCAAGAACGCCCGGGCTTCCTCGGCGCGCGGTGACCGCGCCACCACCGCCGCGGGAAATGCAATGGGCGCGTGCAGCGCCGGATCGATCTCGCAAACAATCTTCACCTTATCCCCCGAAAGCTTCGCATCGCTGGCATAAACGATGCCGACATTCACCTCGCCGCGCTCGACATAGCCAAGCACCTGACGCACATTGGCCGCGGTGATGATGCGATCTGCGAGCAGGGAACTTAGCCCCGCATTGCTCAGGGCTTCAAACGCATATGCGCCTGCAGGAACAGTCTTGGGTTCACCGATGGCGATGCGCCTGACCTGCGAATCATCGAGATCCGCCAGCGAGCCGGCATTGATGTTGCTTTCCCCGGGCGCAATCAGCACGAGCCGGTTGGATGCGACATCGCGCCGCGTTGCGGCATCGATTGCGCCCTTTTCTTGCAACCGATCCATCTGCTTCACCCCGGCGCTGATGAAGAGATCGACCGGCGCGCCATGGAGAATCTGCTGTTCAAGCTGACCCGATGAACCAAACACAAACTCCACCTCACCTTTGCCGGCAGCTTTTCGATCGGAAGCGACTTGGACGAGCGCATCTTTCATACTCACCGCTGCCGCCACGGTGAGAGTCCCGGCGCGCGAGATTGCGGCAACACTCAGTAATGTGACAACCGCAATCCATCGGATCATGCGACGCTCTTTCATAGCGACCCCGAATGCCCGCGAGCCGACTCGCTGTTGAGACACGGCGGCAGCAGAGAGTTGGGACATTGGAAGCTGAACCAACCGTGGTTCTGCTCGTAGCTGCCTGCTGTCCGCTGTCGGCTCTCTGCCAGCGTGCCGAGCATTCATTATGCACCCAAGACCGGTCAAACACGAGTCGTCGTCAGTGGGATGCCGGCTTGCTGGCAAACGGCCTTGAGCGCATCGGCGGCAACATTGAAAAGCGACTCGCCGGTTTCGCCGTGCGAGTGCCCCGCGACTTTCAAGTGCGGCTCGAGACTCAGGCACCCGCGATACCCGCTGGCGTACGCGTCTTTCAGAATCGGAAGCAACTGCCCGTCACCCTGCCCGGCGGGCACCACCCTGCCGGTTCCCTTCACCGCGTCTTTGATATGAATGTGCGTGGTGAACGGCTTGAGCTGAGGCCAGATCGCGAGCGGATCTTCCCCGCATTGCACAAAATTCGCGAAGTCAAACGCTGTCCGAAGCTTGGGGGAGTTGATCGCTTGCATGAGATCGACACACCGGGTGCCGGTATCGCCGTAAATCCCCTTTTCATTCTCATGCACGAGCGTTACGGGCAGGTCCGTGATGTAATCGACCTTCATCTTAAACCGGGCAATCACCTCATCGCGATGAGGTGCGATCGCCCCCGCGCCCTCCCCACCCGGCGGATAGTAGCTGAACACACGGATGAGCGGCGCGTTAAAAAACAAAGCCGCGTCCACTGCAATCTTGAATCTCGCAAAGTGCTCCTCCCACGGCTGATCGATCGCGACCTTCCCCACCGGCGACCCGATCGACACGACGCCCATCTTCGCCTCGGCCAGCTTGATCTTGATCGCGCGGCGCGTTTCCAGATCAAAGTCGAGCACGTTCTTGGAGTACGCGCCGCGCAACTCCACAAGTGTCACGCCGTTTGCCCGACAGACGCGGGTTTGTTCGTCAAAATCCGGGGAGATTTCATCTGCGAAAGCGCCGAGGGTTAGCATATGACTTATCCTTAGTTCAATCTGTCGGCTCGTCAAGGCGGCATCAGTGGAGTTCGACTTGATGCACGCCGCCGCAACCCAATGTTCACACCACACCCATCGCCTGACTCAACCGGCGCACTTCGTTCACACTCATTCCGCCCAGCTTCGGGATGCGCGTAGAGCCCATCGGCGGGATGATGGCGTGGCCGAGGCCCAGACGAGATGCCTCGCGCAGTCGCTGTTCCAACTGCCCGACAGCACGCACCTCGCCGGCCAGACCAAGTTCTCCTAGGGCCAGCATGCCGATGGGCAACGGTCGATTGAGGTGCGCACTCGCTATTGCAAGCGCGCATGCAAGGTCGGCAGCCGGCTCGATAATCTTCACACCCCCGACGACATTGACATACACGTCGTCCGCTGCCAGTTTCAGCCCGCCGCGTTTTTCCAGCACTGCCAGGATCATGCTCACCCGGTCGCTGCTATACCCACTCACCTTGCGCTTCGCCGCGCCGATCACACTGCTCGCCGTCAGTGCCTGCACTTCCACGAGCATCACCCGCGAGCCAGTCACTGTCGCCGTCAACACGCTCCCGCTGACCGACTCCCCGTCGTGCGGTTCGACAAACAGTTTCCCGGGGTCGTCAATTGCCTGCAACCCTGTGCCGGTCATCTCAAAAATGCCCACCTCATGCGTGCTGCCAAAACGGTTCTTGATGCATCGCACAATGCGATGACTGTGGTGGCGATCGCCTTCAAAATAGACCACGGTGTCTACGATGTGCTCAATGATCTTCGGCCCCGCAAGCGTGCCAGCCTTGGTGACATGCCCCACTACAATCACGGCGGTGCCCGTGAGCTTCGCGAGGTAGACCAGATCCATGCAGCAATCGCGCAGCTGCGTCACACTGCCCGGCGCCGCGGGTAGTTCCGGCTTGTAGATCATCTGGATCGAGTCGATCACCACGACCCGCGGCGCGTGCTTGCGAATCTGATTCAGAATGCGTTCGAGATTCGTCTCTGCGAGGATGAGCAGGTTCGGCGAGGTGATGCCGAGTCGCGCGGCGCGCATCTTGGTCTGCCGGGCCGATTCTTCGCTGGTGACATAAAGGACTGGAGGAGAAAGCGAGCCGACAAGATCACGAGTCGGGCGCGTGTCGGATTCTATCTGGCGGGATTGAGGGGAAGCACTTCTTCCTTCAGCTCCTTCGCCTCTCTGTTTCTCTGATGCAGTTCTCTGCGCTCCGAGCTTCCCCGCCACTTGCAACAGAAGCGTGCTCTTGCCAATGCCCGGCTCGCCGCCGACGAGCGTCGCACTGCCGGGCACGATGCCCCCGCCGAGCACGCGGTCAAACTCCGGCACACCTGTGGGAGCCCGCGGCGCGTCGGCGGCGCTGATGTTATCGAGCGTTGTCGCCTCGGCGCCGCGCATCAGGTCGCCGGTCGCGCGCGGGCTGTCGGGATCCTGCTCGAACCCCTCCCGCGACAGGCGATCCGGCAACAAAGACCCCGGCTTGTGCCGATCTTCCGTCGGGGGGGTGAACTCCTGAAGCGCGTCCCATGTGCCGCAGTCGGGACACTTTCCAAACCACTTCGGATGCACGCTGCCACAGTTGTTACACAGAAACTGCTTGCGAATTTTCGCCATGCCAAGCATCCTACCGGTGAATTGTTCCGCGCGGAACAATTGCGCAAATCGGGCCGCGCCGCGATATAACTCCCGAATTCATAATTATTTACATTCGGCAGTTTCTACATATGGATCGCGCGCCTCCCTAACAGCTTCGCCACCTTTTGTTATCTCGATCACACTTAGTCTGTGGCCCATGTCACGTCGTAATGTGGCATCCGGAAAGCGATCGGCCCCCAGGGAGCTTGCAGCGGGCCTGCCCCGCAGGCAACGCTGCCGCGGACGAAAATGGGGCCCTTTAAGGCGACAAAATATCACCATTCAGTAATTTTAGTGACTCGATTCGCACCGCAGCATTCCGCGATCGCCCGACACGCTCTCCCCACAACCCGCGGAGTCGGCAGGTTCATTGCGCATCGCCTTTTTCTCCCGGCACGCTTAAAATTCACCCGTGACGCAGCAGCAGCTTCTCGATGCGCTTTCCAATCTTCCCTCCGTTGGCGAACTGGTGAAAGATCGCGGGAATCGGCAGGTGTGGCGCGTCCAGCTTGGAGCGACGCCATACTTTCTCAAGTGGTATCCTCGGGCCGGGAACGCGATCAAGCGCAAGCTGGTCGGCAACCCCGCCCTGCTCGAATTCACCAGGCTCATTGCGCTTCAGCAGGCCGCCATCGCTTCCCCGAGGGCGATCGCGGTGCTGCGCGGGTTTAAGATCAACAGCGTCCCCGGCGATGCCGTAATTCTGCAGGCAATCGAACCCTCTGTCCCGCTGGATAAGTATCTGAATGATCTGGAGTTGCGCGGCGAACCCGTACCCGACCGACCGCTGCTGGCGCGGCAACTGATTGACCTGATTTATCATCTCGGCAAAGCCAAACTCGGACATAATGATCTGCATCTGGGCAACATCCTGCTTTCACAGGGCAAGCTTTTTCTGCTCGACGGCTACGCGGTGCGCAACGGGGGTCTGAAGATGAGCCACGTGCTCATGCTCGGGCACAGCGCCGGACGATGGGCAACCCGCACCGAGATGGTGCGCGGGTGGCGACTGCTGATGGCGAGCGACAGCCGCCCGCCGTCGGCCAACCCGGTCAGCGAGGAGATGAGCCGGAAGTTTCTCGACCGCACCCGCGGCGGCAACGCCTACTTCGGCATCATCAAGCTCGATGACCTGCACGGACGCTTTTTCAAGCGAGTTAAAGCACCTCGGTGGTGGTCGCCAGTGAGCGAACTGCAGATCACCGAAGCCGATTGGATCAGCCAATGGCCCATCATTCGCGAGAAGCTGCAGCGGGAAGAGTATCCCGCCATCAAGCGGTCGGCGAGTGGAGATGTGTTTGAAGGCACAATCCAGCTCGCCGGGCGCGATATTGATGTCATCTTCAAGCTGCCGAAGCGCAAGACCTTCATCAAGCGGGTCAGCAGCTTCTTTCGCAGTAAGAACTCACGGAGTTGGACCAAGGCCTGGAAAGTGATGATTCGCAATTTCCCGGTTGAGTGGCCCCTTCTTCTGGCAGAGAAGACGATCGTGGGATATCCGTTACGTACACTTTTGATCCTGGCGCGCGTGCCGGGGCCGACCCTGGAAGAAGCCGACCTCGATTCGATGCCGCCGGTCGACCGCGAGCGATTCTTCCGCCGGCTTGGCCGCACTCTGCGACGTCTCGAACTCGCCGGGTTCGGACACTTTGACGCCAAAAGCAGCAACTGGATTGTGCTGGCCGACGAAAGGCGCGGGCCCACACCGGTCATTATCGACGTTGATGGAATACGACATTATCGCACCGATGGCGAGGGCATCGAGCGCCTCCTGCGAAGCATGAAGCTTCACCGGCAGTACACTAGGCAAGACAGTTACTGGCTCTGCAAGGGATATGCGCCATTTGCCCGGGTGCTGGATGAGACAACGCAAACTGCTGAAGGACAATAACTGCAGCGGGCGTTTCATTCGCCGCGCGCCCGCCTAGAATGCCCGCACGCATGTCGCTCGCCACGATTCAGCCGCGAAGGATCCTGCTCATCAAGCCCAGCGCGCTCGGCGATGTCGTGCATACACTGCCCATTCTCCGGTTGCTGCGCCGGCGGTTCCCTGTGGCACATATTGCCTGGCTGATCGATCCGGCGTTTGCCAATCTCATCGAAGGCCATCCTGATCTGAATGAGATCATTCCGTTTCGAAAAAAACATTATGCCCAAAGCTGGCGCGATCGCGCCGCGGCGGCCGATCTGTTCAGTTTCAAAGGCGACCTGCGCGACCGCCGTTTTGATCTGGCCATCGACCTGCAGGGGTTGTTCCGAAGTGCGTGGCTGGCGTTCTACTCCGGCGCGCCGGTGCGAGTTGGGTTTGGAAATGCGCGCGAGATGTCTCCATTTTTTTACACGCACCGTGTTCCGGTGCGCAACCTCGAAGTACATGCAATCGATCGCTACGCCGCTCTTGCCGCGGCGCTCGGTTGCGCGCCGGGGCCGCTGGAGTTTGATTTTGCAACCACCGACGCAGACCGCACGCAGTTGTGCCGCCGGGCGGAAAATTGCGGGCTGAGTCTTGATGGCGGCGGCCGTGCGGTACTTTTGCCGGGCACAAACTGGGAAACCAAGAAATGGCCGTTAAAGCACTTCGAGGCACTCGTGCCTATGTTGCGAGATCGCTTCGGCCTCGCTTCAATCGTTGCCGGCGGGCCTGATGCGCCCGCTATTGCCGGGGCGAGGAGTCTCGTCGGTCAAACCACGCTCAAGCAACTCGTTGCACTGCTCGAGCGGGCCGATGTGGTCATCGCCAATGACACCGGCCCCATGCACATCGCTTCGGCGTTGGGTCGGCCGTTGGTGTCGGTGTTTGGACCGACCAATCCCGTGCGCACCGGCCCATACAAACGCATGGATTCCGTCGTGCGGCTCAACGTAGCCTGCTCGCCGTGCTATTCACGAAAATGCAGCCACCAGAGTTGCCTGCAATGGCTCACCGCGGAGATGGTGTGTGATCGGGTGGCAGTGGCGTTGGCGGCAGGCCACAAATAGGCCGATTCGCGTCATGCCGGCTTGTTCACTCGATAGTTACCCTCGAGAATCGCCCCCGCCCCCACTGCCAGCGCGGGGGCGGTGACATCACCCTTAATCTCCGCCTCCGGCCCGACCATCACCGGCCCGCGGCTGATAATGGTGCCCTTCACCTTGCCGCGCACCACCATCCCGCCGCACTGCAATTTGTCGGCAACCACATTGCCCTTCTTTTCAACGGTGATGATCCCCACCGTATCAATCGCCCGGCGGGCCTCATATTGCTTGATCGTCACGTCTTCAACGCGCAACGACTTGTTGCAATGCCGGCAGGTGATGGTCATCGCCTTGCGGCTAATCTCCTGCGATTGACTGCAGTAGAGGCAGACAATCGTCTGCCCGTCATCCGGCTGCGACGATGTAAGCGGCGAATGAGCCATATGCAATCAAGAATTGGACAAGGCGGAGGCTCCGCGGGGGTGAACCCGGTCGCCGCACGCAGAGCACAGCGGTCAAGCTGCGTCACCCACTTTCATCCCGACAGGATCTACTTCACCTGCTCCACCTGCCGCCCGGCACCTGCAATGTTGGGATTGACGCTGACACTCACTTTCGGGGGCATGCCATTGGCGCCGCGCTTGCCGGCTTCGGGGCCGACCGATACATGACCATTGAACGACGCGCCCTCTTCCACGACGAGCTTGGTGGCCTGCAGATCGCCCTCGTAACGAGCCGATGCTTTCAACTCGATGCGGTCGCTGGCGGTGAGGTTGCCCTTCACTTCGCCTTCGACAACGATCGCGCCCGCGTCCACGTCGGCGGCCAGACGGGCCTCCTTCGCCACATGCAGCTTGCCGTTGGTGTTGATCTTTCCTTCAAACCGCCCCTGCAACCGAAGGCCTTTTTCGAAGGTCATTTCGCCTTTGAACGAAGCGTCCGGTCCGATAACTGTTGGAAATTCGCCGATGTCTGCCATGGTGTGCCTCCTGCACGAAAGGGTTACAACTGAATACGTTGCATTACGGTTGAATCAACGATTGCTATGCAAGTTCGCTGGTTAGATCGATGGAAACTGCAAACAAGTCCTGCAACCCGACCGCCTTCCGCTTGGGGTTGCCCCCGTTGGGGTTGAAACTGGCGGTGTTGCGGAAAATTCCGCCGGACTCCACTGTGTTGTTGATTGTATTGACGTCGATCGCCAACCCCCAATCATCCCCAGACCCACCGAAGCGGACCGCATTTAGAAAAGTGCCGGCGTCGGCGGTATAGCGTGCGACAAATGCGTCAAAACTCGAGTCACGGCGGTTGTCGTCTTTGAAATCGTCATCGCCCAGAATGCTCTGAAGCGTGTCGGTTGCGGTACTACCGTTGAACTCGATCTGCCCTGCGAATGAACCAGTGACAATCAGGGTGTTGTCAGCCACGCGCAATTGCGAAACCGCCTCGTAATCATCTCCGGCAATCGGCATGGCCCACTGCAGGTTGCCACGGAGGCCGATCTGCGCGACGTATGCATCCAGCAGGCTCACGCCCTGCCGTTCTTTGTTGTTGTCAAACTCATCGCCGTCTTCCCGCGCTCGAAAGTTGGCGACGCCCGGGCCGGGGTCGAGATCGGCAAACTCCTCGAAGTAGCCGGTGAGGAAGATGCGGCCCTGCGGATCGATTGCGAGGCTATCGCCGGCGTCGTATCGCTCTCCGCCGAAGGGTTTGATGTAGTCGAGCTTGCCGCGCGGGCTGAGTCGTAGCAAGAAGCCGTCGGTGCCGCCGATCGCCTCCACAATCAACTTGCTACGGCTGGGATCCCAATCGGCCTCGCCGGCAAAGCTGCCGGTAACGTAGACATTTCCAGAGCCGTCGAGAGCGATGCCTTCGCCGGAGTCGCGGTCGAGCAAATCGACGCCATCGCCCCCGGCATTGTAAACCCACTGCAGCCGGGCGATGGGGGCGGAATCAGTCTGTTGGAACTTGGCGACAAAGATGTCGTCGCGGCCCTTGGCAACGACGCTCTTCACCTGTTTCGTTGGGTTAAAATCGGCTTCACGGGTGAAGTAGCCGGTGGCAATAACCGCACCATCGTCGGTAATGGCGATGTCTTTCACGGTATCATCAAACACCCCGCCGAAAGTGCTGGCCCAGAGAAAGTTGCCGTCGATGGTGTATGCGGCAATGAACGCGTCGTGATACCCTTCCGACCTGCGATTGACCGTGCCCGCTTCACTTCCATCAAAGTCGACCGTGCCCTGAAAACTTCCAGCGATGTAAAGGTTGCCATCCGAGCCTAACCGGAGGGTGGAGAGGTACTCGCCTTGTTTGTCGATGGTGGGACCGACTCGGTTTCGGAAGTCGGAGATATCGGCCTGCACCGTTGAGTAGAAAAATTCCTCGTCAATGCGGCCGGCGTCGGCACCGATCTGGAATGCCCAGACCAAAGCCCCGGTTGCGGCGTAACGGGCGACGAACAAGTCGCTCTGGCCGCGCGCGGTCAGCACCGAATTGCCACTCGCTGGCGCGGCGGGGTTGGAAAAATCAACGGTCCCGGAAAACTGTCCCGCAAGAATGCGCCCGCCGTCGGGGGCTGTTTCTACGGCGTTCGTGGCGTCATTGATCGATCCCCCGAGCGTGAGCAGGTTCGAGGTGAGCAGCCTACGATTCTCGAGCAGTTCCACTGCGGCGCGTGTCATTCGCGTATCCCTTCCTTGCTTTAGCCGACGGCGGGCAAGAGCATATCGCCATCGTGAAACAAACGCGAGACTTCGGAGCCGCTTCATGCACGAAAAAGCAACCAACCTGCAAAGGATGATCGATTGCGGGGTGATCGCAATCGTTCGCACGCAATCGGCCGACACCGCCAGGGCCATCGCCCGCGCCGCCATCACCGGCGGGGCTGGCGGGATTGAGATCACCCTCACCACACCAGACGGGCTGGAGATCATCGCCGAGTTGTCGCGGGAGTTTGGCCAGCGGTGCATCATTGGCGCGGGAACGGTGCTCAACGCCACAACCTGCACCGCAGCCCTGCGCGCCGGAGCGAAGTTCATTGTTTCGCCCTCGTATGACCCGCAAACGCTCCAGTTGGCACTAAAATCGGGGGCAATCAGCATTCCTGGAGCATTTACACCTGCCGAGATCCTCACGGTCTCGCGCGCTGGTGCGGACTTAATCAAGGTCTTTCCGAGCACAAGCGTAGGTCCGGCGTACTTTCGCGACCTGCTGCGCCCGCTGCCCCATTTGAAGCTCATCGCAACCGGCGGGGTCACGATGAATGACGCGGCAGAGTGGATCCAGTCCGGCAGCATCCTGGTAGGCGTCGGCGGCGATCTCATTCCGGAGGGCGCGATCGAACGAGGCGACTGGGACGCCGTCTCGGCGCGAACGGCGGCGTTCGTCGAGACCGTCCGGCTGGCGCGCGTCCGATAAACGCGTTGTTCTTGCCCTGCAATGGCCCATCAAGAATTGTTGACGCTATCACCGATAGCAATAAACAAGGTGAACTCTTCGCTTATGCCTCTCGCCCAAGTCACGCAGACGGCTGCAAACGCTGCCGCCGACCTTGCGACTCAGCAGCCGACGTCGTTTCTGTCGTGGCTGCGCGCGCCGTGGCTGTTGCCCGAGCAGGCCGACCTACTAATCTGGTGCCGCGATATGAATCCCGGTGCTGCAACGCTGTTGGTGGTCGCAGGGATCGTTTACCTGTTATTTGGCCTGTACATGTTTAAGTGGCTGGTGACGCTCAACGCGGCGCTGATGGGGGCCTATTTTGGCTCGCTCGTCGGCAGGACAGGCGATGCCGCGGTCGCCGGCGCCTTTATGGGGGGTTTTGCGGCCGCGGTGGCGACCTGGCCTCTTATGAAGTACGCCGTCACCATCATGGGAGCGATTTTCGGCGCGCTCCTGGGAATCAGCATCTGGCGCAGCGCCGGGCTCGACCCCGGCTACGCATGGTCCGGCGGGCTGACCGGGTTGATCTTCTTTGGCATGCTGAGCTTTCTCGTATTTCGAGTCAGCGTAATGAGTTACACGAGTTTGCAGGGTTCGGTGATGCTGATTTTCGGCATCATCAGCCTGATCTATCGCTCGCCGGACATCGGCACCCGTCTTACTGACGCAATGACCTTCAAGCCGTTCATCCTCCCCGCCGCCATTTTCATCCCTGCGATCGCGGGCATGTTCTACCAAAGCCAATCCGGCGGCGGTGAGGTCGACGCAAAGAAAAAGTAGCGTGCACCCTTTGCATTGGCCATATGGCTTAACCCGTTGAAATACTGACATTTCATTCGCGATTGATATACTTCCGCTGGTTGCTGCCGCGCACGGGAATCGTGGTAGCCAGCCACTTTCTCAGGGAAGGACCTTTTTTATGAGCATGTTTCCGAGCGAACAGGCGCGAAAGCCGATCGAGCTTGAATATGGCACGACCGACAAGAGCACATTTAACTTCTTCAACACCGTGTATGCGTGGATGGCCGTCGGGCTGGCGGTGACGGCGTGCGTGGGAATCATGGTTTCGCGCTCGCCACAAGTCATGAAGTTCATGTTTGCGAACCAGTACGTCTACGTCGCGGCCATTCTGGGCAGCGTGGCGATCGCCTGGAGTGTTGGGTCGGTGGCACTGCGCGTCAGTGCGATGGCGGGGCTGGGGATGTTCCTTGTTTACGCTGCACTGGTGGGAGTGCTCACCAGCTACATTTATGTCGCCTACAGCATGGACACGATCGGCGCGGCCTTCCTCATGACCGCGGGGGTCTTCGGCGGGATGAGTGTTTACGGGTTTATCACCAAGCGCGACCTGACGTCGATTGGCTCGATCCTGGTCATGTGCTTCTGGGGACTGCTGCTGGCGTCAATCGTCAATATTTTCCTTGCGAGCAACGCCCTGAGTTGGGTCATTACTTATGCCGTGCTGGCGGTGTTCATCGGCCTGACCGCGTACGACACGCAAAAGCTCAAGAACATCGCCCAGCAACTCGACGGTGACCCGGCCACGCTACAGCGATATGCCGTGATCGGCTCGCTCAATCTTTACGTTGATTTTATCAACATCTTCCTGGCGATCGTTCGCATCCTCGGCTCGCGAAAGTAAAAGCACCCGCCGAGCCACGACCGCCGAAGAGCAAGCCAACACGCGCTACGACGACAAAAAGCCCCGGGCAATTCTGCCCGGGGCTTTTCTCTCAATTTGAATGACAATCACCGCACTCGGTGCGACGACAGTTTACTTCGCATCAACCGCAGTCACTTCCATGGTTGTGTTGCTGGCCATCGCGCCGGTGGTGCTGCTCACGGTCTTGAGCATCATGCCGGGCACATCGGTGCTGGTCCACACCTTGGCTACGATCTCCATGCCATTCTGATTACCGGTCGACTCGATCACCTTCGCAGCATAATCCTTGCCGGCGATGGTGACATTTTCTTCGCTTTCCTTCACTTCAAAACCGGCCTTCTTGGCTTCTTCAACCGGCGTGCCTTGTCCCTCGGGTGCCTTGGCTGGAATCTCGAGTTTCTGCGCCGGCGTGTCCATGGTGTTGCCCATCATGGTCATCTTGTTCTTGATCTCGACGACCACCTTCTCGTCAGACTTTTCCAGGAGGGTCTGGGTGATTTCCATCTCCGTCTTCTGGCCAGCCGCTTCGGTGACACCCTTGATGGTCACGCTCGAGCCGACACCATGCTTGGCCCATGAATCGTATTGCGGGCTGTTTTCTGCCCGAGCCCACGACGCACCGATCGCCAGACACGAAACGGCAGCAAGTGAGAGAATTTTCGAAAGACGCATGTGTTCTCCTAACAGAGTTTTTTGGAACGCATTTTCCGCCCACCATCACCGCCGGACGTCCGGGCTGACGAGCGCGTGCCTTAAGGGCGACAATCACCCCGGGGCAGGATCATCATTGCGAGACGATCCGCCCAAAGCCCGGCATTCTCGTTGAAAAATGGGTGAGCAGCAATTCCAGGACATTTTCGCCCGGCCGACCGCGAGCGCCATTGCTCACGATTTAACCGCCGGGCGTTCATAAGACATAGCAGAACCGGAAAGGTTGGCGGGTGCAAGCGATGCGATAAATTATGCGATGTCGTTCACCCCAAACTCGGCTCGGCGGGAAGCTATCTGTAAGCGTCCACAATCCGCTGAATGACGTTGGATGTGCTTTTCCCATCGATCAGCGGGGCGAGCGCGACCTTACCGCCGCGCGCTTCTACAATCTCCCAGCCGACGACGTTTTCTTTGGTATAATCTGCCCCTTTTACCAAAACGTCCGGCTGAATCGCCTCGATGAGTTGCAGCGGCGTGTCTTCGTCGAAACGGATGAGGTAGTCGATGCTCTCTAACTCCTCAAGCACGCCCACCCGGTCGGCTTCGTTGATCACCGGTCGCTTTTCGCCCTTCAGCCTGCGGATGGACGCGTCAGTGTTCACACCCACCACCAGCACATCGCCTTGACGCTTGGCAAACTGAAAATACTTCACATGCCCCAAATGGATGATATCGAAACACCCGTTGGTAAACACCATCCGTTTGCCTGCGGCGCGGTGCAGTGACAACTCCTGCAGCAGCGGCTCCAGCTTTCGCTCTTTTCCCAGGTGGCCGTGCACTTCGGTCATCAGTTCCTGAAGGATTTCGCCCGGGCTGACGGGCACGGCACCAAACTTCTCCACTTCCAGCCCGCCGGCGAGGTTGGCCAGCGTGACCGACTCGCTCCAGTCGGCCCCGGCAGCGCGTGCCACGGCGAGCATGGCGAGCACCATGTCGCCCGCTCCGGTGACATCAAACACCTGTCGCGCCTTGGTGTGCAACCACCGCCGCTGGCCGTCGGTGGTGGCTAGGTACGCCCCGTCCTTGTCGAGGGTGACGACCGCACAATCTACATTCAGCGCCGCAAGCAGCCGGTCGCCTGCCTCGCGAAACTGCTCTTCTGTGCGCGGCGCGATGCCAGTTGCCCGCTTGGTTTCTGTACGGTTGAGCTTGATGCAGGTTGCCCCGGCGTACTTTGAATAGTCTGGAATATTGGCCGGATCGATGAGCGTGGCCTTGCCGTGTCTTCGCGCGAGTTGAATTGCCGCCTGGCACAGCCGCGGGGTGACGACGCCCTTGTTGTAGTCCTCAATGCAGAACACATCGCACGCGGGCATTAGGCGCTCTAGCTGCTGAAACAAGGCATCTTCGACATCAGCCGACACTGCAGCCGCGTTCTCGCTGTCGAGCCGGAGCATGGTTTGGGGATGCCGGTGCTGGGCCGAACCCACGAGCCGCATCTTGCAAGTCGTTGGTCTGTCAGCACTTGCAACCAATCCAGTGGTTTCCGCGCCGATGGATTGAAGCTCGCGCGTGAGCCGAAGCGCCACCTCGTCGGCCCCGACAATCCCCACCACGCTGACCGTCGCGTTTAACGCCGCCAGGTTCGCCGCGACCGACCCCGCCCCGCCCAGTCGCCACTCTTCATTCTGAAAATGGAGCACCGGCACCGGCGCCTCGGGCGAAAGCCGCTCGGCGTTGCCGTAGACGTAGCGATCCATCATAAAGTCACCCAGCAGAAGAACTTTGCTCTGCGGGAGATTCTCGATGAGATCAATCAGGCGCGTGGACATGAAGACAAAATCCTACAGGTGTTCAGCTCAAATCGTAACCGCACGCTTGTCACCAACACTTCCCTCTTGTGATGTCCCCCTCCTGCTTCGTGCGCGCCTCTGCGGTGAATGGATCGCCTTTGCCTAAAGCGTGTTCAGATAATCGATCAATGCTCTGAACCGCCCCTGATCTTTCTTGTTGAAACCGAACACCAGCCGCGGCATGTGGGCCAACGGTTCTTCCTCGGCCTCGACGGGCAATGCCGCGGTAACGCGATATTCGCTGCCCCCCGGAGAAACGATATCGGAGAATTTTCCCTTTATGTCGGCCAACTGCGCGTCGGACGGCGCGCGTTGCAGGCGAATGATCACGTCGTCGCGGAAGTATCGCACGCTGTGAAAATTCTTGTAGAAATTCACAACCTCTTCGACTGCGGCGTCGACGCTATCGGTGATCTTGTAGAGGTGAAAATCCTCTGGGCTGATTAGTTTTCTGCCGAGCAGGTGGGTTTTGACATATTCCTGCCACGCCGTCCAAAACTGTCCCCCGGGCCGATCGACCATGACAATAGGCATGGGGGTGCTCTTGCCCGTCTGGATAAGCGTTAGAACCTCAAAGCCTTCATCCATCGTGCCAAACCCTCCGGGAAAGAGCACGACCGCGTGGCTCGATCGCAAGAACATCAGCTTGCGGGTGAAGAAATACTTAAAATTGATGAGTTTGGGATCGTCGGCGATGAATTCGTTGGTCTTTTGTTCAAACGGCAGGCGGATCGCCAGCCCGAAAGAAGGATCGCGCCCCGCCCCGCCGTGCCCGGCAGCCATGATCCCTCCACCGGCACCCGTAGTCACCATCCACTTCTTCTCCGCCATCTTCCGGGCAAACTCGGCGGCGGCGATATAGTCCGGATCGCTTTCTGGCGTGCGCGCCGAACCGAAAATGCTCACCTTGCGCACGTCGCGATAAGGCACAAAAATCTTCAGTGCATAGCGCAATTCCTTAAACGACCGGTTAACCAGCTTGATATCGCCGCGATTGGAACCGTCGCGAAGCAGCTTCAGTGAGTTGGCCACCAACTCAGCGATCAGGTCACCGTCTTCCAGCTTCTTGAGTTCCTCGACCAGCTTGTTGGCCGCATTATGAACTTCCGAAAACTCCGCCTGCGTAGGCAGCCTCGGCCGCTCTGCGGTTTCGCTGGATTGTTCGATCGTGGGGTTGTCGGTGGTATCAGATTCTTTCATGCGTTCCTGAAAAGATTGCGAACCGCGGCAAAGTACCCGGAACGCAACGGCAAATCAAAATCGTGCCCACGAACACCCGCGCGGTCGGCACTCGATTCGCCCGGACGATCCTCGTATCATCCGCAGCCATGAACAAACCAGTTTTATTCACACTCGCCCTCGCAGCGATCGCAATGACTTCGTATCTGTTCGCAGAGCCAGCGACACAACCATCGGGAGACAAAGTGACTACACCATCGGGCCTGACGATCATTACCACCGAAAAGGGCGGCGATTATGTTACGCAAGCGGGCGACCATGTTTGGGTGCACTACGCCGGTCGGCTGGAGGATGGCACCGAGTTTGACAACTCGATGAAGCGCGGTGACCCGATCGACCTTACACTTGGGCAGGGCAGAGTGATCGCCGGGTGGGAAGAAGGACTGCTCGGCATGCGGCTCGGCGAAAAGCGGCAGTTGATCATTCCGCCGGCGCTAGGTTACGGCGAACGGGGAGCCGGTGGCGCGATTCCACCCAATGCGACGCTGATTTTCGATCTTGAGCTGGTTGGCGTGCGGAAGGGCAATCGGTAAGTCGACGCGGCGGAGCAAGGCGAGCGCGATCCGCAGCGATGCCCGGCTACGCGGTGACGCCCGCGAGGTGGCCGGCGCGGCAAAGCTGCAAGATTGCCCGCGCACAGGCGATGCTGCGAGAACGGCGGTATCCCGCGAGGTGCAAAATCATTACTGCCGACCTGAAATCTCGGGTTGACGATCTGTAAAATCAGTATTGACAGACGCTTACGCCCTGTGTGGCCTGGCGCACATATTTCTGTGGTTTTGCAAGATTATTCTTGCAATGCTCACCGCAGACGCTAGTATCTAGAGATCACCTCGGGTTTTTCTGGCATAACCCGTTGAAGTGTGTCGCGTCAAAGTAGCACCTCAGTAATGACGTGACAGAATGTTTGAACGAAGTTTCAAATTGAGCGGCGCGTTTTCCGATTCTGGTCGGTCGATGCGTCCTGAAGTTCGTTTCTGAGGTGATTCGATTGCTCGTGTTCTCTTGCGTTAGGGGTGCAGGAGGCTGGCACGGACGGTCGCTTAGGAGAAACTGCGTAAGCCCCGTTTAAGGATGAGGGAGAGTTATGATGAGCAAAGTTTCTAAGCTTATGATCGCCGCGGGAGCGGCGCTGCTCGGCTTGGCTTCGGCCTCGCAGGCGGCGTTTGTCCCGTGGACGCAGCCCAGCGGCACGGTGCCCGGGCTGTTCAGTTACTCGAACGGCGGTAGCTCGGATGGCCTCTTCGGCAATCCAATCATCGTCGGATCGAGCTTCACCTTCTTCCCGACTAACTTCAAGGCACAAACGGTTGCCGGCGCAGCGGGTCATCTTGACTCACGCCTGTCGTTTCAGATTGATGTCGCCCCCGGCGCCATCGATCTGCTGAGCGTTTCAGTTACCGAACTCGGCGACTACACGATCAGCAACGGCGGTAACGTGCAGGCACTGGCCAGCTTGTTCCTGACCAACCTTGAACAGCCGATCAGCCTGCCGGGCAACCCGCAGACTGGTTCAGATTCGTTCCTTCGCAGCGTTGCAGCACCCACGACCGAATCAGGTCAGTGGACGCTCAACGTCGTGAAGACGCTTCCGAACGGCTGGAAGTCGGTCCGCTTCGACCTTGATAACGTGCTTGATGCAAGCGTCCCCGGCGCTGGCAGCTCGGCGTTTATCGAGAAGAAGATCGGTGGCGTCACGATCACCATCAACGTTCCCGAGCCGACTTCGATCGGCGCTGCCCTTCTGGGCATGGGCGCGCTGGTGATTCGCCGCCGCAAGTAATCTTGTCTTGCTGAGCCGTTACTTCGCTGTAGCGTTTCAGCCAGATTCGATTTTCAGTGCAACTCAACATTGCAACAGACTAGAACCCCGTCGAGAAATCGACGGGGTTCTTCGTTGGGGGGTTCTTTGCTGAACAGAATTGCAGAACCGGTATCGGTTCAGGTTTGGTGACCACCGGGGAAACACGCCTGCTATCGCCGCCTACCGTGCCGTTGGCATCACCGCCGCCCGCAGCCAATCCATCGGCGGGGAGTGGCGGCCGCATTCGGGGCATGGGATGGCCTCATACTGCGCCTGGCAATGTGGACAAGCCCCCGCTGTCGCCACCATGTCGAATTGCTGCCCGCAGGCGTCGCATCGCCAGCCCGGCACTGCAGGAGGATGACTACCGCAGCCAGGACACGCTGCGTGCCGGTGCCTCGGCAGATTTTCCCATTTCATGCCCGCGCGCGCCCGCTGAAAGCCTGCGAGCGATTGCCAGAGCGCGAAGCCCGCCATCACGCTCAGCCAGATCATTGCCAGCCGGAGCGAGATCAGCAGGCCCACCGCGCTTGCCGCCACACCGATCATGGAAGCAATCAGCAGGCTATTGGTTGGCCCGATCATGAACCACAAAATCGAGCGCAATATCTGCCCGCCGTCGAGGGGATAGACCGGCAGCAGGTTGAAGACGAGTAGAGCGATGTTAATGACCGCGATGATGAACAGAAATTCGCCAAGGTTGCCGCGGGTTTCACCGAAAACGCCGCCGTTATAGAGCCACGCTGCAGCGACCGTGGGTGCGATGAGAATGACATTGACCAACGGGCCTGCAACAATCGACCAGAGATGCGCCCCCGGTCGCGGCGGCGGTTGCACAAATGCCACCCCGCCGAGGGGCCAGAGCATAATCGTGTCCGCACGCCCGCCGGCCTGCCGGCAGGCCAGGGCATGTCCGAATTCATGCAGCAGAACAATCAAAAACAACGTCAAATACTCCGCCGCCGCCCAGCCGACATGGGAATATGTGTCGTACCGAAGCTTCAACTGAAAATAAGCGATGATCGCCCACGTCCAGTGCAGGTAAACATTGATCCCCCGAAACGCAAAGATTTTCATCGCTCCAGACGGCGTAGGCATGTCACTATGTTAGGCATCAATCGTTCTGGCGACAGGACCATTCGCCCGCATCACGCCGGAAGGCTTACTGCAACAGCGGCAACTGAACTTTCACATTTCGATCGGCCCCATCATCCAGGCCGGGCGCGGCACCGATGAATTCTTTGTCGATCCTAGCGACGTTGCGAACGCGCGGCTGCGCGGGCGGTTGCAGGTCTGGCGAAGTCGGGCCGTCGTGGCGGGCCAACACGTTGTAGTATTGATCCCGCTGGGCCGGAATCCACCCGGCGTCGCGAATCAGGCGGCAGATTTCTCTTTCTTCCAGCTTGTACGTCGTCCCGGCGGCGCTGACGACGTTTTCTTCCATCATCACGCTGCCCATATCGTTTGCCCCGTAAAAAAGCGCCAGTTGGCCAATCTTCGGGCCCATCGTCACCCAACTGCTCTGCAGGCTCTTGATATTGTCAAAATAGAGCCGTGCGATGGCGAGGATGCGCAGATACTCATCGGCCCCGGCCATTCGCACCACCCGCCCACGCAGAATGTCTTCATTATCGCTTTCATCAAACGGGCCATGCACATCAGGATCCCACTCCGCGGCACGACCAAGCGGCGTGTTTTCCCGCTGGAAGGGCCAATGAATGAAGGCGGTGTAAGAACCTGGTAAGGGCGATGAAGCGACGGAGCGACGAAGGAACGAAGGGAACTCAGACCGCGCAAAAACGCCAGGCCAAAGCCGCATCACTTCACGCACGCGATTCTCAACCTCTTCCCCTCCGTCGCTCCGTCGCTCCGTCGCTTCGTCGCTTCCCAGCGCCAGCGCATAATCCTGCATATCCCGCAGCGCCGACATATGTTCGATCCGCTCGCGCACAAACTCGATGTGGCCCATCATCATTGTGCAACTGGTGTTGAGGCCCTCTTCATGCGCGACGCGCATCACGCGCAGCCAGTCGTCGCCGGTTGCCTTGCCGATGCCGATACGCCGCCGGATGCGCGGCGAGAAGATCTCCCCCCCGCCGCCGGGAATGGTCATCAGGCCGGCGGCCTTGAAGCGACGAATGATGTCGCGAACATCCATCTGAAAAAACCGCTCAAACTCCACAAACTCCGGCGGGCTGAACGCATGGATATGCACCGTCGGAAACTCGGTGCGGATGTACCGCAGCAAATCCTCATACCACTCGATCGGCAAAGCGTCATTCATCCCCCCCTGCATGAGAATCTGCGTCCCGCCGATACCAACCAACTCTTTGATCTTCTCGCCGATGACATCGAACGACAGGGTATAGCTGTCTGTGTCTTCATGATCGCGACGGAAGGCGCAAAACGTGCACTTGGCGGTGCAGACATTGGTGTAATTGATATTGCGGTCGATGACGTAGGTGCGGTAATCCTGCGGGTGCAACCGCTGCGTAACCGCGTGTGCCCACTGGCCCAGGTCGTGCAGGGAGGCGCGCTGATGAAGCTCCATCGCCTGCGCATCCGTCAGCCGCGCGGTGCCAGCGATGATCGGGTCGATATCAAAACTCAGTTTCATAGCTGCCTCAGTGTAGACAACCCGCCCCTCGATGAAAACAACGGCTGAAGGCGACGGAAAGATTTGAAAGTACCGGCATAGGAGCCGAAAACCGGGCCAACGAACCGCCGACCCCCTCCGCGGGAGCGTCCTTGGGCGCGGCGGGAACTGCACCGGAAGCAGTTGGGGGATTTGCCCATGCGAATTTCCTGTTGCGGTTGTTACAATGCGATGCAACCAACGTCGAATCGCTCTTATGAAACATCACGCAATTCTCATCGCATCGGGTGCCGACCGGCCGGGTATTCTGGATGAAGTATCGCAGTTCGTCTTCGAACGCGGGGCAAATATCTCAGATAGCAAGCTGCTGAGCATGCGCGGCACGTTCATCATGATGGTCCTGCTTGATGCCGACGACCCGGCAACGGTCGAACGCATCGGCACCGAACTGCCTGGAATGAGCGCCACCGCCAACCTTGCCCTGGAGCTGCGCGCAGCAGGCCCCGCGACCGGCGATGGCAGCAGCTTCCGCTATCGATTTACCGCAACCGGTGCCGACAAGGCGGGAATTCTCAACAAACTGTCGCACCTCTTTCGCGTTCTAAACGTGAATATTGATGACGTACACACGCATGTCGGCGTCATTCAGAGCATGGTTCGACCGCAGTTTGAGCTTGAACTGTTGCTAAGCGTGCCGCGGGATACGCCGGTGACCCGGCTTCGCGAGTATCTCGACACGCTCTGCACAGAAATGAGCATTCACTGGGAACTGCGGCCTGCATAAGCCATGACGCAAGCGACCGGGTCCAAGCTCGCCATTATCGGCGCCGGGAGCGTCGGTGCCACGATCGCCTATGCCTGCATGATGCGCGGCGTGGCGCCGAAAATCGCGCTCTATGACATCGACAGCAAAAAGGTGAATGCGCAGGTGCTCGATCTGAATCACGGCCTGCAGTTTGTCCCACCGGTGATGTTGGAAGGCTCGGCTGAGCTTGCCGTCTGCAAAGATGCGTCGGTCGTTGTCATCACAGCCGGCGCCAAGCAGAAGCCCGGGCAATCCCGGATGGAACTTGCTGCAGCCAACACCGCAATTTGTCGTGATTTACTGCCAAAACTGCTTTCGATTGCGCCAAATGCGATTTATCTGCTCGTCACCAACCCCGTCGATGTCATCACCTACGTCGCGTTAAGGATCACCGGCCTGCCCCCCGCGCGTGTTTTCGGCAGCGGGACGGTACTCGACAGCTCGCGGTTTCGGTTTCTCATCGCCCGGCGGTTGCGCGTGGCGACGCAAAACGTACACGCATACATCGCCGGCGAGCATGGTGACAGCGAGGTGCCGCTCTGGAGCAGCGCCACCATCAGCGGCATCCCGCTGCATGAGTGGGCCGTGCCGGGACACGGCAAGCTAACCGTTCGCGATCGCACGGAGATCTTTCAAAATGTGAAAACTGCCGCTTATCAGGTGATCGAAGGCAAGGGTGCCACCAATTACGCCATCGGCCTGGCAACGACGCAGATTCTCCAGGCGATTTTGAGTCATCAAAATCGCGTGTTGCCTGTCAGTTCGCTTATCCATGGCATTGCGGAAGTTGAAAACGCCTGCCTAAGCATGCCAAGCATCGTAGGAAATGCAGGGGTTGAGCCGGCATTGCCAATCCCTTTGAATGCCAACGAACGGGCCGGGCTGCAAAACAGCGCCGAAGTCATCCGTGCGGCCATTGCGGCGGTGGGGTTCTGATGGTGCGCGCCGAGGGGCGGCTGGTTTAGACGGATGTGGATTCTCGCACGCCCAGATCCACTTTTACACCCAGCAGTTCTTCCAGCAGCCGAAACTTTTTTCGACGCGAGAAGAACTTTTTCGCCCGCCGGCAATCGGTGGCGAGGTGGCAGCGGATTTTGAGCTTGCCGTCGCGGAGCTTAAACCGGACGGCGGGCGCGTCGTGCTGCCGGCCATCGAGGGCGTCGGCGGCGCGGAGAATCGCCAACACCTGCCGCATCGCCCGACGGGGGTCTGTCGGCTTGAGAATGTCGTCATAACCCACCTCGGGCACCGCCCCGCGATGATGCCGAGTGAGATACGCCAGGCACCGTCGCTCGAGGTCGCTCAATGGCAGCAGCCGGTCGACCAGCAACATCTCGCACCCGATCTGAGGGTGCCTCCGATCGCACACAGCCCGGCCAACATCGTGGACGAGCGCGCCGAGCCGGAGCATCCGCCGATCAAACCGGCCAAGCCGGTGTTTCACATGCGTGAGCCGGTAGAGTTGTTCGGCCAGCACGAGTACGCGCGATTCGTGCCCGACCGAGCCGAGCCGCCGGTGCACCCACCGGGTGAGCGATCGTTCTTTTGAAGAGTGAGACGGCAGGATATTGGATGGACCCATAGGTTGCTTCCATTCAACCGATCGTCCGAATCGAGCGAGTCTTTTATTAAGACTGCGCTACAAAACAGGATCTCGTCTGCCGGTTCGATAAAAAGCGCGGCGCCGGCATTGTCGCAAGGCGATGAGGCCTGGCCCTCCCCGGCGCCGCAGGATCGCTAACGGCATCTGAGTTACCGAAACAATCTTATCGAAATGCATCGACCGCCGTCCAGCACGGGCGTGAACTTTCTCGGGTCAGAATCTCCTTTACCGAAACGATTTCCCTGTGCGTGATGAAGGCTTTGCTGGCAGTCGCCCCGCTCTGCCGGCCTGCCGCTGGCATTGGCGGCGCGACATGCTTCGCGTTGCCGCACTTGATTCGGGCTCTTGGTGGCTCTCCAATTGGTTCATCGATGCATCACCGCACCCTCCATCCGCAGACAGCGGCGCTCGAAGTTCGAGCGGCGGTGGGTTCGCTCGTGGTGGGAATCGTGCTGATGGTGACAAAGTTCGTCGCCTACGCCCTCACCGACTCCGCGGCGATTTTTTCAGACGCCATCGAAAGCATCGTCAATGTGCTCGCTGGCGGATTTGCCGTTTACGCAGTGGTGTTAGCGCACCGCCCTGCCGATGAGTCGCACCCATACGGTCATGGCAAGGTGGAGTTTCTCGCTGCCGGGTTTGAAGGCGGGATGATCCTCCTCGCTGCCATCTTTATCGCGTGGCGCGGGGTGGAGGTGATGATCACCGGCCAGCGCGTTCAGCGCATTGATGCCGGGCTGGGTCTCATTGTTCTCGCTATGGTGGTCAACGCTGCAATGGGCGTAATGCTGACTCGGCTTGGCAAGAAGCACGGCTCGATCACCCTGGAAGCTGATGGAAAACACCTGCAATCCGATGCCATTACCAGCGTCGCGGTACTCGTGTCGCTGATTCTGGTGAGGCTCACCGACCTTCATCGGATCGATGCGGTGTGCGCGCTGCTGGTGGCGGGATATCTTGTTTGGATCGCGATCGACCTGCTCAAGCGTTCTGCCGCCGGGCTGATGGACGCGCAGGACACGGCCGATGCGCGATTGTTGAGGACGATCCTTGACGCCCATGTGGCACCATCCGGAAACGAGCCACTCATCTGCAGCTATCATAAGCTGCGGCATCGGCACAGCGGGCGATATCACTGGGTCGACTTCCAATTGGTCGTGCCAGCCAGCATGAAAGTTGATCAAGGTCATCAGATTGCCAGCGAGATAGAAGGCGAGATTGAAAGGGCACTCGGGGCAGGTGACGCCACCGCTCATGTCGAGCCATGCATCAGTCTCGATTGCCCGCGTTGTCATACACCGAGTAAAAACCATGTTTCCTGACACTATTCTTTACAACGGCAATATCATCACCCTCAACGAGCGGCGCCCGCACGCTTCGGCGCTGGCGATCTACGGCGAGCGCATCACGTTTGTCGGCCCCGATGAACCCACACTGCTGCAAGCCGGATCGCGCACGAGGCAAATCAACCTCAACGGCAAAACCGTTGTGCCCGGCTTTTGCGATTCGCACATTCATCTGGTCTGGTTTGGCATGAATCTGCTCACCCAGGCCGACCTCATCGGCTCCGAAAGCATGAGTGAAGTGCTCGAGCGACTCGCCGACATCGCCGCGAAGTCGGCGGGGTGGATTCGCGGGCACGGGTTTGACCAGAGCAAACTAACCGAAGGGCAGTTTCCCACGCGGCAGCAGTTGGACACCGTCTCGGCCGACCGGCCAATCGTCATTTCGCGCGTGTGTGGCCATGCCGGTGTGGCCAACTCTGCGGCCATCGCACTGCTCTCCCCGACCGAGCGCGCCGCGGGCGATGAATCTACTGGGCTTTATACCGAACAGGCGCTCTGGACGATTTACCGTTACATTCCCCAACCGACTGACGAACAGATGGCCGAGGCGATTCTCGCCGCCGGAAAGGTCTTGCTCGACACGGGCATCACCTCTGTACAGACACTTCTCGACACGCCCGAGCAGATGCGCGGCTTTACGCAGTTGCACCGTGCCGGCGCGTTGCCCGTCCGCGCGACAGTTATGCCGCCGTGGTCTGCGGTCGAGGAACTGTCGCGCAACGGCATTCGCACAGGATTTGGCGATCAGTGGCTGAAGATCGGTGCGGCCAAGCTCTTTTCGGATGGCTCGCTGGGCGCACATACGGCCCTGCTGGCCGAACCATACACCGACCGGCCCGATACTTCCGGCCTGCGCATTTACCCACCCGACGAGCTGAAACGCAGGGCACTGGTCGCGCAAGCAGCCGGCTTTCAGGTGGCGATTCATGCCATCGGCGATCAGGCGGTGAATGAGACGATCGATGCGATCGAGTATGCGCTCCAAAACGACCGGCAGTCGCGCGACAACGTCTATCACCGGCATAGAATCGAACATGCAAGCCTGGCAAGCCCCGCCGCGGTCGAGCGGCTTGCACGGTTACAGATCGTCACAACGTTTCAGCCCCAGTTTGTCACCAGCGATACATGGACGCCAGTGCGCATCGGTCCGGCGCGCGTGCCCTGGGCATATCCATTCAAGTCGATCCTGTCGGCGGGCATTCCGGGAACACTTTCGAGCGACTGCCCCGTCGAACGGCCCGACGCGTTCGAGTGTCTTGCGAGCGCTGTGGGCCGCCACCGCTGGTCGATGGATGAGAGGCTCTCGCCGTTACAGGCGATTGAGGTTTATTGTCTCGGCAGCGCATACGCCGGGCACGCCGAGGATCGGCAAGGCTCGCTGGAGACCGGCAAACTCGCGGATTTGGTCGTGTTATCGAATGACCCGGCGCGACTCACCGCTGAGCAGTTGCGCGCGACGCGGGCCGAGCAAGTCTGGCTGGGTGGAAAACGCGTTCGTTGAGTCGTAGCGGAGTTGTGGTAGCGAATTGCCGGTCAGGCAGACGGTGCGCCGTCCTGCATTCCGAAGCCCGTCACCGCGCCGCTGGCCGTCGCCGCGGGGCGTGCCGGGGCGTCGATCGTCTGCTTTTCGATGTAAGCACCTGCCAGCCAAAGGTTTACTGGGCGCGACGCGGCATGATCAGCCAGGACACGCGCGATCGACTCTGCGAAGTGTGTCATGGGCACGAAATAGCCGGAGCACGGAACCGTGTCGCCCGTGGCACCAGCGCACCCGACCGACACACGCTGCGGCACGGTGATATCTTGTCGCGCAAGCACGTTCATAATGTCGGCCGCGGCGAAAGTGCAGCCGCAGATGATCGCGGTCGCGCCATGCTCAACCGCCGCGGGCGCGTCGTTGCAGCTCCCGTTCTCAACAGTCGCACCGCTGTCGTATCGAACGACGATCTGCCGCACTACATCATGCAAAGGTGACAGACCATCCCCCTCGGCTACGAAGAAGCGGCGGTGACCCAGCAATGCCATTTCGCGCGCCAGGTTTGCAGCCCCCAACTGCCGGTCAATCGCGACCGAATGGGTTGAGTACGCGCTCGCCTGTCTTGCGACAACAACGGTGGGGACGCTTCGCACCAGAAGGTCGCGAATCGCGGCGTCGGGCGTCTTGGTTGAAACATCAATGACCGCACTTACCCCCGCAATATCGCTCGGCCGCAGCGATTGTATCGCCGATGCAGCCACCAACTCCGGATTTAATCTAGCCAGGTGATCGTGAAGGAAGTGGCGCTTCGCCGGGTCATCGACGAGCAAGAGCCATTTTCCCATTTTTGCAGCCGGTTCGGGTTCGGTCCCGCGCACATAGGTCCCACGACCGATCGAACGATCGAGCAGCCCCTCGGCAGCGAGATCGGTCAGCGCTTTGCTGAGCGTTTTCGCGTTGACCCGAAAGCGCTTGGCCAATTGGCGCTCGCCGGGCAGTTTGCCCTGTAGGTCGCCCGAGCGAATCGCCTCGCGCAGCCGCTCGCGCAGCCGCTGAAACTTATAGCTCAGTCGCTGACTCTTACCGTCCTGCTCAAAAGATGAATCCGACTCGTCTGGCATTTCTATTTCCAAGTGTCGTAACCAACCCTTGCGAATGCACAAAACCACACGCCAACTTTGCGGCAGCGCTCACCGTACACGCGGAATCTCCTCACGCCCTGTGCAGCGGCACAAAATCGGGGACGCGTGTCAGGCAGGCGTAGTCGGACTACCCGCCCAATGAGAGAGAGGTTTGATCGTTCCCGAACCTGAAGTTTATCTTGGTCGTCGGGTCTTCTGCAAGCATTGTTTCAAGTTTGCCACGATTTTCGTGCCCAACCCGGTGCTACTGATCAACGCCAGCTTATCCAAACCGCCGTACTGAAGCGTGCACACAAAAGTTTCAAGTGGCTGGACCCGGCTGCGGAGGCCCGAACAGGCAAACAGTAGCGGCGGGGATTAAACCGGGACACTCATTCCGTCTGCGGCATGGATGACTTCCGCATCCCAATCCAGCCCGCGGAGAATTTGCTTTGTGTGAACCAGCTTCTGATCCAGAAATGCATCGTCATGCAGCGGGTCGTGGTGCACCACGATCCATTTCTTCACGTTGCATAGTTTGCAGAGCAGACACAAACTGGAAAGCGACGAATGCCCCCAACCGATGCGCCCGCTGTACTCTTCATCGGTGTATTGCGCTTCGGCAATCAGCACATCAACATTCTCGATGAACTTCAGGATGCGCGAATACGGTTCGAGAAGATCCGGCCGCAGAGGGACATCTTGTGGCATCCCCAGGTAGCCCTTTAGAAACTCATTGTCGCTGAGATACGCCACCGACTTGCCGCTTGGCCCTGTCACCCGAAACCCCGCGCTGGCACAGGGGTGATCGGTGGCAACCCACGAGACGGCCAGCGGGCCGATGGGAATTGTCGCACTCTGGTCGTCCAGATCATGGAAACGCAGCGCCGCGGTCACTTCCTTCAGCGCGACCGGGAAGAACTCGTGTTTCATCATGTCGGCAAAGCGGTCGATCAGGTCGCTGCCCGCCTCCGCGGGGCCGTAGATATCCACTTCATTGCCCGGCACATAAATGGGGGTGAAAAATGGAAAGCCCTGAATGTGATCCCAGTGAGTATGGCTGATGAACAGCGCATGCTTGGCCGGGCCGCGCTTCACGAGATCCTGCCCGAGCGGATAAATCCCCGTGCCGGCGTCGATTATGACGCGGTGACCGTCCATGAAGACTTCAATACAGGGCGTATTCCCCCCGTGGCGCACGAACTGCTGACCCGAAATCGGGATCGACCCGCGCGTGCCCCAAAGCCGACAATATGCCTGACTATTCCCTACTTGTCCGGCGGCGGACATCCCGACTCCTCACTCTCCCCGAGGCGTCATGCTACCGGCACCTCAATCGCGACACAAAACTTTATCCTGTAAACAGATATCGACACTTCTACGGCACATGATCGCAACAAAAACGTCGCCCGGAAACTTTCGTTCACGGGCGACGCAAAACTGTTCAAAATATCACACTCGACAGGTGCCCCCAAAGACCGAACGCCCAAGGGTACCACAGACGGCAGACCGCAGGGCCAGCCTATTCCGCGGCGGCGGCGGGCTTGTAGTTGCGGCGCTTCGGCTTGGTAATCAGGCCCATCTTCAATGCCTTCGTGCTGACCTTAATCCGCACAATGCGGCCATTGATTACCGCACGCACCTTTTGAATGTTGGCCCGAAACTTGCGAGCCGTAATGCCCGTGCACTTGGTCCCCACCCCGCCGAGGTACTTTGCCTTGCCTCGATGGGTCTTCTGGTTGCCAAAAGACGTATGACGGCCTGTAAAATGACATACACGGGGCATGCGACACTTCCTTCTAGTTCAATCAAAGCCGACATTCACGGTCGAAAATCGGGCCGAGTAATTTATCCGAGCCAGTTGGGTTTTGCAAACAGACCCTAAGTGGCTTGAAAATCGTCACTTACGGCAGGTACCCAATAAAAGCGACCGTCGGCCGTCAACAGCAACACGGCCGACGATCGCTCTTGTCACCCTGCCGACGTTTTTCGGCGTCCAGGGTGCGGGCTTACTGGGCCCGCTCGCTCAACAGCGGGAACTGCTTGGCTTCCTGTTCACGCTGGATGATGATCGTCGGTTTCACCAGGATGAGCAGAACCTGATCGTCCTTGGCCATTGAGCGATTGGTGAACAATCGCTTCAGGAATGGGATTTTGCTCAAGACCGGCACGCCCGATTCACGTTCAATCTCCGCGGCGAGGCTCTGCCCGCCGAGCAGAAGCGTCCCGCCGTCGGGCACGCTGACGGTTGTCCTCACTTCGGTGATCTGAATTTCCGGCTGCTGAATGAACCCAGTTGCCACGCCTGCGTTGCCATCATCACCCGTGCCACCTGCAGTCGCCTGGGCGACTTGGAAGTTGACGAGGTTCAGCAACTGCGCCACCTGCGGGCGGAGCGTAAGGGTGACATATTTTCGGTCAGAACTGACGGTCGCCTGAACGTCCAGAATCGCGCCAGTGTTTACCAATGCCGGTGTCGGGTCGAAGCCGACAGCGCCGGTGCCGACGATCGGCTGCAGGTCGCTGACATATGCCCGCTGGGTCGAGATCAAAACATAAGCCCGCTGGCCATTGAAGAGCGTCACCCGCGGTGCGGTGATGGTGCTCACGCTCTGCGATGCCTGCGTCGCACGAATCAACGCCGTCACCTGGAAATCATCAAGGAAGGTAATTCCAGTTGACAGCGCCGGGCCAGCGCCCGTAGTGCCTCCGATCACCGACGCGAGATTGCCCGGCAGGCTCGTATCGAGGTTGCTGGCTTGTGTAAATCCGAACGAGTTCTGCAACACCCTTACCACGCCCGGGGTTGGATTCGGGTTGGTCGGCGAGATGCTCGTCGGATCAAAGAACCGATCCTGATCGAGGTTGGCAAAGGCGAAATCAAAGTCCACGCCGACATCTTCCAGGAAGTTACGCTGTACGCTCAGGAACCGCGCTTCGATGGTTACCTGAATGGCGCGGGTCTCACGCAATTGCTCCAGCAGGCGAACCAGTTGACGCTGATTTTCCGGCGTCTGCGTGACGATGAGCTGCCCCTGCAACTCGCGAAGGCTGCCGACTGCCCCGCCGTTGTCTTTCCAGCTATCGCTGGCGACGGTGTCTTGAATCAGCCGGATGATCTCATCGACAAGCTCGACGCGTGTCGGGCCTTCGTCATCCTCACCCCCGCCGCCGCCGCCGAACAGGTTGCCACCGCCACCACCGCCTCGACCTGCTGACTGTTGCTGCTGCAGGTTAAAGTCGGGGGCGTTGTCAAAGTCGGGAATGTTGATGATCAGATCGCGAATGTCATAAACGCGGGTAACCACGTTTGCCGACAGATCTTCTTCCGTGCTGATGGTGATAACGCCTTCATCGATCGTGTAGCCGAGGCGGACCGTGCCCCCGCCGACTTCATTCAGCACGGTGTTGAGCACCTTGGCAAACTTGACATCGCGCAGCCGGGCCGACACCTGCGTGTCCTTGGCAATGCCGGCCGCTTCAAGGGCGCGCCAGTTGACGAAGATATTGGCCTGGCTCACGTCGCGCAGGAAATCGACCACATCGCTGAACGCAACATTGCTGAAGTTGATTTCCGGCAACTTGCGATCGAGCGCGATCGCGACGCCCTGATCTTCCTGGCTCGCACCGCGTTCGGCTTCGACCGTGCGCTCGCGGCGCTCGGAAAGTTCCGGCCAGTTTTCTGGATAGCGGAGAATGTCATTATACGGAATTCGCTTTTCTTCGTTCTCGATCAGCACATCGGTCATCTGGCGATCAAACGTCTCGCGATACTTTCGCTGTTTGGCGAATTGAGCCTGATCGAGCAGGAACGGACGCATTCCATTGGCGTAATCGTCGTTGCGATCGAGCACCAGAATCTGATCAACCGCGGCCAGGGCCTGCGCCCAGTCGCGTTGCCGGGTGTGCTCCATCGCAGTCCGGCGGAGGGTCTTGATTGTCGCGATTCGCTGCTCACGCTCGGCCTGTTCTTTCGCCTTCTGCAGCGCGACCGCTTCTTCCGAAGCGCTCTGGGCGGCGGCCGACTCAAAACTGAGGCGGCTTTGTTCCAGTCGATTCTGCGTTTCGGCGATCACGGCATCAAATCGATTTAACTCTGCGGTCTGGAAAATCGTCGGGTCGGTCGCGCGGGCAATGCGGGCCTGCGAGATCGCGGCTTCGGCGTCCTTGTAGTTGGTGGCGCTGATGTTGCGATTGGCCGTATTGATCGCATTGTCGAACGAAAAGCTGATCGCCTCACGACGCGTAAGAATCTGCTTTTCCTGCTCGGCCAGCAAGTCGCGCGCGGCCGGTTGGCGATTGGTCAACTGCAGCATGCGGTTACGGCCGTTGCTGGCTTCGGAATTGGCCGGATCGAGCGCGGCGGCCTGGGTATATAGCGTCAGCGCTTCATCTAGCTTGCTGGCGGCGGCGGCTTCATCGGCTTGATTCACAAGCTCCCGCGCATCGAATGCACGCTTCTCGGCCTCGGCCCGAGTCAACTCAGCCGTGCGGCGAAGGTCGTCCTGCACCGTCGGCATTGCTTCGGCGGGCGCTGGCTCGGTCGCAAGCGGCTCGGAGGTGACGACCGGCGCTTCGGTAACAACAGGAGGCTCACCAACTGCACCCGTTGTAACACCTGAAGCAACGGGCGCGCTGCCGGTAGACGGTGTCTCCACGGCGGGTTCGACCGCTGGCTCAACCGGCGGCGCTGCCTTCGCCTGCGCTTCCATGCGGGCCAATTCGGCTGCAGCTTCGGCTTCCTTGGCAGCGATGGCGGCGGCTTCGGCTTCCCGGGCAGCGCGCTCGGCGGCTTCGCGCTCGGCTGAGGCCTGCGCCTCAACCATCGCGCGCTGCGCGTCGGCCTGCTCCTTGGCATCCATCCGGGCCAGCATTTTCGCGGGCGAATCCTCGAAAAGCCCGGGCCGATAGTTCAGATTGTTCGCGAGCGTGAGATTTTCACGCGCCGCAACCCAATCGCCTCGGCGATATTGGTCGCGACCCATGACGTACGCGTCTTTGGCCCGCTTTTTCACATCACCGACCGCGGCCTTGGCAGCCTGTTCCTGATACGGCTCAGACGCCCTGGCAGCCGCTTCGGGTGTCGGGGGGACTTCCGTCGCAGTCACTTCCTTCACCGCGACCGCGGGACCCGTGAAACCGGCGGCAATGCGCTCGTTGGTTTCGCTCAAATAGTCGCTGACGCTCTTCTCGAACAATCCGGCGCGGTAGTTCGAGGCCTTCAATTGCTCAAACTTCGGCTTGGCTTCCGCATAGCGACCGGCCTTAAAATCGGCCTTTGCCACCGCGTAAAGTCCTTTGAGATCAGTGGTTGCGCGACGGGCGACGTTTTCCGCCACCGCAATCTGCTCGCGTGCCTTGGCGCGCGTGCCTTCATCGACAAAGCGGTTTTCAGCGGCTTGGCGATAGTTTTCAATTGCGGCGACGGAATTGCCCGCGGCAAGCTCGGCTTCACCCTTTTCAAATGCGGCCCGCGCCGCGCGACGCTGGGTGGCCCCAGTTTCGGCCTTCGTGAGCATGTCGGCAAAGGTCTGACGCGTGGCGTCGTCCCAGCTCGCGTCCGGCTCCACCTGCTGGAGTGTTGCCAGCGACTCTTCATATTGCTTGTTATTTAGCTCGTCGACGCCTTTCTTGAGCAGTTCCTGCGCGCTGAGTGGCGTCGGTTGGAGGGACAGGTTGATCGCGATCGGCTGATCATCCACCGTACGAACGCCCGACTCGACCAGCGCCGAGCCTCGACCGCCAGCGGGCCGGTCTTCGGCGTGCACGCCGAGCGGCGAAATCGCCATCACGGGCACAGCCAACGCCACCGCGGCAGCAAGCCGGGCAAGTCGGCCCCGCGAGCACCGCCGCAACTGCGACGCAGTCGGCCGCAGGGCCGGCGCGGGCGTTTGCGCTTGGGTAAAAGGAATGGTGGAGAAACGCGATGACGGGTCGAGATCGTTGAAGAACACGATCTTCCTCCTCACAACTTGTAGCCGGTAGATGGGGTCGGTGCGTCCACACTCCCGTCGGCCGGCTGAACTTCCCACGCGTTACGGCAGGTCGATCAACCCCGTGCGTCGACGCCGACGCCAGAGCCGAGTAGGACAACATTGCTCGGTAGATCGAAGCATGCGCGGGAATCTCAACTCGATGCAAGTCCTTGGTGCCAAATCATTTAGAGCGAGCAGGCGGCAGTCTCGCCACACCCGGAAACGGTCAAAAGACGGTCAAAACAAAACACGCAAAACAATGCAGGTCTCGTGCAGATCCGCAGCTCTCATGCCGCTTAACAGTCGCCCCCCTGACTTCTGACCCGGCGTTCACCGGGCCGGTTAGGGGCAAAACCAACATTCTTTTCGCCCGCCAAACCGGTGCGACCCGGATTGACTTGCGGCGCGGAAATCTAACCGAACGCAATGGGCGTTTCAAATAAAATGGGTTGTATCAACGGTGGTAAGCGACGTCCCAATATGATTGAGGCAATTCTCCAGAAAGACCTGCCAGACGCGGCAAACCGGCGAGGGGTCATGTGAGCGTCGGCGCCAGTGCTCAATCTGGGGCCAGCCGGTATCATTCGTGGAAACTTCGAGAGGTAGGGACTCATGATCGATCTTCAGGGATTGCTCAAATTTGGCGTCGATAACAGCGCCTCCGACATCCACATCCAGGCCGGCCTTCCGCCGAGGGTGCGGATTGGCGGGGTGATGCGCGCCGTGACCCTCCCGCCGCCGGATGATGACACGGTGCGGAAGTTTATCGCCAGCCTGGCGCCTCCTCGCATGCAGGAAGACCTTGATCAACGCCTGATCGACGGAATGGACTTTTCCCATTCCGGGCCCGGCGGGGAGCGGTTTCGGTGTTCGGGCTATCAGCACCTGGGCTTGGCGGGGTTGGCGATGCGCGTGGTGAAGGGGAAAATCCCGACTATCAGCGAACTCAACCTCCCGCCGGCGGTTTCCGACATCGCCATTGCCCGCCGCGGGCTTACCCTCGTCACCGGGACCACCGGCAGCGGGAAATCCACCACCCTGGCGGCGATGATCGATCTCATTAACCAGTCGTTTCCCGCGAAAATAATCTGTATTGAAGACCCCGTGGAGTACCTGCACACGCCCAAGCAGGCGATGATCTCGCAGCTTGAGGTTGGCAGCGATACGCCCAGTTTTGACAAGGCTTTACGACAATCGCTTCGGCAAGACCCTGATGTGATTCTGGTCGGCGAACTGCGCGACGTCGATACCCTGAAAATCGCCCTGCGCGCCGCAGACACAGGCCATCAGGTCTTTTCCACGGTTCACTCGGCCAGCGCGCCCCAGACGGTGGAACGCATTATCGCAATGTTCCCCCCGGCGGAGCACAAACTCCTGCTCACCCAGCTTGCAACCAACCTTGAAGCGATCATCTCACAGCGGCTGCTCATCTGCCGCGACAACAAGCGCCGCCCGGCGGTCGAAATCCTCCGTGGCGGGCCGGTGCCCACGAAATACATCCTCGAAGGCCGTGCCATGGAACTCGGCGATTACCTCAAAACCGCCGGCAACGGCCAGCAGACCTTCGATCAGGACTTGCTGGGAATGTTCAAGAGGGAGCTGATCACCTATGCCGAGGCCATGCACAACGCCAGCAGCCCAGAAAGCCTGCAAATGAGCCTCCGCGGCATCGCTGGCAGCGGCGCGGTCAGCGAGACGGTCAAACGCGGGGGGTAGTGATTCTCAAGACGCACCCGTTGTTCTTGACGACGGAACCACGCAGTTTTCCATTCACTAAATGACCGCTTTGCCTCGGCGCGCTCAGGCTCATACGATTCCCGACTCAAAATGAGCAGCAGCAACCAAAAACAGATCCGCATCAAGGGCGCCCGCGAGCACAATCTCAAAAATCTCCAGATCGAAATCCCTCGCGATAAGCTCGTCGTCATCACCGGACTTTCCGGCAGCGGCAAGAGTACCCTCGCATTTGACACCGTATACGCAGAGGGCCAGCGGAAATACATGGAATCGCTGTCGGCGTACGCGCGGCAGTTTCTGGACATGCTCCAGAAGCCCGACATTGACGAAATCGAGGGCCTGCCGCCCACCATTGCCATCGAACAGCGGTCGGCATCGTCCAATCCGCGGTCGACTGTCGCCACAACCACAGAGATTTATGATTACCTGCGCGTCCTCTTCGCTCGCGCCGGCACGCCGCACTGCTGGGTTTGTGGAAAGACCGTGGCTTCTCAAAGCGCATCGCAAATCGTCGATGCGGTCATGCAGCACCCCGCCGGCACGAAAGTGATGATCCTCGCCCCGCTGGTTCGGCAGCAGAAGGGAGAACACAAGGAAACCTTCGCCGCGATTCACAAGCAGGGGTTTGTGCGCGCCCGCGTTGATGGGGAGATCCTGGAACTGCAATCGCCGGACAAAGCGCCGGCGCTGGCAAAGACCTTTAAGCACGATATCGAAGCGGTGGTCGATCGAATCGTGCTCAAACCCGAAATCAGGAGCCGATGTGCCGATTCGATCGAGACGGCCCTCAAGCTGTCGCAGGGACTGGTCATCCTCGCGGTCGAATCGGCTGGCAAGTGGGCCGATCAGCTTTACAGCGAAAAGTTTGCCTGCGCCGATCACCCCGAAGCCAGCCTGCCCGAACTTGAGCCGCGCGTCTTCAGCTTCAACTCGCCCCAAGGGGCGTGCCCGACGTGCCACGGCCTGGGGACCGTGCAGGAGTTTGACCCGGACATGGTCGTGCCCGATGACTCCCTCACACTTGAAACGGGCGCGATCGAGCCGTGGCGAAAAAATGGCAAGCGGATGAATGTGTTCTACAGCCGGGTGCTGCGGCAGTTCTGCAAGGATTTTGGCATCGGTTACTCCGTGCCGGTCAGGGAAATTGATAAGAAGGTGAAGGATGTGCTCTTCTTCGGCACCACAGCCAAGGGCGATTTGGGCACGGGCACGGATTTTGAAGGGATCATTCCCAACCTGCAGCGGCGGTTTGTGAGCACCGAGAGCGAGTGGGTCAAGCACAAGCTGCAGGATTACATGTCAGAGCAGCCGTGCGAATCCTGCCGCGGCACGCGGCTGAAGCCCGAAGTGCTGGCTGTGCGAATCCGTAGCACGGGTTTTCAACCCGTTCTTCCTGCGCTATCCAGCACCGAGCCACCGAAAAAAAAGCCGAAGAATAATGCTAAGAATGGGTTGGAAACCCATGCTACGGTGCCACTCCCCGGCTCATCCATCCACGACATCACCGTGATGACCGTCGAGAGGGCCAAGGCGTTTTTTGAGAATCTCAAGCTGAGCAAGGAAGGAACCAAGATCGCCGAGCCGATCGTGCGCGAGATCGGCGCGCGCCTCGGGTTCATGGTCGATGTCGGCCTGGGTTATCTCACCCTCGACCGAAAGACCGGTTCGCTCTCCGGCGGGGAGGCGCAGCGCATCCGGCTGGCCACGCAGGTCGGCAGCGGGCTGGTTGGGGTGGCTTATGTGCTGGACGAACCGACCATCGGACTGCATCAGCGCGACAACACCCGCCTGATTCGCACGCTGCTCCGCCTGCGCGATATCGGCAACAGCGTCATTATGGTGGAACACGACGAAGACTGTATCCGCGCCGCCGACCATTTGATCGATATCGGCCCGGGTGCCGGGATTCACGGCGGGACGGTCGTTGCACAGGGCGACATGCCCGCAGTGCTCAAGCAAAGGGCGAGCGTTACGGTCCAATACATCACCGGCGAGAAGCAGATTCTCGTCCCCCCGGCCCGGCGGCCCGTCAACCCCGCCAAAGCCGCGATCGAACTGAAAGGCTGCACCGCCAACAACTTAAAGAGCGTCGATGTAAAGATTCCCCTCGGTGGGCTGGTTTGCGTCACCGGCGTGAGCGGCAGTGGAAAATCGACGCTGGTCAATCAGACTCTTCTACCCGCGCTCAAACGCAAGATCTATAACAGCCGGGTGCGCGCCGGCGCACACAAGACCATCAACGGCCTCAAGCAGATTGATAAAGTCATCGAAATCGATCAATCCCCCATCGGCCGGACACCGCGGAGCAACCCTGCGACCTACACCGGCGTTTTTGATGACATCCGCAAGACATTTTCACAAACCCGCGAAGCCAAGATCCGCGGCTACGAAATGGGCCGGTTCAGCTTCAATGTCAAGGGCGGCCGCTGCGAGTCGTGTCAGGGCCAGGGCACCAAGTGCATCGAGATGCATTTCCTGCCCGATGTTTATGTCAACTGCGAAGTGTGCCGCGGCAGCCGATACAACGCCGAAACCCTCGAGATCCACTACCGCGGAAAGAATATCGCCCAGGTGCTGAATATGACGATCGAAGAAGCGCTCGGCTTTTTCGAGAACTTTCCACGCGTGCATCAAATGCTCAAGGCGATCAACGATGTCGGCCTTGGCTATGTAAAACTCGGCCAGCCAAGCACGCAACTGTCCGGCGGGGAGGCGCAGCGCGTCAAGCTCGCCACCGAACTCGGCAAGACCGCTACGGGGCACACGCTGTATGTGCTCGACGAGCCGACAACCGGCCTGCACTTCGCTGACATTCAAAACCTGCTCAATGTCCTGAATCGACTCGCCGACATGGGGAACACCGTGCTGGTGATCGAACACAATCTGGACGTCATCAAGTGCGCCGACTGGATCATCGACATGGGCCCCGAAGGCGGTACCGGCGGCGGCGAAGTCATCGCCACGGGCACGCCCGAACAACTCGTCGGCGTTAAGGGCAGCTTTACCGGCGAATACCTCGCGCCCAAGCTCCACCCAAGCCCCTGAACCCGGGCGGCCAGCGCGGCAGGGCGAAACCGTAGTTTCCACCGCCACGCGGCACGCCCGTCACGTTCATAGTTCCACAACCGGGAAATCGATCTGCGGGTCGGCAACGTGGTTAAAGAAGTTTGTAAACATATTGAGGGAGACGACCGCTACCGTCTCCAAGACCTCTTGATCCGTCACCCCTGCGCTTCGTGCTGCGGTGACATCGGCATCGGTGACATTGCCCTGCTTGTTATTGATCGCCATCGCCAGGCGAAGCAATGCTGCCAGTTTCGGGTCGCTGGCCTCCCCCGCCCGCGCCGCGGCGACGGCGGCTTCGTCCAGGCCGGCCTTCTTGCCAAGCAGCGTGTGCGCGCTCACGCAATACTGACACTTGTTTGCCTGCCCCACCGCCAGCGCCATTGCTTCGCGCGTTTTTCCATCGAGCGAGCTCTTCGCCAGCGCGCCCGAAAAGTTGAGATAGCTTTCAAGCACCGAAGGCGCGTGGGCCATCGTGCGCATCATATTGGGGACAACCCCAAGCTTCGCCTTGACGGCATCAAGCATCTGCTTGGCCGGGCCTTGCACCGAATCGAGGTTAAGAGGCTGAATCCGAGTCATGTTCGTGCTCCTTTCAAAAATGCACATCCAACACGATATACCTATCCATAGATAGGCTTCCAGTTAAAAACACTTTCATGTCGCAGCCATCTGCGCGAACATCCAGTTGGCGCTCTCCACCAGACGAGAATCATCGTTAAACGCCCGACTGGCGATCATGGCTCCTTCTACCGCGCCAAACATCGTCCGCGCCGCCGTCGTGGGGCTGCCGGCGAACGCCAGTTCGCCCCGCTGCCTGCCCACCAGAAGTTGCGCCGCGAGCCACGCCTCGCACTCGTCAAAAAACCGCCGCAACTCCGCCTTCATCTCCGGCGAGAGCGTGCCCGCCTCGGCGGCCAGAATGCCGCATAAACACATCCGATTCTCATCTTTCAAAATCTCCCGCAGCGTCGCAATAAAACGCTTGAATCTCCCCGCAACCGTCGATTCCCTTCGATCGATCTCGAGCAGAATCGTTTCCATCTTCTGGCGATACCGAATGATCAGTGCCTTACCCAGATCGGCCTTGGCGGGAAAATGGTAATGAATGCTCGCCGACCGAATTCCGACCAATTCTGCCAGGTCACGGAAAGAAAAACCGTTGTATCCGCGCGTCTGACAAAGCCGCTCCGCCGCGGCGAGCACCTTCTCCCTGGTTTCTGACTGATTCATCATCGAACCATACTATACCTATCAATAGGTAGATAGTCAAGCCGGCATGGCGAGTGCGCGCTGATTGCCGGCAGAATCACCAGGATCCCTCCCCCCGCTGCGCTGCCGAGTTGGAAAATTCATCCGAACCCGGGAACTTTACGAACCCTTGCATGTCTAACCCTTCAACTCGAACTTTGGAGGTTCACTTATGCATCGTTCTCTTCTTCGCGCTTCGTTATTGTCGTTTGCCATCGCCTCGGTGCCGCTTGGGTTCACCACGGCGCACGAGCCAGATGCCCGGCCCGCCGAGGCGGATATCATTCGGGCGCAAAAGCCCAGGGTGCAGATCGCCCTGCTGCTCGACACCAGCAACAGCATGGACGGGCTGATCTTCCAGGCCCGCACGCAACTCTGGACCATCGTCAACGAGTTTGCCCGCAGCAAGCGCGACGGCGCGCGCCCGCGGCTTGAAGTGGCGCTTTATGAATATGGCAACGATCGGCTCAGCCCCGGCGAGGGATATGTGCGCCAGGTGTGCGCCTTCACCGACGACCTCGACGCCCTGAGCGAAAAGCTGTGGCAGCTCACCACCAACGGCGGCACCGAAATGTGCGGCGAGGTGATTCACCAATCACTCGAAGGCCTCGCATGGGACAATGACCCGCGCACCTACAGAGCCATCTTCATCGCCGGCAATGAACCCTTCACCCAGGGCGAGCGCGACTACCGGCGGAGCTGCGCCGCCGCCATGGGGCGCGGGGTTGCGGTCAACACCATCCACTGCGGGACGCGCGAAGATGGAATCAACGGCATGTGGGCCGACGGCGCCAAGCGCGGCGAAGGCGAATTCATGTGGATCGACCAGAATCACAAGCGCCGCCACATCCCCTGCCCTCAGGATGACGAAATCGCCTCGCTCAGCCAGGAGCTGAACGGCACCTATATCGCCTATGGCCGAGACGGCGCAGTGGCTGCCGAGCGACAGGTGGCACAAGACCGAATCGCCAGCGAAAACGCCACCGCGGGGGCCGAAGTCGCCCGCGCCAACGCCAAGGCCAGCGGTGTCTATCGCAATGCCGGCTGGGATTTGGTCGATGCCATCAAGGAAGGCAAGGTCAAGATCGACGAGATAAAGGACGCCGATCTGCCCGGCAACATGCAGAAGATGGACGCCGACGAGCGAATGGCATACGTCAACCAGCAGCAGCAGCGCCGCGCTGATATCGCCGCCAAAATCCAGTCGCTAAACGAAGAACGCGCGAAATTCCTCGCGGAAGCAGCGAAAAACAGCGCCAACGAGGAAGCCGAAACCCTCGACACCGCCGCCGTCAAAACTGTGCGTGAGCAACTGAAGGCCAAGGGTTACGAAGTCGAAAAGTGATCAGCCCCCACCAGTGATCGGCCGCGACGATAGTCCGTTGCAAGGACGGGGTTCACGCGCAAAGCCTGAATCCCGTCCTGGTTCTATATCCGCCGCGGTCCGGCTCCGGCCGCCGCACGTCGTCAGGGCTTACTTCACCAGCGAAATCGAAGTCCCGCCAAGGCCTGACTCTCCTAAGCTTGTCGAAGTCCGTCTGACCTTAAGAAATTACAGAGTGTGCTGGATAAACCCCTTGATACGAAAGAGGTTAGCCGTAGCGGGGATGCTGCTTCACCAACGCCAGCATGCGCTTCACCAGTTCGG